>OBLT010001735.1_pt1 | contig 13780 bp, 14 predicted proteins | sample 1518721 | NCBI WGS metagenome assembly OBLT01 (sample SAMEA3539307, study PRJEB22396) | soil metagenome | biome: tundra; feature: field; material: soil | place: USA | collected 2010-05 | depth 0.15 m | reverse complement strand
GCTGGGAAATCGAGACCGCCCTGGACGAACTGAAAACGCACTTGCGTGGATCCAAAATCGTCCTGCGCAGCAAGACGCCAGACCTGGTACGCCAGGAATTCTACGGACTGATGATGACGCATTTTGCCATCCGGGGACTCATGCACGAAGCGGCCCTCCAAGATCGAGAAGATCCCGACCGACTCTCCTTGGTGCACGCAGTCCGGGTGGTCCGCCGCAAACTTCCCCGATTTGTCGCTATTCCCCCCTCAGGACAGAAAAGCGTTTCATAAGGCGGTGCTCGCCGAGATCCTGGAAGAAAGAGTCGTGTCGAGCCGCGGTCGCCAGATGCCACGGGGCGTCAAGCGCAAGATGAGCAACTTCCCGCTTCGTGCGCGCAACGCTTCCGCCACCGGTCCCATCAACTATGCCAACTACATCAAGGTACTTAAGTGAACAGTATTGGCCGCTAGCGCCCAGGGCCGACCGGATCGCCAGTTCCTTGGTCCGGCTGAGCCCTTTGGCGAGCAGAAGGTTCGCCAGATTCGCGCACCCGATGAGCAAGACGCACAACGTCGCGCCAAGCAGCAACCAGAGCACCGGCTTGGTATCGCCCACGATCGCATCCATAAGCCGCTGGACGACGACGCCCGCATGGTAGTTGTCGGCTGGGTAGCGCCGCTCCAACTCCGAAGCAATCGAACGAAGGTCCGCTTGCGCCTGCTCGGGCGTCACATTAGCCTTCAGACGGCTGATCGCGCGAATGTTGCGGGTCGACCGCACCGTAAACCCCGGATCGGACCACATGGGTCCGTACAAATCCGGGTCGCCCTGCATTTCGGGTCGCGGGTAGTGAAAGCTGGACCGCAAGACGCCGACAATAACGAAGGACTGGCGCCCGACCGACATCGTGCGGCCAACGACGGCGGGGTCGCCGCCAAAATGACGCTGCCAGAGACCGTAAGAGATTACCCCGGTATTCAGGTTCTCCGTGTCATCTCGAGGTTCGATCAGGCGGCCCAACTCCGGCGCCGCGCGCAGGGTCGGAAAGAACCCTCCGCTAACTGCAACCGCCTTCACGCGTTCGGCTTCCCCGAAACCGGTGATGGTTACGGCGCCGATATAGGAGTCGAATGCACCCATGGTTTCAAAAGTTCGGTTCGCTCGCTCGAAGTCCCTGAAGTCCGGACGCGAGAGGTTGAGCGCCCTGCCCCCGGCGCCCCTGCCCGCGCCGCTGATTTTGACGAGGTACCCCGCTTGCGGATAGTCCAGCGGCGTCAAGATCACGCTGCTGACCATGGCGTATACGGCGATGTTCACGCCGATGGCAACCGTCAAAGTCAGGATCGCAATGGCCGAGAATACGGGACGCTTCAGAAACGTTCGAATCGCATAATCGATGTCCTGCCGTATCGTGTGCATGGTAACCCCTTTGTGCGCTCCTATTGGTCCTGCGGCTCCTGAAGGCAGGCAATTCCATGACCACGAGATAGCGCGCGCGCTCAGTGATCTAGGCAATTACCTTTGTTCCCAGTGCTCGCTCATGGAACAACAGTGTTCGGAAACGGACGCGGCCAAGGGAACAGGCGAAGACCACGGCGCGCCGCCCGCTGGTGATAGTTCACAATCTTAATTGAGCTTCCTAACCGGCGCCGCGGTCGTGCGTCCAAAGGGTGGGAGGAAGCTATGAACAGAATCCTGATTCTGGCCCTGTGCCTGGCGCCGGCGGCGCTGCCGCAGGAAAAGACAATGACCTGCGACGAAGATAGCCGTTCGAGCCAACGCGGGCACTACTGCGAAATACGCGAAGTCTCGGTACCGGCCGGCGGGCAACTCGACGTGGACGGCGGAGTGAATGGCGGGATTTCCATCAAAGGTGCGGACCGCGACGACATCCTCGTGCGCAGCAAGGTTCAGGCTTATCGGAACGACGAAGCGGACTCGCGGCAAGTAGTGTCCGAGATCCACGTGGAGACGTCGAGCGGACGCGTGCACGCGACTGGTCCCAACTCGGAGGAGCGCGGCTGGAGCGTCAGCTTCGAGATCTTCGTGCCGCAAAGGACCGACTTGGTGCTGCGGACGAATAATGGCGGTATCGGCATTGCGGGCGTCCAGGGCCACACCCAGTTCGAGGCCGTGAACGGCGGCGTGGTGTTGAAGCATTTGGCGGGTTGGGTGGAAGGCCACACCCACAACGGCGGGCTGCACCTGGAACTCGCCTCGGACCACTGGGATGGCGACCGGTGCGATGTGTCCACCATGAACGGTGGTGTGACCATCCGTGTTCCGTCCAACTACTCGGCGCATCTGGAGACCGGCACGGTGCACGGCGGCGTCAGCATCGATATCCCTTTGACCTTGCAGGGCGGAATCAACGGGCATCTCGCCGTAGACCTGGGGTCCGGGGGCAATTTGGTGCGCGCCACGACTACCAATGGCGGCGTGCGCGTCGAGCGCTTCTAGCAGTCGTGCTCTCCTCTGTCCCGATCACGCAAGAAGGGCGGATTTGCCTTTATGGCAGGTAATGCATCCTTCGCAGACAGGCGACACGAGATAACCAAATGGATGGGAGATAACTCTTATGCGGACGAATTCGATTAGACCCGTGATCCTGGCTCTAGTAGTCCCCATGCTCGCCGTGCACCTGTGGGGTCAGCCGCTGGACAAAGTGCCCGCGGACGCGTTAAAACCCGGCGATCAGGCGCCGCCGCTCAAGTTCGAATTCATGCTGCAAGGCCCGCCGCCAGGGGATGCCAACTTGAAAGCCCTCCATGGGAAGGTCGTGATTCTCGATTTCTGGGGCACTTGGTGCGCTCCCTGTATCGGCTTGCTTCCGCATCTGAATGAACTCGTCGCGCACTACCGGAAGGAACCCGTGCAATTCATCGCGGTAGGCTCACGAAAACCCGCGTAAGGTCGAGAGGTTCCTCAAGGATCATCCGATCGACGCCTGGGTGGCTTTGGACACGGACCTATCGGTGTACAAGAGTTACGTTGCATGGGGCATCCCTCATGCCGTCATCGTGGACCCGCAGGGCAAGGTGGCAGCGGTTCTGAGCCCCGGCGATATGACCTACGCGGTGATCGATGCGATCCTGGCAGGACAAACGCCCCACTATCCCCCGTTGCCGCCCGCCGCCTACTTTAACCCGGAGACCGCCGCCGAGTACTTCTTGAAGGTAGGAAAGGAAGAGGCCCCGGAGCGTTGACGCGGGCTGCCGCTAGCGTTTCCGTCCGAGACCGCAATAGCTACCGATATCGCTTTGCTAACTGTCCAATCTGATGCCCGCTTTGGATCTAACCCACGCACAACCTGTAAGTCCCAGTTGCGAGCACAGGTTGGACCACTTAAGCAGTTTAATACCGGCCAATCCCGCTGATAGTCGATATTGATTCATGATTTGTCACTCCGAAAAGGGAGCTTTCGCGATCCGATCGCAGAAGTTGACTGGATGAAAATCGGTAGCGTAGCGCTCACGGATGTCCCGCATAAATGTCTGGGAAGCGCCACCCGGATGCTTGCGAACAACCTCCGCGCAAGCCGTCACGAATGAATCCTTGAACTTTAGTCTGGGAAATGCGGCCAACACTTCGGCAACGCGGCTGCTGCTTATCTCGGGGAGGTCCGGTCCGAGCACATCGGCGCCCGCGCCATCGCCGACCAAGGCGATCTCCGGCCGCTTGAATTGACCGATCCGCAAAGGGTGCATAGCAATCCCGTCCCACAGAATTGCAGCCTTCTCCCCGGCGTAGGCTTGCTCTTCGAGAAATCGTTTGGCTGCTTGCGCTCCTTGAATCTCGAACGGCAGATCGCCGGAAAAGCGTTCCGTCAAGCCCAGATCGTGCAGGATACAGGCGAGGTACAGGAGCTCCTCGTCGAAGTTCAGGCCCCGTGCACGTCCGGCCAGGGAACCGAAAAGAAAGGTCCGAGCCGCATGGTTGAAGAGATATGGCGGGGAGACGCCGCGGCTCAGTTCCGTTGCGTCCTTCGCAATCTTGGAATCGACGATCCGGATGCCAGCCACGATGGGCGGCAAGGATTGAGCTTCGGTTTGAGTCGCCAAACCGAACGCGAGCGTTCCCGCGCGTTGAATTGCTTCCCGCCTGTTCATGTGGACCTCCAAGATTGGCGGGTCGAGCCGTTATGGCTGGCAACCTCGGGACCAAATACGACGGCAATTGCTTTCTTCCGCTTAGCAGTTCTCCAGTTCTTCCCGCTTCGCACAGTTGGGACGATCGTGTTCGAGAATGGGACGACCCCCGGGGGGAACGCCGCTCGAAATCCTCGCCGGCCAACTATTCCAGTTCATTTTGCCTGATCCGAGCCTGTTAGCAGGCTGTCGCCGCCCACCCCTATTGACGGTCGATACGAGTGTTGGTATACTCACTCTAGACTATCGATAGGAACATGACTGAACCTTCTGAAATCTTGCAGGGCACTCTGGACATGTTGGTTCTGCGGACGCTTGCGTTGGGGCCGATGCACGGACTCGGCGTCTCCGATCGCATCAAGCAAATCACGCGCGGTGTGTTTATCGTCAAGCCCGGATCGCTCTTCCCCGCCCTGCACCGCCTGGAACAGAACGGTTGGATTCAGGGCCATTGGGGTGAGTCGGAGAACAACCGTAAGGCCAAGTATTACGTCCTGACCCCTTCCGGCCGCGCGCAACTGACCAAAGAGAAGCGCAAGTGGAACAAGGCGTTCAGCGCCGTGAACCGGCTGCTCGCGGCGGAGTCGTAACCTATGCTGTGGTGGAGCCGCGCTACGAACCGTATCCGGTTTCTCTTTCGCAAGCAACAAGTGGAAGCAGAGCTGGACGCCGAAATCGAAGCATACCGGGGGATGTTGGTGGACCGGCATCTGGAGCGTGGCTTGTCGATAGAGGAGGCGCAGCGCGAAGCGCGCCTGGAGTTCGAGGGTATGGAACAAGTGAAGGAGCAGGTGCGTGAGGTGCGTCTGGGAACGGTCATCGAGTCCGTATTCCAGGACATCCGTTTCGCGTGGCGGGCGCTGGGGAAGAGTCCTGGCTTCACCGCGGTGGCGGTATTGACCTTGGCCCTCGGCATTGGCGTCAACACTGCGATCTTTAGCGTCGTGTACGCCGTGCTGTTGCGCCCGTTGCCGTATGATCGCCCAGGCCAATTGGCGTTCATCTGGTCGAGCTTCAAGTCGGCGTCGTCGCGCGCGCCCACCTCCGGACCCGGGCTGTTTGAGATCCGGCATCGCAGCCGTCTCCTCCAGGACACCAGCGCCATTTGGGTAGGCAACGGAACCTTCACGGGGGACATGAATCCGGAGCAGGTGAAGGTCGCTTTCGTTACCCCGAATTTTCTGCAACTGCTCGGGGTCCGGCCGGTCTTGGGAAGAGTTTTTGCGCCGGATGAGCGGTTCGGCGGTCGCGCGGCAATCGTCTTGAGTTACGGACTTTGGCAGCGCCGCTTCGGCGGGGATCCGTCCATCGTCGGCAAAGGCGTTCCGTTCCAAGGCGAGAGCGCGACGGTCGTCGGCGTGATGCCGCAAGACTTTCAACTGTACTTCCCGCAGGATTCCAACGTGCCGCCAAGCATCGGAGCGTTCTTCCCTTTCGCCGACGATATCTATAGAGGCCCGCGTACGGTTTACTACCTGCGCGTACTGGCTCGTTTAAAACCGGGAGTGACGCCGGAGCAGGCCCAGGCGGATATGGACGAAGTAGCTCGCCAGATGCGCGCGGCCTTCACGGAATTCGCGGCCGAGGACCTGAGGTTGCAGGTCTCGCCGATGCAACGCGATGCCGTTCGCGACGTGCGGCCGGCCCTCATTGCGTTGTTTGCCGGCGCCGGATTTGTACTGCTCATCTGTTGCGTGAACGTCGCCAATCTGATGCTGGCGCGCACCAACGACCGCCGCAAGGAGATTGCCGTGCGCGTGGCCCTCGGCGCCTCGCAGCGGCGAATTCTGCGGCAACTGCTGATAGACGGACTGGTGTTGTGCGGAATCGCGGGAACCCTGGGCGTGGCTATCGGCTGGATGGGTCTCCGCGGCCTGCTGAGTATTCGCCCGGATTACCTGGCGCGGATGCCAAATGTCGGGCTGAATTGACCGGTGCTCGGATTTGTGGCGCTGGCATCGCTGGCAGCCGCGGTCTTTTTCGGCTTGGCCCCGGCTTTCGAGTCGGCGAAATCAGACATAGTCGGGACTTTGCGGGAGGCCGGCCGTAGCTCGCAGTCGCCGATCCGGGGCGGCGTGCGGGCCGCGTTGATCGTGTGCGAGGTCATGCTCGGATTTGTGCTGGTGATCGGCGCCGGCCTGATGATCCGGACGTTCACGAAAATTCAGCAGGTCCGGCCGGGTTTCGAAGCGCAACACCTGCTGACCTTCGAGCTGGATCTCGGCAAATTCGCGCCGCTCGATCGAATTAACTTCGTGAGAGACTGGGAGAATCGCGTCGCCGCGCTTCCGGGAGTCGATTCGGTGGGCGGAGTCTCGCATCTTCCGCTCGAAGGGTATTCGAATTGGTACAGCCCCTACCGCCCAGAGGGTATATCGCGGAATGAGGGCGCCACCCTCCTGGCCGATCACCGCGCTATTACGCCGGGATATTTGCGAGCCATGGGTACCCGGCTGCTGGAAGGCCGTTTGTTCAACGAGCAGGACCGCACCCAAGGCTGGCAAGTGGTGATCGTGGACGATACTCTGGCGCACGCGGCGTGGCAGGGGGAGAGCGCGATTGGAAAGAGAATCGAGGCCGAGCATTTCACCGCGAGAGGCATTGTGCCGGTGTGGTCGGAAGTCGTCGGCGTCGTGGAACATATCCGGAACCACTCCCTGTCCAAGAAGGTGCGGGGTGAAATCTACATTCCGTTCTCGCAAACTCCGCGCGAGCATTTGACATTCGCGGTACGCACGCGCGTCGAACCTTCAGCCTTGGCGGATACCATCCGGCGGGAGTTGCACAGGCAGGACAAGGATCTCGCGTTGGCCAACGTGCGTCCCATGACCTCCTACGTCGACCGCGCCCTTGCGCCGGTCCGCTTCACCGCCGTGCTGGCGGGCATCTTCGCGGGTTTGGCGCTGTTGCTCGCTGCGATTCGGAATTTATGGGGTCATCTCCTACTCAGTTTCGCGGCGAAAGCATGAAATGGGAGTGCGCATGGCCCTGGGAGCCAGTTCCTCGGACGTCCTGCGGCTGGTGATGCGCGAGGGTCTGATGTTGACGGCGTTCGGCATGCTCCTGGGCGCGGTGGGCGCTCTTTTCGTTTCCCGCGCTTTGCAGAGTTTGATCTACGGTATTTCCGCAATCGATCCCGTCTCCTACGGCGTGGCCGTCGCGGTGATTGCGATGGCGGCATTGCTCGGATGCTGGCGCCCGGCTTCCCAGGCGGCGTCGGCTAATCCGGTGGACGCAATTCGATCGGAGTAGGACACGGCTATGAACAGACTGACGATATTTCTTTTCCTGGCGGCGCTGGGAGCGGCTCGCGCCGAAGACGACCGCGCTGCCGATCGCGAAGCGATCCGCGCGCACATCGATAGCATCTACCAGGCCTTCATTCACAAAGATCTCCCTGCGCTGCGCGCGACCCACGACGAAAACTGGCGTGGCTTTCTGGATGGCTCCACGAAGATGATTCGCGGGATCGACCAGTACATGCGAGCCGTCGGCGCGCTGAAGGGCCCCTACGGAATGACCAGTTACAAAATGCGGGATTTCGATATCATCTTCGCGGGCGATGCCGCTTTCGTCACCTTCATCAGCGATGGCCAAGTGTTGGCGCCCTCCGGTGAAGAACGCGAAGTCCTGAGGCTGGCCGATTTTTATGTGAAGAAGAACGGACACTGGATCCAGGCCGGCTCGAATACGTCGGTCCACCCGGACACCGTCGCCGAGCAAATGTCGACGCCACAGACACTCCCTGAGAGCTTCAAGAAAAGCCTGCTGGAAGCCCGCGAATCCGTGTGGCGCGCGTTTTTCGTCAACGACCGCGCTGCGCTCGATAAACTATTACCTCCGGACACGCTGACGATCGATCCCGGAAGCGACGAGTTCGGGACCCGGAACGCTGTGCTCAGAGAGGCGGAGCAGTTTGCCCAAGACGGGGGGAAACTCGTGCGGCTGGAGTTTCCGAAGACTGAGATTCAGTGCTACGGCTTAACAGCCATTTTGTATTCGACCTATCTTTACGAGGTGGAGCAACACGGCGTCCGCTCGCAGCATTCCGGCCGCGCGTCCGAGACTTTCGTCTATCGCAATGGCCAGTGGGTGAACCCGGGCTGGCACCTGGATGCTGGGAAATAATAGCGCGCCTTTCATTCAGCTTGCGGGCCAGGCAATTCTACCGCCGTCGGAAGACTTTCCAGATTAGGCGAGCGCCTGTATAACTGCCCTCTAAAGGAGCTTAGTGGAGAACATGGCGAACCAGGCCGAACTACTGCCAGGCACTCTGGATTTGCTGATTCTGAAGGCCCTGTCGCTGGGAGCGTTGCACGGATGCGGCGTGCTGCGGCGCATCGGACAGATTTCGGGAGGCGGACTGACCATCGAGCAAGGCTCGCTGTATCCGGCCCTATATCGCCTCAAAGCCCAGGGTGTTCTCGACTCTGAGTGGGGCACCTCGGTGAACAAACGTAGAGCCAAATTCTACCGTCTCACGCCGGTCGGACGTAAGCGGCTGCGCGCGGAGATGCAGAGCTGGAACCGCCTGGTTTCGGCCATTGCGACGTCCCTAGGTGCCAAGGCTCAGGAGGTCTACGCGGCTCCATCGCGAAAGTGGAGACGGCAAGCGCAGTAGGCACGAACTACAGTCCTCTGCTATTCCCGCATGCAACATGCGCAACTCCCTTTCGTGCCTTTGAAGTCTATACACAATTCTTGCGTTGACGCCGTGCCGTCGCTTGACTTCCACCAGCGCCAGAGTGCCGCGGCAAAGATGAGGTTCACAGCCAGCCCCAAGACACCCACTTCAGGGCCGAAGAGCCCGGTGTTCTTGATGCCGAGTGCGCCGACTTTGCTTTTAAAACCGAAAAACACGTAAGCCATTCCGTTCCACAGACCATGGCTTACACTGGAGACAATCACCGCGCCGGAAATCCACCGCAACAGGCCCCACACCATGCCCATTGCAATCGCGTTCACCATGAACACGGGAACCTGTGCCCGCGGCGGGTCGAAGCCGGTCTTGAGCACCACTGCCGACCAGTGCCACAGCGAGAACGCGATGCTGCTCCAGATGAGGATGCTGGGCTGTCGCACGCCTGCCCGTTCCAGAGAGGCCAGAGCCAGCCTCGGAAGAAGCCTTCCTCCGTGATGATCGCAACCAGGATGGTTGAGATGGTGACGAGGGCGAAGTTGATCCCGGCTTTCTTCCAGTTGGTGTGGGAGAGGTCAATGGCACCGGTCGGAGCCGCAACGAGTGATCACTCCCATGACACACACCGGATAGAGCGCGGCCAGACCGTAGTGGCGCCATTGGCCCCACGCGAACCCTACCTCCACCCGCGAAAGCCGCTGCAAGTACCAGAAGAGGCCCAGGAGAGGAAACAGCGGCAAGGCACTGAATGCGGAGAGGCCCGTGGCATCCATCGTGGTCGTGATCGCAATCGCCGCCAGGACGCCGAGTATCGGTCGCCGCGGCGCCATTGTGTCATAGGTTAGGCCCGAATTTCCTTCTTGACTCCGGCAACGGCAGCGACTGTAAGTCCAGCCAACCGCGTCGCTTCCGCCCTCCTATCGACGGTCTACAGCAAGTAGAACCCCAACTCATATAGATCGTCAAGAGGGAGGGGCGGGCAAGACTCCGTCTTGCCCCTGGAGATTGGCCAACGGGCCGCACTGTTTTGCAGTGGCGCCCACTAGACGTAAGGTCTGAATGCTACCGATGCCTGTTAAGGCCGTCCACCAGACCGTGTTCAGAAGCGCGACGAACCATTTCAGTGCGCGGTCCCTTCCCCATGGAGATCATTCCGAACGCAGAGCTTGCATGGGATCCACGCGCGTGGCGCGGCGCGCCGGGAGCCATGCGGCGGCGAGCGCCAGGGCCACCACGGCAGCGGCGCTGAGGCCGTACGTAAGCGGGTCGAGAGGCGTCACGCCCAGCAGCATGGAGCGCGCGTACCTTGCAGCCAACCCCAACCCGGCGAGTCCGATAGGCACTCCAATCGCAGCCATGCGCAGCGATTCGCCCAAGACCAGACGTTCGATTTGCCGCGGTCGGGCACCCAGCGCCATGCGCAACCCGAGTTCGCGCGTGCGCCGGTTGACGGCGTATAACAGCACGCCGAACAGCCCGGCGGCGGTGAGCAAAACTACACTGCCGCCCAATGCGCTGCTTGCCGTGGCGATCAAACGGTCGACCGAGAGGGCGCTGTCCAGAGTTCTCTGCAAAGTGGTCGATAGAAACACGCGCGCCTCGGGGTCGAAACGATGGACCTCGGCGCGGGCCGCACGGTCGAGCGCGGCCGGGTCGCCCGAGGTTTCCACCAGCAGTGTGATATCGTCCACCACCGTCTGGGCGAATGGCAGAAAGATAAACGGCTGGGGCTGCTCGTGCAAGTCGTTGGACGGGCCATCCTCCGCCACCCCCACGACCTGGCGTGGTTTGCCATCGATGCGAACCCAACTGCCGAGCGGATCGCGGTGGCCGAACACGGTGCGGGCAAACTCTTGCGATACTACCACCGCCAGCGGCGCGCCCGTACGATCGCGGCCATCGATGCCGCGCCCGGCCATGACCCGAGTACCCATGAGGGAGAAGTAGTTGCCTCCCACGTTGTTGAGGGGAACGCCCATGGGTGCGATCCCTGGAATCTCGACCCTCGCCGTGAGTCCCCCACCGGAATCGCTCAGGGGAAGCCGCCGCGCGTACGTGGCCCCGCGGGCGCCTGGCAGCGCGGCCAGCCGCTCGCACACTTGGTCGCACCAGGCGGCGTACGGAATTTGGATTGCCGGCGCCACCGATAGGGCCAGGATCTTCTTGTGCGGATCCAGGCCTGGCCTTATCCCCGTGGCATGGGAAAGGCTGGTCAGGAACAAGACAGCCACGCCGAACAGCGTCACGCTCACCGCGATCTGCGAGGCGACCAGCGTCTTCTGCTGCCAACCGCGCCGCCGCATCGCTACGCCCTGAGTCTGCTTCAATATCTCGGAGATGCTGAGCCGCGCCGCTTGCAGGGCGGGCCCCACGCCGGCCACCAAAACGGCTAGAAGCAGCGACCCTGCCGAGAATGCCAGTACGCGGTAATCCAGCCGGATTCCGTAATCCATGAAGGGGTCCACCGCGCGCGCAAAATAAGAGACCCTCTCCATCAAAAACCGGGCCAGCAGCAGGCCCAATCCGGCGCCAGCCAAGCTGAGCAGAGCGGTTTCCACCAAAAGTTGACGCGCCACTCGCCACCAACCCCCGCCCAGGGCCATACGCACGCCCAGTTCCTTGCGGCGCGCTTCGGCTTGCGCCAGCCGCAACTGGGCTACGTTGGCACAAGCGACGAACAGGACCAACCCCAGCACGGCCACCATGCCGCCGCCGAACACCACCTCGTACGTCCAGGGCCGGGCGAAGCATTCGAGCGCCGTTCCCGAACCGCCGCCGGGCGCGGGTGTGTGCTTTCCCGGACCGCGGATGGCGGCGTCCAGTTGCGCCCCGACGCTTGCCGCCGTCAGCGGAGCGCGGAATCGCGCGGCAATCTCGAACTGGCTATTGCGAGACCGCTCTTCCGCCCGATTCCCGAGCGTGTGGAACCAGGCATCCGTGCCTACCCAGACGCCCACGAGAACGCCCCGCTGAAGACCCGTGAAGACTTCCGGCATCACACCCGACACCAGAAATGCCTTGTGGTTGAGCAAAACAGTCTTGCCCACGATGTGCGGGTCGCTGGCGAAACGCGTTTGCCACAACCGGTAACCCAACACGGTCTCCGGCCTTCCCCCGGCCTGACTCAGCGACGCGCGGCCCACCGCGGCATTCACTCCCACTACTCGAAAATAGTTCGGGGAGGCTGGCTGGATGATCACCCGCTCGCTCTCTTCCCCCTCGCCCACCTGGACCCCGCGCTGCTGCGTGGCCACGAGTTGTGCCCGGCCTTCAAGGGCCCTGGCCATATCGAGGTAATCCGGCCAACCGAACATCATTAAGTTGCCGTCGTCGCCGCGCGAATTCACCGACCACAGGTCCTGGGGCCTTTCCACCGGCAGGGGCCGCAAGAGGGCTGCATCGCCAACGGCGAACAGACCGGTGGTCAAGCCGATCCCCAGGGTGATCGAAAACACGGCCAACGCCGTGGCGCCGGGATTCTTCACGAGCAGGCGAAGACCCAGACGCAAGTCGCGGCTCCACTCGGCAGGGGAAAGCACCGCCAGCAGAGAAGCACTCCGGTGCGTTCGCAGCGGGCGGATGCCCGGACGCAAGTCGTTCATAATCGGTAGTACTCCGGCGCGAGCCGAAGGTTACCGAAAAATTCGACCCGCAGGTGCTGTTCGGCCGCCCATGCGCTGTGATCGCAGACTGAATGATGGACGGTTTTCACCGAGTCTTTCCAGTGCCCTTTCGCCTGGCCCGGAAGTCTAATAGACGGACTCGGACACGAAACGTTTCGTACATGCGCAGTGCGAGCGCAGCCCGATGGGGGCACACGGCGCGCGATGGCCGCCGCGGCGCTGGGGTAGGGGCCCAGTGCGCGCGGTACGATAACGCGGCCGCGAGGGCCAACATTGTTTACCAAGGATTTATCGCGCCAAATATCTGAACTGGATTTACTCGAACCCGGACTTCGTGCCTGCGTCGACCGTCACCCGGTAAGCTATCGTGCCGTTCGTAGCTTCGGCGTTTACTCGCGGTCTCTCAACCGAGACCCCTGCGATCTTGTTGCGCCTGCTGCGGTGTCATCCAGCCAGCGCCTCCGTCCTTTAAGCATTTTCTGATCCAAGAATGAGCCTGGGGGACCGGTATCGGATATGCGGGTCTCCTTTCTTTGAATGTTGATTCGTGTGCCAGTGTGTCAGGGCCGACCAACGGGAGGCTAGACAGAGCCTCGGGCTGGGGTGGTTTTGGTTTTCCTTTTCATGGGAAGGTTTTTGTGTTTTGATGCCGGAGTTCTCTGCGGTGCCGCAGGGCCGACCAACGGGAGGCTGGTCTCCGTCGCACACCCGCGTTGCCCGGGTGATTCGCCTCATGCGGTCCGCCGTTCCGGGAAGCTCGCGAACAGCTTCCGTTTGGCCGCTTGCATGGCGGTGGCAGCCTGCATGTCTGTTTGCCGCCGCGACCGACCGTCCAACTCCTGGATCGTCAAGTCCCCCTTCAGGTACCCCGCCACGCCCGGCAACTGGCGCAGGATTTCCCAGGGTGTGGCATACCAGCGATACCGTTTGCGTTCCTTTCCCTTGGCGTTGATCACCCGCTCCGGCACCCCGCACGGCCGGTGGAAATTCAAGTAGGGGTTGAAGTGTTGCACGTAGAAAGACTGCAGGGCGGCGGCGTGTTCCACGGCGATGTATCCGTAGCCGATGTGCTTCCGGATGACCGCTCCATTCTTGCACTCCACCAACGCGTTGTCATTGCAGTGCCGCGGCCGGCTCTTGGTCTGCTCGATCAACAGTTTGTGGAGCAACTCGGCCACGATGCGGTTGATGAACTCACTGCCGTTGTCGGAATGAAACCCCAGAACGCGGAAGGGAAACTGCCGGAGCAGGGCCTCCAGCACGGGTTTCAGAGCCGCTTCGCTGATCTGCGCGGTGGCACTCACCACCTCCCATTGCGTCACTTCGTCCACCGCATTGATGTGATAGACCCCCTTCACTCCGTCCCGATCCCCCTGATGCACGGTGTC
>OBLT010001734.1_pt1 | contig 13783 bp, 9 predicted proteins | sample 1518721 | NCBI WGS metagenome assembly OBLT01 (sample SAMEA3539307, study PRJEB22396) | soil metagenome | biome: tundra; feature: field; material: soil | place: USA | collected 2010-05 | depth 0.15 m | reverse complement strand
GGGCACCGACCCGAAGTCTCCAATAGCCAAGTTCAACGTTCCGGCCACTTGCGGCAAGTGCCACGCCGATGTGCAGACGGTGTTCATGCAGAGCACGCATGGCGCGGCGCTGACGCGCGGCAACTGGCACGCGCCGGTGTGTACCGACTGCCACGGCATCCACACCATCAAGGCGCCCAACGATCCCAAGTCGGCGGTGGCGGCGGGAAACGTCGGCAACACCTGCGGATCCTGCCACGAGAGCGTGAAGCTCTCCAGCGAATTCGGGGTGGAGGGAAACCGGGTATCGTCGTACCTCGCCAGCTATCACGGCATGGCCTCGCGGGTGGGATCGGCAACGGTGGCCAACTGCGCCAGTTGCCACGGCGTGCATAACATCCTGCCGTCCAGCGATCCGCGTTCCACAATTAACCATGCCAACCTGGCCAAGACATGCGGCCAGTGCCATCCCGGCGCCAACGAAAAGTTCATCACCAGCAAGGTGCACCTCGACGCCGCCAACAAGGCCGACATGGGCACCAAGGTCATCGGCCTCATCAGCAAGTTCTATATCTGGATGATCGTCGGGGTGATTGGCGGTATGGTGCTGCACAACCTGCTGGTGTTCCGCAAGAAACTGGCCCTGCATCGCATCGGCCATCCGCGCATTTTGTTCCGCATGACACTGCCGCAGCGGGTACAGCACCTCACCTTGCTGATCAGCTTCTTCACGTTGGTGCTGACCGGATTCGCCTTGCGGTATCCCAGTTCATGGCTGGCGATGGCGTTCATCAACGAACATATCCGCAGCCTGATCCACCGCATTGCCGGGGTGGTGCTGATAGCAGTCAGCATGTTCCACATCTGGTATGTCAGCACCAACCCGGACGGCCGCCAGCTCATCAAGGACATGCTGCCCGACTGGAAGGATGTTACCGACGTCCGCGACGCCCTGCTGTATTACCTCGGAGTGAGCGAGCAGCGGCCCATGTTCCGCCGCTTCTCCTATGCCGAAAAAGCCGAGTACTGGGCGCTGGTGTGGGGCATGTTCGTGATGGCCGCGACCGGCTTGATGGCATGGTTCAAGGGCTTCGTTGGCGAACGCGTTCCGGGATGGTGGGTCGATGCTGCCATCACCATTCACTGGTACGAAGCCATCCTGGCGACGCTCGCCATCGTGGTGTGGCACATCTACGCGGTGATCTTCGATCCCGATGCTTACCCCATGAACTGGGCATGGTTCGACGGCAAGATGTCCATCGAGCACTACGAGCATGAGCATCCGCTGGATTCGCTGGCCATCGAGAAAGCGAACGGCGCGGACGCGGAGACGGAAACCGCCAGCGCTGAAGAGGAGTCAGTCCAAAGCAAGTAGAGCAGGCTGCGGACGGAGCCGTTCCGCACCTTCTTAACCATTGGTCACATCGGCGAAGACGTAGCAGTGCTTTTGAGTGCGCCCAAACCTTGTGATAACTTCGGAATCATTTTCAAATTAATCGAACCAGAGGTCGTTCAATGGCTGCGGACTCGCAGGAAATGAATACTCAAGACTCCCATCCTCCAGTCAGCGTAAAGCTCTACAAGAACCCCATCAGCCTGATTGGCATGGCGCTGGCCGCGGTCGCATTCGCCAACATCCTGTTCCTGTTTTTCCTGGATGCTTTCAGCCACGTGTCCAGCCCCTACGTAGGCATTTTGGCCTACATGGTGGCGCCGGCCATCATGATTGTCGGTTTGGTGATGATCCCCGTGGGCATGATCATCGAGCGTCGCAGGCGGCTTCATGAAGTGGGTCACCCGCCGCACTTTGCAAAGTTCGATCTGAATAATCCGGCGCAGCGCAGCGCGGCTGCCTTTGCGCTCAGCTTTGTCGTGATCTTCGCCTTGATGAGCGCGGTCGGCAGTTACAAAGCCTACGAGTTCACCGACTCGGTGCAGTTTTGCGGACAACTTTGCCACTCCGTCATGAGCCCGGAATTTACCGCTTACCAGCAATCACCTCACGCCCGCGTGGGTTGCGTGGAATGCCACGTGGGATCGGGCGCCAGTTGGTATGTGAAGTCCAAGCTCTCGGGCGCCCGCCAGGTTTATTACACGGCGATGGGCACCTATCCTCGGCCCATTCCCAGTCCGGTGCACAACTTGCGCCCGGCTGCGGACACCTGTGAGCAGTGCCACTGGCCCAAGAAGTTCTGGGGCTCGCAACTCAAGGTGTTTTCGCATTACGGAACCGACGAGCAAAATACTCCGCGTGTTCTCCGCCTGCTGATCAGGACTGGTGGTGGCGATCCCAGCACGGGGCAGGCCGCCGGCGGTATCCACTGGCACATGAACATCAACAACCACATGACCTATATCGCCACCGATGACCAGCGGCAGGTCATTCCCTGGGTGCGCATGGAAGACAACAAGGGAAACGTGGTCGATTTTATGACCAAGGACAATCCGCCAACCCAGGCCCAACTCGACGCCGGTACCAAACGCAAGATGGATTGCATCGACTGCCATAACCGTCCTTCGCACATCTACACTCCGCCGGACGTCTCCGTGGACCGCGGTATCTCAGCGGGCGTCATCGACGCCGGACTGCCTTTCATCAAGGCGCAGGGCGTTGAGGTGCTGATCGCGGACTACAAGACACACGACGAAGCCAAGCAGGCGATAGCGGAGAAGATTTCCAAGTTCTACGCAGAGAAATATCCGCAGATTGCTTCCGGCAAGTCCGATAGCATCAAGAACGCTGTGGCCGAACTGCAGCGCATCTACAGCACGACTTTTTTCCCCACCATGAAGGTGAACTGGAAGACCCATCCCAACAACATTGGGCACATGTATTATCCGGGCTGCTTCCGCTGCCACGATGGCAACCACGTGAGTAAAGACGGAAGAGTCATCAGCAAGAACTGCAATTCCTGCCATACGCTGCTGGATCAGGAAGAAGGAGCGGCGCATCTGGCACAAATGCAGACGGAGAACTTCAAGCATCCGGTTGATATCGGCGACCTGACTGCGGTCAATTGCAATGACTGCCACAGCGGAGGCGTCGGACCGTAGAGCGGCGTCCCATCATTTGATCGCATCGCGGGGCTCATGAGGGATCGTGAGCCCCGATGTGTTGCTCCGAACCGGAGTGACGTACATCACAGGTCGCAGTGATAAGACTCACGGCTCATCGGGTCGTCGAAATCCTATCGTTACATACAGAGAGACGAGCCGGGAACGCAGACTCGACCAGGAGAGAGCATGTCAGAAGGCAACGGAAGCGAACACAAGGCGGCTAGCAAGGAATTCCAGCCGCGCCTGATTTTCTGGGAGGTGACCAAGGGCTGTAACCTGCGCTGCGTGCACTGCCGCGCCACCGCCACGGAGTTGATGTCACCCCAGGACCTCCCCACGGCCAAGGCCCTCGACATCATCGACCAGATCGCCAAATTCGGGAATCCGATTCTTGTATTGAGCGGCGGTGAGCCGCTGTATCGGCAAGATATTTTTCAGTTGGCAGAATATGGCACGAGCCTGGGACTGCGAGTTGCCCTGGCGACCAACGGAACCCTGGTGACGAGAGACGTGGCCGAGAAGATCAAGCACGCCGGCATCAAACGGGTTTCGATTTCGCTGGACGGCTCTGACGCCGCAACGCATGACGCGTTCCGCGGGATTCCCGGCGCCTTCGACGCGGCCATTTACGGCATGCGCAACATGCAGGAGTTGGGGCTCTCCGTGCAGATCAACACCACCATAGCGCGGCATAATGCGCACCAGTTGCCGGAAGTGCTCGAAATGGCCCGGCGGTTGGGAGCCGACGCTTTGCATACGTTCCTGCTGGTTCCCGTGGGATGCGGCGTGGATATCGCCGAGGACATGATGGTCCCTCCGGAAGAGTACGAGCGCATGCTGAACTGGTTTTATGATCAGTCGCTGAGTGGGGACATCGAGCTGAAGGCAACGTGCGCGCCGCATTATTTCCGGGTTTCACGCCAGCGCCGGGCTGCTGACCGCCGCGCGGGCAAGCCAGTGCCAGCCGCGCCGATTGCACACCATCCTCCGGGACACATTGGCGCCACCGAAATGACGATGCCGGGATCGACGGGGATTTCGCTCAAGCCGGGCGGCGGACCGCCAGTTGGACACACGGGGCATCCCGGGGGCCATCCCAGCGACATGAACGCCATGACCAAGGGGTGCCTGGCTGGAACGGGTGTGTGCTTTATCTCGCACGAGGGAGAGGTCTTTCCGTGCGGTTATCTGCCCGCCATCGCCGGCGATCTGCGCAAGCAAAGCTTCGCCGACATCTGGACCAACTCAGAGGTCTTCGGCCAACTGCGCGATGACGACAACTTGAAAGGGAAGTGTGGCTGCTGCGAATTCCGTCATGTCTGCATGGGTTGCCGAGCGCGCGCTTACGCTGCCACCGGAGACTTCCTCGCGGAAGAGCCGTTCTGCGTGTATGAGCCGGGTACATCGGCGCAGATGGTTCGGGAAATCGCAGAAGCCAAGAAGTAAGAACGAATTTCCGATGTTGCACTCCTCCACCGGGTCCCGCGAGGGGCCCGGATTTTTTGGTGTCAATTTTCCGCGAGCTCCTCATCAGGGACACAGGTTTCGTTCACGGAAGCGTTGCTTGACCATTCCTCCGGTTTGACCGATAGTTGGATGAGGATGGCAACGGCTGCCGAAAGGCTTGCATGGCCGGAATCCGCGGGCTGAGTTCGCCGGCCTTTTGTAGTCTTCTTAGTTGGCAACGACTTGCAAGCAAAGATACTTGGGCCAATCCGCCCGTATTGGACGTGAACTAACTTCATGCAATCGGACACGTTGATCCAAGTAGAACAGGCCCCTCTCGCAACCACCATTGTCCAGCCGCGGAAGGCTTTCTGGGACCTGGAACTGGCGAGCCTGTGGGAATACCGCGAACTGCTGTATTTCCTGGTTTGGCGTGACGTTAAGGTCAAGTACAAACAGACTGCACTGGGAGTAGTATGGGCCGTCCTGCAACCCCTGTTAGCGACCCTGGTGTTCAGCATATTTTTTGGGCGGCTAGCCCGGATACCTTCGGATGGAGTGCCGTATCCGGTGTTTGTCTATGTGGCGATGGTCCCGTGGCAATACTTTGCCAACGCAATGACGGAATCGTCGAACAGCCTGGTCGCCAGTCAGAATCTGATCAAGAAAGTGTATTTTCCGCGCCTGGTGATTCCGATGGGATCGGTCATCGCCGGCTTGGTGGACTTCTGCTTTGCCTTCCTGGTGCTGATTGGGATGATGTTTTACTACGGCATTACGCCGAGCGCGTCGATTTTCCTGTTCCCGGTGTTTCTGCTGCTGGCGGTGTGCACGGCGCTGGGAGTCGGGTTGTGGATGTCGGCGCTGAACGTGCAGTATCGGGATGTGAAGTACACGATTCCGTTCCTGGCGCAGTTCTGGATGTTTGCCACGCCAGTGGTTTATCCGAGCAGCCTGGTCCCGGCGAAATACCGCGTCTGGTACGGTCTGAATCCTATGGCGGGAGTGGTGGACGGGTTCCGCTATGCGCTGTTGGGACGGGCGGCCAAGCCGGGTCCGATGATCTGGGTTTCTGCCGCCGCCGTAGCAGTGCTGCTGTTGGGCGGCCTGCTGTATTTCAGGAAAATGGAATCGACGTTTGCCGATGTGGTGTAGAACGCGGCGGAATGCTGCGACGGAACTTCAAGGGGAGCTGTAGTGAGTTCGATTGCGATTCGAGCGGAAGGATTGGGCAAGCGTTACCGGCTGGGCACGGGCGGGTCCTACAAGACGCTGCGCGAGTTCTTGCCTGGACTGGTGAGCGGCGCAGTCAAGCGGGTCCGCTCGGCCGGAGCAGAGGCTTCCAAGCCAGAGAGCTTTTGGGCCTTGCGCGACGTGTCGTTCGACGTCAACCACGGAGACGTCGTCGGCGTAATCGGCTGGAACGGCGCGGGCAAGAGTACTCTGCTGAAAATCTTCTCGCGAATCACCTGGCCAACTGAAGGACGCGCCGCTATCCATGGCAGGATTGGGTCGCTGTTAGAGGTAGGTACAGGATTCCATCCGGAATTAACTGGCCGCGAAAACATCTTTCTGAATGGCGCAATCATGGGAATGCGCAGGCACGAGATCGCTTCGAAGTTCGACGAAATCGTGACCTTCGCCGAAGTGGACAAGTTCATTGACACACCGGTGAAACATTACTCCAGCGGCATGTATGTTCGCCTGGCATTTGCGATTGCGGCGCACCTGGAGCCGGAAATCCTGATTGTGGATGAAGTGTTGGCGGTAGGAGACCTGGCATTTCAGCAGAAGTGCCTGGGCAAAATGAGCGAGGTCAGCCGGGGCGGACGCACCATACTGTTCGTTTCGCACAATATGGCCGTGGTTGAAAAACTCTGCCAACGCGCGATCGTGCTGCACCACGGACGCATCGCGTACGAGGGAAAGACCGCCGATGCGATCCACCATTACCTCAACAGCACGCTTGCTCCCAACAATCCCGACGGACACATTTTTTACCTGAGCAACTGCACAAACCGCCGGTCAAACGTGGGCAAGTTGCTGGATCGCATTGAACTGTACACCGACGACGATCTGCCGGTGCTGGAAGGCATTCGTATCGGCACCGGGCTGAAGGCGAAGATTTTCTTCAATCTCCCGAAACCCGCGAGGAGCTTCGACATGGGGTTGGGTTTCGATAACATGATAGGGCAGCGGGTGTTCACGGCGCACAGCCTGTTCGAACCGGACCGGCCGTCCGGCGAATGGGTTGGACCGCAAGTATTTGTTTGCGACATTCCCAGCTTCGCCCTTACCCCAGGAACTTATAACGTGCGCGTCTGGCTGGACGTTAATCATGTCGAAGCCGATCTTGTCGATCAGGCGGCGCGGTTGATGGTGCTCGAATCGGACTATTACGGAACTGGCAAGGCACCGTGGAATGGTGCGGTTGTCCTGAAACACAATTGGCGTTTGGAGCAGCCAACCCGAGCCTTGGCTGCCGAGTAGCTACCGTGGTGCTTCCGTAGATCCGCTATTCGCCAAGCGCTTCTGGTAATAGTCCCGTAGCTCGCGGTGCAGGATCTTTTTGGTTGGCCCCTTGGGCAGTTCGGGCATGTTCTCGAGACGGTTGATGATCACAATCCGTTTCGGCTGCTTAAAACGCGCCAGGGACTGTGCGCAATACTCCAGGAGTTCAGTCTCGCTGCTCGATGCATTGTCCTTCAGTCGCACGAAGGCGCAAATCTCCTGGCCCAGAATCGCGTCGTCTACCCCGACTACGGCTGACTCGGCGACATTCGGGTGAAGTGACAAGACGTTCTCAACCTCCGCCGGATAGATCTTCTCGCCACCTTTGACAATGAGGTCGTCTTTGCGTCCGCGGAAATAGTAGAAGTCGTCCTTATCGCGATATCCGTAATCCCCGCTGTGGTACCAGCCATTGCGAAATCGCAGCTTCTGAAGCTCTGGAAGCTTGAGATAGCCAATGGCCACATTGATGCCACGAATGCAAAGCTCCCCTTCCGTTCCGTCATGAAGCTCGTTGTCTGCTTCGTCGACCACCTTCATTTCGCACACTGGCAGCACCTTGCCGACCGAGCCAAGCTTGCGATTCTGAGCGGGATAGGGATTGAAACTTGAGTACGATGACGCCTCCGTCGAGCCAAAGCCCTCAAAGATCGGCACACCAAATCGGGCTTCGAATCGTTCTGCCAGACTGAGAGGCAGCAACTGGCCTCCGCAGAGGATGCCTTTCAGCGAACTGCGACGACCTTCGAGTCCAAAGGCGAGGATGGCTGCGAGAACAGAAGGCATCACGCTAGTGAAGGTGGCCTGATACTTCTCCACCAGCGGCCAGAATGAACGAAGGCTCGACTTGGGTTCGGTCCATACGATCGATCCGCCCTGGTACAGAGTTGTCGTAAGCGACATCACCAGGCCGTTGTTGTGAAAGAGAGGCAGGATGCATAGGCTCCTCGTGTCCGGTGTGAACTGGAACCACTCGGACACCGCCTTTCCGTCAGCCAGAAAGTTCATATGGCTAAGGAGGACGCCTTTGGGATTACCGGTTGTTCCCGAGGTGTAAATGATTACTGCGGGAGTGGAGGGCTCGACTTGCGGCAATCGCGCCTCTACCGCCGCCAGCTCCACCTTCGGCAAGTCGGCCACGTCTCCGAAAGCGAGGAAGTTCACCGCCGGAGCCATCTCGTGTTCGAGGCCGGCCATTTTCGCCTTGAACGCCGGGTCGTAGAAAACCGTCGCACTTTCGCTGTTTTCGATAACGAATCGAATTTCCCGCGCCGCCAGATCGGGGTTGATAGGCACCACGGTCATGCCGAGAAAGACGGCTCCAAAATAAATTGCCAGAAATTCCGGTGTATTGCGCAGCACAAGCGCAATGGTCTTCTGGCCAGGAGCGATGACAGTTAGCCAGCCAGCAGCAGATAGTGCGACTTCAAAAAATTGCGAGTACGTATACTCGCGTCCGCTTTCCGGAAACAGGACGAAGGGATGGTCAGGGTCTCTATCGGTATGGGCTTTCAGCAGGTCGAAAAAGTTCGAATACGGCAGGGTGACGGGTCGCTCCGTTTGCTGATGAGGCAGGAGTGACCATGTCATCCCCGAACCTCCTGCTGGATTCTCGTATGCAGGTATTGAATCAGTTTGTCCGCGGAGGTGAGCCGGAAGGAATCATCGCCGCTGATTTCAATGCCGAATTTTCTTTCGATGGCACCGAGCAACTGGATGTGCCTAAGCGAGTCCCATGAAGCAGTGGAGATCATGCTCGTCTCGTCGTCGAATTTCGGAATATGAAGCACCTGCTCGGCCAGCGGCGAAACGATAGAATACAACTCTTGAACGGTCATGGGGCCCACAGCGTGAGGTGTGTCATCAACGCTGCTACGCTCGGACGGCGTCACAGTTGCCGATAACTTTTCCAGGGCGTCACGCAGCTTTCTGGAGCCGACGGCGATACCTCCGGGTTCCTCAAACATAGCTGAACCAGCGACGAAGCCATAGTCGAAGTTACCGAGGATCGAGAAGCACTGGCTGACATCCTCAGCCCGGTTGCCACCGGTCGGAAACGGGAAAGCCGGAAGCACTGAGCCGAGCGGCGCCCCAGCCACTCTCAGGTTCTCCCCAAACTCTTCCGCGGAAACGTCGAATCGTACATTCGGCCGTGGAAACGTTACGATGTCGGCCCCTGACAGACGAAACAGTTTGAGCATCAGCGGCATTTCGATGCCCACGTGGACATAGCGCGTGAACAGCGTCAGCATCGAGTAATGCGCTATCAGCGGGAGTTCAGTGCGGCTGCGCATGAGGGTCAGCAGGCTCGGGGTAAGCCGCGGTTGCACCATATAACCATCGACTTTCGTTTCCTCGCCGATCTTCAAGAACTCGTCGAAGCGGCTGACGTCACAGCCCAAGTGCAGCACCCACATCTTGTGCTCGCCGGTCTTCTGTTCCGCCTCCCGGGCTGCTCTGGCGCAAAGTGTAGCCCGCTCCCGCATAGGGCAGTAGGGGGGATCAACCAGCAATTCGTCATCTTTCACGATATCGCTGCCGGCCGATAGGGCCTCATAAGTGATCTTGGCATATTCCGCAGGTGCCAGGCCAACTTCGGGGCGCATTGGACCCATCAGTAGGGGGCGATTGTTCACGCCCAGAATTCGGCGAACCCCCGGGACACCATGACGGGGACCCGAAAGAGCCCGCATCATGTGGTCAGGAAAAGTCAGATCGACCATCTTGAGCTTGAGCATGCCTTTAACGTGGCTGGACTCACCCATCACGAAGCATAGAGCGTCTTCGATAGGGTTCCCGGTTTGACTCAACGACTCCCAGGGGAAGTCGACCTCGGCGAATCCGCAATCGACTCCATCGGCCGAAGGCATCAACCGGAGTTTCTGGACAGACGCCTGGTAGGGAGCGAGACGCGGAGCCGCTGCTCGGCCAGCCAAGGTATCGTATCCCGAAGTTGTCTGTTCGAGGCACATGCGGGTCAGCACTTCCTCCGGCGTGCCCTCGGCACGCGAGGTCTCGAAGTAGAAAGTCACTGTAATTGCTGTCGTCGAAGTGCTCATACCGATGCCCCCTAAGCCGATGATCGGCCCTAAGTCTCTCTAGTGTTCAAATCCCGTTTCCGGTCGCAAGAAACGCAAAGGTGCTTACTTTATAACGCCTCTCCCTGCGTAAGCAACTGACAATTATTCACATTTCTATACCGATTCGAAATTAACTTCGAAACTAACGTGGTAGGCGACGATCACTTTTGGTGGAGCTGGGGGTGCTTCGCTCGTGGGGATTCCGAATAGCGTGTCGCCGGTCGACCGTCACATCGGCTACCGCTCGGCGAATCCACCCACACCGCGTTCCAACTCGATTGTCCATGCCCCGGCGTTAACTGCCGCGGCTCGTAATCGCTCTTCCGCGACCACCACGGGAACTACAAACTGTAGGTCAGACACCCGATCCGCGAGCGACTGTAGAAAGCGAAGTGTTGGCTGATTGCGATCGGTCGGATTGAACTGAAATAGGATCTTTCCGAGCTTCAGATCGGAAGCAATTCCTCTCAAAGCCGACAAAACCGCGTACTCAACCTGTTTGCCAAGCACGGTGCAACTTAGCGACATTGACTCAACGATTAGCGCGTCTGGCGTCGGTCGAAGTGCCAGTATCCCGGAGACGCCGTAGTTTGCAAGTCGATCGGACACGACGATTCGCATGCACCCTCCCGAACCCAGTAGACGATCGATCTCTCCATCGGGCAAGTCGGTATTCTGTCCGTTGAGCGTAAAATCAGCCGCGATCCGTAGGATGCGATCAAGTTTGTCTCGATCGCTGTGGTCTGCCGGAGCGATCTGAACGTGGACCTTAAGGCTGGCCAAGTACCCTGCGAGTTGAGCGGGTGAAGACGGAGCCGCCGGGGCCGAGCACAAATCTCTGCGCAGCGACGTCTGTGCGACTTGAGAGCCCAAGTACTCGCCGAGTCGATCAAATGCTTCCTGAGTGAACGGGATTCGTCCTAACCGGTCTGTGCGGTTGTCCTCGACTTCTCCTGTGAACGAAGCCGACGGCCAGCCGACAGTCGTGATCTGACGATCGTTCTGTACTTTGGCCACGAGTAGGCTGGTGTGGGTTTGACACAGAGTGCCTAGTTTGTGCCGCTCCGCAATCCACCCTCGCGACGGACAAGCCATAAACCACACCTGCTTACCTCGCCGGGCCAAAGCCGCAATCTGGCTGACAAATTCATCAACTCTGGCGCGCAATTGCGAACGCAGTTGCTGATGTGCGGTAGAGGAGGTATCGTCAGGCGGTGCTGACTGTAGTTCCTCGAGTAACCAGTCTTCAACCCTGAGTAGCACAATAGTGCCAAGTATTTCGGGGGAATCTGCTGCAGCGCCCAGCATGTACTGGCTCATTTGCTCATACTGGCAAAAGCGAACTTCCGCTCCAACCTGGGCGCCGATCATGGCAGCCTTGAGGGCCGGCCCCAACGGAGTTGAAGTGAAGCTCGAAGCGACCTGAACAGCAAGTCCGGCATTTGTATTCATGGGCTTAGAGTGGCTTACTATACCACATCGGAAGAATGGCCCCCAGTATAAGGCTCGACGATTTCACGGTGTCATTTTCAACAAGTAAGTTACCGAAACTCCCCGTTGTCCACGGCCCAGGCCGAGGTTTAACGAAACCCTCCATTTCGAAGCGGTGAGCTAGTTACCAAACCTGTTGACCGTTACCATAAAATCAATAAAGATATGCAAATAGACGGAATGGAGTACTGCCCGCTCCAGTCTCCAAAGTGGCCGGGTAGAATCCCGGAAATCTCAACTGACAGGCAACCCTCTCGGCAACGGAAGACGGGTGTCTTTTTCACGGTTTCCGCGTCCTGCAGGGTAGGGTGACACAAGCATGGAGTTTTGGAACGTCGGCCAATCCGAGGAAGCTCCCGCAGCGATTGACGCCCGCAGCGGACGACGGTGGAGTTATGCCGATTTGAGAAGAGAAGCATCTGGACTTCAGGAAGCGCTCCCGTCACTCGGCCGCAAGTCGTTGGGACTGCTGATTGCCCACAACAGCTTTGAATGCCTGGTCGCTTACCTCGCAGCACTGAACGCCGGCAGCGCACTGATGGTTGTGGACGCAACGCTTAATTCTTCGCTGCTGAGCGATTTTGTATTGGCGTACCAGCCGGACTGGATCTTTGCCGACCATCTGGCGGCTGACTTGGCTGGATACCGGAAGAGTGCGTCGGGCGTGCGCGGATTGCTGGAGAACGAGTCGCCGCAGGATTTGGAAATTCATGCTGAGCTGGCGCTTTTGTTGAGCACCTCGGGATCTACGGGGAGTCCGAAGCTGGTGCGGCTTACGCGGAGAAACCTGGCGGCGAACGCAGCATCCATCGCGCAGTATCTGCAACTGACGTCCCAGGAGCGGCCGATCACGTCGCTGCCCATGTCGTATTCGTACGGACTCTCGGTCATTAATAGTCATTTGCATGCAGGCGCGGCCATCGTGCTCACCGACGACGGCGTGTTGCGACGGGAATTCTGGGACGCCATTGATCGCTACGAATGTACGTCGTTTGCGGGGGTCCCATACACCTACCAAATGTTGCTGCAGATGGGACTGCTGAGCAAAAAGGGACCATCGCTGAAAACGTTGACGCAGGCCGGTGGGAGGCTGGAGGAGCGTTACATCCAGCAGATGCATGAATTGGCATTGGCGCGCGGATGGAAGTTTTTCGTGATGTACGGCCAGACCGAGGCCACGGCACGGATTTCCTACGTTCCGTTCGAGCAACTTGGCGACAAAATCGGCTCGGTTGGGATCGCCATCCCCGAAGGCTCGCTTGCCGTGGACGAACCGACGAGCGAGCTGGTGTATAGCGGACCCAATGTGATGATGGGCTATGCAGAGTGTCGCGAGGACCTTGCCAAAGGCGATGAGTTGCAGGGCACATTACGGACCGGCGATCTCGCTCGGCAAGATGCCGATGGATATTTCTACATTACGGGGCGGCTGAAGCGGTTCCTGAAACTGTTCGGTAAGCGCTTTAGCCTCGATGAGATGGAGAAGATCCTGTCCCATCGCCTGGAGGCAAGCGTAGGGTGTTTTGGCCGCGACGATCTGCTGATGGCTGCCGTGGAAAACTGTGAGAACCCGGAGGCAATCGGCAGAATGGTTTGCGAGACATTCGATCTGCCGCGAACCGCGGTGAAGGTGGTGGCGGTGAAAGAACTGCCCCGCACCACCAATGGCAAGCTCGACTACCAGCGCCTGGCAGGTACTGACCAGATGCGCGCAGTAGAAGCGACACTTTAAGGGCCCAGAGAATGAGTACTGCAAAATCGAACATGGATCTGCAAAGCCAGGCGACAGCATCGCGCGACCTGAGGGCTTCGGAAGAGGCGCTCTCAAAAATCTGGCAAGAGGTGCTGCGCCTGCCGCGGGTCGAAAGAAACGCCAACTTCTTTGAGATTGGCGGCGATTCGCTGAAAGCAATGGAAGTGATCGCGCAGGTCAGCGAAGTCCTGCATGTCGAACTTCCGCTGATGGCGTTTTTCGAAGATCCCACCGTGATCCACCTGGCTAGCGTAATCGCGGGCGGACGGACGCCCTCGGAGGAGGCGCTGGCTAACATCTGAGATCGGAAGAGCGTCGTGTAGGGAAAGAGTGTAGATCTCGGTGGTCGCCGTATCATTAAAAAAAATGTATATACTAAAAATGAGAATGCAATAATACTGATTGGTCTGTTTTTTTTCAAGCAGAAGACGGCATACGAGATTACAAGGTGACTGGAGTTCAGACG
>OBLT010001733.1_pt1 | contig 13785 bp, 13 predicted proteins | sample 1518721 | NCBI WGS metagenome assembly OBLT01 (sample SAMEA3539307, study PRJEB22396) | soil metagenome | biome: tundra; feature: field; material: soil | place: USA | collected 2010-05 | depth 0.15 m | reverse complement strand
CCGAATGCAATTCTGTCTCCACGCCAAGTGATTGATAACAAAACGAACGGTCGCGTTCAAGCGGCCAGTTCTTGACGGGGCGCTAAAATCCTGCCGGCGGTGCTTTTTCGTGGTCTGTCTCGATTCGGCCTGCGATAGTCTCGGCCATTCGATCCAGTTTCTTTTGCCGTGACGTGACGCAGCCTTTCCAGGCGGCGATGCCCGCATTCCTGCGGGCATTCTTCTCTTGCGAATCTCCGCCCGCTCGCGGCGCCAGCCGGTTGCCAGACCCTAAATCGCGACGCCCCCAAGACGGGTCTTATGGCATCGGCGTTATCTTCAGATTGGTGAAGAAGGCATCGGTGCCCGGCCCGACCCAAAGCGCCACGGCTCCGGCCACGTCTCCTAGCTTCAGGTCTTTCACGATGAGACACGGCTGCGCCGCGTCGTGAACGTAGAGCTCCGCGCGGGCGCCCTTGACGACTATCTTGTATCGGGTCCAAGCGCCGGCTTCGAGATCGACATATGACTCGTAGACGCCCGGCGACTCTTTGCGCAGGCGGTCCCAGGGCCAGTCGCGTTCGGAGATGTACTGCGTCGAATGGTTGCGGCGCTCCATGTCGTCGGCCCGGCCGTTGGTGGGCCGCAGATAGATGCACTCGTACTTCGAGCCGTCGCTCTGCGCGCGAAAGGCGATGCCGACGAAGCCGCGGGCCCCGGCGAAAGCGCCCGCGGAGGGCTTTCCGGCAAGTTCGACCTCGATAACGCCGTTTTTGAACACGGAGCCTTTTAACAACGCGAGACCGCCGCCACCCTCGCGATCACTCAAGCACGTGGCTTGCTTACCCTGATAGGTCGCCGCTGTCGCGTCCAGTTTCTTTGTCTCCAGACTGGCGATCGGTATGGCTTGGGCCCACGCCGCCATGGAGGTCAATAGTATACCAAGCGTCATTCTCATGTTCTTGCGTTCCTCGATTTCATCGGTTAGCACGTTCATTCGCACCGCAGGGCGACGACGGGATCCACTGCGGTGGCCCGCCGCGCGGGGATGTAACAGGCCAGCAGCGCAATTCCTCCCAGCAGCAACGCCACGGCCGCAAGCGTCGCCGGATCGGCCGGGCGGACGCCGTACAGCAAGCCTGCCAGCAATCGCGTGAGCGCAACGGCCGCAACCACACCCCCGGCCAATCCGATGCCGGCCAGCCTCATACCCTGGCGCAGGACGAGTCCGGCGATCTCCCCGCGCGACGCTCCCAAAGCGGCGCGGATTCCGAGTTCATGCGTCCGCCGGGTCACCGCATAGGACATGACGCCGTAGATTCCTACCGCGGCCAGCACCACGGCGGCCGCCGCAAAAATGATGAGCGCCAGCATGGCGAAGCGGCGCTCGGCGAGCGATCCGGAAATGATCTGCTCCATGGTTCGAACGGCGTAAACAGGCTGGTCCTGGGTCGGGCCGGCGACCTGCGCGCGCACGGCGGAGACCAAGCTCTGGGGCTCGGGTCCGGTGCGCAGCATGAGCGTCAGTCCTACCACGGCCTCTGTCATGAACTCATCCGGCACTTGCAGAAAGGGGAAGTAAATCTGGTCTCGTATCGTGGCGGTATCGTCGGAATCCAGCCCCCAATGCTTCACGTGCCCGACCACGCCGACGATCTGGACCGCGCCCACTACCATCAGCCTGATCTGGCGGCCGACGGGGTCCTGACCTGGAAAGATGTGCCTTGCCAGGACGTCATCGATCACCGCAACCGGGGGCGAAGCCAGGTTATCCCGGTCCGTGAAAAACCTACCGCGCCGCAAAGGGATTTGCATCATGCTGGGGTAATCGGTGGTGACGATATAGAACATCGCCGGTGTCATCCGGTCCGGAGGGGGCTGGGGCCCGGCGCCCGGCCAGAAGGGAATCTCGGCGTCGCTCTCGCCGAGCGGAACCACCGATGTAATGGCAGCCGACCGGACCCCTGGGATCGCCGCCACGCGCCCGAGCAATTGCTGGTATGCAAGCCGGATGCTCCGCGGGCTCGTCATCACTTGGGGCGACAGCGCGACCTGCGTCGTCAGGACGTTGCGCGTGTTGAACCCGGGATCCACCTGCCACAGCCGCCAGAGGCTCTGCATCATGAGCCCCGCGCCCACGAGCAACACGACAGCCGAGCCGGTTTCCACGGCCACAAAGACGCCCTCTGTGCGACGACGTCCGCCTCCGGGCCCGCGCGCGCCTTCGTTAAGGGATTCCCGCGGGTTCGCACTCGCGCCGTGGAGGGCCGGGGCGAGGCCGAACAGTACGCCGGTGACCACCGAAACCACTAGCGTAAAAAGCAGGACGTATGGGTCGATCCCGACCTCTTCGGAACGGGGCAGGCTGGCTGGCGCGGCGGCCAGGACGAGGCTGGTCCCCCAGCGGGCCAGCAGCAGGCCGATCATGGCGGCGCCCAGGGACAGCAGGACGCTTTCCGTCAACAACTGGCGCACCACGCGTCCGCGCGTGGCGCCGAGCGCGGCCCGAATGGCGAGTTCGCGCTTTCGAACCGTGGCGCGCGCCAATAGCAAATTGGCGACGTTGGCGCAGGCGATGATCAACACGAACCCGACGGCGCCGGCCAGCAGCAGTAGTGTGGGGCGAATGTACCCCACCGTGGCGTCCCTCATCCGGACCGCCTTCGCCCCGTGTCCCGCGTTGGTGGCCGGGTATAGGCGGGCAAGCCCGTTGCAGATGGATGCAAGCTCCGCCTGCGCCGCTCCGATGGTCACGCCCGGCTTGAGGCGGCCAATCACCCGCAGTCCCGGGTGCGACTCCCGAGTGTGCAGCTCGACGGAGTTCCATTGCTCGATCGGAACGTAGACCTGGGCTTCCTCGCGGAACCGAAAGTCCCTGGGCAAAACGCCGGCCACAGCGCAATCCACGGCGTTAAGGGTCAGGGTCTTGCCGAGGATGTTCGGGTCCGCTCCGAAACGCCTGTTCCAGAAGCCGTAGCTGAGCATGACTGCGCAGGCGGCGCCCTGCCGGTCTTCCTCAGACCGGAAGGTGCGCCCGAGGGATGGGGTGACGCCGAGGACCGGGAAGAGGCTCGCCGAGACGTACTCGCCTGTGAGATGCTCGGGTTCGCCGGCTCCGGTGAAGTTGAAGTCATAGGGGCGGAAGACGCCCATGTCGGTGAACGAACGGCTTTCGCTGCGCCAATCGAGGAAATCCGGGTACGCGACCGAGGACTGGGTGTCGAAGATCATCAGCAGCCGGCCGGAGTCGGGGTACGAAAGCGGCTGCAGAAGCACGCCATTCACCACGCTGAAAATGGCCGTGTTCGCCCCGATGCCGAGCGCCAGCGTCAGCATCGCAACGGCGGTGAAGCCCGGGTTCTTCCGCAACGTCCGGAATCCGTAGCGAAGGTCCTGCCCAAGGCCGGACAGGAGACGCCCATGGCCTCCCGCGCCCAAGACTATGGGCTCCGGCGCGTCCGTGCGCTCGACGGCTCGCAGTTCGCGGGCCAGCAGCTCGTGGCCTCCGATCTCGTCGAGCGCGATGCGGCGGGCTTCCGCCTCCGTAGCCCCGCCGCTTTGGAGTTCCCGGTAGCGATCCTCGGCGTGCTGGGCCAATTCCTCGACAATCTCGGCCTCGCGGGCCGGCGCCAGGTTCAAGTCCGCCAGTTGCTTGCGAATCTGTTCGCTCCAGTCAGGCATTTTCGACTCCGGTGATCCGGCCGATGGCCTCGACGAACGTCTGCCAGCCCTGCCGCTGGGAAGCCAGGACTCTCCGTCCCTGCGGAGTCAGCCGGTAATAGCGCCGCCGCCGCTGGCCGCTCTTCTCGACCCATCGGCCTTGAATCCAGCCGCGCTTCTCCAGGCGATACAGCAGCGGGTATAGCGACGCCGCGTGAAAACGGAGCGCGCCTTGCGATCGCTGCTCGATCAGCTTGCCGAGTTCGTAGCCGTGGCGGGGCAAAGCATCGAGCAGCGAGAGCAGCAGCAGCTCGGCGCTGCCTTTTTTCCACTCCCGATCGATAGAGTTGTCTTCCATATATGGCACTGCTATATATTACGGCCAAAGCGGACCGCCGTCAAGGGGCGTCCCGCCGATTGCGATCCGCGTTACCGACGGTGAACCCAAGAGCCTGCCGGAACACGGAGGCGCCTTTTGCTGAAAGCTGATAGCCGATAGCTGTTCCCCCAACGCGCTTTTCATTCGCCCGCCGCGGCGAAGGCATTCGGGCCTTGATGCTAAACTTAACCATAATGCCCTACCGCCACCTCCTGTTCGAAACGGATGACGCGGGCATCGCGCTGGTGACGGTGAACCGCCCGGAGAAGCGCAACGCGCTCTCCGCCGCCGTGGTTGCGGAATTGCACGACGCGTTCGAGCGCATCGCCGCCGATGCGCGCATTGGGGCCGCCATCCTCACCGGCGCAGGCGAGAAAGCTTTCGTCGCGGGGGCCGACATTAACGAGCTGGCCGCGTTTTCGCCCGTGGAAGCGCGCGAATATTCGCTGCGCGGCCAGGCGGCGTTTCGCAAGCTGGAAACCCTGGGTAAGCCGTCCGTGGCGGCGGTGAATGGACACGCGCTTGGCGGCGGTTTGGAGCTGGCCATGGCCTGCACCGTCCGCTTCGCTTCGGAAAACGCCGAATTCGGGCAGCCCGAGGTCAAGCTCGGGCTCATCCCGGGCTTTGGCGGGACGCAGCGGCTGCCGCGCCTTGTGGGGCGCGCGCGCGCGTTGGGCCTATTGCTCTCGGGCGAACCGATCGCAGCCGCGGAGGCCCATCGGATCGGATTGGTCGACGCGGTCGTGCCGCGGGAGGATTTACTGAGCCATAGCCGCGCCTGGCTCGCCAAGGCTTTGGCCAATGCGCCCCTGGCGCTGGGCTTGGCTTTGGAAGCCGTGGATGTGGGGTTTGAGACCGGCCTGGAAGCCGGTTTGCGTTTCGAGGCCGCCGCGTTCGCAGTTTGCGCGGCCACCGGCGATTGTCGCGAAGGCACGCGCGCGTTTCTCGAAAAGAGGCGCCCGGTCTTCACGGGAAAGTAGAACATGTCGAGAGTATTGGAAGGCCAGCTTACGGCTGCCGGTTTACGATTCGCCATTATCGTCAGCCGCTTTAACGGCTTTATCACCGAGCGCCTGCTCGCCGGCGCCATGGACGCCCTCACGCGCACCGGGGCCGACGCGGACCTGATCGATGTCGTCAAGGTTCCCGGGTCGTGGGAGATCCCGCTGGTGGCCGCCGAGTTGGCGCGCGGTCACCGCTACGATGCCGTCGTCTGCCTGAGCGCCGTCATTCGCGGCGAGACGCCGCATTTCGATTATGTAGCGGCCGAAGCCGCGAAGGGCGTGGCCCACGCCTCCTATGAGACGGGGGTCCCGGTAGCGTTCGGCGTGCTCACCACGAACACCTTGGAGCAAGCCATCGACCGGGCCGGCGCCAAGGGCGGTAACAAGGGTTTCGATGCCGCCATGTCCGCCATCGAAATGGCCAACTTGCTGCGAACCCTTCGCCAGACTGCCTGATGCCATCACGCCGCAAGTCCCGCCAGCGCGCCCTGCAGATTCTGTTCTTGTGGGAAGCCCGCGGGCAGACCGTCGATGAAGCCATCGATTCCTACTACGACGCCATCTTCCCGGAGGAGCCCCCCGAGCGCGACCCCTTCGCGGACGAGTTGGTCCGCGGCGCCGTGAGCCACCTCCCCGACCTGGACGCGCGCATCAAGAAGCACGCCGAACACTGGCGCCTGGAGCGCATGCCCGCGGTGGACCGGAACATCATCCGCCTGGCCGTCTATGAGATGACTCACGGCGGCACGCCCGCCGCCATCGCCATCAATGAGGCCCTGGAACTCGCGCGCAAGTTCTCCGGCGAGGACTCCGTTCAGTTCGTGAACGGCGTCCTGGATGCCATCCATCGGGAACTTTCCCCACCGTCGCCCGACCCGCTCCCCTGACTTGGTGAGGAGCGGTTGGTTCGTTGCTATTCCCCCAGCTTTTCGGAGCCGACCCGGCCCTTCGTGCGTCTAAAAGGACAGGTACGGTATACTTTCTGTAGAAGGATGGTTAGTCGATGGAGAGGAAGAGACGATCCCTTTTTGTCTTGCCGCTTTTGGTTTTCGGTTGCTCCCTCGCGGGCGGGCTTTTCGGTCCGAAGGTTAAGGCGGCGGTCACCGCTTCCGACGATCTGAACCAGGCGGTTGCCAGCTTCACCAAGGCTTATGCCGTGGTGGAGGACAACTTCGCCGGATCCGTCAGCCCCGACCAGTCCATCTACAAAGGCGCCATCCCAGGCATGTTGCGGACCCTCGACCCCCATTCCAACTTTTTCGATCCACGCGATTACCAGCTTCTCCGCGAAGACCAAAAGGGCCATTACTACGGGATTGGCATGCAGGTTGGCTCGCGAAACGGCAAGACCGTGGTGATGGCCCCGTTCCCCGGCTCCCCCGCCTACAAAGCGGGCCTGAGGCCGGGCGATACCATCGAGACGGTCGACGGCAAGCCCGCCAACAATCTGACCACCACGGAAGTGGCCGACCTGCTGAAAGGCCCTCGGGGAACCGAGGTGAAGATCGTGGTCTCGCGCGAGGGCACGGCCGAGCCGCTGGCCTTCACCTTGATCCGCGATGAAATCAACCGGAAGAGCGTGGAAGACCCGTTTTGGGTCGAGCCCGGGATCGCGTATGTCAAGATCCTCCAGTTCGGCGAAGGCGCCGGCAGGGAGCTGGACGACGGTCTCAAGCGTCTCGGCGAGGCCAATATCAAGGGCTTGGTACTGGATCTGCGCGACAATCCGGGCGGCCTGCTGAACGAGGGCGTGGCCGTGGCGGACCGTTTCCTTCAGAGGAACCAGATCGTCGTTTCCCAGCACGGGCGCGCTTCGGCGGACAGGCCGTACGTGGCGCGGAACGGGAACCACGGGCGCAATTATCCCATTGTGGCGCTGGTCAACCGGGGTTCGGCTTCCGCGGCCGAGATCGTCTCCGGGGCCTTACAAGACCACGACCGCGCCTGGATCATGGGCGAAACCACTTTCGGCAAGGGCTTGGTACAGACCGTCTTCCCTCTCCAGGAAGACACCGGCTTGGCGCTGACCACGGCGCATTTCTACACCCCCAGCGGCCGGCTCATCCAGCGGGATTACACCAACAAGCCCTTCTACGAGTACTACTACAACCGGGACACACAGGCCCGAAATCCGGACGACGTGAAGACCACCGACAGCGGCCGGACGGTCTACGGCGGCGGCGGCATCACTCCCGACCAAAAGTACGAAACACCCAAAATGGATCGCCTGCAAGTGGAACTTTACCGCGACGGCCTGTTCAACTTCACGCGGTCGTACTTCGCCACCCACAGCCTGGTCCTGCCCAAGGACTGGATGCCGGACGAAACCATCCTGAACGATCTCCACGACTACCTGTTGCAGCACGGAACGCCGTTCACGGAAGCCCAGTTCACCGCGGACCACGAATGGGTCGCGCGGAACCTGGCGAAGGAGATGTACACCACCGCCTTCAACGTGGACGTCGCGAACCAGTTGTTCGAACGGACCGATCCGGAAGTCCGCCGGGCCGCCGACGCGATGCCGCAAGCCGCCGCGTTGCTCGATTCCGCCCGAAAGATCCTGGTCCAGCGCGAGACATCGCGCCCGTCCGGAGCCGAAGCGACCGCCTTAAAGTAGACGATTACCGCCATGCCAATCTACGAATATCTTTGCGAGGAATGCGGAACGAAGTTTGAGAAGTTGGTGCGCCGTGCCTCGGACGCGCCCGGGATCGAATGCCCCTCCTGCGGCCAGAAGCGCCTCAAGCAGGAGTATTCCACATTCGCCGCCCATGCCAACGGAGCTTCCAAGTCCGCCGCCGTCCCCACATGTCCAAGCAGCGGCGGCCCGTGCGGCAACCCGGGCATGTGCGGAATGAACTTCAATTAGGGCCGGCGCATCAGAGTTTGGCGCCTGGGTAAGCCGTCACCTGCTCCCGGGCGAGAATGTGATCGAGGTGGTGCTGCATATGCAGGATGTAATCGTCGATGACGAACTCCAGCAGGACGGCAGGCTCTTCCCCGATGCGGCACTGCGCCGAAAGGCGATCCGCCGGGATTCGGTCGAGGACGACGGCGAGCGCCAGATTCAGCGCTTTCCAAAGATCGATTAAATCGCTCCAGGGCATTGCGCCGTAGCCGCCCATCTCCACCCACCCGACGCCATCGTACGACGGTCCGGCATACTGGCCTTCCAGGGCCGCCTTGATGAATCGCGCGCGATTGTTGGTCGCGGAATCGACGAGGTGGCCAAGCTCCCGCTTCTTGGACCAGGCGTCGCCTTGTGGGCTGGCGCCGGCGGATGAGTCTGAGATCGCGAGCAGCCTGGGCTCTTCCTCCGCAATGGCGCGCTGTAAGCGGGATGAGAAAGAACTCATGCCCCATTCTCGCTCATCGGTTGCCGTTCCGGATGAAAAACTGCGGCTTATCCACGTTTGCGTCAACCGCGATATCGAAGAAGCCGACCATCATCTCATCGTAGGTTTGATCGCCCCATCTGACGGCGGCATCGGGATCGGGGTTGTGCGGATTCCGGTGCGAGTTGTCGTACACCGCGGCCGCCTGCAACTCCGTGCCGGCCTTGAGCGGCAGCGGCTCGGCCAGCCGGTAGGACAACTGCCAGTAGAAGTTGTAGTTGACCCGCAGCAGCGTCTCGAATTTCTCCTGACCGCTCCTCTCCGGGTGAACGATGTTGTACGCAAACTCTTTCCCGCGCAGGTGCAGGTGCGGAAAGAAGCTGAGCAGCAACGCGTCGTTCGGCAAGGAACCGTGCGCCTCGACGAAAAAATCGGGAACGCCCGGCGGGATCACAAAGTGGTCGTTGGTCAACTGTAGGGTGAGCACGCGCTGTTTCGGCGGCTGCCTGGCGAACACCATGCCGATGCTCGTCTGGTCCTTGCCGGCCTGTCCGTTCGCCGTATAGTGCATTTGGAAAACCAGGTCCGAGCCGCGCGGAACCAGCTTCGCCATTCCCTCGGGCCACTGGTCGGGCGAGCTGCCCGGCGCATAGACCAACAGCATGTCGCTCTGGGTCATCATGGCGTCCCGGCGGTCCTGCTCGTCGGTAAGGGTCTTCGCCGTGAACGGCTCGCCGACTGGCGCATGCTGAAGCCATTTCGACCCGGGTGGCCGTATATAGATCACCGCGTGATGCACGTTTCGGCGGCGCTCCGGACGGACCTCCGACATCCGCACCCACCGGTCTTCGGTGAAGCCCGTGGGCACGATTTCATAGGTGTAGTCGACATCGCCGCGCGCGGGAATGGTCACCGGCTTCGGCATTTTCACGACCATGCCGGGACTGGGGATCACCCAGCCCTCGGCCCACTGGCGCGGCGGCGGCGCGTCGTGCGGATTGCCCGCGGGGGCGCCGGCATCGGCCCAGGCCGCCAGCGTCGCAATCTGGCGCGGCGTGAGAGAAGGGTCGTTGGAGAAGCGGCCGTAGCGCGGATCGGCGAACCACGGCGGCATCTCCTTGGAGCCGGTCCGTTTTTGAATCTCGCGGCTCCATGGCCGCGCGTCCCGGTACGTAACGAGCGGCATCGGCCCAATCTCTCCGGTCCTATGGCATGCCTGGCAGCGCTCCTGCACGATCGGCAGCACGTCTCGGTAGAAGGTGGCGGCAGGGCCTGCTTTCGGCTGTGCCTGCGCGCTTTGTTCCAGACACGCCATCGCGAGCGCCAACAGCATTACCCTCCAGGCCATCAATTCAATTATCCATCGGCTCAGGTAAGGCCAAAAAGAACGGCAGTACGCCCGCTGAGCAGGTCTCGAAACTTGGGCGGGAGCTTCAGAAAATGGCGGACGCATACGTCGCCTCCGGAGCGAAGCTTCTCAATCGCCGGGAACTGGACCGCGAGCTTGCGGAGCGGCGGGGCGTCAGATAGTTCCAGGGACATGCAGCGAAAGGTTAGTGCAGTGCCCGTGAACGCGCTGAACAAATCGGATTCCGCGGTTCCCGCCTAGAATCTGCGTTCATCAGCGTTGATCGGCGGCTAATAAAAAGTCTTGAGAGGTTTTGGTTTAGGCGGTACATAGAATATTGGCCGCTGATGAACACCGATGAACGCGGATACTTCGATTCGTTGACCGATGACGAGGCCCCACCGTCGCCGGCCCGTCAATGTGATACGCTGCCTGGGTGGACCGATACAAAAGCCTCAGCCTTCCGGCACTCGTCCTCTTGGCGCCGTGCTTTATGCACGCCCAGGACCGGCCGCTCGCTTCCCTGCCCTACACTCCGAGCCTCGAGACGAAGTTCGTGGACCGTACCGCCAATCCGTGCGTGGATTTCTATCAGTTCGCATGCGGCAAGTGGAATCAGTTGAACCCAATTCCGCCGGACCAGCCGCGTTGGGACGTTTACTCGAAGCTGGGCACGGAGAACCTGCGTTACCTATGGGGCATTCTGGAGGAAGCCGCAAAGCCGGCCGCCACCCGCAAGTCGAACCAGCAGAAGATCGGCGATTTCTTCGCCGCTTGCATGGATGAGGCCGCGATTGAAAAGGCCGGGGCCGCGCCGCTGAAGCCGGACCTGGACGCAATCGTTGCGCTGAGGAGCGCCGCCGAGCTGCCGCCCCTGCTGGGCCGCTTCCACCTGGCGTCGCAGCTTAACTCGGCGCTGTTCGGCTTCGGTTCTTCTCAGGATTACGCCGATTCCAGCCGGGTCATCGCCTTCGCCTCCGCGGGCGGGCTCGGGTTGCCCGACCGCGACTACTACGTGAAGACCGACGCGAAATCGCAGGAAATCCGCGCGCGCTACGTCGAGCACGTCGCCGCCATGCTGCGGCTGCTAGGCGATTCCGCCGCTGCCGCCGGCGCCGAAGCGCGGACTGTCATGGACATCGAGACGGCCCTGGCCAAGGCCTCGCTTACCCGCGTCGATAAGCGCGACCCGTACAAGCTATTTCATAAGCTCACGCGCGCCGAGGTCCTCAAGCTGACGCCCAGCTTCGGCTGGGCGGCTTACTGGAACGCCATCGGATTGCCCCTGCCGGCCGAAGTCAACGTCACCGAACCGGAGTTCTACAAGGAGGTGGAACATCAGCTTGCCACGCGCCCCATCGGCGACTGGAAGAACTACTTGCGGTGGCATCTGGCTCACGACAAGGCGCCGTACCTTTCCTCCGCATTCGTGCGGGCGAACTTCGATTTCTTCAGCAAGTACCTGCGCGGCGTGACCGAGATGCAGCCGCGGTGGAAGCGTTGCGTGCGGTACGTGGATTACGATCTCGGCGAGGCCCTTGGCCAGGTCTTCGTGGAGAAGACGTACACCGGGGACACCAAGGCTCGCGCTCTGGCCATGGTCAAGCAGATCGAGCAGGCCATGGAAACGGATCTCAACCAGATCGCGTGGATGAGCGCCGATACCAAGAAGCAGGCGCTCGTGAAGCTGCATAGCCTGGTCAACAAGATCGGGTATCCCGACAAATGGCGGGATTACAGCGCCGTGAGCGTCGTGCGCGGCGATTTTCTGGGCAACGTCAGCCGGGCCTTCGTGTTCGAATCCAAGCGCCAGTTGAACAAGATCGGTAAACCCGTGGACCGCTCCGAATGGCAGATGACGCCACCCACCGTGAACGCCTACTACGACCCGCAGATGAACGACATCAACTTCACGGCGGGCGTTTTGCAGCCGCCGCTCTATGATCCGAAGATGGACGACGCCCCGAATTACGGCAACACCGGCGCGACCATCGGGCACGAGCTGACGCACGGCTTCGACGACGAAGGCCGCCAGTTCGACGCCAAGGGCAACCTGCGCGACTGGTGGACCAAGAAGGACGCCGACGAGTTCGTCAAGCGTGCCGCGTGCGTCTCCGATCAGTACGCGCAGTACACCGTGGTGGACGAGATCAAAATCAACAGCAAGCTCACGCTAGGCGAAGACGTCGCGGACCTCGGCGGAACGCTGCTGGCCTACATGGCCTGGAAGGAGGCCAACAAGGCGCAGCAACTGAAACCGATTGACGGGTTCACGCCCGATCAGCGGTTCTTCATCGGCATGGCTCAATGGGCCTGCGGCGACGAGCGCGCCGAGAACAAGCGCCTCAACGCCGTCACCAACCCGCACTCGCCGGACAAGTACCGCATCAACGGCGTGGTGAGCGACATGCCGGACTTCGCCAAGGCCTTCTCCTGCATGGCCGGCCAGCCGATGGTACGCGCCAACGCCTGCCGCGTCTGGTGACCGCTACTCGCCCGTTACGCTGAACGTGCCCAGGAAACTGCTGCGGCGGTCGGGGCTGCTCCAGGTTTCGCCCAAGCCGTCGCCTTTGTAGGAGTCCGTCTCGGCGAAGGCCGGCATGGCGTGGTCGAGCTTGGCGCTCAGCGGCGGATAGAAGATCATCTCGTTGCCGCAGTGTACGTCGCCCTCGTTCAACCCGCGCGTCTCGACGGCCGCGAGCGAACCCGCCGTAAGCTTCGCTGCGCCGCCGTGAATGTTGCCGTCCTGAATCGTCAGATCGACCGGCAGGTAGGTCACCTTCACGACGTCCCGCAGCAGATCGCCGCCCATATACTTGGCGAAGCTCTCCAGCGCCTGCCGCTGGGCGCCGGTGGCGCGGCTGTCCACGATCAAAACCGCACGAGACGGGTTGACCGGCTCGCTGATATTGCCTAGCGTGTGCTCGGTGCGAATCACGCCGACTACCGAAAGGCCGTCCAGGCTGACGCCCTCCCACCCGCCATGGTTAATCTTCCAACCGAGAATGGCTTCTTTTCCGTTGATCTCGACTTCACCGTTGGCGAAGCAAGGTCCGGTCCAGACATCGGCCGTGCGGGCTTCGATATAGTTGCCGTCGATTGCGCGGCCGGGCAGCCCGGCGGCAAAGCAAGTGGAAGCGGCCAGCGCAAGCGCAACGCCGCAGCAGAGTAATTTCAGCATCCCAGTTTGTACCTCTGATGCCATTATAGCGAAGTTGCGGCGGCGGTCAGGCGGCGGGCGGGAGGCTCAACCGCTTCTCGATTTCGAGCAGCCGGGATTCGACCGAGGCTTGGCGCTGCTGAATGCCGTTTATGATCGCGTCTTGCGTTCCGGCCCGCAGTTGCAGGCGCTCACCCATGGAATAGACGGCCTTGAGCACTTCCGTTTGAGTGTCGCGGTAGCTCTCCTCAAGTGAGGCTGCCATTTCGTCCATCCGCTGAAACATCGATGTCTGCACGGCGTCGATTTTCGCGTCGACCTTCGCGTCGATAGCGGCGAACTTCGCGTCGACCGCGGCGAACTTCGCGTCGATAGCGGCGAACCGCTGGTCCAAATAGTCCTTGAGATCCTGGTCCATGAGCGTCCTTTCCAGATTATACGCCGTTCTTGCGCTTGCACAGGGCTTGCCTTCGCCGCACGTTCTTTGCCGGCGGCCATGGCATCATCAAGATGTGGAACAGGCCTACGATGCAAGCTGTTGAAATCACAGCGACGAAAAATGCCGTGCCTGCGAAGCGTTGGGCGCGCGCGCCATCAACTATAAGACCGAGGATTTTGTCGAACGCGTTCAGGCCTTAACCAGCGGACGCGGAGTGGACGTGATTCTCGACATGGTGGCCGGCGACTATGTGCCGCGCGAGTTAGATGCGCTGGCAGAGGGCGGCCGCCTGGTGGTGGTCGCCACTCTGGGCGGATCCGCCGCCACGTTGGACATCGGCAAGCTGATGCGCCGGAGGCTTGTCGTAACCGGCTCCACCCTGCGCCCGCGTCCCGTGGCGTTCAAGGCGGCGATCGCGCGACGGCTGCATGAGGTGGTGTGGCCGCTGATCGAGGCCGGCAACGTGCGGCCGGTGATCCAC
>OBLT010001730.1_pt1 | contig 13807 bp, 11 predicted proteins | sample 1518721 | NCBI WGS metagenome assembly OBLT01 (sample SAMEA3539307, study PRJEB22396) | soil metagenome | biome: tundra; feature: field; material: soil | place: USA | collected 2010-05 | depth 0.15 m | reverse complement strand
CAAGTTGGTTTGCTCGCTGAGCTCCTGAATCACGTTGACCACCTTGCCGATTTCCTCGGAGCGATGGGCCAGCGAGGTCATCTTCTGGGAGACCGAATTGGTGGCCATGGCGATCTTTTCCATGGTGGCAGCCGCGGCCTGCATCACGGCGCCGCCCTGATTGGCGGTCTCGGCCGACAGACGGCTGGCGCTGGCGGCGTTCTCGGCATTGTGGCTGATCTCGCCGATGGTGGCGGTCATCTCCTGGGCGGCGGCGGCAATCTGGTTTGTTTTGCTGGACTGGGTGTGTGCGTTGCCGGCTTGTTGGACCGCGCGGGCGCCAATCTCGGTGGTGGCGGCGGAGAGCGTCTCCGCACCCGCGGCTACCGATTGCAGAACGCCGCGCATGGAGGCGACGGAGGTATTGATCGCGTCGCCAAGGCGGCCGATCTCATCGGTTCCGGTCACCGCAACGCTTACCGTGAGGTCCTTGGCCGCCACACGTTCCAGGGCGGCAGTACCCCTGGCAAGCCCTGGCGCGATCAACCGTGTGAGAACCCCGCCGGTCAGTGCGCAGAGCAGAGCAATCAGGAGCGTGACCCCAAGATTGATCCAGGTGGCGCGGTTGCTTGCGCTGGAGGCGGCGTTGGACTCCTCCGTGCCGTATTTCGCATTCAGGTTAAGATCGTCATCCATCGCTGCAAAAGCGGTGTGATAAGACTCGACCACGGAGTCTGACGTTTGCAAGTCCAAGGCATCTCCGGCCTTGCCGGCTGCCAGCAACGCGTTGGCCTGGTTGCTGGTTTCCTGGTATTGTGCAAAGGCTGCCGAGAACTTCTGGTAGAGTTCGCGCTCCCCTTGATAGCTGATCCCCGGTTCGTATAGTTTGACGCCCGATTGGTAGTCGGCCAGGGCCTTCTGGCGCCTCGCGGCGTGCATGGCCGTGCATGCCGGTGTCTGGCACAGCATTAGATCGAGATCCTCGCGCCGCGCGTTGTTGGCCGCCCTCCGAATATCCGCCAGGGCGATCACGGAGGGAAAGGAATGGTCACTTACATCCACGGATTTGCCGGTGATGTTCCGGAATGTGAAAAAGGTGTAGACCCCCAGCAGGAGGCAGAGACCGCAAACGATGCCGAACGCGAAGGTGAACTTGCGGGAGACGGAGAGATTTTTTAGCCAAGCCATGCCAGAAGCCCTTTCTCAAGCGGTTCGTGGAGTTCATCGGCAAAATCCGGCGGGGCTTGAGTGCTTCCGTTTCCGGCGGAAAATCGGAAGCCGCCCGGCGCGCCGCGTCTCCGGGGGCAGTGCCTGCGTCCGGCATGGCGGCGCATTGACGAGCGGGTGGCTGCGCCTTAGGCTCATAGCATGGAATTCAAGGTAAGCGAGCTGGAGCGGGAGGCGATCGATTTCGACCAGGAATTGGCCCCGGGAGCGGTCGGCTTAGGCCAGGAGGCTGAACAGGTTGGGAATCTGGCCACGGCCGGGCGGGCCGAGGTGCTGCACGAGCACCGCGGGCCGAAGGATATTGTGGCCGACATCCGGTTGAAGGGCCGGTTTGCGGGTAAATTTCAGGTTCCGTGCGCGCGTTGCGTGGAGCCTGTGGAGATTCCGCTGGCTGCCGACTTCGACCTGATCTTCCGGCCGGCGGGAGCGGATTCCGAGGCGCCGGAGCGGTCAATTACAGCGCCGGAGACGGAAATCGGGTATTATCAAAAGGACAGTCTGTTGCTTGAAGATGTGCTGCGCGAGCAGGTGCTTTTGTCCTTGCCGGTCAGGACTCTGTGCAAGCCCGACTGCAAGGGACTTTGCCCGCGCTGCGGCCAGAACCGCAACAGCCAACCGTGTTCCTGCGAAGCGGGTCCGAGCGACCCCCGCTGGGAAGCGCTGGCTGGGCTCCGCGGCCGGATCGAGTCCTGAGAAATCTGCCCGCCCCCGAGAGTTGAGGGTGTTCCGCCTGTGCCGGAAGGAAGCCAAAGCTCCGTGAGGCTCAAGGCCCCACGCGATTTGTCGCCGGGCCGGTTGCGGGTGGAGAGACGAAAGGAATTGCATCATGCCCAATCCGAAAAGGCGCCACTCGACGCGCCGTACCGCGCTACGCCGCTCTCACGACTTTCTGACCGCCGTGGGACTGTCCGAGTGCCCGAACTGTCACGAGAAGAAGCTGCCCCATCGCGCATGCCCCAAGTGTGGCATTTACAACAAGCGCCTGGTGCTGGACATCAAGGAAGCAGCCAAGTAGACTGAGCGCCCATGCTCATCGACATCGCGCTTGACGCCGTAGGTACCGACAAGGCTCCAGAGTCGGAGATTCACGGTGCGATCCTCGCCTGCCGCGCACTGCCAGTGCGGGTCCACCTGATTGGGCCTGAGGCGGAGTTGCGCGACCTTCTGGACGAACACCTTGAAAACGAAGACCTGCCCATCGTCATCCACCACGCCTCGGAGCGGATCGGGATGAACGAGAAGGCGGCGCACGCGGTGCGGACCAAGCGCGACAGCTCCATGCGGGTAGGGCTCAAACTGGTGCGCGAGGGCAACGCGGCAGGTTTTGTGACCGCCGGCAATACCGGCGCCGTCATGGCGACGGCCAAGATGGTGCTGGGCGCGCTGCCCGGCGTGGATCGGCCAGCATTGGCAACCCCCATGCCCAGTTCTACTGGAAATCCGTGCGTGCTGCTGGATGTGGGCGCCAACGTGGACTGCAAGGCGCACAACCTGGAACAGTTTGCCGTGATGGGCGAGATGTATGCCCGCAGCGTACTCAAAATCGACGAGCCGCGCGTGGGTCTGCTGTCCATCGGCGAAGAGGAGACCAAGGGCAACGACCTGACCCGCGAAGCCTTTCCACTGCTCAAGGCGCTGCCCATCCACTTCATCGGCAACGTGGAGGGGCGCGACATCTTCAGCGGCCAGGCGGACGTGATTGTCTGCGACGGCTTTGTGGGCAACGTGGCGCTGAAGACCAGCGAGGGAGTCGGCCGCTTTGTGCGCGATGTACTGCGCGAGTCGCTTACCCATACGGTCACCGCGCAGGTGGGAGCGCTGCTGTCGCGCCGCGCCTTCAACGACTTCCGCCGCCGCCTGGACTATACCGAGTACGGCGGGGCGATACTGCTCGGTGTGCGGGGGGTGTGCATCATCGGCCACGGCTCCTCGAACGACCGCGCCATCTTCAATGGCATTCGCGTGGCTTACGAGTTTGCCAAGGCGGGCACCAACGAGCGCATCGAGCAGGAGTTTGCCGGGCGCGCGAAGCGTGCTGGGGCGGGGCACGGGGCGAGCGCAGGGCAATCTGCCGACCTGGCCGCCGATTCGGCAGCCAACCCCGATGCGACCGTTCAGTAGCGATGCCTGCCGATTCCAGCCATCCTTTCCTGTTTGACCCGACGGTGCTCGGCCAGTTGGCCTGCCCGGCCTGTCTGGGCGGTCTTGTTCTCGAAGAGGAGCGGCTGGTCTGCGCAGGCTGTGGCCGCGGCTATCCGATTGTGGACGGGATTCCGGTATTGATTGCGGAGCGGGCTGTGTTGGGGGACAACACCTGACGACCGCCGCGAACGACTCGATCAAGATGCCGGTTCGAAAGCGAAGACCTCCTATCGCCGGTGATAGAACGGGAGCACGATCATCATGGCGAAGCCGATGGCGGCGGCCAAGGCAAGGGCGATCAGGCTATAGATCAGCGTGAGGCTCGGGCCCTGGGAGGGCTTGTCGTCTGGATCAGGCTCGGGGCTGGCTGGCTGGTGCTCGGGATCACTCATATTTGAGGGCCTCGACGGGGTCCAACTGGGCGGCGCGGGTGGCGGGCACGGTGCCGAAGATTACACCCACCAGCGTGGCCGCGGTCAGGGCAATGACGACGGACCATGGCGAGACCGGTATGGCATAGTCGGTGAAGAAGCGGACGGAGAGCGGTAAGGCCAGCCCCACCATCGTCCCGACCACCCCGCCGACCAGCGAGATGATGACCGCCTCGGCAAGAAACTGGAGCTTGATCTCGCGGTAGGTGGCGCCGAGGGCCTTGCGGATGCCGATCTCGCGGACGCGAGCGCGCACATTGGCCAGCATGATGTTCATGATGCCCACGCCGCCCACGGCCAGGGTGACGGCGGCTACCAGCACCAGGACCACCGTCAGAATCGTGGTAATCTTGTCGGCCATGGCCAGCAATTCCGTGAGCGTTTGCGCCTGGTAGACCGAGCCGGGCCGGTGGCGCGTTTGCACGATGCGGACGATCTCTTTTGCGGCGTCTGGAACCTCGTCCATGCCGCGCATGGAAAAGTAGATCTGATTCACATTTTCCGTTCCCGTGAAGTAGCGGGCCACGGAAAAGGGAATCAGGATGGTCTGGTCCTCGATCTCCGATACGCCAAAGTCGCCCACGCTTTCCTTGAAGACGCCGATGATGGCAAAGGGGATGCCGCTGATCTCGAAGTTCTGGCCGACGGCCGCATCCGCGCTGCCGAAGCGTTCGCGGGCGAAGAGTTCGGTGACCACAGCACACTTGATGTGGGCGGAGTCGTCCTCGTCGTCGAGGAAACGGCCCACGGGGACCAGCAGGTTGCGGATGTTCTGGTATTGCGGACTTACGCCCAGCACCAGCGTGTCCTTGACGATGCCTCCGCCAAAGTTGATGCGGGTATGCATTCCGAGGACGGGCGAGGAGTACATGACGCCCGGCAACTGGGCCAGCACGGCCTTTTCGTCGTCGCGGGTGAGGAAGTCGCTGTAGAGCACGCGCTCCGAGGCTGTTGCGCCGCCGCCGGCGTACTCCAGCTCGATCGAATTGGTCTCGACCTTCTGGATCTCCTCGAGGATGTACCGCTTGCCGGTCAGGCCGATGGTGACCACCAGGATGACCGAGGCGGTGCCGATGACCATGCCCAGGGCGGTGAGCGCAAAGCGCGTCTTGCTGGCGCTGAAGCTGTCCAGGACGAGCTTGAGGATTTCGCTCAGCACCATGGTGCGGCTGGCGCTCAGGAGCGTCTGCTGGAAGGCGTGTTGGCGAGCCTGGTCGATTGGATGCATTACGTCCTCATAACAAGATACGCCAAGGCGTCTTGCCGCTTCCTCAATCCTCTCAGATTGCGCCGCTCCACTTTGCGCCAAAAGACGAAGTTCCGGCCTATGTCCGGAATTTGTTCGTTTTTCGCCAAGCGGGGACGCAAGCGGTTCAAAGTGCATGGTCCGGGGTGTTTTCCCATAAGATGGCAATGTTGTCTTACCGGGCCGTAAGGCGGCCCGGGATGTAAGAGCCGCTCAAGGAGAGACGATGCGCGCTTTGGTCTATACGGCACCGCGCCAGGTGGAAATGGAGGATCGTCCTCGTCCGCGTCCGGCAGCCGGCGAGAGCGAGATTGCTATCACCGCCGCGGGCATTTGCGGATCGGATATCTCCGGATTTCTGGGGCACAGCTGGCACCGGATTCCGCCGCTGGTGCTGGGCCACGAACTGGTGGGTCGCAGGCCGAACGGACGGCGCGTGGTAGCCAATCCGCTGATCAGTTGCGGGCGCTGTACGGCCTGCCTGAGCGGCGCGCAGAACCTTTGTTCCAGTTGGCGATTGCTGGGCATGGATCAGACCTCCGGCTGCTTTCAGGAGTTTGTCACGATTCCCGAGTCCCAGGTGTACGAGATTCCCGATGAACTCACCGACGCAGGGGCCGTGGCCGCTGAGCCGCTGTCCAACATCGTTCACCTGTTCCGGATCGCGGCGCCGCCGCCGTTCTTCCGCATGGGGATCGTGGGCGGGGGAACGATGGGTTCGTTGGCGCTGCAGACGGCGTTGCGGCTGGGGGTGCGCGAGGTATTGGTTCAGGATGTAAGCGATGCGCGGCTGGCGGTTGCGAGGCAAATGGGCGCCACACTGGCGGTGAACGCCGCCACCGAGGAGGGCCGCGGACAAGCGCGCGAGTTTGCCGGGCATGGCCTGGACCTGGTGCTCGACGCCAGCGGTACGGACCAGGCGCGGCAGGCGGCGTTCGATCTCTGCCGGCCGGGTGGGCTGGTGGTGCTGCTGGGCATGGGGAAGGCGCGCAGCGAGATCGACTTTGTGGCCAGCATCCGCAAGGAACACCGGGTGGCCATGTCGTTTGCCTACACGCCGGTGGACTTCGAGCGCGCGCTCAAGCTGCTCGCGGCCGGCGAGATCGACCTGACGCCGTGGACGGCCGAGATGCCGCTGGAAGAAGGCCAGAAGGCATTCGAGAAGATGACCGCATCGCGCGGCGATACTTTGAAGATGGTGCTACGGGTGAGTTGATGCGGGCAGACTCCAGAATCGCGGCAGGTTGCCCGGTTCATTTCCCTGGGCGGCTCGCCCTGGGTGCATTGCAGAGACCCCTTGCGAGCCAAGCCGGTCACGTCCGATCGGACTTCCTGGAGCGCCACTGAAAGGCCCGCAGCGCCGCAGGTTCATGCGACAATTCAAGTAAGAATTCGATACCCGCCTGGAGTGTGCGCGGCGGTAGACTTAAGAAGGCGCGAAAGTGGCGGAATTGGCAGACGCACCAGACTTAGGATCTGGCGGAGCAATCCATGGGGGTTCGAGTCCCCCCTTTCGCACCAACAATTTATAGCCATTCCAAGACTCGCTTTGTACGCGCTGCGTTCCTCAACGCCTGAGGGCTTCCCGGTGCGCACTCTCCGCCGCACTCTGCAAGCATTGGACCTCGCCCAAGAGTGACCTAGCCAATGCTGCTCACGCTCGCTGAGTCCGTCACAAGGGTGGGGCCAGCACGCCCATGTTTTCTTGTTTGGAAGAGTTGGGATTGAGACATGCATCGGTTCGTCCAGGCGACGAAAGCACAACTGGGTGGTAGTCCGTTCCTCGTCTCCGTGAAGAGATTGAGGAGGGACTGCCACCCAGTTGTGCTTCGGTTGAGTTGAGAGAGTTTACCTGGATTGGAGCAGGATCGACTTGCCTTTGGACTTCGAGGAGCGGATGAAGTAGATGGCTCCGTAGATGCCCCAGACAGCTGAGATGCCCAGCGCCAACAGCGGCTCCTTGAATGTGCCCAGGCCGAAGACGGGGCTGATGAGGTAGAAGGCCATGCAGACCAGGTTGGCGATGAGGCCGAAGCCGGGAATGAGCAGGTGGAGAACCACGTTGTAATCGGGGCGCCCGCGGAAGGCCACGATGCACAGGAAGCAACTGAGCGCGTAGAGGATGAAGGTGCCGAAGTTGGAGGTGAGGGTGAGCGCCAGCAGGGAGTTGGGCAGTCCGGCCAGTGTGTCATGCGAGGGGTAGCCGAAGCTGGAGAGGACGCCGTGGGGCAAAGCGGCAATGGCTGCATCGGTGGGCGCGCCGGCGTCGCCGAAGACCAGGGTGAGGGCAATCACGCCGATGACCGCGGAGATGACGGCCAGCGTCCAGATGGCGCGGTGCGGCGAGAGGCTCTTGGAGTGCAACATGCCGAAGTGCTCGGGAACTTCCTCGTCCTTGCCCATGGCGTAGGTGACGCGCGCGCCGGTGTTCATGCAGGCCAGCGTGGTGCCGATCAGCGCCAGGAAGACGGTGAAGGCTTCAGTCAGCATGAAGTACTTGCCATTGCCCGGACCCAGCAGCCAATCGCCGACGATGATCATCATGTCGCCGATGGGCGCCGCCGAGCTGACGGCGCTCTGCATGGTATACCCCGAGTTGAGGAAGTAGTTGGCCGCAAAATATTCAAACAGGTACATCACCAGGCCTTGTATCAAGAGCGAGGCGATGACGGCGATGGGGATGTGTTTGGTGGGGTTTTTAGCCTCGCCTCCCATCGAGGTCACCGATTCGAAGCCGACCAGGATCAGAATGGCGACCGTGGCCTGGATGAACATAAAGCTGAACTTGTGCGGCGCAATCACCGAAGCCGCGTTTTCGTGGGAGAGGAAGTTGCCGCTGGCGTCCGTCGTCGGGTAGGTGATGACGTAGGGGACCGGCTTGCCGGCCGAGTCCAGCAACGGCAGTGGATTGCCGCCGGAGTCGCGGATCGTCGAGCCGTCCTTGGCCGTGGCGAACTGGTAGGCGTAGGTGGACATCGACTGCGAGTCGTACTGGAAGGCGGTGGGGCCGGTGGCGCCGGAAGGATGGCTGACGCGGTAGCCGAGGGCCAGAACGCTGAAGACAACCAGCGCGGAGATCTGGATCACATTGATAGCGATGTTGACCGCCGTGGAGGCGCCGGCGCCCTTTTGTGCAATCCATGCGACGAAGAAGGAGAAGACAACGGCCACCAGCGCCATGAAGACAGGCCCAGGGTTGGTGCCGTTCATGAAGCTGGGATAGAGAAAGCCGACCACGTATCCGACGAAGATGCCGGTGACGGCCACCATCACGCCGGGATAGACCCAGTAGTAGAGGTGCGAGCCCCAGCCGACGATGAACTTGGCGACGCGGGCGTACTTGAATGCTTTGTCTTTCGACAAGAGCGCCTGCTCCGCGTAGTAGTAGCTGGAGCCGGTGCCGGGATAGAGCTTGGAAATCTCGGCATAGGCGACCGCGGTGGCCAGACAGAGCAGCAGGGCGGCGAAGATGCCCAGCCACATGGTCGGCGCGGTGGTTCCGGTGCCGGCCTGAATGACGAAGGTGAGCCAAAGGAAGGCGCCGGGAGCGATGAGGGCCATTGCGTTTGCGGTCAGCCCGGTAAGGCCCAGGGTGGACTTCATCTGAGGTGCGCTTTGATCTGCCATGAACATTCTCCTGGATCGTGAAGTTGGTATGGCTGCTCCCGGCGGCTGGCTCCCGGGAATTTCGTAAGGCTCGCCCGTATCCGGATTCGAAGTCCGGGCCGATAGGGGTAAGCTGCATGAGTTAGCTGAATGCTATAGTTGACGAGATAAAGATGAAATGAAGAAACGGAAATGAGAAGCGGCTCCTGCTGACCTATGCTGGGCTAAACCGGAACCGCAGGTCGAAGTTGCTCTAGGAACTTGTTGAAATAGTAGCCCTGGGCAGAGAATTTCGACCTCAGGGGCTAAAGCCCGCATTGATTATGCGGCATTTACGGCACGACTAAAGTCGTGCCGTGATACAAAGCCAGAGTTTTTCAACAAGTTCCTAGCGCTTGGGACCGAAGAACGCCAAGAATCTCATGGTTATCGTCGATTGAGTTTTCAGCGCACGCGGCAGTAGCAGAGCTCTGCCGGCGATTCAGCTTGCCACCGCTCAGCGGAGCTGATCCAGCGGCTCCGCTATTTCCCGGTAATGTTGTTGCCGAAGATGAAGCCGAATTCAAGTACGCCCCGGAATTGGTCGGCATCCGTTCCCGTCTTGCCAAAGACATCTCCCGGCGTGTTGTCCGTTGCGTGCACCCATGCAAGATCGCCGCGAACGTACATGCCTCCCTTTTGGTAGGTTGGCGTCGCAGTAAAAGTAACGCCTCCGCTGCCCGCTCCAAAGCCCAACAAGTTGACCGATCCGTCGGTAGCACTCCCCGAACTCGTGAGGTATTCCACGCGCGCCGGAAGCGAGAAGCCGCTCTTGAAGGCGTAGCTGACGTTGAGCGCGCCGCCAGTTGCGGATGTACCCGTGGGCACGCCTACCTTCGCGTTGGTCGGCAGCTTGCTGTACTGGAAGTACGGCGAAATGATCCATGGGCCCTTGGTGTACGTATAGATCACCGCGTGCATGTAGCTGTTGTTCTGCACCGGTGTGGCCGCCGTTTGATAGGCGGTCTGTCCGAGGTTCCCCATCCCGTCGTACACCAGGCTATGAGGCCCCTTCGTAAGGGTCGCCGAGCCCGAGAGCCACGAGTAGCGGTTGGAATAGTAACCGTCGTTCCAACTCAAGGCTGCGCTGAGGTATTTACCGATCGTTTGATTCACTTGGATGCCGCGATTGATGGCGTTTTCCTGGTTCCAAATGATGCCGCGTTCGATGTTGAAGTTCTGGTACGTAAAGGTGGATTCGGCGCCCATCAGCGTAGGCAGAGAGCCGAGGAGGAACTGCGTGTTCTTAGCCGCCTGCCACTTCGCGTAGGCGACCGGAACAGGCCCGTAGAAATTGTTCACAGTATTCTGGGCGTTAACGAACGGCACACTGAGCGTCGGCATGGTGTAGACGCCGGCCTGGACGAACCACTGGAACTTTCCGTCGGCCTTCTGGATGAAGATCTGTCCGTTGCTCAGAGTGGCTTGCGCATTGTCGTCTCCGGGCACGGAATTGTTCTGGAACTGCGCGAAACCGGTCACGATGCCGTTGACGGACAGCTTGCCCAACGGTCCGGCATCAAAGGTCGCCGGCGGCAGCCATTGCAGCGGACCCGTGAGAACAAATGTGGAGAGCGGAGCGGGGGCCGCGGGCTGATCAGCCGGCGCGGGTGCTGGAGCCGGAGTCGCTGCCGGTGTGGGCGCTGGTGCGGGCGTGGGCGGTGTCTGTGCGCCAGCCATCATGGCGATTGCCATGGCTGCTCCAGCTATCGATTGCAGTATGCGATTCGGATTCAAATTCATCGGCACTGTTCCTCCCAAGAAAAATGTTTGTTGTATGACGCCAAACGAATTCAGCCCCAAGATGAAGGCAAACGGAGCACCCCGGCCGGGTGCAATCTCCGTATCGGCCAAAGCTTCAGAGTCACACGGGTGAACCGATCGCATCTATAATCCATGAGGAGGATTCACATGCGCCCTGAGGCGGTCCAGTCGCTGCGGATTAACTCTAGTAAAGCAAAGATCGCATAAAGAAGACATGATGATTGCAAAAAGAACTCGGGGAATCTCCAAACGGATTCCGGGAGCTTGCCTTCAGCGTAAAGCTAAAAGTCCAAATAAGATGAAGACCATTCAGCGAAGACGATTACACCGTTTTACGTAAGGAACAAATGATGAATCTATTTAAAGTTCTTGCGATCTCCCAGCATCGAAGCCTGGACGCTACAAAGACAGTTTCAGTTTTCGCCATGGCCAGCCGGAGCTGGATAAGGTGAAGTGCCGGGTGCGGAAGCGAGGGCGCCAGGTCCCGGCGGAATCCTCGCCCCGATGGGAGTAATCTGGAGGAATCATGAGTCCATCCGCACAGCAGCCGCAAATGAACGTCGTCCAGACCTCCGACTACCGCGAGTCCTATGCCAACAGCGTACAGGTGCGCGTAAGCGTGTGGGATTTCCAGCTTGTCTTCGGCCTTGCCTCGAGCGCGAGCCCCGAGCAGGTAAACATTCGCAACCACCAGGCGATCTTTCTGAGCCCGCAGCAGGCCAAGGCGCTGTGCAACGTGCTGGGGCAGAATCTGGCGCAATACGAGCAGGCCTTCGGAACGCTGAACCTGGAGCCGCAGAGCCACAACTTTCCGCAAGGGCCCGTCAACTAGAGACCAGGAGTACGCGCTTGCGCTTGAGAAGACTCATGCAGCCGCGGCTGGACGCGCCACTGCCCCTCTGGATGATTTTTCCGGTGGTCTTCGCGGCGCTGTACGCCAGCCACTTTACCCTGCTGCGCCTGCCCTACTACTGGGACGAGGCCGGCTACTACATTCCCGCGGCCTGGGACTTCTTCCGCACCGGCTCGCTGATTCCGATCACGACGCTGACCAACGCGCATCCACCGCTGCCGAGCATCTACCTGGCGCTGTGGTGGAAGGTTTCTGGTTTTTATCCCGAGGTGACGCGCGAGGCGGTGCTGATGGTGGCTGCGCTGGGCCTGCTTGGGGTGTGGCGGCTGGCCATGCGCCTGGTGGGCGTGGCCATGGTCGCTTTCTGGACCGTAGCGCTCACGGGACTTTATCCAATCTGGTTTGCGCAGAGCACGCTGGCCCACGCGGACATCTTTGCCGCGGCATGTACGCTGTGGGGGCTTGTGTACGCGCTTCCCGACCGCGGCCGCAAGCCCTGGACCGCGGCGCTGTGGTTTGCCGCCGCCGCGCTGTGCAAGGAGACGGCCATCGCCATTCCGCTTACCCTGTTCGTGGTGAGCCTGGCGGAGGGATTTCCGATTCGCACCAAGGGAGATGCAGGTGAGAACTCCCACCCTAGCCGCAAAAACAGAGACGCGGCGAGGGTGGGGCACCCGCTGTGGCGGGAGGCGGCGTGGCTGGCAAGCTGCGTGCTGCCGCTGGCCGGCTGGTTCGCCTGGCACTACGCGAAGACCGGCTTTCTGTTCGGCAACCCGGAGTACCTGCGCTACAACGCGCAGGCTACGCTCAACCCGTTGCGGATTTTGGTGGCCTTCGGCCATCGGGCGCTGCACCTGACGGCGCACATGAACCTGTTTGTGCCGGTGATGATGACGGTTGCGGCCATGCTGCTGAAACCGCGGCTGGACGCCGAGGGCCACGACAGGGCGACGATCAGCCTGCCTGCCCGGCGGCGCATTTTTCTGCTGCTGCTGGTCAATGCGCTGCTCTTCAGCGTGCTTGGCGGCGCGCTGCTGACGCGCTATCTGCTGCCGATGTATCCGCTGGTGCTGCTGGTGGCGGTTTCTACTTTTTACCGGAGGGTTCCCTACTGGCAGGGGCTGGCGCTGTTCTCCGCAGCGGCATTTGCGATGGGGCTGTTCATCAATCCGCCGTACGGCTTTGCCCCGGAAGACAACCTGGCCTATGCCCATGTGGTCCGGCTGCACCAAGCCGGCATCGCACAGCTCAACCAGCGCTATCCAGGGGCCACGGTGCTTTCCGCGTGGCCGATGACCGACGAGCTCACCCGGCCCGAACTTGGCTATCTGAAGCAGCCTTTTGACGTTTACCGGCTGGAGGACTTCACGGCTGCGCAGATTGCCCGCGCCGCAGGCGAGCCGGAAAAGTACTCGGCGGCGCTGGTTTTTTCCACCAAATATGACCCTCCGCCGCTGCTGCTGAGCCTTGGTCCCAAAGGCGAGGCGATGGAGGAACGCTTTTTTGGCTTGCATCACGATTTGCCGCCCGAGGCGATTGCCCATGAACTCGGCGGCGCGCTGGTATGGAAGCGCGAAGACCAGGGGATGTGGATCGCGCTGATCCGGTTTGATCGGCAATTCGAGGCGGCGGTGCAGATACCAGATCGGTCACGGTAGCCGACGGCGGTGCGGCCAAACCCCTATAATCAGCGTGTTGTGCATACTTCTTTTTCATCGCGTTTACGCCAAGTTGGGCAGGTAGCTGCCAGTGCGGGGCTGGGACTTGCAATCGCCCTCGCCATAACCGTTTACGCACGTGGTCAGGCGGCACAGGAGAGCAGCGCGGACCGTTCCGGATTGGACCGCATGAGCGAGGGACGCGGGCGGATTCTGCTGGTGCTGCCGTTTGAAAACCGGACCGGCCAACCCAGCCTGGAGTGGATTCGCGAGGCCTCGGCGGAGATTCTGAGCAGCCGCCTGGCCTCGGCGGGTTTCGCTCCCATGAGCCGCGAAGACCGGCACTATGCGCTGGACCACCTGGGGCTGCCGCAGGGGTTTCATCCCTCGCGGGCCACTGCGCTCAAGCTGGCCGAGACGCTGGACGCGGATTCGATCGTGGTGGGCAGCTATCTGACCGACGGCACCGGCATGGTGGCTCAGGCGCAGGTGGTGGATGTGCCGCGCCTGCGGATGGGCGAGGCGGTGAGCGCGCGCGGCGAGATACGCGACCTGGCTGGCGTATTCGGCTCGCTGGCGTGGAAGCTGACCCGGCAGCTCAATCCTGGCTTCAGCGGCTCCGAGGAGACGTTTGTGGCCGCCGGCGCGGGCCTGCGCCTGGACGCCTTCGAGCAGTACATCCGGGGCATTACGGAGCCCGACCAGCAGGAGCGGCTGCGCCACCTGAAGCAGGCTGTGCAGGAGAGCCCGGGGTTTGGCCCGGCATGGATGGCGCTGGGCCGCGAGGACTACAACGGCCAGCACTACGAAGAGGCCGCGGCGGCCTTCGCCAAGGTGGGCCGCGGTGAGCCCGACGTGCTGG
>OBLT010001729.1_pt1 | contig 13814 bp, 14 predicted proteins | sample 1518721 | NCBI WGS metagenome assembly OBLT01 (sample SAMEA3539307, study PRJEB22396) | soil metagenome | biome: tundra; feature: field; material: soil | place: USA | collected 2010-05 | depth 0.15 m | reverse complement strand
GAGCGCGACTCACCGGTCGAATTAGCAGCTGCCGTTGGTAAGCTCGATTCGCCGGCATTCGCATTCGCAGACGGCGATGTCGTGATTGCTGTGCCGGTAGATGCAGGAGTTGACGTTGTTAGCGGCGCTGTCTCGTGATTGGATGAAGGTCTTACGGCCAGATAAACGAACGCGCCAAGGACGATGACCGCGCCAATGAGAAAACAGGTCAACATTAGCGGCCAGTTTGAACGGCGCGTTGGTGGTGAAATCGTAGGGAAAGTTTCCGGCGTTGTTCGTTCCGGTGCTGGCTCGTCGCCTGTCTTCCAATTCTTGATTGCGTCGAGCAGTTTGCCGAGATGCTTCGCGAGAGGTTTCTCCGTGGCGTCTAGCCAATGCGACGAGCTCACGTAAAACTCCAGATCTCTGGAGGGTGGAACTGGCTCGACGCGTAACGGAATAATCACAGCGTTGGCGCTCGCCGCGCGTTCAACTTCGCGCACCACCTGACCCGATTTGTTCGATTCGTTCGTCAGAACCAAAAGAAAAACGGCGCATTCGTCGATCGCCTCGACAATCGCGGCGCCGTAATTTTTACCGGGCATTACGTTCCGCGGCGCAATCCAGCACGAGATGTCGTTCGCTTCCAGAAAGCGGCAAATCTCATCGCCAATCGCTTTGTCTTTCGACGAATGACTGATGAATACAGTGCGCTTCATCAGCGTTTAGGAAAAAGCAATTCTACTTGCCGATAAGAATGAAAATCCCGGCGGCTAGCGCCAGAATACCCATAAGAATACTTGGGATGGCGATGGTGAAGAGGGTCATGAGACCGACGATGATCAGGTAAATCGCGAGCAGAAGCATGCCGATGTTTTTCGTGAAGTTCATGGATAGATACTCCTATGGTTGATGGGTGAATAACAACTCAAAAGTTCGCCTTAGAGCGTTTTAAGGTATTCCATCAGCTCGCTTTTTCCGCTTTGGAGAGGTTTGTCCATTAGTAGATGCGGTAATCGATCACATGCCAGCGGTCGGATTCCTTCGTGAGAATCACTCGTTCGGCCGCGACCGATTTGTTTTCGAATGTGCTCTTGAACAAAACGCTCTCGTAATCGCCATCCGGCAGGCCGACCAACTTTTTCATCGACGCCGCGCCGATGAATTTTCGCGAAGCGGCTCGACCGAACGGCGCGCGCCGGCCTTGCATGTAACGCACGAATTGTTTTTGCGTGCCGGAAATCCGGAAGCGCAACGATTCGTGCTCGAACGCCTCTTCGTAATCGCCGTCATCGAGCATATCGAGCCATCTTTCCGCGACCGCGCGCGTCGTGTTTTCGTCCGCGCGTTTTTCAGCACGGATATGCGAGTGGGTCGCACAGCCGGCGAGAGGAATGAGCAATATACAAATGAGGACCGCGACAACGCGATGCATGCCCAATGGTTTAGCGAGCGCCGCGTTCGACCGCAATTTTAAAACACATCGGACAAAGCATTTAACCACGGATTACACGGATGGTAAAGATTGATGGGGGATAGATAAATGCGTGATTAGCAAGAATCTTTGTTTGGTTTTTCTTATCCGCTGCCTGCCCGCTGTGGCGGGTTATCCGCGGTCAAATCAGTTTGGTGACTGAATATCAACGCGAATCAAACCGGTTGAACCTTCGCGCGTCATCATGCCGCTGGCCCAACCGTTACCTGGATAATAATATTGTTCGTAGCGCCAGGTCATTTCCAATTTCGCTCCGGTCTGTTGTTTCCAGAGCAGTCGATAATAAAGATGCCGTTTCCACGATGGCGACTGACCGGTCATAAAATTGAAATCGAGCGGAGTCGGCCAACTGAGAAAGCTGCGGCGAATTGAAACGGAAGCGTTGTCGCTTGCTGACGGCGCGGCAGCAAGACTGTCGCCATCGTTCTCCGATGCAGGACGCGTTGGGCCGAAAGCGAAGACCTTGCCGCCGATCGCGAGAGCAAGCTGGCCAGCTTTTGTCGAACCGATGCTGGGAGACAGGTGGTCCGGATTCGTCCCACTTAAATCTAACCAAAGCTCATTGATGTGAAGAATGCCGCCAACTCCGCTGCCTTCGTAGGCGACCGACGTTATCGGCATCGTAGCGGTGTCGATCGTTCCGAATCGATCGAGAAACAGCGAGAGCTGACGCCCGCCGAATATCCACGCGATTGATATCGCCACGACGAACGCGATGACGATCACAAACCGTTTCACGAATTTTCGCATTTACTGTTTAACCGCGGATTACGCTGATAACACGGATAAGAGAGACCGACGAAGATTTCATTACTAGTCACTTATCACCTGTCACTCATCACCCTCTTTCCCATCCGTGATATCCGCGTAATCCGTGGTTAAAACTTTTGGTCTACGCTTTCTTCCGTTGAATATAAACGTTCACCTGTTCTTCCAGAATTTCGAGCGGCAGCGCGCCGTTCTTCAGAACCACGTCATGGAATTCTTTTTCGGAAAAGTTATCGCCCAGTTCCTGTTGGGAGCGCGCGCGCAATTCCTGGATCTTCAACATCCCGATTTTATAGGCGCACGCCTGGCCCGGATTAACAATGTAACGCTCGATCTCCGCCGTGACTTCCTTTTCGCCTATGCCGGTTTTCTCGCGCATGTAAGCGATCGCTTGCTCGCGCGTCCAACGTTTCGCGTGAATTCCCGTATCGACAACGAGACGCACCGCGCGGAAAAGCTCGTCGCGCAAACGCCCCAAATCTCCGAACTGATCGCCCGCATACCAGCCGGCCTGTTTCGCGAGCCATTCGCAATAAAGTGCCCAGCCTTCCGCGTAGGCGGTGAATGGAATGTTCTTCCTAAATTGCGGAAGACCGGTCAGCTCTTGCGCGATCGATATTTGAAAATGATGGCCGGGGACGCCCTCGTGATAAGCCAGCGTCGGCATGCTCCACTTGGGTAATTCGTTCATATCGCGCAGGTTTGCGAAGAAGATGCCGGGCCGCGTGCCGTCTTGCGCACCGGCGTTGTAATAGGCGCCTGCTGAAGTGGCTTCCTTGAATTCTGGAGTGCGTTGCACTTCGAGCTTTGCTTTGGGTAGCGTGGCGAACAGTTGCTTCGATTTCTCCATGGCGGTGTCGATCAAACGCTTGTATTCCGCCAACGCCTCAGCGCGTCCTTTGTCGTCGTTCGAATAAAGAAAACGCGGATCCTTCGCCAATTTGTCCATGGCCTGGCCGATCGGCGTATTGGCGAAACCGTTCGCGTCGAGAATCGTCCGCATCTCCGCTTCGATCCGCGCTACTTCGCGCAAGCCGAGGTCATGCACTTCATTCGGCTTCATCGTCGTCGTCGTATTTTCGTGCAGGGCATAAGCGTAAAACGCATCGCCATCCGGCAATTTCCAAACGCCATCATCCGTCGTCGTCTTCGGCTCGATTTCTTGAAAATACGCGATCAGTTTTTGGTAACTCGGATAAACCTTGTCCGTGATCGATTGCTCGACGCGTTTTTGCAGATCGGCCAGGTCCGCGTCGGTCAACTTGTCGATCTTAGCTGCGCGCTTCTTGAAAGAAGTGGCGAGGATATTTTCCGAGACCGGCGTGGACACGAAACCGTTCATTTCGATGAGGACCTTCTCGACCACGAAACGCGGCGGCAGAATCTTCTTTTCCTCGCGCACTTTCAGGCTTTCGAGCAGTTGATTGAACTTCTTCGGCAACGCATCCAGTCGCATCACGTAGTAATCGCAATCTTTGCGATTGAGCAGACGATGCGTGGTCGCCATGAACGAGGGGAACTCGTTCTGCACGCCGAAAAGCTGATTGACCGGATAATTGTGCCATTGCCACTTTTCGCCTTCAACCTGTCGCTCGAGAAACCATCCCAGAACATGCGTGGAAAGTTTTTGCGAAGCTGTTTGCTTTTCTAATGGATACTCCCGCAGCTGCGTCAGGTTCTTTTTCCAGCGATCGAAGATCTTCTGCTGATGCCCCGGCGATTCGTCGCTCAGCTTTCCATTGTGACTGGTGAACCCAAACTGCTCGACCAATCCAATCTGGGTCAGCAACTCCGGCTCCGAGAAAATGAGTTCCGCAAAAATCTTGTCGTAAAACAGATTCAAGCTCCACGGCCGGAACCAAATCAAATTGACCAGGAAAACCGCGATCACGACCACCGCCACCACTGCGATCCCCAAAATCCACTTCAACACGCGCTTAAACATGGCTTACATCAGCCGTTGAAACGCTGACTGGTCAATCAAAACTTTATGGTCGCGGAAAGTCGCCGCAAAGAATCCTTCCGTCTGTCTAGACTACAGGCGGTACTCGCACGGCGGTCAATTCCTGCTATAGCGAATTCGTGACGAACGCTCCTCATCACCTCGATAAGCCGGAGCCGCGCTGGCAGGCGCTGCTGGCATTTCTGGCGGTGGGCGGGATTTATTTGGCGTTGCCGCGATCGCTCATCATCGGTCCGACTTGGTTGCTGCCGGCTTTGATCGTGGCCTTGCTGATTCCGACGGTGGTTAGTCATCGGGCAGGGAAGCGTTCGCTTAATCGATTCCTTGGAATCTTGATCAATGGAATCACGACGCTGGCTTTAATCGGATCGGTTGGTCTCCTGGTCAGGGCGTTGCCGTCGCATAAAGAAGAACCATTGCGTTTGCTCGTTTCGGGCGCGGCGCTTTGGTTGACGAATGTTCTCGTGTTCGCGCTCTGGTATTGGCGGCTCGACGGCGGCGGGCCAACCGTGCGCCAGGAGCGCAAGGAGTTTGGTAGCCGGAGTTTCCTTTTTCCGCAGATGCAACTCGAGAAAAGCGAGCGCGGAAGATTCGAGTGCGAGGGATGGCGTCCGCATTTTGTGGACTATCTCTTCATCGCGTTCACTCAGAGCTCTACTTTTGGTCCAACCGACGCACCGCTATTCGCGCGCTGGGCAAAAATTCTCGCGATGATTCAGGTTTTCATTTCGCTCAGCATTGTGATTTTGCTGATCTCGAGAGCGGTGGGAGTAATTTAGTTGAGAAGTTGAGAAGTTGAGAGTTGAGGGTTGAGAGCGAGGCAGAAAGTATCCGCTGCCTGCCCGCCGTGGCGGGTAATCCGCGGTTAATTAATTCCGAAGCAGCGCGGATTCTACGGTTGCGCAGACGGAACTGCGGCGGTGTCCGACAGGCTGGCGTCTTTTAGGAATGCTTCGAAGTCGGCTTTAAATTTCTCCAGCGATGGCCGGTAGACGTAAAGCATGTGTCCGCTCTCGTAATAGGTGAGGCGGATATTGTTTCGGATCGATGGATCGAGCTGCATTTGGTTAACGGTGTGTTGTGCGGCAAAATAAGGAGTCGCCAAATCGTAATGGCCGCAGCAGATCCAAATCTTCAGATACGGGTTGCGGCTCATGGCTTTCCGCAAATCTTCCGCCACGTTCAGGTATTTATTCTCGGCGTCCTTCCAGCTCCACGGACGAACGTCCGCGACGGTTTCGTAAGGAAGCTCGCTTTCGAAGTGCAACTCGCGCCGGACGTAATCGTTGAAGGTCGCGGTGAAAGGACCGTTGACCGCTTCGTCGCTCGGATCGAAGTCGGGTTCATCCAGTCCGGGCTGGTAACGAAGGCCGGTGAAACGGCTATCAAACCGGCCAAGCTCGCGATTGCGATCCATCAACAGGTGCGTGAAAAAAATGTCGTCGGGAATTCGCAACGCGAGCTGTCCGATGTAATCCGCGGGCAAGCCGATGAAGCTCGATACTTTTGCGGCAATTTGTTTCTTCGCGTCGGCGCCGATCGAATCGCCTTGGAAAAGCGCGAGCAAATAATCGTGCGCGGCAAAATCCTCCGCTTGCTTCAAGACCTCGGCCAGCGGCTTATTCTGCATTTCGGGCGCGAGTTTCTTGTGATACCACGCGGCGGCGGTGTAGGACGGAAGATAAAGCGCAAACGGCAAATCGTTGCCCGGTGAGAAATCGAGCGTCCCGAAATTCAGCACGCTTGAGACGAGGACGATGCCGTTGAGATAAATTCCGTAACGAGTTTGCAGAAAATCGCTGAGGCCGGCTGCGCGCGTCGTGCCGTAGCTTTCGCCGGCGATGAATTTCGGCGAAGTCCAGCGCTGGAACTTCGTCGTGTACAGACGAATGAATTCGCCTACGCTCTGGATGTCTTCCTTGTAGCCGTGGAATTTATTTGGGTCCTCGCCGATTTCGGGGCGGCTGTAACCGGTCGAGACCGGATCGATGAAGACGAGATCGCTGTCGTCGAGCCAGGAGAAATTGTTGTCCTCCAGACGATAAGGCGGCGGCAATGCTTCGCCGCGCTCGGTCAAGACCGCGCGGCGCGGTCCGAGCGCGCCCATGTGCAACCAGACTGAGGCCGAACCCGGCCCGCCGTTAAAAGTAAAAGTGACGGGTCGTTTGCCAGGATTGCCGGCATCGTCGCGCGTGTAAGCGATGAAGAAAACTTTCGCGAGCGGTTTCGGCTTTTTCCTTCCCGGTTTCTTGTCGCTCTTCTCGTCGCCTTTGTCCTCGCTCTCGGCGTCGTCTTTTCCGTGGTTGTCCTTTTTCTCCGGCTTCGGTGAGTAGTCCTTCAACACCATGTAACCGGCGGTCGCCTTGTACTTCACCGGCTTGCCGCCGATCGTGATCGTGTGCTCGGTGACGGAAAGCTTCGGCTCTTCCTCTTCCTTGTCTTTGTCACCGTCGTCCTTCTTATCCTGATCTTTCTTTTTCGCATTCTCCGGCGGATCGGTCTCGCGCGCCTCTGCTAGAGGCCTTGAGGGAATTCCGAATACAAAAGCCAACGCGAACATCGTAGCGAACAAACCGCGCAATGAGAGTTTCACAGAGGCGACTTTCGCTTTTCACGCGTGTAACGCAAGAGGGAGCGTTCGCCTGTCCGTTGGGACTCGGTGCGGCCTGTCTCCGCGTTGTTGGATTGCCCGTAACATCGACAACCGCGGATTAGGCGGATACGCGGATAAAAATGTAGAGCGCGTGTCCTCACGCGCACCCATAAGTAAATTTGCGGCTGGGGATAGCCGCCACGACAACACTTCCCCATCCGTGATATCCGCGTAATCCGCGGTTAGTTCTTCTGCATTGGCGGCGCAAAGTCTGCTGCATAAATAAGAGTCTGCACCGCTTCTCCAACGGCTTGGGCGGACAAAGGGCTATGGAGAACACAAGCGAATCACGGCGAGGAATTAGGCGACGTTGCGTCATCGCGTTGCTGCTAACATCGACAATCGCATTCGCGGCGCACGCGGAGCGAATCAATCAGGAAGGCCGCATCCTCGGACCGGCGCCGGTAGTTACGACGCCGACGTTGTTCAACACGCCACAGGCCGACGCGATTATTTCGGCCATGCAGATCATGCCGCGCGACAATCCGTGGAACGAAGACATTTCGCGCCGGCCGCTGCTGTCGAATTCGGATGCGATGATTGCGCAGATCAAAAGCGATCTTTCCGTCAGCCATCAAAACCTGCGCGCGTTTGACGAGATGAACTTCGTGCTGGTGCCGGACAATCAACCGCGCATCACGATTCCGTTTTTCAATTATTCGGATGAATCGGATCTCGATGGCGGGATCGATCCAAACGGTAGTTACCCGATTCCATCGAATATGCCGATCGAATCCTGGCCGAAGGATACCGGGACGCTGACTTTGCAACAGTGGCAGCAAGACGTGAACAATAGCGGCGGCGATCGTCACGCCATCATCGTCGCCCCCGGCGTCGGATCGATCTGGGAAACATGGGAGACGAAGCTGACGCAAACCGGCTGGCAAGCATCGAACGGCGCGAAGTTCGATTTGAATTCGGATGCATTGCGTCCGGCGGGATGGACGTCCGGCGACGCGGCGGGATTGCCCATGTTTCCGGCGGTCGCGCGTTACGATGAATGCGAGCGCGGCATGGTTGAGCACGCATTGCGACTGTGTGTGGCGAAGACGCGGAAGGAATACATTTATCCAGCAACGCATTTTGCGTCATCGATTTCGGCAACATCGACAAATTATCCGGCGATGGGTCAGCGCTTGCGCCTCAAGTCGAGCTTCATAATTCCGAGCAATTGGACGATTGAAGAGAAAGCGATTTTGGGCGCGCTAAAGAAATATGGCGCGCTGGTCGCGGATAACAGCGGCGGATTTTTCTCGATCTCGGTTTCCCCGGACAATCGGTTTCCCGACAATGCGTTCGATCATCTCTCGACCGTTGGCATCGATAACTTCGAAGTGATTCAAACAACCGGCGCGACAGAAGGCCCAAGATCGCCTGGCGCACCGACGGTCAATGCCGGTGCTGATCAAATCGTCGAGCTTGCCGCTGGCGCGACGTTGAACGGCATTGTCAATGCGCCTTCTGGAAGCGCGACGATTCAATGGAAACTTTATTCGGGGCCAACGAGCGTAGCATTTGGAAATTCGAACAGCGGGAATACGACCGTAACTTTTAGTCAACCCGGTTCATACACGCTGGAGTTGAGTGCGGACGACGGCGTCCACGCGGTCGCTTACGACGCGATCGTGATGACGGTGATGCCGCAAGCGCGCATGGCGAACATTTCCACACGTGCGGCAGTCGGTATCGGTGAGAATGTTTCGATCGGTGGGTTCATCATTCAGGGAAGCGCGCCCAAACAAATTTTAATTCGCGCACTGGGTCCGTCGCTAAGCAACGCCGGAGTGCAAGGCGCGCTGGTCGATCCGACAATCGAGTTGCGCGATTCGCACGGAACTCTGCTGCTTGGCAACGACAATTGGAGAGACACACAGGAGCAGGAAATTCAAAACACCGGTCTTGCGCCGAGCGACGATCGCGAGTCGGCGATTCTCACATCACTCGCGCCCGGCAGTTATACCGCGATCGTTTCCGGCAAGAACAACACCGGCGGCATCGGTCTTATCGAGGTTTACGAAATGGCGCAAGCCGGCTCGCGCCTTATGAACATCAGCACGCGCGGTTTTGTCGGGACGGGCGATAACGTCATGATTGGCGGCGTCATCCTCACCGGCACCGATCCGGCGACGATTCTCTTTCGTGCTATCGGCCCGTCGTTAGCGAGTGCGGGAATTCAAAACCCGCTGGCCGATCCAACGCTCGGTCTATTCAACGCGCAGGGCACGAAGATCGCGAACGACAATAATTGGAAAGACTTACAGCAGTCCGTGATTCAGGCGACGGGTCTCGCCCCGAGCGACGATCGCGAATCCGCGCTGCTGGTCGATCTTAGCGCCGGCAATTACACCGCGATCGTCAGCGGCGTGAACAACACGACCGGTGTCGCGTTGATCGAAGCGTATGATCTTCCGTAGGTGTAGTGGCGGCTGTCTCAGCCGCTTAGCTGTTAAACCTGCGCTCGCCGCGGCGAGCGCGTCTACATCTTCGCACGCTGTAGCCACGCGTTACGGCGCGTCGTTGTAGAAAAAAGTTCGAAATCGGACGGCGCCGAGCTATTTGTTTTTCCGAACGATGACGGCCGAGATGTGCGAAAGATCGACGGCGGCGTCATAAAACTCTGCCCCAGTCAGCGACGATAGCTGAACCAATTTGTCTCCGACCTTTTCCACTTTGCCACCGATCTTCTCACCGGATTTCATGCGAAGCTCAACCGTTTGACCGGTGTTCTTTTGCAGGATGCTAACGATGGTATCGTTGGGCTGCAGGTCGATTTTCGTTTGGGCTGACAAATCGGAGCAAACAAGAGCGAGAGCGAATCCAAAAGAGAATAGCAATGGTTTCATGATCGACTGTTTTGACTAAGAAACTGGCAATTTGCCAGTGAATAGTTGTGGTGCTGACCGTGGCGGCGGCAGTCTGCGTTTTGCTGTAGCGGTGCTCGACGGCGGCGAGCACCGAACCAATGAGGTAGGCGCTTGGCACAAGCGCCTCTACAACTACAGTCAGTCCGTGACAACGATTTGCGAAAATTTGGAGCGTGTTCGATCTCAAATCGCGGACGCCGCGAAAAAGAGTGGGCGCTTAGTAAATGATATCGAGCTCGTCGCGATCTCCAAGACGCACGACGCGGAGAAAGTCCGCGCTGCTCATGATGCTGGGCAAACATTGTTCGGGGAGAGTCGCGTACAGGAAGCGCGGGCAAAAATTCCGGAACTGCCTTCGAGTCTGCGCTGGCATTTCGTTGGCCATTTGCAGAAGAACAAGATTCGACACGCATTGCCGCTCTTTGAGCTTTTCCACGGCATCGACTCTCTCGAGCTTGCGCGCGACCTGAATCGAGTGGCAGAAGAGGAAGGAATGCATCCGCGGATTTTGCTCGAAGTAAACGTGGCAGGCGAGGGGAGTAAGTTCGGTTTCAAACCGGAAACCTTGCGACAAGAGATGGAGCAGCTTCTATCGCTGAGGCGATTGTCGATTGAAGGCCTAATGACGATTCCGCCACTCGCGGAGGAAGCGGAAGCGTCGCGAAAGTTCTTTGTCGATCTTCGCGAACTGCGCGCCGCGCTTGAAACAGAATTCGATATGAAACTCCCGCAACTTTCGATGGGCATGACGAACGATTTTCCGGTGGCGGTAGAGGAAGGGGCGACGCTCGTTCGCGTCGGCACCGCGATCTTTGGTGAGCGTTCTAAGCCCCGAAATGATTAGCCACGGATTAGCACGGATTATCACAGATTCTGAGTCCTGAAATCCGAATCCTTCTTTTATCCGTGTTCATCTGTGTAAATCCGTGGCGAGATGAGTGCACGGTAGTTGCTCTTAGAACCCACATCCTGTTAGGATCGACATGTGCGCCTTGAGCCGAAGAACATTCAACAGATCGGAAATGAGCTCGCCATTCAATGGAATGACGGGAGCGAGAGTTATTTTGATTTGCAATTCTTGCGGCGTGCTTGTCCGTGCGCGGCCTGCGGAGGCGAGCCGGATGTTCTCGGAAATATTATGCGGCCAAACGTGAGTTATACCGACGGCAGTTTCGATCTCGCCGGCTTCGACATCGTCGGTGGCTATGCCGTGCAACCACGCTGGCGCGATGGCCACGTCACCGGCATCTACAGTTTTCAATATTTGCGCCGGCTCAACCGAGCGCCTGCGCCAACGGATTCACCATGAGCTTCGCCACCAAGGTTGCAGTTGTTTTGGTTTGCCTGGCGATCTGCGCGACTGGAATGTTTATCATCCCTCGCGAATCGAAAACCCCGGAACGCCCGACCGATCGTGGAACACCGGTATTACTTCACGAATCGCAGCCGGTCAGAGGTTTGCGAGTTTGAGTTGTAGCGACGCTTGTGCCAAGCGTCGAAACCAAAAATAACAGGCGCTTGGCACAAGCGCCTCTACAACGTTACGCGCAATAGACTGGCTTGGCCGCCGACGGGTTTCACTTGTCGATCTTGCAACGAGGCCGGGACCAAAAAGAAATCTCCCGGCGCAAGATCGCTATCGGCGCATCGGATTCCGCCGGTGATACAGAAGACGATTGCGAATTGTCCACGCGAAGCAATTTCGCGAGGCGCGCTGAGATTCCATTTTTGAATCTCGAAGAGATCATCTTTGGCAAGCAGCTCGCCTCTCGGCTGAACAAGATCCGGCGCGGAGTCGTTGAAGTCGATGGATTGCAAGGCTTCATCGATATGCAATTGGCGCGGCTTTCCGGAATTGTCGGAGCGGTTCCAATCAAACACGCGATGAGTGGTGTCACTGTTTTGCTGGATCTCGACCAGCAGATTGCCGGCGCCAACCGCATGAAATCGTCCGGCTGGCAGAAACATCGCGTCGCCGGCTTTGACGCGAATCTTATGAACGTAGTCGGCGATTGTTCCTCGAGTGAGCGCGTTCTTGAATTCCTCGCGCGTCATCGGCTCGCGTAATCCAACGAATAGCTCGGCCTCGGGATCGGCCGCGGCGACGTACCAGAATTCTGTCTTCGGTTCGCCGCCAAGCATTTTCGCGACGTCTTCCGGCGGATGAACTTGCAGTGAAAGTTGTTCTCGGGCATCGAGCAATTTTACGAGCAAAGGAAAACGCTCGCTCTCAGGAACATCGCCGAAAATCGCCGGGCGATCCTGCGTCCAAAGGTCGTGCAGGGTCTTGCCGCGGAGCGGACCATCGCGGACGACGCTTTGGGCTTCCGGACGGTCAACAATTTCCCACGATTCGCCGATGCAAACATTTGACGGAAGATTTTTGCTGAATTCCTTTGCCAGTCGCCGGCCGCCCCAAATTCGCTCCATGAAGATCGGTTCGAAGGTGAGGGGACTGGTGAGATTTGGTGTAGTCATCCTTCGACGGCAACTGTAGCGGCCACACTTCTGTCTGCGACTGCTTTGTTAAGGTTGTAGAGGTACTCGCCGCGGCGAGCACCTGTTATTTTAGCTTCGTTGGTTGGCACAACCACCGCTACAGTTTCCTCCGTTGCAATGATGCGCTCTTTTCTCAGATATTGGATGCCGGTCATTATTTGGCTGGGCGTGATCTTCTTCTGTTCGACCGACTTTATGTCGGCGGAGCACACTTCCCGGATCATCGAGCCTTTCTTGCGCTGGTTGCGGCCGGCCATTTCCTCGGAAGCGATCGGGCAGGTCCAGTTCTTCGTCCGAAAGGCCGCGCACCTGATTGAGTATGCGATTCTGGCGATGCTCTTGTGGCGCGCAATAGTTCGCGGAGCAAATGCCGAACGGAAGATGGCGATCTTGTATGTCAATCTCTGGCTTGCGGCAACGCTGGTTGCGGCGTGCGATGAATACCATCAGGCGTTCGTCCCATCGCGCGGTGCGGCCTGGGGCGATGTGCTGATCGACAGCGGTGGTGCGATTTTTGGGTTGTTGATTGCCGCGCGGAGACGCAAAACGGATCGCACATAGGCCGCGACGGAACGTAAAGCCGGTTGCAATCGCGAAGGTGGTGCCTACACTCAACCGCGAAGTTTTCGGGCCTGTAGCTCAGTTGGTTAGAGCATGCGCTTGATAAGCGCAGGGTCACTGGTTCGAGCCCAGTCAGGCCCACCATCTTAAGCCAAGCAAAGATCGACATGAACGCCGCAAATGAACCAGCTTCTCCGCGCCGATCGAATTATAAGCAGGTTTGGACGGCACTATCGGCGACGGAATCTTCGGCCAAGACGCACGTCAGCGGCACGGAAGACGAAGCGGCGTTGACGCACAGCGGTATCGAGACCGTGAAATATCTGCTGGCAAATGTGGGGATCGATCGAAACGATGTCGTCCTGGAAATTGGTTGCGGGATCGGACGCGTCGGCAAACAACTGGCGCCACAATGCGGCCGCTGGATCGGCTGCGATGTTTCGCCGCACATGCTCAAAATTGCGGCGGAACGATTGCGCGAATTTGACAATGTCGAACTGGTCGAGATTTCGGGATATGATTTGAAGCCGATTGTCGATCTTTCCGTCGATCTTGTTTATTGCACGGTGGTTTTCATGCATCTCGAGCAATGGGACCGTTACAGCTACGTGGAAGAAGCGTTCCGTGTCTTGCGGCCGGGTGGAAAGCTTTTTGTCGATAACGTGAATCTTTGTTCGGATGAGGGCTGGCAGATTTTCCAACGCCATCGCCAGTTCAAGCCGGCGGAGCGACCGGCCCACATTACAGAGTGTTCGACGTCGCAGGAATTACAGGAGTATCTAAAACGCGCGGGTTTTGGGGAAATTGAGACGCGCTTGGACGGTGTCTGGGTAACCGTTCGGGGAAGAAAAAGGAAGGGAAGTGACGAGTGATGAGTTTAGAGAAACGGCGAATAATCCAACGCCGAATATCGAGTTGAATTGGAGGCAAGGGGATTGCGTCCCGCGCCATCCATTTGTCTTGCCCGTAGTTTCAGATTGCCTCCAGCCCGTTGGTCTGGAGGCAAGGGGATTATCCAAAGCTGCGCTTTGG
>OBLT010001728.1_pt1 | contig 13815 bp, 9 predicted proteins | sample 1518721 | NCBI WGS metagenome assembly OBLT01 (sample SAMEA3539307, study PRJEB22396) | soil metagenome | biome: tundra; feature: field; material: soil | place: USA | collected 2010-05 | depth 0.15 m | reverse complement strand
CACTGGAAATTCGAATTGAACTTGATGCCATAGGGTGGATCGAAATAGATGCACTGCACCTTGCCGCGCAACCCTTCCCGCTCGGCCAGTGACGCCATCACTTGCAGGCTGTCACCCAAGATCATCCGGTTGGCCCAGTGAGCATCATGCTGGTAAAATTCGGTCTTGGCACTTTCGCTGGGAAGTCCATTGAAATCAGCAAAAAGATCGAACTGGGCTTCTGTCGCTTTCGCGTCAGCTTTACTGCGACGCAACAGATCATCAATCAGCACCTTGGGGTGAACCTTTTCCTGAATATAAAGCGGCGGGGCCTGCACGACCAGATCGGACCAGTCCTGCTCATCCTTGCCGCGCCAGACCAGTTGAGGGTCAAGATCACGGTTGCGACGCTCATAGGATATCCGCACCGGGCTTTTATCCGTATCGTCCATGATCGACTGATGCTCAGCGGTGGGGATGTTCTTGCGGGTTGCCTCATCGTGCGTGAGAGTTTCAACTGATATCCAGGTTGGTGCTTTTGCCATATTTGCTTATCCTCGTATGCCGGTTAGGCAGTAACAGTTTCGATCATTTTATTGAACTCAGCTTCAACCCTGGCCTCGAAATCAGTCTCAATCTGATAGACTTCAGTGAACTCGGCAAAGGCCCAGCGTCCATAACTCTTCTGGTTGTTTACCCCAGGTACCCAGTAGACGTCCATGGTAGTTTTCTTCTCTTTGGCATCTTCACGACGGTAGCCTTTGATCTCGACAATCAGGTTCAGCAGATCATCCTCTCCTTTGCCATCGTCCACCTGCACAATAAAATCAGGTATGTATTTCCTCGTCTCAGAACCGTAGCGGTACGGTACTTCCAGTCCCAAGTTGTGATTCTTAACATATGCTTTGACCTTAGGGTGTGATTCGGCCACCCGGCAGAATTCGGCCTCCCAGTCACTGTCGAGGATAACCCAGTTGATATGACATCGGCGAGCGTCGGTTTCCCATCGATCTTTTTTTGAGGTATTGAAGTTCACATGTATAGTGGAGCCGGTTGGGTTGTATGGATCGAGCACGGCCTTGATGGGCCGCTTGCCGATCTCCGCGCGGGTAATGGCGGCAGTGATACGCTCGCAAGCCATGTCGGCCAATTCCTGATACATGAGATGCGCCGGGTAAGTCTCTCCTTTGCAGACCAGACAGGTATCGAGCCATTCCTTGGTGATCCGCTTGAGCTGGCCGAACAGGTGCAGCTTGGCATCTTCTCCGGGGTCGCGCCATTTGGTATAGAGCAACCGCTGGGTGACATGGAATAACAGCGTGGAACGGCGCATGTCGCCCAAGTGTGCAAGGCTGAGATCAACCCCTTCACCAATGATTCCTGAGTTCCGGGTGATAGAAGGACCGACCAAATCGGGAGACAGCTCCAACACAGAGTCATCATTGAACTGGGCGGTCAAACGTTCTTCGGGAAGTTCGACTCGATAACCGGCTACGCGGGGGAATTGAATTTCGAGAGGATCACGGTCCGGGCGGATGGCCTTGACCTGGATGGTATCGCGGGGCGGCTGCGGAGGAGCAACCACCGGCTTGGCAGTAAAGTCGAATGGGATACCCAGTACATCGGCATATTCAACGTTGAACAATCCTTCCTCATTCAGGTCGTAGGACTGGCGACGCAAGGCACGGCCGATAACCTGCTCACATAATAGCTGGGTACCAAAGGCACGCACACCAAGCACATGGGTTACAGTGTTGGCGTCCCATCCTTCCGTGAGCATGGAGACGGATACGACGCACCGTATCGATTCGCCGAGACGCCCCTCTTTGCCAACAGTGTTCATGACTTCGCGCAGCAGCTCCTGGTCTGTAAGGTTTTCGGCCTGGCGACGGTCACCGGTACGTTCGATAATCTCGCGCCGGAAGCGGTCAATCTCGTCGGTAGCCATGTTTCGGAAGTTATCATCCAGTGCGTCGCCGGATTCAAGTTGTTCACTGTCGATAAGCAACGTACGGGGGCGTGGAATAGGGTTGCCATGTTCATCGAAGTTCCGAAACAGAGCCAGTCTGCCATTCTCCAGTGTGGAGGAGCCGTCATCGTTCTCTCTCTGAAAACCGGAAATGTAGTCATAAACCAGCTTTGACGTAGAAGTGTTATTGCAAACTACGATAAAACAGGGCGGCACCTTGATTTTATAGTCCTGCCAGAGGTGGTAGGTTTTTTCGTAATGCCCGTAGAGCGCTTCCAGTGCTGTCTGGAGTTCGACCGGGATACTCAATGGATCAAGAGCATTGCCCTTGCCCCTTCCTTTCTTGGGCATCCGTTTCCGGATATGCTCCCAGAGGTTTCTGAACTTGGGCATATCCCCACCGGGAATGTTGTCGGCAACAGGAACACGGGGAAGCTTGACGATGCCGCATTCAATGGCATCCATCAGCGAGAAGTCGCTCATGGTCCAGGGGAATAGCGTTCCCTCTGCATAGCCTGATCCGCTGAGAAAAAACGGGGTTGCCGACAAGTCGAAGACCCGAGCCAGGCCCAGCTTTCGGTTAACAATTTCAATACCGGAAATCCAGAGCCGAGCGGCCTCATTGTTCTTCTCGGCTTCCTTCTTGTCGTCGCCGGTCAGGTCCTCTTCTTCGGCGTCATGGTTTGGCTTTTCGCGATAGCAATGATGGGCTTCGTCGTTGAGAACCAAGACGTTCTTCAACCCCATCAAATCCGGCATCACCCGCTGGAGCATTTGCCCTTCGGTCTCAAGAGTGTTGAGTTCTTCACCACCACGACCCTGAAGCAGAAGGCGTCCGCCTTTGGATAGTTCCAGCCGCTCGCGCAGTTTGAAGGCGTGGTAGTTGGTAATGACGATCTTCGCCCGATCGAGATCATCCAGCATGTCGCTGGGGACAATCTCTCTACTCTTGAAGTAACTGTCAGGATCATTAGGTTGCAGAACCCGCAAGCGGTCCTTGATGGTCAAGCCGGGGGTAACGATCAGGAAACCCCGTGTGAACCTCTTGCTGGTAGGACGACGCACCGCATTGATAGTTTGCCAGGCAATCAACATGGCCATGACGGTGGTCTTGCCCGCGCCGGTAGCCAGCTTCAGAGCCAGCCTCATCAACTCGGGATTGGCATCGTGATTGGCATTGGCAAGATGCTCAAGAAAACCTTCACCCGTTTTACCAAGGGACGGGGCGACCTCTGTAAGCCAGATAGCGGTTTCAACAGCTTCCACCTGACAAAAAAATGGTCGAACACCGTTGAACTGGTAGTGACGCCAGTGTTGAAGCAACCGGACAGTTTCCGGCGCAACCTTCCAGTCATTTGCGTTCGGTATAGTGCGCCACTTGTCTACCTGGATACGAAGCGCGTTGATTATCGAGGTGGGATCGTATTGCTGCTGCTGGGTGGAGATGCCTTTGCCATCATCGAAGAGTAAATTTTGCTGGTCAGCTGCTATGCCCTTACGTTTTCTGGGTTTGGGTATCGGTGTGATGAACTCGGCGCGACGGCGTTTGTCAATAATCTGTTGGGTTGGTTGACCAGAGGAATCAAGCTCCCAATGACGGGCAGGATATTCGTAAGGGGAGTTAAGAATTGGCTGCTCGAAAAATCGATTATCCATGGTTGGCTTATCTCCGTATACTATTGAAAAGGAAAAACCGCCAGTCTGCATAAATCAGACAAAGGCGGCTTTCAGTTCAATCGATATTTATCAAGGCCTGTGATTCCATAACCCTACTTTCTATAAAACCATGAAATTACGACATTTTAATACACCTTTTTACCTCCAATGTCAATGAGATAGATACAAAGGTGAAGTATGAGGGGTGAATCATGAAATATCATCTTAGCTTATCCAGAATCAAGGCTTTCTATTGTTTTCATCCTCGCCCACAATCTGAATCCGTCTCACCACATCCAGGAAGAAATCGCGAGACCAGATATCAAGCATCTGCTGGTCTTTAACAAACGGCGCCACATCCCGACGAGCCTGGTCAACATCAAGCCTGTCGATTGTCTCATACAACATATCTTTAAATGCTGTCAGTGACAGCCGCTGTTCGCCGCTCCAGTGGCCGGTCTGCCGCATCCGCTGCTCAAGGTGAGCAAGATGCAGTTGTGGATGGTTGGCGGCATACCAGACCAGATCATACCAGTCGCGTCCCTTGACCCGGTCCTTCCATTTGCGGAAGAGAATTGCGTGCATCTTGCCGGCAAAAAGGTCGGGAAGAGAGTAGCAACGCACGGCAAACGGGATCGGTTGGAGCAGATAGCGCGTCTGGGTCGAAAAGTCCGGCGGCGGATCAGTGTCCACCTCAATCTTTACCTTCAGCACCTGCCCGGATGGAACCCGTCCGGCAATTTCATCGCCGGTCTCGATTACCAGCAACTCGTTGCGGGTATTAGCCTTTAGAAAGGCTGACTGCACCGCCGACTCCACTGCCTTGTCGATCATCTCCACCCGTACATTGAAGCCGAATGCCAGCAACTCTTCCTCAAGTGATGCCGTATATCTGGCCAGACTGAAGTCAGCCGACGGTTCAAGCAGGGAGAAGTCCAGGTCTTCGGAGAACCGGTCAAGTCCGTAAAGAATACGAAGGGCCGTGCCGCCATAGAAAGCGGCATGCTCAAAAAACTTGGCTCGCCAGAGACCGAGCAGTGCCACCTCCTGGATGATCTCCCTCAGAGCGTGGACTGAATCGTCAACGCTTCGCTGTTCATATTTGGCAAGCATGCGGGTAATTGCCTCATGCATCATCAAACTCCTTTACTGCTTTTACGCAGGCGGCTTACCAGGTCGGCCAGCAACTTCACCCTGCGGGAACCATAGTGCCGGGCGATCTCCGTAAGCCGCGCCGGATCGAGTTCAAGCAGAGTCGCCGGATCGATGCGGAGGTTGGTCAGCAGGTAGTCGTACAAATCCTTCTGTGTGGTGATGCCTGCGCCACGATCGGTAACAATACGGTCAGCCAGGGCCTTTTCCGGAATGGCAATGAGAAAAGAGCGTCCGTCATCCAGCTCAACCTGGTCCATGCCGGTGCGAAACGCCTCCAGCGGGATCATCCGGTATGAGAAAGCGCCGACCGGCGTGGCAATGGTTCGGGACCGGCCACAGGTAACCGAGGTCACCGTTTCCACCCGTTCCGGTGTCAGTCCATGGTAGTGCAAAGCGTATTCGAGGGAAACATACGATGGTCCATAGATGAGGTTGGCAAGCAACTCCCGGCAGAAAGGCCGCCGGCGCAGCGACTCACCCAGGATATAGAGTCCCTTTTTGACACGAATGATGGTCCCCTTGGCCAACATGCTGGATATTTTCATCCGAGGCTGGGCATATCCCCCTCCAATGGCGTCCAGCAGGGTCTGATAGTCGAACTCCTCATTGGGAATGTTCTTAAGCAAGGTGTCGTTCGTCATTATCGCCATCTCCAGTGTGATGTCGATAATATAGCATTAATCATCATAGTATGTCTATATTTAATAGACTTACTATGTTTAATAACAGTATAAAGCTGCCGCATAGTAAACCTCGGTCTAAAGCATGCTGGTCATGTTATTGTTCAACCGGAAGCTTAATGTTACCAAAATGACGTCATAATGACTTCACCCTTGATTATTCAATTTCTTCCCTTCCTCCAAAATTTGCAGGTAATCGGCATAAATGTACCGCTTATCTCTTTTGCGGCCGGTTACCCCAGGATATGCTCGCATGATTAGACAAAGTCAATAATCTTAATAATTCACCCTACCTCTCCTAAAAAAATAACCGGCTTACCCTGGAGAGGGGGCCGGTTTTCTCCAATAATATATCTAGCGAAGAGACTAGAGACCACACCAGAGACCACACTAAAGAAAAAGGGCATAACCGTAAATGGCTAAACCCTTGATCTTATTGGTGGGCGAAACAGGGATCGAACCTGTGACATCCAGCTTGTAAGGCTGGCGCTCTCCCAGCTGAGCTATTCGCCCTGAAATGGCGGGGTCGACGGGACTCGAACCCGCGGCCTCCGGCGTGACAGGCCGGCGTTATAACCGACTTAACTACAACCCCTAAAATAATTACTTCTTGGCGTTTACTGCATCCTTAAGGGCATTGCCGGCTTTGAACTTTGGCGATACGCTGGCAGGAATATTTATTTTCTTGCCGGTCTGGGGATTCTGCCCTTTTCTGGCCGCCCGCTTTGTGGTATTAAAGGTGCCGAATCCGACGATAGTCAGCTTGTCCCCTTTCTGCAAACAATCTGTGATCCCTGCAATAATTCCTTTTACCGCTTTCTCAGCGGATGCCACGGTCAATCCCGCCTGTTCGGCAACAGTGCTTACCAGTTCAGCCTTGTTCATTCAATTCCTCCGGGAAACAAAACATTATAAAGAGATGTGAGATATATCAGAGTGCTGGTTTTTGTGTCAAGCATTAATTTTGGTTTTATACCCTTTATTTAATGGGCTGTGACCGATTCCTTCGGCAAGGTAATCGGCTGGTCAACGACCATTTCCGAAACAGGGTGCGTACGGTCCATTTCGCCCGGGATAGCAAAGGAGATTACCTGATCCATATGGTCGGAAAATTTAATTGCCATCCCTTTTTGAACATCCTCAGGAACTTCGGCAAGATCTTTTTTATTCTCCTCGGGGATTATCACCGTTTTTATCCCGCCACGCCTGGCGGCCAGCAGTTTTTCCTTAAGCCCACCGATCGGGAGAACCCTGCCCCTGAGAGTAATCTCTCCTGTCATGGCAATATCCCTTCTGACTGGTCGTCTAGTCAGGGCTGAAATTATTGCCGTTGCCATGGTTATCCCCGCCGAAGGGCCGTCTTTCGGAATGGCCCCTTCTGGTACGTGTATATGTATGTCATTATGTTGATAAAATTCCTTTTCAATTCCAAGCATATGGGCTTTTGACCTAACGTAAGACATAGCAGCTTGAGCAGATTCCTGCATAACATCGCCTAATTTCCCGGTGATGGTCAGCTTGCCCTTACCGGGAAGGACGGCGACTTCTATATTAAGCAGCTCTCCCCCCGTTTCAGTCCAGGCAAGACCGGTTACCAGGCCAATTGCATCATCTTCTTCCGCCATACCTATTCTGTATCTCGTCACCCCAAGAAACTCTCTAACCTGTTTGGGTTGGATATGAAATTTTCTTCGGCCACCAGCCACTTTCCTCCTGGCAACTTTCCGGCAGATCGCAGCAATTTCTCGCTCCAGATTACGGACACCGGCTTCCCGTGTATAAAACCGGATAATTTCGAAAATAGCCCGGTCGGTGAAGGTTACATCCGCATCATCAAGACCATGGGACGAAATCTGTTTTTTTATCAGGTAATCCTTTGCGATATTCAACTTCTCACTCTCAAGATATCCTTCCAGCCGGATAACCTCCAACCGGTCCTGCAGGGGACGCGCTACGGGATGAAGGGAATTGGCCGTGGTGATAAACAGTACATTGGAAAGGTCGTAATCCACATCGAGGAAATGATCGTTGAAAAGCGAATTCTGTTCCGGGTCGAGGACTTCCAGGAGGGCGGAGGCAGGATCACCCCGGAAATCGGAATTCAGTTTATCGATTTCATCCAAGAGGAAAACAGGGTTGGAACTTCCAGCTTTTTTCAGGTTCTGGATTATTTTTCCCGGCATCGATCCTATATACGTTCTCCGGTGGCCGCGAATCTCGGCTTCATCACGCATACCACCCAGAGACATTTTCACGAAATTCCTCCCGGTCGCCCGGGCAATCGATCGGGCAAGGGATGTTTTACCCACACCCGGAGGGCCCACAAGACAAAGGACCGGACCCTTCAGCTTTTTCACCAGGGCATTGACGGCCAGATATTCAAGAATCCTCTCCTTCACCTTTTCCAGACCGAAATGATCGGCGTTAAGTATATCGGCAGCCTCCTTGATATCATGCTTTTCCTGGCTAAGCTTTCCCCACGGAAGTGAGATCAGCCAGTCGACATAATTCCTGACAACGGCGGCTTCAGCCGATAGCGGTGACATCATCTTCAATTTCTTCAACTCACCCAGAGCCTTCTGCCTGGCCTCCTCGGAAAGACTTGAATTATTGATATTTTCCTCAAGAATTCGGATTTCCTCCTTGGCGTCATCCTTGGCGCCCAATTCTTTCTGGATAGCCCGCATCTGTTCGTTCAGGTAGTATTCCCGCTGGTTCTTCTCCATCTGTTTTTTTACGCGGGTATGGATTTTTTTGTCAATCTGGAGAATCTCGATCTCAGATTCCATTAACTCAAGCAGCCTGTGCAGTCTTTCGTCGGCATCATTAAGGGCAAGCAACTCCTGCTTTTCGGCAATTTTCAGATTAAGATGTACTACAACAGTATCGGCAAGTAGAGTCGGTTCGGAAATAGAGCCAACGTTCGTGACCATCTCTGCAGGAATGTTTTTAGCCAGTTTGGAATAGGCCTCAAATTTTGCGGAAACCCTTCTCAGCAGGGCTTCCATCCGGCGGTTGATTTGACAGTTAACCTCTTCGGCCACTTCAATCTCAACGAGAAAAAATTCCTCAGATGACAGAAAAGAAACTATGGTGCCCCTTTTTTTACCTTCGACCAGCACCTTCACCGTTCCGTCGGAAAGCTTCAGAAGCTGGATAATCTGACAGATCGTGCCGGCCGGGTAAATATCGTCCTCTCCCGGTTCTTCGGTCCCGGCGTTCTTCTGGGAAGCAAGAAAGATATTCTTGTTGCAGCTCATGGCCGATTCCAAGGCATGAATCGATTTTTGTCTTCCGACGAAAAGCGGCACCACCATGTGAGGAAATATTACGATGTCCCTTAACGGCAAAAGAGGGAATCTTGGCAGATCCCCTCTCGCCGTGCCTAAATCATTTTTTTCATTTTTCATTATGTTCCCGTCAGGCTGATTCAGCCATGTTTTCGTAGACTATTATCGGTTTTTCCTTCCGGTATATCACATCATCATTAATGACCACTTCCTTGATCATGGTCTGGGAAGGAATCTCATACATGATGTCAAGCATGGCATATTCCAGGATCGAACGAAGCCCCCTCGCTCCTGTTTTTCTTTTCAAGGCCTCCTTGGCGATTGCCACAAGAGAACCGTCTGTGAATTTGAGCTTGACATGCTCCATTTCAAAAAGCTTCTGGTATTGTTTTACCAGGGCATTCTTCGGCTCTTTCAGAATCTGCACCATCGCCTCTTCATTGAGTTCCGACAGGGAGGCTAGAACCGGAAGTCTGCCGACAAACTCCGGAATGAACCCGAATTTGAGAAGATCCTCGGGAGTTACATCGGGAAGAAGTTCTCCGGCTCTTTTTTCCACCTTTTTCTTAACATCTGCACCAAATCCAAGTGTTTTCACACCGATACGCTGCTGAATTATATTGTCAAGACCGGCAAAGGCACCACCGCAGATAAACAGGATATTGGTGGTATCAACTTTCAGAAATTCCTGCTGGGGATGCTTGCGCCCCCCCTTTGGAGGAACGCTGGCAATGGTTCCTTCGATTATTTTCAGAAGGGCCTGCTGTACCCCTTCACCTGACACATCCCTGGTGATGGAGGGAGAATCGGATTTGCGGGCGATCTTGTCAATTTCATCTATGTAGATAATCCCCTTCTGAGCTCTTTCCACATCATAATCAGACGCCTGAAGGAGATTGAGTATAATGTTTTCCACATCCTCGCCGACATAACCGGCCTCGGTAAGATTGGTGGCGTCCGCCATGGCAAACGGCACCTTGAGAATCCGGGCCAGTGTCTGGGCCAAAAGAGTTTTGCCGGAACCGGTAGGACCGAGCAGGAGGATATTGCTTTTCTGCATCTCCACATCGCCCGGCTTGAGCATTGCCTCGATCCGCTTGTAATGGTTGTAGACCGCTACAGCAAGCACCTTTTTGGCCTGATTCTGGCCAATAACGTATTCGTCCAGGACATCCTTGATTTCATGGGGTTTGGGAAGCTTCTTGATATCCGGCCCCATCGCTTCTTCCAGCTTGGATTCCTCAGCAATGATGTCGTTGCACAGTTCAATGCACTCATCACAGATATAGACCGTTGGGCCCGCAATAAGCTTTTTGACCTCATCCTGACTTTTTCCGCAGAAGGAACAGATCAGGTTATCGGTCCTGTCATCTCTTCGACTCACCGGAACCTCCCGTTACCGTATTTCTGGTAACTAATAAATCAATTATACCATATTCCCTTGCTTCTTCACTAGACATAAAATAATCCCGCTCGGTATCAGCGGCAACCTTATCCACAGTTTGGCCGGTATTCTCAGCCAGAAGCTCATTCAGCTTATTTTTAAGTTTAATGATTTCCTGGGCATGAATATGAATGTCGGTCGCCTGTCCCTGAAAACCGCCTAGCGGTTGATGGATCATTATACGGGAATGAGGCAGACTGAAACGCTTTCCTTTCTCACCGCCGGCAAGAAGAAAAGAACCCATAGAGGATGCCTGCCCAACGCAGATGGTTGATACCGGGGCCTTGATATACTTCATGGTATCGTAAATGGCCATCCCTGAAGTAACCACACCTCCGGGGGAATTTATGTAAAGGTGAATATCCTTGTCAGGATCTTCAGCCTCCAGAAAAAGAAGCTGTGCTATGACAAGATTGGATATAATGTCGTCAATGGCGCCACCGAGAAAGACTATCCGGTCTTTGAGCAGCCTTGAATAGATGTCGTATGATCGTTCGCCTCTGCCGGTCTGTTCGACAACTATCGGTACAAGCATAACACCTCCAAATTATTTTTACATTAACACAAAAATCCTACGGTAAAAACATATATTAAATTCTAACAGTCCTTTACTGTTGTATTTTATCGGACGATACTTCGGTTACTTTAGCCTTTTCGATCAAAATCTCGATGGCCTTGTCTTCCCGTATCTGCGCCTGCAGGTTTTCCCTCGCCTTTCCATTCTGCTGGTAATGCTTTTTCACCGCATCAAGACTCTGGCCGTAGTCACCGGACATTTTCCGGAGCTGTTCGTTAATATCGGTCTCATCAATCTTGATATCCAGCTGGGTAGCAAGGGCGTCAAGAAGAAGCGAACCCTTGACCTGGCTTTCTGCCACAGGCCGGAACTGGATTTTATAGCGCTCCTCGTCAAGCCCCATCATCTCAAGGCTTAGCTTCTGGTAGGCAAGCCGTTTCTTGGTGTTCTCCAGCATCATTTCCAGTTGCTGGGTTACGAGTGCAGACGGAACTTCAAAGTCGTTCCTGTCGATCAGCGCCTTGATCAGTCCTTCGCGGAAATCGCTTTCTATTCTTTCCTTCTCCTGCTTTTCAAAACTCTTTTTAAGTTCTGTCCGCAACTCGTCGAGATTTTCATAATCACCTGCACCCGTGGCAAAATCGTCATCAAGTTGGGGAAGTTCCTTGATTTTGATTTCCTTCAACTTAATGGCAAATCTGGCCTCTTTCCCGGCAAGGGCTGCCTGTCCATATTCTTCCGGGAAGGTTACGTTGATGTCATGGTTCTCCCCTGCCTTCATTCCAACTAACTGATCTTCAAATCCGGGGATAAAGCGTCCGGAGCCGAGTTCAAGCTGGAAATCCTCACCTTTTCCCCCTTCAAAGACAACATCGTCAACAAACCCTTCAAAATCAAAAACAACAAAATCTCCCAGAGCAGCCGGCCGTTCTTCCTCAACAGGCTTCAACTGGGCAAGATGTTCTCTCATCTCATCCAGACGCCGGTTGACAGCCTCTTCATTTGGCTGATATTTCTCCCTGTTAACCTGGAGGCCTTCAAATTCTCTCACCACTACTTCCGGAAAAACCTCCACAACAGCCGAAAAGTGAAACGGTTCACCTTTTTTCAATTGTTTATTCTCGATTTCCGGGTATGAAACGGGGTTGAGCTTTTCATCATCAAGGGCCTTGAAATAACTTTCATTAACCAGTTTTTTCACAACGTCCTGTTCCATGGCATCGCTGTAATGCTTTTCGACCAGCGATCTGGGGACTTTGCCTTTTCGAAAACCCTTGATTGCCGCCCGTTTTGCGATTTCGTCATAAGACTTTTCAATCTCCGAGGAGACCCTTGCGGCAGGAATCTCGATATTTATCTTCTTTTTTACCTTGCTTAGTGATTCAACCTTGATCTCCATTTTAAACCTCTCTTTTATTATATTAGCGCAATAATGGGTTCGGCATAAGTCTGGAAAAGCTGGATTGATTTATCTATGGAAGGGAAGGCAACACCATGATTTTACAAATGGATGGTGCGAGAGAGGGGAGTCGAACCCCTACGGTTGCCCGCTGGATCCTAAGTCCAGTGCGTCTGCCAGTTCCGCCACTCTCGCATGTTATAGTCAAATATATTTGTTCCATAAGAATAAACCCCGCAAATAGCGGGGCTTGGTCTTTAAATGGGGTGGCTAGTGGGATTTGAACCCACGTATGTACGAGTCACAGTCGTAAGTGTTGACCGCTTCACCATAGCCACCATAATCGGCAGTTGGTACGCCTGAAGGGATTCGAACCCCTGACCTACGGCTTAGAAGGCCGTTGCTCTATCCAGCTGAGCTACAGGCGCAGAGTTGGTCGGGGTGAGAGGATTCGAACCTCCGACCCCCTGCTCCCAAGGCAGGTGCGCTAGCCCGGCTGCGCTACACCCCGATGATAAGCGCTTTTTATAACACAGGGTGCAAAGGTACGCAAGTATTTTTTCCCGGCATATTTCTCGGCATCGTGATGGACCGAAACAAAAAACGCCTACAAACCTTTACCGGGTCGGTCAAATGAGCTGGAAACGCGCAGTTCGATAGCCTGGGGCTCAGATTGTTCCGAAAAACCGGCCTGACTAATTTCCGCCGCCATTTCCCGGCTTGCCGGAACTTCGACAGTAACCTTCCCAACAACTTTGCCGCTCCCCTCCCCGTCAAGGCCGGCTCGAACCAGATCATGGATCTTGGCCCTGATAACCGCTTCCATTGTCTTATTAAGTTGATGGTCTTCCTTTTCAATCCGCTTTAGCTGGGTGAATACCATCCTGGCATATTTGTCACGCTTGTCAGGCCTGCTGCTGTTGTAGCAGCCGACCGCTTCCCAGTTATAGCCATACCTCTTCATGCAGCCCGATAATACCATAGCCCCGGTCTTGATATTACTGCAGGCATCACCCAGGGTATTCCAATGATCCCTGCCGAGAGTTGCTGCCCAGCTGGAATTTATCTGCATGACGCCGAAATCATAGGTTCCGTTGGTATTGTAGTTGACCGCACGGGGATTGAAATTGGATTCCACCTTTGCAATAGCCCTAAGAATCTGGGGGTTTATACTGTACATGGCACCGGCCTCTTCAAAACAGAAAGAAGCGGCATGCACACATGTCGCGGCCATCAGGAGCTGTAAAAAAGCTATGATTATAAAATATTGTATTTTTTTCATTCGATACCTTGCCGCTGCTTTTGTAGTATCTTATCCGATTTCATTATAAAATGTCACCAAAAACCGACTTTATTGAAGTAGACTAACATTTACGGCTCGTACCAGATATCAAGAACTGTAAAGACACCTTTACTTCCTGGCCTCTGCACGACGATCTCATCTCCCTCTCGTTTTCCCATCAAAGCCCGGGCCATCGGGGAATCCATGCTGATGTGCCCCCGTGAAATGTTAAACTCGTCCGATCCGACTACCCGGAAGACCTGTTCATCCCCCAGATCATTTTCCAATCGCACCCAGGCCCCGAAATACACCCTGGACCTATCGGTCGGCAGGCTGTTCACAACCGTTAAAACATCAAGCCACTTGGTAAGATGCCGAATAGACCGGTCAATCTCCCTGAGCCTTCGCTTTCCGTATAGATCGGAAGAGCACACGTCTGAACTC
>OBLT010001727.1_pt1 | contig 13845 bp, 6 predicted proteins | sample 1518721 | NCBI WGS metagenome assembly OBLT01 (sample SAMEA3539307, study PRJEB22396) | soil metagenome | biome: tundra; feature: field; material: soil | place: USA | collected 2010-05 | depth 0.15 m | reverse complement strand
CCAGCGAAGACGATGGCGTAATGGGATACCAGGTGACCACCGTCACGCCCGCGAAAAGGGCGCCCAGCGCGCAGGCCGAATTGCCGTCGATGATGATCTTGCCGGCGGTCTCGTTCATGCGCTCGACGCGGTAGGGGTCGGTCTTGGTGAAGGTCTGGGCGGCGTAATCGAAGCCGGCCTTGCAGGCGCCCCAGTTCAACTCGGCCGCCTTGGCCTTGCGTTTGCCGAACTGCTTGACCAGCGCCCTGTAAATCTCGTCCATTTCGATGGAGAGCACCCACGCCACAATGCCGTCGTAGATCATGTTCCGCACCAGTTTGCGGAGCTTGGCATCGGGGCAAACGGGGGCCACCAGCTTGTCGAAGGGGACGGGATAGAAGTGCAGGTCGCTGCGCAGCTCGTTGAGTTTCAACGGTCCGTCATAGACCACGGCTGCCCCGCTGTCGAGGTTCATGACGTCTTCCCGCGCGGTCTCGGGATTCATGGCGATGAGGAAATCGATCTCCTTGCGACGCCCGATGTATCCATGTTTGCTGGCGCGGATGGTGAACCACGTAGGCAGCCCGGCGATATTCGAGGGAAACATGTTTTTCCCTGAAACGGGGATGCCCATTTGAAAGATGGAACGCATCAGGACGGAGTTGGCAGTCTGGCTGCCGGATCCGTTGACTGTTGCGACCTGTATGCTGAAATCGTTTATAACCGAATGGCTCGATTGGCCCGACAAGGGCTCAACCGGGGAAACCTCTAGTGTTGACATCGATCGGGAATCCTTGGTGAGGAGAGTGTTGCCCAGTTCACAGTTCCTTTTAATTATAAGCAAAACTGGGGAGCGGTGGCGGTACGAGGGGTGTCGTAGGAGAGGGAGAACCTGCGAGGGAGCTGAGGGGACGAACCAGATTTGTCCATGACGGTCTTACACCGCCTCGCCATGTATCTGAAGAAGCTGTGCCTGGCCCGGATCAGTGGCGCCGGCGGCGATTTCTCCGGAGGACTTGAGGTCCGGCCCGCCCGGCTGACAGTGCGGATGGCTCCAGCGGGCCAGAACCTTGTGCAAGTCGTGGGGCCGGATCGGTTTGCTGAGGTAGTCATCCATGCCTGCGTGGAAACACGCCTCGCGGTCGCCCTTCATCGCGTGAGCCGTGAGCGCGATGATTGGAATGTGCTGTTTCGTTCGCTGCTCCCGCTCGCGAATTGCCCCGGTCGCTTCGTAGCCGTTCATGGCCGGCATTTGCACGTCCATCAGGACTATGTCGAATGGTTCCCGCGCAAGAGCGGACAAGGCCTCGGCGCCGTCGGAGGCGACAACCACTGAATGTCCCTCCCTCTTCAATAGGAGGAGAGCCACTCGCTGGTTGACCGGATTGTCTTCAGCCAGCAGAATATGAAGCGGTCGAACCGATTCTGACCCGAGGGGGAAAGATCGATGGATGACAGGCGGCTGAGGCTGCGCCATAGCCTTCAGAAAGGCCTTGAGCAGATTCGCCTTCGTTACTGGTTTGATTAGATAGTCGGCCACATCCAGATTCGAGAGATCGGAACCGATCACCTTGATATCGCGGGAACTTAACATCATGATGCGCGGACCGGCCACCGTGGAATCTTCGTGAATGCATTTCGCCAGTGCAAATCCATCCATTTCGGGCATTTGGGCATCCAGGAGCGTCAAATCGAACCGATTGCCAGCTTGGGCGTAGCTCCGCAGGACCTCCAGCGCTTCTCCCCCGGAATCCGCAAATACAGGCTTCATTCGCCACCCAAGGAGTATGCTCCGCAGGATTTTTCGACTCGTGGCGTTGTCATCCACTACCAGAACGTTCAGACCGAGCAGCGCTTCCGGTTCCGGATTACCCGCGTCCTGGCATTTGGTAGCGGAAATCCCGAGGTTCGCAGTGAAATGGAACGCGCTTCCTTGGCCAACCGCGCTCTCCAACCAGATCCGGCCGCCCATGAGAGCAGCCAATCGTGAGCAAATCGCCAAGCCCAGCCCGGTGCCTCCGTGGCGTCGTGTGTTGGATCCGTCCGCCTGCACAAAGGCCTCAAAAATGCGCTCCTGCCAAGCCGGCGAGATTCCCATGCCAGTGTCAGAGACAGTGAGTTGCGCCGTCAACCGATTCGGCTCACGGGCGGCTTCGCCCAGTTTCAGCGTCACTTCACCAGACGAAGTGAACTTGATCGCATTGCCGAGCAGGTTGATGACGATCTGCCGTATCCTGCCCGGGTCGCCCACGACATTCGCCGGCAGGGCGGTTTGATTCTCATACAGTAACTCCAGCCCCTTCTGATGTGCCGAGAGAGCTACCGTTCTGATAATGTCCTGGAGCAGTTCATCGAGATCGAACTCTGAACTAGCGAGCGATAGCCTGCCGGCTTCGATCTTGGAGAAGTCCAGAATGTCGTTTATGATTGCCAATAGAGACTCACCCGAGCTTCGCACGGTTTTGAGATAGTCGCGCTGCTCGTCGGAGAGCTCGGTGCCCAAGGCGATTTCGGTCATTCCGATGACGCCATTCATGGGAGTTCGAATCTCATGGCTCATGTTGGCCAGGAATTCGCTCTTAGCCTTACTGGCTGCTTCGGCGTCGTCTTTTGCCTGGCGCAGTTGGGCTTCCACGCGCTTGCGCTCGGTGATGTCCCGGAAGTCCCACACCCTTCCGGCGCTTCGTCCCGCCACGATCTGGTGTTCCGAATTGTACTCAAAGAACCGGCCGTCCGCCAGCTCCAAAACGCCCTCCCCTTTCGACGCGGACAGGCGCTGTTGGTGAACGATGGAAAGGAACGGTTTGGGATTCTTTAACTGCGACATGACGGATTCCAATATCCACCCATCCCGTGAGGCACCGGACCCTTCGGGAATTCGCCACATCTGTTGAAACTTGCGGTTAAACGTCACGATCCTGCCGGCTGTATCGACGAGGAGGATGCCATCGGCCGTCGATTCCAAGGTTGCACGGATGGCTTCAGTCTTGGCGGTGACGCGCCGGCGCAGTATCGCGACCCATGCGGCTGCCGAAAACAGCAGACCTATGGTGAATGCCAGTACTCTCAGCACACGGTCCGCAGTCCACCAGGGTGGACTCGAAATGATTCGCAAACTCTCGGCGGAGGGAAGCAGCATCTGCATGCCGGTTGGTTTTCGATTGCTGTCCACCTGGATCGAGCACACCCCTGTCACCCGGACTACAGTGCCGGGAAGGAGGCGGTCCCAGCGGTGTCCCAGGGCGCTGGCGATCAGCCGCGCCTCAAAGAACAGGTTGCCACTCTGCAGGACAAGAATTCGTTCCCGGTCGCGATCGATGGACTGCTGCAGACGTCCTTCAACCCGGACCAGGTTGCCGTCGTAGGAGCCCTCGATGGCCTTCTCGGGAGTTACGTCCACGGCGGTGACCGGCGCTCCTCCCTGGATCCGTCGAAAGACCGCACTTTCCAAAGTGGGGGTGTAGTTGCCCATCGTCGGGAAGGCGGCGATCTCCACACGGTCGCCCGGCTCCGGCAATGGGCGCTGGCCGGTTTCGACGCGCGTGCCCTGGTCCCCGTCTTGAACGAAGAACTGTCCGTCCGGCTGCTGAAGGGTCACCGTTCCGATGACTCGAACCCGGTGCACAAATCCCTCCGTGGAGCTGAACTGGAGGATGTCGCCGATCTTGCGAAGGGGGAGCGTGAACGGCCCGGCGGGAGCCTGACCGATGCGTCTAATGAAGGCGGGAGACGGCGTCAACAAAACAATGCCGGTAAGCCGGCCCCGCTTGAGAGTACTCCCGGGCACTCCCTGCACACTCACTTCGGTGTCTATCAGGTCTTCGGGCAGCGGCCTGCCTTCCAAGCCAGCGACATCCACGGTCAGAAGGCGCCCGTCTTCATACAGGCTCAGGAGCGCATGGCCAACGTTGGGTTTCACCCCGCGCACGACACCGGAGACCTCGATCCACTGGCTGTCGTACCGCGCGGTTGCCAATTTCTCCAGGGATATCCGGCGGGGAACCGGCAGCGGAGCCCGCCCAAGCAGCCGCATGGAAGGATTTCCGACCACCGCCGTGAGTACGCCACATTCCGTAACGCCACGGACTTCCACCAAGTCACCAGGGGTGTAGCGCAGATCGCTCCAGATGAAGTCTAGGAACAGACCGGCGGTGGAATCGTGGAAAAAGAACGCGTGCCATTCCGGATCGAAGAGCGTCACCACACCCCGTAGCCGTACCGGATACGGAATCCGGCACTGATCGGGTGTGAGCGCGCGAACCTGGCTCGCCGTGGTCAGTTCCGGCAGTCCGGTGCCGTGCAATGAATCGCCGAACGCGCAAGGAGTTTGGAGTCCGAGTACCAGGACCGTAAATGCGCCGATATGCGTCGGCCGGAGGGGTGAGGCCCGGGTACCGAGATGTGAGTGTGAGGCCCCCATGCGTTCGCTCACTTGGTCAGGTGCAACGTGGCACGCCACGATACGGTGGCCGATGGCCGGTGACTCGTGAGGTTGGCTTCGAGAGATGCGGCGTCACCTGCGCCTAACGATCGTTTCCCGAGCAGCGCAGCCGGAACCGAGATCAGTATGGTGATGCGAGTGGATGAGACCCGCTCCCAGTGGGCGAGTTGCGGACCTTCCATGGTGACTGCATTGCCCGGCCCCAGATGCACCCGGACCGGATCTTTCCAGGAAGGGCTGGAAACAGTCCAGGTCATCCACTCCCTCGCCGGAACCCGGGATCCATACAGGTACGGATCCGGGTATTCGATCGCGTGCAACGCCAGGTAGAGGTGCCCGGGATCCCAGCCGGCGTAAAGATCGGCAAAGGCCAGAGACGATTCCGTGGGGACCAGGGCGCGCGATCTGTCCCAGCCGATAAGCCCGGGCTCCAGATGCCGGGGCGCGACAGGCACGGCTACGACCGCTGGACCCGGATGGCTTGAGCACCGGGGGGTTGTGGCGCCTGCTTGCCGATGGATGGCGGCCGTGTCCATCGAAGCTGCAACCGCGGTGAGTTCCTCATAGGGCCGATCGTGAATATCGACCAGGCCCATGTTGTAGTCTTCAGCGTCGGCACGGCCATTGGCTGGCTCGTCGTAGTATTGGAACCAGTGGGCGCCCACCACAAAAGGCAGGGATGCGGTCTCCAGAACACCTTTGCGAAAGGCCGCGGCGCGCTCCCTTTGGGTCTGAACCGTCATGAACTTGCCGCCTGAATTCCGGTTGCCGCTGCGGTTTTCCCGAGCACAGAAATAAAACTCTGAGACCAGGACCGGCTTCCCGGTCAGACGGTGCAGGGTCTCGAGAAAGAAACGAGCGTTCGAACCATCGGCCCAGTCCGCTCCGAGGTTGCTGGAAACCACGTCTACGAACTTCCCGCAGGCCCGCGCTACCGAGGCCGGGTACCACTGCGGATATCGATCCCCCAGGATCAGATGATCCGGATCGTATCGGCGGATCGCCTGGTAGGCGAGAGAGTAATACCGCTCCGCGAACTCGAACAGGAAGCGGTCTACGGCATTCATCCCATGGTTGCCCGGCCGAAGCCGCAGATGCGATGGCCGTTCGAGATCCGCATAATTCCGAGCCTCTCCCGTTTCAAAGTCTTCGCTTAGCCTGCTGAAATCGTTGCCGTACTGTTGCCGAAGGACACCGAGCAAGACTCGGTGAGTGAACCGCAACTCCGGGTGTTGCAGGAAATGGAGGAAGATCACATCGCTCCACCACCCGAGCTCGTTGTCCGAAAAGTAGCCGATGAGGTCCGACGAGTCCTTCCAGGGCGGGATCTTACGCCGGGCCACCTCGTAGAATTTTTCTTCAACCACGGGGCTGAACAGATCGCAGTACGGGGCGCCCGCGGAACTCCCCAGATCGAGCTCCACGGTAAATGGCATGGCGCTTCGCCACAGATCCTCACTCGACCAGGCGCCGAGGGTGTTGAAATTCCATTGGCGCAATCGGCTCAGAGTTGTAGTTTTCCAGGAGGGAAAGTCCGGATAGTACTGGAATGCGGCGTAGGCCGGATTGTTGTTGCTGTAGGTTTTCCGAGACGCACCTGGATCGACGACATTGACCCCCATCGAGAAGAAAGGGGTACGATCCGGAGCGATCAACCACCAGAGCGTGCCCCTCTGTTCGACCCGATAGAACCTCGAATTGCCTTTCGGCGCCTCTCCGCTTCGCAGTCCCGGCGCGATTAGACCGAACGCAATCCAAGCGACAGCGCGGGCGACCGAACGGCTGGTGCGAGCAACCGGCGGGCTCTCTCTTGTGGGGCGGGTCACCGTCACCATCCAAGCTTGGCTGCGAATTGAATGATCCTCGGGTTAGCGATGGTCTGTGTGATGCTTCCGAAGCTGCCGTCGCTCATGTTGCCGTCGGGGTTGGCAAAATGGGGAGTGTTGGTCAGGTTGAAGAACTCGAACCGCAACTGCAACCGGGCTCTCTCCTCCAGGGGAATCTCCTTGAACACCGAGAAATCCAGGTTGGCGAGGCCTGGCCCGCGCACCAGGTTTCGCCCGGCGTTCCCAAGATCGTGTTTGTGAGAGCCCGTGAAGGCGCTCTCGAGGAACGCTCCGGTATCGAAATACCGGGTGAGCGAGCGCTGCCATTCCGCCAGATTGGGATCACGAACCACGTCGGGCCGCAGCCCTTCGAAGCCGGTATTGTGCGGATTGCGAACGACATTCACGGGCAGGCCGGAGCGCGCCGCGAAAATGCCATTGACCTGCCAACCACCGAAGAGGGCTTGTGGCCAGCCTCGCAAGCTCGCAAGCAAGGGCTGTCCCTTTCCAAACGGCAGCTCGTAGATATAGCTCGCCACCAGGTTGTGCTTGACATCGCTATCGGCGGGAGCGCGCTCCAGGGCAAGGTTGAAAGGGTCTTGGGGCTGATTCTGGGAATTGAGATTATGCCCGAGGTTGAACGGCGCCGGCCCATTGTCCATGTTCTTTCCGAGAGTGTAGGCGGCCAGGAAACTCAGTCGACGGGAGAAGCGCTTGTTGGCCTTGACCTGCAGCGAGTGGAAATCGGCCGATCCTTCCGAGAACAGACCTTGAATCTGACCTAGATCGGGCGCCAGCTTGTTGCCGACGTTCAGGTTTCCGACCGCGTAGGAAAGCTTGCGGCTCACGGAGCCGACGTATCCGGCCTCCAGAGTCAGGTCCGAGGCGATCGCCTGCTGCAGGCTGAAATTGAAGAGCTGAGAGTAGCCGGTGCGGAGGTGCGAATCGACCAGGAACACGTTTTGGGCGGCCCCAGTGGCCGCTTGGATACCAGGCGGATCCATGCTGGATGCGCCGGGCGGGACGACAACCGACGTTATCCGCGGAGTGCCCGAGTCCAACACGTACGGGAACGGCAGGCCGCCGAAGATGTCGTTGAAGATCGTTTGTTGTACGGCAAACGGGTAGTTCTTCGTCAGCACGTCCTCGCGCGCGTCGTTTTCGGGCGAGTAGAAAACGCCCCAACCGGCGCGTATTGCCGTGCGTGACCCGACGCGATACGCCAACCCCAAGCGCGGCGCAAAACTGTTGCCGTCGGGTGCGACCAGGGAACTGGAGTTACCGCCACGCCCGGCGAGCAGCATCCGCCCGGTCATCAAGTCGAAGTTGGAAGCCCGATTCCGGGTCTCCGTCCAAGGGGCGAAGTACTCGTAGCGAAGTCCATAAGAAAGTGCGAGGCGGGGCGTCACCCGCCAAGTGTCCTGAACGTAAAAGCTCCCTTCCCAACTGCGGGTTGTGGGATTCGTCAACTGCTGCCCGAGATTGACGCTGTATGGCAGACCGAGCAACAAGTCGGCGATATCCGAACCGCCGTTGTAGTAGAAGGCGCCGGGGTCATAGAACCCATAGGTCGGATCTCCGGTCAGACTCAGGCCGGGGCCGCCGTAGAACTGAAAGCCAGTCGGAAACAATGAAAAGAAGGGAGCCGAACTGAGGCGCCGGTATTGCGCTCCCGCTTTGACTTCGTGGGCGCCGAGACGCGTGGTAAGAGTATTCGAGACCTGGTAGTTGCGGTCCAGAAAGTGGAGCGGCTTATACGTGGAGCCTCCCGTTTGCGCGCCAAACCCAAGAAAGATATCCGGCAGGCCGGAGGTCTGGGAAAAGCCGGGGAGATTGATGTTGCCCATGCCGAACTCGGAGGCCAGGTTTTGATTGTCCAGCAGGCTGAGCTGATCCAGGCGGTACTCCGTGTAGCCAAACCGGGACTCGTTGAGCCAGCGGCTGGCGATCAGGTGAATCTCCGAGATGGCGAGTGTCTGGCTGCTGGAGTTTTCGCGATCTCCGTAGTCTGCGTCGCCCGCGCCCGCTACGGGGATGTGGCCGGCAAAGCGGTCGCCGGTAACCGACTGGAACGTCCCGTAATGGTAGACAGCGGACAATCGATCGCGCTCGGAGAAGATGTGGTCCATGCGCCCACCGGCGGTGTCGGAGCTGTAGGTATATGCCTGCCGCGAGTTGAAATTGCCGAACCATCCATTGAGGATCCCCGGGACGGTGGGTGCGGGGAAGAAGTTCTGCAAGACCGCCCTTCCGGCCGGGCTGACGCGATTGGCCGGGATGATATCTCCGGGAAACGGAGCGGCATAGTAGTTGGCCGCATAGATGCCGGGATCGAAGATAGGGATCGGCTTGCCGGTCAAGGGATCTTTGAGCCCGGAGAGGTCAACGCCGCCGTTGCTCAGAAACCGGATCTGGCCGGCCGGCGGAACCGAATCGAGATAAGAGAAGGCATTTCGCAGCCGCACGCCTTCGTAGGACACGAAGAAGAAGGTACTGTCCTTTCGGACGGGCCCGCCCAAAGTGTCGCCGAAGTTGTGTTGCTTGAGCGGCGATGCGCCCGTCTCGAAGAAACTCCTGGCCGCGGTCGGGCTGGGGCGGAAGAACTCGTACAGGCCGCCGTGAAACCGATTGGTTCCGGACTTGCTTTGGATCGCCACCACCCCGCCCGAAGCTCGACCGAATTCGGCCGCGTAGCCGGATGCAACCACCTTGAATTCCTCGATGGAATCCACGCTGGGCCGGACGGTGGTGTCATTGTTGCGGTTGGAGGCAACCTCCACACCGTCTACCAGGATGGAATTGACAAACTCGCGCTGCCCGTTCACCGAGATGTTCAGTGTATTTCCGCCGCCTCCGCTGCTAACGCCGGCGGTCAATCGGGTCAAGTCGAGAAAGTTGCGGCCGAGCAGGGGAAGGTCCACGATTTCCCTGGACCGGATCAGTTCCCCAGTCTCGACGGATTGAACCTGCAACAGGGGAGCCCCGGCTGTCACGGTGTCGGATTGCGTGAACGTCGCGAGCGTGAGTTCGAAATCCAGCCGCATTTTCTGATCGATGGTCAGATCGAGGCCGCTCCGGTTGATTGTGGTGAAGCCTTCAGCGTGGACCTCGAGCGTGTATTCGCCGGGAGGCAGCCCCGCCAGCGAATATTCGCCCGAGGTGTTGCTCCGAGTCAACTGGGTGAGTCCGGTAGCATCATTTCGTGCCCTAAGGCTTACGTTGGAAGCGACCGTCCCGCTGGGATCCAGAATCCTGCCTGCGATCGATCCGGTAGTCGCCTGGGACAGGACGGCTTGACTTGAGGCCAGCATCAGGCAAATGGCAAGCAGCAAGGTGCGCCTTTCAGGCGTGGTCTTCCGGTGATCGATGCGCCTTGTTTCCTCAGTGTTTAGGCGCGCATGGTCGGCTCGCGGGCGCGAGTTGATTGCTTGAACATTCGTCATTGGGCCACCCTGGATCTCTTATCGGCTGGAAGGTGGCTTATCTTTAGTTGTGTGTAAACAGTCCCAGCTTCTGGACGAGTCCAGGAGGCCAAACACAAGGTTACGCAGTGGCTGAAGACGCAGGCGGGAACGCGGACCACAGGTGGCTCAATGTGCCGGGTGGGGAGCCTTGCAGGTAAGCCCATCGCTCCGCTAGTTTCCCGGCGGCAATCCGCCAGATGACGATCCCGGCGAACTCGATCTTTAGCCCGGAGCCGCTATCGGTCGCGCGCCAGGTGTTCCGCACAACCACTTTGTCTCCTTCGACGGCGATGTCTTCTCTAGTTACGTGGATATCGGGAAATCACCGGAAGGCCGCCGCCAGGTACTGTCTTGGACCTTCTCCAGGTCGACGCCAAACGATCTAGTCCTCGTCAAGTTCCGCGAACATCCGGGCGAATGGGAAATCGATCGTGAGTTGTTGCCGAGGCAGATTCAGTGGGATCGAAAGGCCAGTGAGGAGTTGCACGTTGCCGTTATGGAAGAGCCACGCCCGCTTGTTATCCGGGTCCATCACTAAGATGTTGCCAACCGCCATCCGTTCGTACTCGAAGCACTTGTCGACGATCTCATCGAAGGTGTCATTCGGAGATTTGATCTCGACGACGATGGCGGGCACGTCCCTCACAACCTTGCCCTTTTGATATGGAATTTCCAGAACCAGGATATCGGGGACGCGATGAGCGCCACTGGTGTCCACGCGGAGCCGGGTTTCCGTGAATGCCCTGATCCGGTGCGATTTCCGGTATGGCGCGAAAAACGCCCCAACAATATTCTGTAGCATTCCGTGTAGTTGTGTTCCCACGTTCCGCCTCACAAGAACGCCGTCTACGAATTCCTTGTCGGGTTCGTAGCTGGTGTTCAGGTATTCGTCCAGTGAAATCAATGTGGCTGTGCTACCCATACCGGCCTCACTCCAAAGTATACGCTACGGGACGGAGATTCCGAGGCGACCTAGAATGGGATCCGCCGGCGGCCAACTCCCCGGAGGAAACAAACACCAATGGGACACCGTAACCGTCACAGCCAGGCACGGTTGCGTGGCGCGGGGCCAACTGCCGCTCCGCGATTCGGTACAATCCAGAGAAACAGGAGAAGAACCGAATGCCAGAGCAGACCACACGCCGGACCCCGGTCCGTAGACTGTTTCTTACGATTTTGGCCGCAGCCCTAGCCGCCGGTTCGGTGGCTTTCACACCGCAGCCAATGTATGGCCAAGCCCCGGAGCCCAAGACCGCGGAGGAGGTGTACAAGAACATCACCCAGCTCAAGGGAACGGCGGCCGACCAGGTGACACCCGCGATGACGTTTATCTCGGCCTCTCTCGGTGTGGATTGCGCGTTCTGCCATGTGCAAGACAAGCCGGAGGCCGACGACAAGCCGCAGAAGAAGACCGCCCGCGAGATGATCGCGATGCAGGCGATGATCAACAAGGAGAGCTTCCGGGGCCAACGGCAGGTGACCTGCTACTCCTGCCACCGCGGATCGGCGCGTCCGGTGAACATGCCGCCGATCACCGAGTCGGGCGCGCCGGCGCCCCCTCCGCCAGCCGCCGCTCCGCCCGCGGGCCCGGTCACAACGGTGGACTCCATCATCGAGAAGTGTGTGGCGGCCATGGGCGGCGCCGATGCGATCCGGCAGGTCTCGACCCGCGTCATGAAGGGCGTGATTGTGGCGAGCGGCGTCTCGACCAGCATCGAAGTGATCACCAAGGCTCCCAACAAGCGGGTCACCGTCACCCACAACGCCGCGATTGCAGTCGAAGGGGCTGCTTCCACAGAAGGGCGCGCGAACGACATGTTCACGGCTTTCGACGGGAAGGCGGGCTGGATGGGGAACTCGGGGAGACCGGCGCGAGACATGTCGCCGGGCGAATCGGAAGCGTCTTCGCTGGATGCCGAGTTTGCCCTGGCGCTGCGGCTGAAGGAGATTTTCCCGCAACTGCGCCGGGGCCGTCCGGAGGACATCAATGGTTTACAGTGCGAGACCCTGAACGGCTCGGGGCCCGGCCGCCCGGCGGTTCGCCTGTACTTCGACACCAAGTCGGGGCTGCTCGTCCGGATGGTGCGGTACGCCGAAACGCCCGTCGGGCGGAATCCGACGCAGATCGATTACGCGGATTATCGGGTCATCGGAACGGTCAGGATTCCGTTCCGCTGGACCCTGTCGCGGACCAACGGGCGCTTCACGATTCAGATCAGCGATGGGTCGGAGAACGTTCCGGTCGACGACTCCAGGTTCGCGAAATCGGCGACTGGGGTGAAGTAGAGTACGCCTCAGTCCGGTAAGAACATTTTCACCGCCGAGACGCCGAGACGCGGAGGAAGAAAGAAAGCCAAAGGCAAAACTTGAGAGCGCAGAGGGGGCAGAGGTAACGTGGGCCTGATGCGTGGAGCGGAATTAAGGGGGACGGCATATCTCGGCGGTCTCTGCCCGCTAGGCGCGCCAGCTTCGAGGAAGAAACGCGGTGGCAGACCTTTCTTGGTTTTCTCTGTGTCTCGGCGTCTCGGCGATGAGATTCTGCTATCGCAGGAGCTTCTCCCGCAGGCCGGCGGGATCGAAGCCGGCGGCACGGTAGATCTCGTCGGGCTTTCCGGAGCGCGAGAATTCGTCCATTCCGAAGATGCGGTCCGCGTGGTCCGCGGGCAACAGGAACGGATACAGAAATCCCCGCCAGCCGTTGTGTAGGGCCACTACATATTGCCGTTCTTCGTCGCTGAGGATTGAGGCGGCTTTTTGCGGATCGGTCCGCCGCAGCTCCTCATAGAGTTCGGGCGAAGTCACGGCGACAATCTTGATGTCCGACTTTTCCTCCAACTCCGGAAGGATCGTCAGGACATTGGCCATCACCTGGCCGCCCGAGATCGCCAGCACCTTCTTCGGCTTTCCGTTTTGCCGGAAGGGTTTGAAGACGTACGCGCCGTAGATGGCCTCGCGCGCCGGGGGCACGCCGTTGCCGCGCTTCAACACCGGGGTGCCCGGGCGCACCGCGGAGAACACGATCGGCTCGCCTCGCGCGGCGGCGTAGAACAGCATTTCGATGGCTTCGTTGGCATCCAGCGGTTTGTACACTTTGATGCCGGGATAGGCGGTGAAGAGCGACATCCAGAACAGGCCGTGATGGGTGGGGCCGTCTTCGCCGGTTTCGGGGCCGTCGTGAGCCGCCAGCATGATGAAGAAACTGGATGCCCGCGGGTTGATGGCATTGTTGATCAGGGTCATGCGGACGGCGTTCGCCATCATGGGGGTGAACACGCCGTAGGTGGCGAAGGCGGTCATCGGGCGGAAGCCCCCGGGGAGCGTATCCTGTCCCATGGCGGTCGACATTTGAGCCATGTTCTGCTCGGCGATTCCGAAACGGAATCCGCGGCCGAGGACGTTCTCCCTGGTTTGAATTCCGTAGACGCTCTCGGCCTTGCCGGTGAGAATCGACTTCATCAGGTCGCCCGCGCCCACATAGAAGAACGCGGTGTGCTTCATCGCCCAGGCGAACCAGGCCTCGGTGGCTTTGCGGGTGGGAACGGAGTCGCCTTCTTGGAAGACCAACTCGGGCGGCAGGACGTCCGGCCGGACGAAGCTGGTGTAGTCGGCGATCGGCCGGCCCGCGAGCGCGGTCTCCATGCGCTCGACCAGTTCCGGTTCCGGGGCGATCCTGGCGGCGGACGCCTCCAGGCGCGCTGCGAGGTAATCGCGATCGGCGCCGGCCAGGGCCTCGACGACCACGCGGATATCGGCCAGGGTGTCGCCGGGCCTGCCGGGGATTGCGAATCCCAGGGTCCGCATGGCCTCGACGTATTCCTCGTGCTTGAGCGGGGTGCCGTGCGAATCGGCCGAGTTTTCGAGCCGGCCGTAGCCCAGGCCCTTGATGGTGTGGCAGACGATCACGGTGGGACGGGCGGAGTCGAGTCCCTGCGCGGCGAGCCGGTAGGCATAGGCCAGTTCGCGGACGTTATGGCCGTCGACGTCGATGATGTTCCAGCCTTGCGAGAACCAGTGGTTCAGGTAGGGCGAGGGCAGCACTTCGGCGATCGGCCCGTCGATACCGAAGGTGTTGTAATCCAGGGTGACGATCAGGTTGCGGACGCCCAGGTTGGATGCCAGGTTGCGCGCCTCGTAG
>OBLT010001725.1_pt1 | contig 13853 bp, 8 predicted proteins | sample 1518721 | NCBI WGS metagenome assembly OBLT01 (sample SAMEA3539307, study PRJEB22396) | soil metagenome | biome: tundra; feature: field; material: soil | place: USA | collected 2010-05 | depth 0.15 m | reverse complement strand
CACTATGGCCACTGCTCGTCGCCTGCGCTATCGCGGTCCCCGGCAATGGCCGATCGGCCGTGCCCGAGACCTGCTTGCCTCGCCAGCTGGTGGCCACAGGACACCTTGGTGGTGTTGCCGATCGCGTCCAGCTTGGTGCACGCCTGCGCGGTATCGGCGCACTGCCCCACCCACGTCTTACTCACATGCCGAATAGCGGGCGTTGTCCACTCTAATACTTATGCATCCCTCGACATACTGGGCCAGCTCAGCCTGACTGGCCTCGCCTTAGCTTAGGTTTTAACCTGTGACCTGCGGTTTGGCGGGTCGCTTTTGCCTGGGTTGCCGGTTTTGACTGGGACTGGGTAGCGGCGGGCTGGGCCGCTGGTGGATCCTTTGGGCCGTCCGGGGCCGGGCCGGGGCCGGGCCGGGCGGGTGCTGCGGGTCTGCGTCCGGACGGTGAAGGTGACGAGCCTGGCCATGCTCGCGGTCATCACGATCATGCTCGTCGTCCTCGCGGCGCTCAACGCGATCTTCACCACGTGGGCAACCGTCACCGACGCGCGGCGCGCCTCGGCACTCATGCGCGCGCTCGGCGCACGGGCCAGGCAGGTCAGCTCCGGGCTGGTCGTCACGCAGGTGCTCTCGGCGCTGCCAGGTGCCATCGCCGGCATCCCGCTCGGCATCCTCCTGTTCCGTGCCGCGGTCAAGGGCGGAAGCCTGCCACCCGCCCCCTGGCTCGCCGGCACAGTGCTCGGGACCCTGCTCGTGATGGCCGGCCTCACCCTCGTCCCGGCGCGGATCGGGGCACGCCAGCCGGTGGCCGAGGTCCTTCAAATCCGAGGCGGCCTGACCGGGGCGACGCATGAGCGAGAACCGGAACGGTCCCGCCGACGGCATCTACGTCCTGAGCGACGGGTGCGTCGTGGAGTCGGGCACGCACGAGGAGCAGGTTGCCGCCGAAGGCACCTAAGCCGAGCCTTCGCCTCGCAGGCATCCCACAGCAGTAGCGGCGCATCCCAGAGTAAGTCTCAAGACGCGTGACGAAAATTACTATGCCGAACAGTGACAAATCTGTGTAATCGGATACCCGGCCTGCTGCGTCTTTTCTTGTAGGCCATGTTGCGTATAGTTTGTGGGGGGTTTTCTTTATGGGTCATGTTTCTCAAGTTTTCCTATCGACTGAGGTTTCGAGGGTGGGAGAACCTTCTCGCGGCAGCTACTGGTGCGGGATCCGCAATCCCGCCATGGTGACGCTGAGCCTTGAGTGGCTACGCAGCATGACCGATGAGGTGCCGTGACGGAGGACATGACAATCCGGCCGCGGGCAGTCCGGCTGTTGGAGTACGTGGAAGCTGTCCGCGGTTTGCGGGAGCAGCCGGTCCGGGATATCGCCGAATACCACGATCGGCGCTGGTGGGCCGGGGGCATTCCCGCCCACTCGTCTTGTGTCCTTTCTTCTACGGGCGACGAGCCCTGGCTGATGGTGTCGAAGACGCAGATCCCGTCGGCTCGGCCCGTGCCGAGGGACGTCGCGGCCCACCTTCGGACCGGGATGAAGGATCCCGAGGGGGAACCCGCGTTTGCCGCTGACTTCGACGCCGAGTACGCCGGGCTTAAGACGTCGGCCACCTACACCTTGGCCGAAGCGCCGGACGACTGGGTCGCCGAGACGCTGGACGAGCTGGCGGCCAAATCTGTCCGGTCACACGTGGACCTGCCCAGACCGGTCATGATGCTGATCGGGAACATCCGGTGAGAGACGAGGATGTCATTCCAGATCCGCAGCTCATGGAGTCGCTGCGCGCGGTCGGCTACACCCTGGAGACTGCGGTCGCTGACATCGTCGATAACTCGATCACCGCAGGTGGCGACAAGGTCGATGTCCGATTCACCGCCATCCCCGAACCTCGAATCGCGATCGTAGACAACGGTCCGGGCATGGACCAAGAGACACTTTCGCAGGCGATGAAGCTCGCTGGTCGGCCACCGTCGTACGAGCGCCAGCCACACGACCTCGGGCGCTTTGGCCTCGGATTGAAGACAGCGAGCCTGTCACAGGCAAGGTCCCTGACCGTAGCGACCAAGCAGGGCCAAATGCTGCGGGCGGTGCGCTGGGACCTTGACCATCTGGCAAGAACAGGCAGGTGGTCATTGCAGGTGCTCGATGACTCGGAGGTCCACTCGCTGCCTTGGATCGAGAGCCTCGATTCGCACGAAAGCGGGACCTTGGTGCTTTGGGAGAAGCTGGATCAGCTCCATACGGCTCCTGAGCTAGTCGAGGGCCAGCTCGATGAACTCATGAAGCGGGTTCGGGACCACCTCGGATTGGTGTTCCATCGCTTCACCGGATCGACAATGCCGCCGCTCATCAAGCCTTTGACGCTCCGGATCAACGGTGCCCCGATACCACAGGTCGATCCGTTCCTCACGCACCACCGCGGGAGTCGGCAAGGTCCACAAGAACACATCAAGATTGGAGATGCCGAGGTCACGGTCCAGCCGTACACCCTCCCATACATCAGCAAGCTCAGTGCCGCGGACCGACACATAGCGCAGATCGCAGGACCGCTGCGCGACTCGCAGGGCTTCTATATCTATCGCGCTGGTCGGCTGGTGCTATGGGGAACCTGGTTTCGGATCATCCCAAGGGACGAGCTGGGCAAACTCGCGCGTGTGCAGGTCAACATACCAAACACGCTGGACTCCCTCTGGGCCTTGGACATCAAGAAGTCTTCCGCGTCCCCGCCACCAGAGGTAAGACGACGCCTCGCACAGATCGCGGACCGGATTGTTGGGCCCAGTCGCCGCGTGCACAAGTACCGGGGGCGACACATCGACGCCGACAAAGTAGAGCGGCTCTGGAACCTCATCGAAGATCGTGGCACCTTCCGCTACGAGATCAACCGTGATCACCCGCTTGTGGTGGCGCTCTCCGAATTGCTAGAAGGTTCCGAGCAGACAGTGCTCTCGCACTTGCTGCGAGTTGTCGAATCGACCTTCCCGGTCGAAGACGCATACAACCGCTTGGGCAGTGACAATTCACACGCGCCGGCGACTATCGAATCAGCAGAACTGGCAGAACTGGCGAGGGCGTTCTACGCGGTGAGCGATGCGAGCGTGGAGATTCTTGCGCAGCGGCTTGCGCTGGTTGAGCCGTTTAGTACCGTTAACAACTTGGAATCGTTCCTAAGGGAGGCTGTCGGTGCCTGACTCGATCGATCCTGTCGAGCGCAAGAACGCAATCTCGCAGCTTGAATTGCACGTCGCTGTTTCGATGCAGGGCCGGCGTATCAGTGAGGCCGAGCTTTGGGAGACGCTTCAGACGTTCAACTCGATTGGGAAGCCCCCGCTGCCAGAGTCAGACCTCGAGAAGGTCGCCCGCCGACTTAATGAGCGGCTCGCGGTCGATGTGGACCTTGGTTCCGTAATTACCTCGCGCGACTACGAGCCGTGGCTAGACGGCCGCAGACGCGACATCGACTGGGGTAGATGGCTCGCCTACAAGACCATGCTCATCCAGCAGCGCCGCGCGCCAGCGGTGATCGACACGACCGACCAACTCACAAACGAAATTCTCGACCTCGCCGGAGATCCGACAAAACCTGGCGCGTGGGGGCGCCGCGGCCTGGTTCTTGGCGACGTACAGTCTGGCAAGACCGGTACCTACTTGGGACTGTTCAACAAGGCGGCGGACGCTGGGTACCGACTCTTCATCCTGCTGGCTGGTAATACCGAGGTTCTGCGTCAGCAGACGCAGGCGCGTGTTGACGAGGCATTCATTGGACGTGACACATCCGTCGGCGTCCCCCGCAAGGGTGCCAAGGTGACCCGCAAGCACATCGGTGTCGGACTGATCCGGAAGGACCTCGCCCAGGCGTCGGGAATGACAACGGTACTGCAAGACTTCAGCCGAAAGAGCTATGAGGCGGCGAGCATCGCCATTCAGACCAACGCGGCACACCCGTATGTATTCGTTGTAAAGAAGAATAAGCATATCCTCGAGGCGTTGATCGCCTGGCTCAAGGAGCAGGCAGACGCATCTGGCGGAATGCTGTCAGTCCCAGTTATGATACTCGATGACGAGTCAGATTACGCCTCCATCAACACTAAGTCCGAGACTGACCCGACCACAATCAACCAATTGATACGTGACGTACTCGCGCTATTTACGCGCAGTTCCGACGTCGCCTTTACTGCCACTCCGTTCGCGAATATCTTCATCGATCACGGTGTCGAAAACGATCTGTTCCCGCGCGACTTTGTCTATTCTTTGGATGCGCCCACGAACTACGTGGGCAGCGCGAAAACATTCGGAACCACGGAGGACGTAAAGACCGATGGCCTAACGGACCTCGATGATATCGAGGAGTTTATTCCACTCGGGCACAAGTCGTCACTGCAGGTGAACGGCCTGCCGAAAAGTCTATATGATGCCATGGACACGTTTTTGCTTAGTAATGCGATTCGGGACCTTCGCGGCGAGGCCGATCAACCGCGTTCGATGCTCGTCAACGTCTCACGGTTCAAGGCCGTGCAGCGCCAAGTGTTTGATCTGGTGCGACAGGCGGTCGCGGAAACAAAGACGGCTGTCGAACTTCACTACGCTGTGCCGGAAACTGAGCATTCGGTAATCCTTCGTCTGCAGCGTCGCTTTGTGGCGACCTATGCGACAGCAGATGTGACATGGCCGGAAGTCCTTGAAGAACTTCCCATGGCTATATCGGATGTCCGTGTCAGGCTGTTCAACTCCGACACCGATAAGCGGTTGACCGAGACAGAAGAACAGTGGGACAGGCCGGCGCGCATGATCGCGGTCGGCGGCGACGTTCTAAGCCGCGGACTCACTCTCGAAGGCCTTTGTGTTAGCTATTTTTACCGTCGCGTAATGGCATCCGACACCCTGATGCAGATGGCTAGATGGTTCGGTTATCGCGACGGTTACCAAGACCTCTGCCGGATCTGGATCAACGCAGAGTCGGCGGATAACTATCGATTCGCCACGGATTCCATCGAGGAACTCAGGACGGATCTGCGGCTCATGCGCCGACAGGAGCTCACCCCCGAGGACTTTGGCATCGCCGTCCGAAAGCATCCCGGGGCGCTGCTGATCACTGCACGCAGCAAGATGAAGAACACCGAACAGGTCAGCGGCACAATCAGCTTGACTGGCCGACGCTTGGAGACGACGACTCTGCTCCGCGATCACGCGCAGAACAGGGCCGACCTGAACTGGCTAGTCGAGACCATCGATACTGTTAGCGAGTATGTCCCTACCGCTAGTCGGTGGCACCGGTGGCTTTCCGTCGACAAGGTCATCGTCGCAGAGTTCCTTAAGAGGTACGGCGAGTGGGCCCCTCATTCGGACCTGATCTTCTCTAGGGACACCCTGAGCAAGTGGGTCAGGTCCGCGACGGCAGCTAAGTTCGCCCGCTGGGACATCGCTGTGGCGAATGGCCGATCGGGAGCGGATATAATCAGCCTGGGCCGGACGCCTAAGCGCAAGCTTCCACTCCCTCAGCGCGTGCTCCGTAACGCCGGTGGCCTGTTGCACGTTTCTGGCAGTAGCCGAAGGCTTGCGGGGCCGACTGATCTCGTCGGACTGCTCGATCCACGCGCGCGAGAGAAGGCCGAGGCCGAACACCAGGCAAATGAACCGGGCAAAAGTCCATCGGAGATTATCTACTACCCCTACCTTGAGCGGCCAGCTCTCATCGTCTACCCACTTGGATCGAAGAAGCCGGACGACGGCGAGGGCTCTGAGGAACAGCACGATGTCCCGATCGGTCCGGAAGATTACCTCGTTGCGTTGAAGGTGGCCATCCCTGGAGACACGATCAACGTACGCAATGGCGAGGGTGACGTCACGTACGTGATTAACACCGTGGCACAGCAGTACTGGCTATCGGAGTTCGCTGATGTCGGCGATGAGGATCTCGATGACTGACACCATCGAGAATCGGTGGCGGGAGCTCATCGCCCGAGGCGAACCCGAGGTGCGGGAGGTCGACGCGGAGAGTCCGCTCCGAATGCTGATAGGCGTCAGCCCGGTCGGTCGACCGTACTTTGCCGTGATCGTTTCGCAGAAGCCCGGGCTTCCCGATCTGACGAGCGCGATCGAGGTCACGCGACGTCAGCGGGCAACCGACGGGCGCTGGGCACTCACGCTTGAGCTACAGGTCCACGCTCTCACGGATGCGTTCATCTCGCTTGTCTCGGACCTTGCGACCAAGAGCGCGACCGCAGCCAACGAGCGAGCGGCGCTGGAGATCTTCCTCGAGACGCTCGTCGAGTGGCAGGAGCTTCTCACCGCACGCGCCGACCGCCTCTCCGAGAGCTCGCTTCGCGGCCTGATCGCCGAGCTCTGGTTCGGCTTCGAGTCGGGAGCGCACGGACATCCTGCGCCGGAAGCCGCACGCGCGTGGGCTGGCCCGTTGGGCGGCGCCCAAGATTTCCAGTTCCCCGCTCCTAGCTATCACTTCGAGGTCAAGTCATTGCGGCCAAGCCGTACGAGCGTAGAGGTCAGCTCTGAGGAACAGCTGGACGGCGACAACCTCAAGCTAGCCGTCGTCACCCTTGACGACGTCGCCGCCCCCTCTGACGGCATAACTTTGCCGGGACTCATCACGTCTATTCGCTCAAGCCTCAAGAATGGTGCGGACCGAACGGAGTTCAACCGTCGATTCGCGCGTTTGCTCGCTGACCCTGATGATCCATGGTATGCAGACCAGGCGTATGCGGTTCGCCGCCTTCAAGTCTTCGATGTCCGCGAAGAGTTCCCGGCACTGAGGCGCTCGCGGCTTTCCAAGGCAATCGACCGCACGACCTATCGGATCGACGTTCAATATCTCGGACGGTACCTTGCGTTCGACATGGATTACTCGCATGGAAGTGGCACTCCCGATGGATAGCCAGCAGTTTTACGAAGAGTTGATGAACAACGTTCACACCCGTGCTGAGCTCGACCACGACTTCACCGAGTCCGCCTTCCTGCAGGAGGTGATGGAGAGGCTTGTCGATGCGGAGGAGGTTGGCACCTTGACACCCGTGCACTTCACGGGTAGCGGCACCCGGAACCGACGACTGGCAGTGAGCGCTTACGACATGGATGAGTCCGACGACTCCATCGCACTCGCTGTCCTTCACTTCGAGGATAGAACGCACGTAGCGACGCTCACCGAGGCCGAGGTCAAGCGTCAGTTCACTGCTATGCGGCACTACATCGACGAGTCTCTGAACGGTTCCTTCCAGGTTGGACGCGAAGAGAGCACTGATGAGTACCAGCTCGCCGATGAGCTTCGCCGAAAAGGACGGAGCGTGACTCGGTATCGCCTCTACCTACTCACGAACAAGGCGCTATCCGCCAGGGCCAAGGACTTTCCGTCGAGCACGGTCAATGGGATTCCTGTCGAGTTCCATGTCTGGGACATCGAGCGGTTCCGGCGCGTGTTCGAGTCGGTCCTCGGTCGCGAAGAACTCACAATTGACCTTACCGAGTGGGCGCCAACCGGGATACCTTCCCTCAAAGCGTCGGCAGCGGACGGTGCCACGACCACCTATCTGTGTGTGCTTCCCGCCCGGCTGATCGCCGACCTATACGGGCGCTACGGCGGTCGGCTACTGCAAGGCAACGTTCGCTCGTACTTGAGCAACCGAGGCAAGGTGAACCGTGGCATCCGCGAGACCATCATGTCCAAGCCTGAGCTCTTCCTCGCGTACAACAACGGCATCACAGCGACGGCCACTGCCGTCGAGGTAACAAACTCATCGATCACAAAGGTATCAGATCTGCAGATCGTCAATGGTGGCCAGACGACCGCATCGCTATTCTACGCGCAGCGTGATAACAAGCAGGCTATACAATTCGACGAGGCGCGCATCCAAGCGAAGCTCGTCGTCGTTTCGCCGGAGCTGACACAGGAATTGGTTCCGAATATTTCCAGGTTCGCGAACAGCCAGAATAAGGTAAACGAGGCGGACTTCTTCTCTAACAGCCCGTTCCACATCCGGCTTGAAGAACTCTCACGCCGGATCCTGACGCCGCCACGTCCTGGCGTGACCTACCAGAGCAAGTGGTTCTACGAACGAGCGCGGGGACAGTATGTCAACGAGAAGGCGAAGCTCGTAAACTCGGCAGAGGAGAAGAAGTTCACCGCGACGTTCCCGCGCACCCAGGTCATCACGAAGACCGATGCCGCCAAATACGCCGTGTCGTGGGCCTGCCAACCGTACCTTGTCAGCGCTGGGGCGCAGAAGAACTTCATTGCATTTGCCAATGAGGTAGCAAAGAAATGGGAGTCATCAAACGAATCATTCAATGAATCATACTTCAAGGACCTGGTGGCGCAAGCAATCCTATACAACTCGATCCGCGCCGCTGTCTCGAAGCAGTACTGGTACCAGAGCGGTTATCTTGCCAATATTGTCACGTACACCATCGCGAAGATCTCGGATGCCGTCGCTAAGGCCGACCGAGGCAAGTTCGACTTCGACGCCGTGTGGCAGCATCAAGATATATCGGAGGCTACGAGGAACTTCGCCTTGGAGGTCGCCGAACGGATACTGAAGGTACTCGTCTCGGACGACCGCCCAGTCGCGAACGTCACCGAGTGGGCGAAGCGTGAACAGTGCTGGGAGACAGTGCAGGCAATGTCCGTTGCCCTGCCGGAAGACTTCATCGATGAGCTCGTTTCCAGCGACCAGGTGCGGTCGACAAAGAAGTCAGCGCGGATGCAGCAGCGGCTGGATGACGGCATCCAAGTCCAAGCCACCGCACTCGCAGTTCCCTGTAACGAGTGGCGGGCAATTCAGCGATTCGCGGAGCAGCGCAAGCTGCTGACCCCCACAGAGGCCGGAATCTTGGAGTTGGTTACCCGACCGAACCCTGGCATTCCATCGGAAAGACAAGCGGCGCGCCTGATGGAACTCCGTCAGCGTGTCTCGACCAGCGGATACGATCACGAAAAGGGATAACGCACACCTCCACCACTGGCCTGAATGTGCATCACTTGGTACTTCAACAGCGGTCTGGCACCGTGCTCCGACGCGTGTAATACGACCTTCGGGCGCTGGCCTGGCGTTAGCGTCTCCAGTCTGACCAGTGGCGGCGCACTGCTTGCCAGCAGTAATTTCCGCCAGACGCAACACGTTTCCAAAGGAAACGGGTTGCCATCTACAAACGTCGAACGTTGACCACCAAAATCTCAAGTCGAACGGCGATGCCGCTGCTAACCAGCGTAGCAGTCGCGTTACTTACATGGAACGCGACAACAGATTGAAGATACCAACCTAATTGAATACCAACCGCGTTTGACACGGCAGTCGGCGACGCGCCGGCCAGTGTGCAGGTCTCAAGGCCCAACGTGTGAGATCCTGGTGGATGTTCTCAACAACTCTGGGAGGTTGCCAGGATGTCAGCATTCAAGTCCGCGGCCATCACACCATCCGCAGCGCGACTGACTGAGTCCCTACGAGACATCGGCTACGACTTCCCTGCGGCTGTGGCTGATGTCGTGGACAACAGCATCATGGCCGACGCATCGCGGGTGGACATCGTGATCGAGTTCGATGGTGAGGACTCGTCGGTCGTGATCGCTGATGATGGTCGAGGGATGACCGCCAACGGCCTGATCGAAGCGCTGCGTTACGGATCTAGGCGCCACTACTCGCCTAGAGATCTTGGGCGCTACGGGCTCGGCCTGAAGACCGCTTCGCTGTCACAATGCCGCTCGTTGACTGTGGTCACCTGCAGGTCGGGGGTGGACCGCATGGCGGTGCGTACGCTAGATCTCGACCTGATCGCTGAGTGGGATGAGTGGCTCGTGGTGGAGCCCGCCCACGATCCTGGCGTGGCACAGGCCCGCGAACGGCTCACGGACGGCTCTGGGACCGTGGTGATTTGGCGGAAGCTGGACCGTGTACTGCCCGAGAGACGGCCAGACGGGGGCTGGGCGCGCCGCCGTCTGCAGGCCATGGCAGTCAAAACTGCCGAGCATCTCGGGATCGTTTTCCATCGTTACCTCGAGGGTGCGGGAGGCCGCGATCTGGTGGTGACAGTGAACGGGGAAAAAGTACAGCCGTGGAATCCTTTCGCGCCCGGCGAGCCCGCCCGGACAGAGCTGGCGCTTCAGCGTTTCGAAGTGGTCGTCGGAGACGTGGCCGGGACAGTTGCCCTTCAGCGGTACATATTGCCGGCTCGCGACCAGTTTAGTTCAGCAGGGCAATTTGAAAAATTGTCGGGGCCGCTGAACTGGAACAGGCAGCAAGGTCTCTACATATACCGTGCTGACCGTCTCGTCCAGTGGGGTGGCTGGAACGGAATCCGTGGAATTGACGAACACACCAAGCTTGCTCGTGCCGCGCTCGATTTCGACACCGAGCTAGACTCCGTGTTCAACATTAACGTCGCCAAGATCCGCGTGACGATCCCTCCGCAGATACGCCAGATGCTTGAACGGCCGATCAACGAACTGTGCGCGCAAGCGGACGACGCCTACCGGAAGACGTCGCGCCACGCCGCCACGGGCCAGTCCCCGAACGTGCCCGGCCGCCAAGCGGGCAGGACAGCTTCCGAGATCACGCTCACGACAATCGGAGATGATGCCGGACTTGCCCTGCGAGCTGCAGCAATGCAGGCGGGCGAATATGAAGCGTTCCGCCGCATCGCCGCGGCCTTGAGCCAGCAGGCTCCCGAGATCGCCGCTGCGCTCGGCCTCCGCAGCTGACCGCTTCCCTACAGCTACTGCTCAGAACAGGATCTCCTGATGCTCAGCGGCGGTCCGTGATTCCAGGCACATGGCGTCGAGCGGACATTCCGCACACATGGGCTTCTCAGGACGGCACACATTTGCCGCGAGCTCGATCAGGCCGAGGTGAGCGTCGCGCGCGTCCCGCCCGTTGCCGATCATGCGTGCTAGCCCGAGGCGGCCATCGCTCATCCTGTTGCGCCGGTCCACCCGGTCACCGGCGAAGCGGGCAACGACACGCAACACCCCCCGGCCCGCCAGCACCGGCTCCTCCGAGTCGTCGTCCGCGCCGGTCGCGACAGCAAGGATAGCTAGGTCTGCCAGTGTTTCGTTCAGCCCTGAGATCTGGCCAATGGCTTCGTCCTCGTCAAGGTCCCTCGCACTATCTTTCAACGACTCAGCCAATTCCAGGATCCGCTCAGCCCGTTTCTCACGAGCTACCCAAGTCGCGATCTCAATAAGCTCATCCTTCGACGCCAAGGTAGCGGCCGGATTCTCCCACCGGGCGAGCAGCGGCCACAACGCCCGTACCTGGGAGGCAGGAAGACGTTCCAGAAGTGTCTCGGCAAAGATCACCTGCCATCTTGTCCGGGCGCGAAGCCAGGGCACTGACAGCGCCGGCAGGGATGTGAACCACTGGGCGAGCGCGGCCGCGATCTCCTGCGTGGATGGCCCGGCTGGCTGCGGATCAGCCAGGCAAGACCGTATCGCCCCACCGAGGCGTTCACCTAGAACGGGCGGCACCGCGTTACCGATCTGCCGGAACGCGGCCGATGGTGGTCCGGCGAATCTGAACCGGTCCGGGAACGTCTGCAGCCGTGCCGCCTCGCGAACCGTCAGGGTGCGGTTCTGCCGGGGATGGATGTACCAGTACCCGTCTTTGGCGATGTGGGCCGTTATGGTCCGCGACAGGCCGTCTTCGTCAAGCCGCTTGTACTTGTCGTCGAATATGTCGTCTCGGTACCGCTTCATTTCCGCTGGAAGATGTGAGTAAAGGGTCGTAGCGTCCATAAGCTGGAAGGCACGCTTGTCATCCTCACGCACAGGCCGGGTGATCTGGTCGTGGACCTTCCCCCCGTCGGCACCATCCATCCCCCGACGCATCCGGTGCTGGAATTCCGTCTGCGGCCTGTCATACTCCGCCCAGCCTTCGGCTCCGCCTAGGGGTCTCCATCCCCCCTCCACGGCGGGAAGATCACCGATGGCGTTCCACACGGTCACCTTATCCGGCGTCTCCTCAGGCCACTTGAAGCTGATACCGTCACGCAGCGCGACGAGGATGAGCCGCTGGCGGAACTGGGGAACGCCGTATCGAGAGGTGTCAACGACCCGCTCCTCCACGGCGTAGCCTAGAGTCTCCAAGGCGTCCACCATGGTCCGGAGGATGAACATTTCGCGGTCCAGCACCATGTCAGGGACGTTCTCCATGACAACCGCTGGCGGCCTAGCGCGCTTTATTACCTCCAGGAATGACTGCCAGAGGTCCCGGCGTTCGTCGCCCGGATCAGGGTGGCCGTGGCGGACACGATGCCTGATCTTGTTACGGCCGGCTCTCGAGAAGGGCTGGCAGGGCGGCCCCCCGGCCAGGAGTTCCACGTGAGCAGCCGCTACCAGCTCGGCGACCTTAGCCACGCGATCCGGATCACTCAGGTTCCAGTCCAAGGCAAGGCCGCCGAAATGATGGCGGTGCGTCTCGAATGCTTCGGGATCACGGTCGACAGCGAGAACTACGCGGTAACCCGCAGCTTCCAGCCCGAGGCCCAGGCCGCCAGCCCCGCTGAACAGGTCCGCTGCGAGGTGCGCACCTTCGGCACGCAACCTGGTCGCGTAGGACAGGAATGCGCGCGTGTCTGCGCATTCGTCAGCATGCGCGGCTAGCCGGACGAACGGCCCCCTCACCAGCTTGACCCCGTAGTGCCGCCCCCCCACAGCTTGCGGCGTCCCCTCCCCCATACGGCCCTCCCTTCTCAACGCACTGGCAGGCTAGCGCCTACCACTGACAAAACGGCATCGTCGTATTGCGCCCACCTCTTCAGAGGTCCGCCGGCATCGCTGCCGGGAGGCTGGTCCCGGTGACCTGGAGCAACACCAAGGCCCGGCTCCCCAGCTATCACTGACGCCCGCTCGACGCTACCCCGACGTCACACTCAGGCGACTCCGCTTGGCCGCATCGCAACAATCCGGCGAGCCCTCGATGAGGCTGACGACGACGTAGCCTAGGACGGCTGACCAGTCGGCGAGCGACTCGTGGCCACGACCACGCTGTATGGACGAGGGGCGGCGTCCTGGGTCGTGGGACTGTTAGCGTGCGGCCATGTCCCGGAGCAGGTGCGTGGTGGCGGCCGGGGTGAGGGCGGAGGCTCTGAGCAGGGTGAAGGCGCGGGCGTGGCTGGCGACGTCTGGCGGGCTGTCCAGGAAGATGCCGCCGCTGGGGCCGGGCAGGTGGACCACGCCTAGGCTCGGCGTGTCGGCGAAGCGCAGGATCGAGAGGGGGCCGGTGCGGCCGGCGGGGTGGGCGCCGACGGTGAACGGCAAGACCTGGAGGGTGATCTGGGGGTAGGTGGCGCTCAGTTCGGCGAGGCGGGTCAGCTGGGCGCGCATCACTTCGGTGTCCCCGACGACTTGGTGCAGCGCTGCCTCGCCGATGACTACGGCCAGTTCGGGGCGCCGCTCCGCCAAGATCAGCTGCTGGCGGGTGAGCATCGCCTCCAGGATCAGGTCTTGCGGGCCGGGCGGCAGGGCCGGGTCGGCGGCGGCGACCGCGCGGGCGTAGTCCGGGGTCTGGAGCAGGTCGGGGATCTGCTGCGGCTGGTAGGTGTGGATCTGGGAGGCGGCGGCCTCGGTGATGAGGTAGTCCAGCCAGGGGGCGGGCAGGACGTCGGTGTAGGGCTGCCACCAGCCGCTGGCCCGGTGCGGGTGCGCGATGGCGGTCAGGGTCCGCTGCTCGGGCTCGCCGACGCCGTACTCGGTGAGCAGGTCCCGCAGGTCCCTGGCGCGGATGCCGCGCTGGCCCGACTCGATCCGGCTGATCTTGGAACGGTCGCATTCCAGGATGCGGGCGGCGTCGTCCAGCCGGTAGCCCAGGCTTTCACGGTGCCGGCGCAAGGCCGCGCCCAGCAGCCGCCGCCG
>OBLT010001724.1_pt1 | contig 13854 bp, 6 predicted proteins | sample 1518721 | NCBI WGS metagenome assembly OBLT01 (sample SAMEA3539307, study PRJEB22396) | soil metagenome | biome: tundra; feature: field; material: soil | place: USA | collected 2010-05 | depth 0.15 m | reverse complement strand
CTGGGCAGAGGAGTCTCGACTCCCGATGCTCCTTACCGTCTGTATCGAGGCCGGCCGGAAAACCCTAACTCATACTTCGTGGACCGGGCTCGTGCCCGTTTCCCGCAAATGGATGTCTGGCCAGGCTGCCGCTTTGGCCGCACACAACGATCGCAGGCCGTTCGCTAACTCAATCGTCCCATCTCCGCTTCGAGAGTCCACTCTTCCAAGCGCCAGGAGACCTCCGTCTCCTCTTGACTTTTACTTATCATGGATGTCCCCGGGTTTTGGGCTCGACCACCTTCCAGTCGGTCAAAAACAATACATCTTGTCATGGCCCTTCACTTGCATTCATTTGAACGAGTGTTTGTGCGAGCGGGGCTCAGCAAGTTGGAGAATCTCTGATACATCATTGAAGGCAAGGGTTTAACCGCGGTTTCATGCTCGGCGATGGATGTCAGGTTGGTCACCAGCGACTGTGATCTTTGTCCCGTTTTTAGACGCTCGATCCCTATTTTGAACACCGACAACGTCAGAGAAACGGCGTAGACCCGCAAACCGTCACGCTAGGTTTTGAATATGTCTCCGCGGTACCGCCTCATTCGAACACGTCGCTGCGCAACCATCGCGCGGTTCCTCGCGGCAGGTCTTGAGGGATTTAAGCACCTTATCTTTGCAAATCGCGCCGGGTTAAGCACCCGCATGCGAGCAGTGAGAGCGGCAGCGACTGCTGGCTGCATCATCTTTGTTATTGAAGTAGCTACCCAAGCCTTTCATCCCAAAATATCAATCTGGACTTCTCACACCATCACGATTCTGGTCTCCACGGTAGCGGCTGTCGTGGTTACCTTCGCCGTTCTCAAGAAGGAAGCTGAAGACGCGTTGCGCCAGTCAGAGCTCCATTATCGGTTGCTGTTTGACAGCAACCCAATTCCGATGTGGGTTTTTGACAGGAACACGCTTAAGTTTCTGGCAGTAAATGGAGCGGCGATTCAACAATATGGTTATTCCAGTCGGGAATTTCTGACGATGACAATCGCTGACATTAGGCCCGGGGAAGACATTCCTAAGTTGTTGCAAGCCATCGCAAACCCGATCAAAGGACTTCAGCAAGCCACGATTTGGAGGCATCGAAAGAAGAACGGCGCAATCATCGATGTCGAGATTGTCGGTCATGACCTGCATTTTCATGGGTTTGAAGCAGAGTTGATAGCAGCGCGCGATGTTACGGAGCGCAAGAAGGCAGAAGAGACGGCACAGAGGCTAGCATCCATCGTGGAGTTCTCGGAGGATGCCATTATCGGGAAGAGCACGGACGGCGTGATCACAAGTTGGAACCGAGCGGCGGAGAAAATGTACGGCTACACCAGCGCAGAGGCCGTAGGCCGAGACCTGTTTTTTCTGGTGCCCACACAAAAACAGGCTGAAATCCAAGTCATCACGGAACGCACACGGACTGGACAGTCAGTGGAGTGCCTTGAGACCCAACGACTCACGAAGGGGGGGTCGGTACTGGACGTATCATTGTCCATCTCGCCGATCAAAGACGGAAGCGGGATAGTTACGGGGGCTTCGGCGATTGCTCGCGACATCACTCCTCAAAAACGCGCTGCGGAGCAATTGCGATTGCAGTCCATGGCTCTGGAAGCGGCTGCCAATGCCATCGTGATCACAGATTTCCACGGTACGATCGTGTGGGTGAATCATGCGTTCACAACGATGACTGGCTACAGCAGAGAAGAAGCACTGGGCAACAACCCTCGCCTGTTGAAATCTGGAGAGCAGCCCGAAAGCGATTATGCCAAGCTCTGGTCAACCATCTCATCCGGCAGCGTATGGCGAGGTGAGATTGTCAACAGGCGGAAAGATGGAACAACCTACACCGAAGAGATGACGATCACGCCTGTGACCCGAGATGTCAACAATCCGGCTAATCGATACTTCATCGCCATTAAGCAAGACGTTACCGAGCGGAAGCGGTCCGAGGAGATGTTGCGGAACAACGAGAACAAGTATCGCGTGTTGTTCGAGGACTCGGCGGATGCGAACTGGCTGATGGACGAAAAGGGCTTTCTGGATTGCAATTCGGCTGCGCAGAAGATGTTCGGATACTCAGCCGGGACCGAGATGATGCACCCGTCCGATATCTCACCCCCGAACCAACCTGACGGCAGGCCCTCCCGGACGGCAGCCGAACAGAAGATTGCCACCGCGTTTCTCAGTGGCAAGGAACGTTTCGAGTGGTTGTACCAGCGCAAAAGCGGCGATGTTTTTCCGGCTGAAGTGTGCCTCACTGCATTGACGCTGAGCGGGCGGCCGAGGCTTCTGGCTACCGTGCGCGACATCACGGAACGTAAGCAGGCGGAGGAGGCGCTGTTGTTCAAGACTGCGCTGCTGGAGGCGCAAGCGGAGACGACAATTGATGGCATCCTTGCCGTCGACGAGTCCGATCACATCGTTCTGGCAAACAAGCAATTTGGGGTCAACTTCGGAATACCGGATGAACTGCTGAGCACACGAGACGATCGTATCGTGCTTAAGCACGTGACGGATCAAGTCGAGGACCCCGACACCTTCGTCGAGAAGGTCAAGTACCTCAATAGCCATCGCGATGAAAAGAGCAGGGATGAGCTCAGATTCAAGAATGGGAAAACCTTCGACCGGTACTCTGCGCCTCTTGTCGACGCAAAAGGTCGGTATCGGGGCAGAATCTGGTACTTTCGCGACATTACAGACCGCAAGCTTGCCGAGGAGCGGGTCCAATTCTTGGCCTACTACGATGCTCTTACGCGACTACCCAATCGCACTCTTCTTCGGGATCGACTGACGAAGGCACTCGCTGGCGCTCGTCGACGCAAGTATAAAGTCGCGCTTCTGTTCCTCGACCTCGACCGGTTCAAAGACATCAACGACTCACTGGGGCACTCGGTCGGCGACCTTCTCCTGGAGGCCGTCGCGGAACGGCTTAAGACATGGGGGCGTGAACAGGACACCGTCGCCCGTCTAGGTGGTGACGAATTCCTGATCACGTTGACTCACGTAAAGAACGCATCCGACGTGGCGGTTGCCGCTCAGCGGCTCATGGATGCAATGACCGCTGAATTCGTTGTTCAAGGTCACTCCCTTAGCATTAGTTGCAGCCTCGGCATCAGCATTTTCCCGGAACACGGTGCGGACGGCGAAACCCTCATCAAGAATGCCGACGCAGCCATGTATTGCGCCAAAAAGAGTGGACGCAACAACTTCCGGTTCTTCACGGAAGACATGACCGCTCAGGTTGTGGAGCGATTGACCTTGGAGAACAGCTTGCGACTGGCGCTCGACAAAAGAGAACTTTTTCTGGTGTATCAACCGCAGATGGATATTGCCACCGGAAAGATCATCGGACTGGAAGCACTGCTCCGCTGGCAACACCCGAAATTGGGCCTTGTACCACCCGATAAATTCATACGCATTGCTGAGAACAGCGGACTGATCTTGCCAATTGGTGAATGGGTGCTCAGGACCGCGTGTTCTCAAGCCCGGAAATGGCAAGATGAAGGTCTTCCTGCGGCGACGGTGGCCGTAAATGTGTCAGCGGTACAGTTTCGTCAAGAGGGCTTCTGCGAACTCATCCGAAGAGTGCTCCATGAGACTGGCCTCGCCCCGCAATATCTCGAACTGGAGCTGACAGAAAGCCTACTCCTGGAAAATGCAGACCTGGTGTTATCAGTTGTTCAGGAATTAAAAGCCATGGGGCTGACGCTAGCGATTGACGACTTCGGAACTGGCTATTCCAGCTTCAGCTACTTGAGGCAGTTTCAGGTCAGCAAGCTCAAAATCGACCGCTCGTTTATACGGTACGTCGCTGTAAAGCCTGATGATGCAGCGATCACAATCGCAATCATCAGCATGGCCAAGAGCCTGAATCTCAAAGTGATCGCCGAAGGCGTCGAAGACGAGGCGCAAATGTCATTCCTGCGGGAACATCAGTGTGACGAAATCCAAGGTTACTACTTCAGTAAGCCCTTAACCGTGGACAAAGTTGCCGACAAACTGCGAGGTGGCAATCCCGAGACGAACGCACGAGCACAAGCAAGCGGTAAATAATTGTGACAACGAACGTTATGAGGTGCAATGGCGGACCGGAGTGCGGGAACTAAAGCAGCGCCTACTCGGAAACTAAAAAAGGAACACAGCCTCCCTGCGCTATCAACTCAGCAGGTGGTGGCACAAGTGGCGACGCAGCCGACGCTTGGTGATCTCCATGTGCCATCGCGCTTAGAAAGTGCCATATCTGAGCTTCAGGGACTCCACGAGTTGTTGCTCTCTGGCGATTTAGACCCGCGGGTTCTGGCGGACTTCCGGGACGCCCTGAATCGAGTGCGAACCGCTGCATGGGCCGCCCAGCAATATGTCGCCCGCAAGGAGACTGACCAAGATTCGAGCAGTGTCCTGTCATTCTTGGTTGGGGAAAGAATTCGGGCGACCTACAACCTTTGCCAAGGTCTCAGCGATGACGTGAAACGAACTGACATCAAGTTGCAGGCAGGCAGTCTAGTTCTACTCCACGAGGTCACGAAGGCCCTGACCGAGCAACTAAACGACATCATCAACAAGCTAGGTTGACGGTTCACGCCGTCGTTGCTGATACACTACCCTCTCCTTCCACCCCCTCCCACGTTTGACGGGATAGGAGGTAGAGCGTTTTGAAACCGGTCTCGTTACCGACTAGTAAACAGTTCTGGCCGGATTCCGGGGGGGGCGAGGGGGGTACCCGCTCACGTCAAGTGAACGGGCCAGAGCTTTTCAATCTGCGAGTAGACATCAAGCATTATGAATTTGCTTCTGCCGATGGAGTCTTTCCCTCTGCAACGCTGTTGGCCACGGCGTTAAATGCTCTATCAATTTGATCTAGCACTGGAGGTGCCGCAACGGTGGCTGCTGCCGCCGTATTTTGCGCCGCTTACTTTTGCTGCTTTGGGTCGTTTCGCTGGTCGCCGTGATCGACCCAGCGAGGCCCGTCGCATCCTTTCGCCAGAACCTCCGATAGCCGCGAATCCACATCTTGCGACTCGTCCTTTAAATAGAGAACGTCATCGACAACAAGGTGTCCGTTTTCCCGCACCAGAACTGCCACAACTTGCCAGATCCACGGTTCCTCGGGGGGCTTCCCTCCTTTCAGCCTCACAAACACGCGAAAGGATCCATTCTTCTCTGATTGCGCTCTCTCGATGACGAAAGCGTTCGGATCGGTTCGCTCGTTGGCACCTGAGAAGAGCCCAGCCTCCAGCCAGGCGAATGGTGGCTTTAAGCTACGGCCAGGATGCTGCCGAAACCAATCATTGCCGCAGGCGCGGGCTAATTGGATTCTGTGGCGCAGCGTCTTGCTCAGGTACGGCGCGAAAATCTTCATATCCGCGCTATACGGAATACCGACCGTTCGACGAGCCACCACCTTTTGATACAGGCTCCGGACCAGCGCCTCGGGCTGCCTGGGCACGCTAGCTGGTTGGCTCTGTTGAGCAGGCTGGCTCAGAGCAAGTCCGGTCGTGAACTGCAAAAGAAGGACGCAGCGCAAAAGTTTCATTCACATACCTCGGGAACTGGATCACGGTACAAGGATCACATAGTAATCACTGGCGTTGTCCGATCGGCTGTGCTCGGTGTCGTTCGGGCCATAGTCGGGTATGTTCCTTCCGAAAGGTGGGACAGCTGAATTCCGACCGTGGCCTGGTGGCCACTGCTCAAAAGTCTCAATGCTGCCGTGCGTCCCCCGCCCCATAAAGATTGCCGAATTTTGTTGCCCATCTGTTGGATAATGGCCACTACTGTCAAAAGTCGCAATCGCGAGACCTTTGTCTTTGTCAGTGTCGGTGAGCTCCGTTGCGGGCCGTCCTCGCTGCCATTTCTTGGTGTTGGGAGTCACGCCTGAAAACTTTGCACAAGCGGTCACGCATTGACCTTTTCCAATCACGTGATCTTTACCGCCATGACCTCTCTTATATATCTCTGAGCCTGGGCCTGTAGGAGCTTTATAGGAGCCATCGGGTTGTCGGCCCGTCTCTTGCGCCTGATTTGTCTTGTCGGCTTTCTTGGTCGCTTCTGCTGGCGGGTCATCGGCCGAACACCAAAAGGCACTCCCCGTGCCCCCCACGCAAATGTGCCCGTCAGCATCGATTCTGTTCACCGGCGCGTTTTCTACGTAGGTGTAGAGATTCAGTGTCTGCGGATCGCCGAACACAGCATAAGGAACGGCGGTCGGCCGTGCCGCCCAGTCCGGCGTCATGAAACGGCCCAGGTTACTCGCAAAGTATCGAGCCCCAAAGTTGTCCAGGCCGGACTCTGTATCCCGTTCCTTGCCGGTGAATTTGTAGTGATTCGGATCCCCATTCGTGATCGGGATCTCACCGCCGTAGGGATAATAGTCCGACTCTTCCAGCGGCGGCATGGCCCCGGTCGAGTTGGTGATCACGCTGGCTGAGCCGAGGTTATCCGCAAAATAGTACTTCACGCTGTTGTCGGCATCGCGCCGGGCGACCCGCTTGCCGTTGAAGAAGATGTATTCAGAGACGAGCGTACCGTTGCCGGATGTTTCGTCGAGCACACTGCCGGTCGCACCGTACCAATACAGGGCTAGCGGACTGGATTTCTTCACTCGCTGGCCGTCCCCATCGTACAGGTAACTAACGCCTGCCGTGCCGGTGAGCCGGTTTTCCATGTCGTAGCCGTAGGCTGCCGATCCGTTCGAGGTCGTGTTTCCGGCGGCGTCATATCCAAAGCCGGTGAGCTGGTTCAGCGTTGTAGCCGGGGCAGCGAGCGGCTCAAAGCTCGTCTTCCCCGCAACGGATCCTCGGTTCGTCAAGTTTCCCCACGCGTCGATAGTGAACGTCTCGCCCCAGTTCGCTCCGGTCGTGTAAGCCTGACTGATCCGGTTTAAATTGTCGTAGCTGAAGTTCTGTGTGCGGTTTCCGTCGCGGTTGTTCACAATCTGATACACATTGCCGTTGTCTCCCAGCGCGCTGGGGGAAAGGACGCAAGGCGGTAGGTTGATGCCGACGTGCAAATGAAAGTCGTAGCAGAGGCTGAGAACGGTGGCCGTGGGGCTGGTGGCAGAAAGAAGTACGGGCTGCAGCCGATTGTTGTAGACGTTTGCTGTGTTTATGCCGGTGAATACGCCCTGTACGAATCCGTTCGTGGCTGTTGCCAGTTCCCCTGGGGCAGCGTAGGTAGCGGAGGTCACATAGTTGATCGGGCCTGTAGGATCGACTACCGACAGAACACGCCCGGCTCCGCTATAGGTATAGTTCACACTTCGTGCGCTCGGATAGGTGACGGTCTTTACGGAACCGTTCTTATTGTAGATGTAGCTGGTGCTCTTGGTGACGTTGGCGGTCACGCGCGTCTCGGACGCAACCCCTCCCATCACATCGAACGTCCAAGTGGTCGAGCCAGACGGGTCAGTCATGCCCGTACGGCGGCCAATGCCGTTTGTGCCCTGGTCGTAGGTGTAGGCGGCGGCCGGGGAAGTGGGTGGGCAGGCGGTCGTGTTATAAGCTCTGCTCGTGTCCCGATTCAGGGCGTCGTAACATAAGTTGATGTTGGTAGTGGTCGCCCGATTTGTCTGGTCCGGCTTGGGCGATGTTTTCTGTGCAAGATTGCCGTTTGCATCGTAACTGTAGAGAATGGTCCCCGATTCGGGGTTGGCAGCGGTAACAACACGAGAAAGAGAATCGTATTGGAAACTGCGGGGACGCCACGTAGCTGGCGCTGCGGCACACGTTGTGAACGCCGCAGTGTCGCCTCCCTTTTGCACGGCACAGGTGACGTTGTTTAGCGCGTCGTAGGAGTACATCGTAACAAGCGGAGCGCTGCCCAGACTCCCGTCCGTGCCTCCCGTGAGGCTGGAAGTAACCGGGACCTGGAAAAAAAAGGATGGGCTGCTGAATAGAGTCTGGTTCCACGTTACAGAAGCGGCGACAGAGTAGTTCGAGGTCGAGCCCAAGGTCCTGGCGGTCAGTGTGATTAGGCTCCCATTGGCCGACGCCGTTACCGGGGAGCCAGAAGCAGATAATCCACTGGCAAGAGCAGCCGCAATAGATGTTGGACTGCTCGTGCTTCCGTAAGAGGCCGAGACTGGAAATCCGTTTACGGTGATCGTTACGGTACCAGTATCGCTAACTGGCTGACCATTGGTTCCACCCGTCATCGTCCCTGATGATGACACTGCGATCGTCTGACAGGGAGGGCTGATATTGCCAGGAGTGCCGCTGAGGGTGTAGTTGGTTCCGGAGCCGGTTGTCTTGCTGGTAACTGTGATGGTAGCGCCGCTTACCGTAGCAGTGACGGGGCTAGAGGAGTTCCCATTGATCGTATTTGTTAGATTAGAAGCTACAGATGAAGGCGTACTGCCCGTTCCATACCCGGAGCCAGCAAACACTGTACCGTTGACATACAGGAGCACCGGCCCTGAACCGCCACAGCCGTTGCCTGGCGGGCCGCCAAAGATGTTGAAAGTCCCGGTGCTAGGCGTGGCACCTGCTGTGGTGCTCTGTTCGTTGCCGCTGACCGTCAGTTGGCCGGAGCCCGGAGTTGCAGTCCCGGCTCCCGTCCCTGGTTCGTCCACCTCCACCAGTCGTCCGAGCCCATCGGAACATGACTTCCGCAGCTTTCCTGTTTCGTCAGTCACCGTCGTGCAGTTGCCCGAGTAGCTAGTGGTCCCGGCGGATCCGTCGGCCTGAACGACCAAGTTTACGCGTCCCAGAGCGTCGTAGGTGTGGGCGGTGATCCCATAAGTCGGATCGCTGACGTTGCGGTAGGGGTTCGACTGAGTCATGGCCCGGCCCAAGCCATCAAAGGTTGTGTCGGCTGTGTCAGTGCCCTCGAGATCGGTAATGAGTTGGGTGCGAACCACGTGGCCGACCCCATCCGTTACCGTCGTCGTGCTGGTTTGAAGGTTCGGCGAGACCGTATTGTCGATCAGCGTTGTCTTGGTGACGCTCGGAGACGGAGCAGTATCGTTGTAGCAATACGTCGTCTTCCCGCCGTCCGGGTAGTCAACTTCACTCAAACGGTCCAGTCCGTCCGCAAAACTGCAGCCCGATGGCGGAGTATTGTAGCTGTAGCTCGTGACCTTACCGTTGACATCGGTTTCGCTCGTGAGATGCCCGTCGTTAAAGTTATACGAAAAGCTCTCCGCATGTCCCAGAGGGTCCGTCTTCCTGGTCAAGTAGGCATTGGTATTGCCTGGGTCGGCATAAGAAAACGTAGTTGTATGGTTCGTGCCGACCATGTCGCCGCATGGGCCGTTGCCGCACGGGTCCGTTATGCTCAAGACTTGCCCAGTCTCATCGTAGGTGTAGGTGGAGACTGAGTTCGTACATGCGGTCGAACCCACGAAGCACTTCACAGTCTTCGTAGTGACATTCCCGCGATTGGTGTAGCTGGCCGGATAATTGGTGTGATCGTGGCCGCTCGCTGTGACCGACGTGATGCCATTTGTGCCGTAGCCGTCGTAGGCGAAGTCAGTTTCAGCGGCCAGTATCCCGTTGCCGTACACCTTGACGCTTGAGGGACGATCAAATATTGACGGTGCAGAGGGGAAAATAGGTGTGCTGGCGAAGTTTTGATAGGTCGTCACTGCCTCACGGGTGGGCGTAACGCCACTCGGCGGAGTGCTTGGCTGGCAAGGCGTTGACCCAATCAAACCATAGTCATATTCCTTCTTGTCCGTCATCTGGCCACCGGACCCGTAGAAATACCACGCCCCAGAAGTTGAGCCGTTGTCCAAGGTCTCAAGCTGACATCCGAGACGCAACCCATCTATCCAAGCCTTTGTCGCCGTCTTCAGTACTGTCCCGCTAAAATTTTTATACACAATGCTGCGTTCCATCGGAACAGGCGGCCACCCAACGGGAGCATAGGTGTAGATTGTCTGATAGTTTGTGCCACGAACGCTATCGTACGTCGTGAGGGTAGTTTGCTTACTCGTCCAGCTACCCGATGTCGAGTAACTGAAGGTCTGTTGCTCTGCGATGTTGACGCCGTCATAGCTTACGGTTCTTTGAGTTATTGCGGGGTAGTCATACATTCCATAGCACAAATTGGGGTTTTGACCTCCTCCATTATTCGGGGAACCAGGCAGTACGATGTACTCTGACTGAAGGTTCAGCCCCCAAGTGTATTTAATGTAACCGCCGCCCGGGTAAACAATCTTGTTGATGAGTCCATACGTGGAATCGTAGTAGAACTGAAAGGACTTTCCGTTCGGAAGCGTGAGCGTTTGAACTACGTAGTTCGAGGATTGGTCAGGGGCAATGCCGATGGCGCAGGGATAGGTGTCAAGGTCCGTGTATGTCACGCTGAAGTTTACCGGAACAGACGCCCAGTGCTGAGTGTATGGTGCGCTCTGGCCTGATACGGAGATTGTGTTCGTATTCGAAACCAGCGAAGACACACTGACAAGGTTGCGCAACGAGTCCGCAATGCCACCCGAAAGAACGCCGCCGTTCGTCCCCCTGTAGAAAGAACTGGTGGCTACATTTCCGTTGCGATCCTCGATGGAATGGGCCGAGCCCCAATACGATAGAGTATTAGCGCCCCCGCCGAGGCCGTTGTCGGCCGGGGAAAACTGATAGACCGTGCCGTCCGGGCCAGCCACGGTTACGGGATTGGGGACACCAGGATTAGTCGGTACAGTGGTTATCCCTTCGAAGAAAGCGTCACCACCAGTCAGAGAGCTGGACGGCGGATTCGAAGACAGGGGACACCCGGTGCCGCCGGCGCCCGGATTTTGTGCGGCTTGCATGCTCCACAGCGGGTGTGCGGCACCGGTCCAATCCCCCATGATATAACTGTAGTAGTAATAGCAGTTATACCAAGCAGGCGGAGGGCCGGGATGATAGTCTGTTGATATTCCTTGCACTGCGGCGAGCGTGGGTATCGAGTAACTCCACCCCGAACCGCCTGCTATACCAGTGTCCGTCCCCCAACCGCCGCCCCCGTTGATTTCTCCTACTACATGCTCGATGCCGCTGGAGCTGTATGAGATCGCGAATGGAACGTTCAACCCTCTGCCCTTCGGTGTCGGAAGGTCAATTCGCAGACTCACAGAACCGTTGGCCGGGTTCACTGACTCCCCAATCATCTTGATATAGTCGTGGCCCACTCCGGGAGTTTGGGGAGTGGTCGTGTCATCGATGCTCAACACTTGGGAATGAGCTGGACGGGCGAGGACAAAAACGACAAGGCTCAAGGCCAGGAGTCGAAGGAAAGAGGACCGTGTCACAAAGTGAGCCATGAGATTTCTCCCGGATTCTTGACGCGGCGTCCACGCTGAAAGAAGAAGCGCCGACAAGACAGTCCCTTTGGTAAACTGGACATCAGAATTCTTCTTCACAAGGGTTAGCGCGAAGTTAGACTAGTTACAGCCTTGCCGGATTTGGCCTGCATACCAACGCGAGACACCAATTCGTGAACGAATCGCAGAGGGTGAAATGTTCACAAGTAGCGGCTGGATTTGTTGCGAGAACGCTTCGCTCGTGAGCCAGGAGGGTTGTCTCGATCCGTCCCATGCCGAGCATGCCTGTGCGTGCCGTCGCCGCGAGGCCACATGGATCACGCGCCGACGGGGCGAGTAACGCGCGACGAAATCGACTACTGCCGCCAGGACGTAAACGCTAGTGTCGGGTTGCTCAATGCGTTGCTCAGGGAATTTAGAAGATATCCGCTCGGGGGCCTTCCTCCTGAAAAGGCGTTCTCGGCGGCCTCGATAGCGAAAGCTTTTCTAAACACCATGGGTGTTATTCAGCCTTCGCAGAAGTTTCCGCTAGATGACAAAACAAATGGCATCGGGATGCAGGGCTACTACGGCGGGCGGGCCGAGATTCGTATCCGTCATACCTCCGTCCCGGTGATTTATACGGATTTTCTGAGCCAGTACCCCACCGTAAATACGTTGCTCGGTTTCTGGCGTCTGCTCACAGCAAAGAGATTGCGGGTTCGCGAGGCGACGCGGGAAGTCACAGCACTTCTGAAATCGGTTGACGTGAATCAACTACTCGATCCGAAGACTTGGCATAAACTGAACTTCTTCGCGTTGGTTAAGCCGGACGCCGACATCCTACCTGTCCGCGCGGTGTATGGAGAAAATCGGGTAGGCAGTGAAACCAATATTGGCATAAATCCGCTGACCGCAGAGAAGCCGCTTTGGTTTGCGGGGCCAGACATTGTTGCGTCAAGACTTCTCACCGGAAAGTCACCCCGAATTCTCCGCGCAATCCGGTTCGAAGCGGTCGGCGTTCAAAAGGGTTTGAAATCTGTAACGCTCGGCAAAGGCTCGATCAATCCAGCCCGCGACGATTTCTTTCGGAAAGTCATTGAGGAACGGAAGGGAAAGAAGAAGTCAGACCCGCTCTATTACTTTCTGAAAATTCTGGCCAACGCCGGGTGCTATGGAATCTACGCCGAAGTCAATCGACATCAAGTCGGCAAGAATGACGCGAAACAAGTAGGGATATTTTCCGGCGAGGCGAATATTACCGAGCGAGCGACCATCATGGAGCGCCCTGGCCCGTTTTATTTCCCCCCAGTCTCGGCCCTCATCACCGCAGGTGGAAGGCTACTTCTGTCCATGCTTCAGAAGATAGTCACTGAGGCCGGTGGAGCCTATCTGATGTGCGATACCGATTCCATGGCAGTTGTCGCGTCGGAGCGCGGTGGACTTGTTCCTTGCAATGGTGGGCCGCACAGGATGCCCGATGGCAGAGATGCGATCAAGGCTCTTTCGTGGGTAGAAACACACCAGATTGTAGATCGGTTTCAGACCTTAAACCCATACAACAAAAAACTTGTTCCCGGCTCTATCCTTAATATTGTGGAAGAGATCAATCTTGACTCTGACGGGAAGCAACGTCAGGTTTACGGCTATGGTATCTCGGCAAAGCGTTACGCCGTGTACACCTTTGACGGCTCGGGAGTGAGAATTGTCAAAGCTAGCGAGCACGGACTCGGGCTGTACTATCGCCCAAAAGAAGGGCGTGATCTCGAATGCGACGTTCCTCTGTGGATAAAGGAAGGCTGGCAGAGAATTCTCGACCGTGCGCATGGTCTCCCATCCTCTAGACCCGACTGGTTCGACTTGCCTGTAATGCGACGCATTGCCATCACAACACCGCACGTAATGACGGCGCTTCGGGGGATAGACCGCGATAAGGCTCGACCTTACAACTTTGCATTATCCCCGGTAATCATTGATCTCTCTGGCTCGCCCGTTACACTGCTTGGCCCATTCGAGAAAGACCCGGCTCGCTGGATGGAAATGCCGTACATCAATATTCACGATGGCACAACTCATACTCTGGAACCACCGACTCTCATGGCTATGCCGCAAACATTTGGGACAATTTTCTCCCAATATGTCCAACACCCTGAGTACAAGAGTCTCGCGCCGGACGGCAAACCTTGCGAGGGTGACAGCCACGGACTTCTGCAACGATATCCGGTCACGGCGTCTGAATTTATTCTGATTGGAAAGGAAACCGAACGCGGCTGGGAACACGCTGAGGACATCAGTACATTGTTGCCGTCGCTGAAGCGCTACGAGAGGAACACAGGCACAGCGAACGAATCGTTACGTGAACGTTTGCAGCAGATGTCGCTGAATGCCCTACAAAAGGAAACCGGATTGAGCCGGAATACCATCCTTCGCGCACGGCGGGGGCTGCGAGTTCACCCTAGATCTCTCCAGCTGCTTTGGGTAATCCATCATGGAGCGGAGCAACGTTTGCGTGTTACGGCCTAACGAACACTGGCGATCCGAGAACTATTTCGATAGAAGCAACAACGTACTACCCGTTCAGGACTAAGTGTGACAACAAGCCGTGGTGATGTCAGCAA
>OBLT010001723.1_pt1 | contig 13857 bp, 12 predicted proteins | sample 1518721 | NCBI WGS metagenome assembly OBLT01 (sample SAMEA3539307, study PRJEB22396) | soil metagenome | biome: tundra; feature: field; material: soil | place: USA | collected 2010-05 | depth 0.15 m | reverse complement strand
AAGTTCATTAGACTTTGTCGTCTTTGGCATCGTCTTCCTCCTCGCCAGCAGCAAAACGGCCCTCTCGACCGATATGGTTTCGGCTTCGGTGAGTCCGTTCCACCAGTCCTTGAACTCATCCGTAACCTCGACGTCCCACGCCACAATCAGATTATAACGCAAGGCTAATATAAGTCGAACGTTATAACCACGCCCGGAAACGTCCTCAATGCGGCGCCAGTGACCGTGCTCCCGCCATCGCTGTGCAAGTCGTTCGTCCATGAGCGAGCGTGCCCGCCGAGAGTCGCAATGGTCGGCGCTCACGACTGCCAAAGCGGCGCACCCAACCGGGCTCGACGTTCCCGTCTTCAATCCGTGGGCAGCCTGACCGGCCTTCCCACAAGCGAGCGACGCAAGCGTCCCACAACCCACAACCCACAAGCGAGCGCAAGCGAGCGTCCCGCGCATCGCGCGTCCCGCGCATCCCACGCGTCGCGCGCCCCGAGCATCCCACGCGTCGCGCGCCCTCCGCGAAGCGCACGCTACAATGGAGCTTAGTGAAGACCTTCTATATCGAGACGTTTGGGTGCCAGATGAACGTCCACGATTCGGAGAAAGTTGTTGGCACGCTCCTCACCGAGGGCTATTCCCAAGTCGACACGCCCGAAGAAGCCGGCCTCGTTCTCTACAACACCTGCAGCATCCGCGACAAGGCCGAGCAGAAGGTTTTTCACCGCCTCCAGCAGTTCAAGAAGGACCACGGCAAGGGCAAGATCTTCGGCGTGCTCGGCTGCGTCGCGCAGCAGGAAGGCGAGAAGATCTTCGAGCGCGCGCCGTTCGTCAGCCTCGTCGCCGGCTCCGCCAGCTACAACAAGCTGCCCCAAATGCTGGTACAACTCGAGGCCGGCAATCGCCGCGTCACGGGCCTCAGCCTCGACACGGACGAAACGTTCGATACGCCCTTCGCGCGTCGCGACAATCCGCACCGCGCCTACATCACGATCATTGAGGGCTGCGACAAGTCTTGCGCCTACTGCGTGGTCCCGTTCACGCGCGGCCCGGAGCGCAGCCGGACCAGCGACAGCGTTCTCAAGGAAGCTCGCGGCCTGGCGCGGATGGGCTACAGCGAGATCCAGTTGCTCGGCCAGAACGTCAACAGCTACCGCGACCCGTCGCCCGGCGGCTGGGACTTCGTCAGCCTGCTTCGCGAGGTTGGCCGCATCGACGGCATCCGCCGCGTCCGCTTCACGACCTCGCATCCGCGCGATTTCGTCAAGGACATTATCGACGCCATCGACGAGAATCCCGTGCTCTGCAACCATGTCCATCTGCCGGTCCAATCCGGCTCGTCGGCGGTGCTCCACCGCATGCAGCGCCTGTACACTCGCGACGAGTACATGCGCCGCATCGAGTGGATGAAGAGCGCGAAACGCAACATCTCCATCACCACCGACATCATCGTCGGCTTTCCCGGCGAGACCGAGGGCGATTTCCAGCAAACCCTGCGGTTGCTCGAAGAAGTCGAATACGATTCGCTGTTCAGCTTCAAGTATTCCCGCCGTCCCAACACGCCGGCGCTGGCGTTCGACGATCATATCGCCGAGGAAGAAAAGAGCCGCCGCCTCACCATCCTGCAGGAGCTGCAGCGCGCCATCCAGATCCGGCGCAACAGCGGGCTGGTGGGAACGGTGGAAGAAGCGATGGTGGAAGGCTACAACAAGGCCACGGGCCAGTGGATCGGGCGGACCTCGCGGAATCGCACGCTCAATTTCACGCACGCCGTCTATCCGAACCCGGATAGCGGCCAGGATTTCGCCGGCAAGTATCTCGCGGTCCGCGTGACGCGCGCGGGCCCGAATTCTCTCGCCGGTGAAGCGATAGTACAGTAGAAGTACGAGAGGGGGCACCATGGAAGTCGAAATGAAGATCCGGGGACTCATGATGGACCCGGTCACGAATATGCCGATCGTCGTTTTGAAAGACGTCGGAGGCAATTCGATCCTGCCAATCTGGGTCGGCATCTACGAGGCCAACGCGATCGCCCTTGAGATCGAGAAGGTTTCGACTCCGCGTCCCATGACGCATGACCTCATCAAGACGCTGCTGCTTGGATTGGGCACGGGCATGCGCAAGGTGGTGGTCAGCGAGCTGAAGGACGATACCTTCTACGCCGTGATCTGGCTCGAAAAAGAAGGCGAGCTGATCAGCGTCGATTCGCGTCCCAGCGACGCTCTCGCATTGGCGCTGCGCCTGGATTGTCCGATCTTCGTCGATGATGCGGTCTTGAAGAACTCCAAAATGTCGAGCGCCGTCTCCGACAAGGTCAACAACAACGAGGAGCTGCGCCGCTGGCTCGAGGGTCTGGGCGACGAAGACCTCGGGCGCTACAAGATGTGAGCGGCGTGGCGCACGCGATGCGGGGCAGGTTGGCAACCTGCGGCCGATTGGCAATCGGCCTGGTCGTAGCTGGCTTTCTGCCGCTAGAGACTGCCCGCAGGGCTGCCTGTCGCTCTTGTGAACGCGTCTTCGCACGTCCGCCATGCGCCGGCCTGAGTGTCGGCGCGGGTCACGGTTCGGACTGAATGTTAAGAAATGTTATGGCCTGGTAACTTCAGGCCCTTTTCACCGTCTCCAGGTATGTGAGCGGAAGGCGATTCAAATTCGGCGCCATGCTTCTGCTGGCGGGAATGCTGGTTGTGGGCATGGAGCGGCCTATTTCCACATCGCTGAGCAGTTTCGTGCAGTCGTACCAAGCGGTGACGAACACGAACGCGCCGATGTCGTTTTGGGAGCGCCTTGTCTACAGCATCGCCCTCTCGAAACAGCACGCATCCGAGAGGAAATGCGTGGCGACGATTCTTCTGACGCGAATCTGAGCTTCTGGCGATCGAGATTGCCCTCCAGTAGAAAACGCTTTACTGAGCCGCGCGCGTGAGCAAGCGGTTGGAGAATTCCGGTAACGCTAACTTCTGCAAGTTTGTTCTAATGCGCGGCTCGGCGGCGCACCGGCGTCCTCGTCACCGGCTTCGGATTCGTCCCCGTCCAGCCCTCCAGATCCTTCTTGTCGACGTTGAAGACTATCTGGAACGGAGCGGCCGTGAAGCTCTCCGGGCGGCCTGAGAAAGCGAGTTCGGTGCCCAGTTCCACCTTGCCGGTTAAGGGCGTTTCGAACTTCAGCTTCGCATCCGCCATCGAGCCGTTCTCCACTCCGATCACGACCGTCCTGGGCTTGAGAGCGGGTTGCATGGAGATCACTTTCCCCTTGAATTTTTGAACGCCGTTGTAGCCGCCGGGCAGCGTGACATCCTTCATGTGCTCGGCGAAGTAAGCAGCGCCTTCGGGGGCCTGGAGCGCCGCCTTGATGTTCCGCCAGATTGCCAGATCGGGGTGGGCAACGTCTTCCTGCTTTCCTTTTTCCTCGTCTATCTTGCCCTGGTCGACGGTGCTTAAGATCTTGAAATCCGGCGGAGGCGTTGGACTGTTCTTCGCCAGCTCCAAGAGCGCCTCCAGCCCCTCCGCGCTGCCGTGGAACTTCGTGTAGAAACCCTGAAGCTGGGCCTTCACCGTAGCCCGGCCGGGAGGCGCCAGCGATCCCGGCCCGTCGTAGGCTGCCGCCCGCGCGTAGTCGTAGAACGCTTCCGGATACCGGTCGGTCTTCTGCTGCCGCAAAATCGCGATCCCGAGCCAGAACGAAACCTCGCTGTCGTTCGGCGTGGCCGCCAGCACCTTCTTGATTTCAGCTTCCGCGTTATCGTATTGATTGCGCTGCAGCGCTACCCAGCCGAGCGTTTTGTGCGCGATCGACTGTGCGGCGCTCTTGATCTGGCTCCAGTCCGCATCCGCGACCTCGGTTGGTTTTGGGGGTTCGCTCAAAATCGCGTTGGACGCCTTCTCAGCCGCGCTGAGCTGATCTTCGGTGGGCTTTGTGCCAGCGAGCAGCGGGGTTTCGAACGCCGTGTAGTAAATACCGTAGAAGTCGTTCGGATCCGTCGCCAGGATCTCCTTGGCGGTGTTGAGGGCCTCCTCCACTCTTCTCGCATCCGCATACGCCCTGAGGAAGTTTCTCTGGCGAATTGCGAGGAAGTCCGTTGCCGGATACTTCGCCTTCCACTCGTTCAGCTTCTCCAACTTGGTTTGCGGGTTGGTGTCCTTGGCAATGGCGTCGGCGAGGTCGTATTCCGTGCGATCCTTCCATTGCGGTTCAGCCTTCGCGGGCGGTTTGTCTCCCTGTGCCCGCAGGCCCATCGGCGCCAAGGCCATAATTCCCGTTACGGCAACAGCCAACAACAGTCCCTTCATCTGACCTTCCTGCCTTTCGGTGCCTTATTTGGTCGAGCTCGGCCGGCACTCTCTCAGCGCCTCGGCCCTGCATTCGAATGCCAGGCGGCGCAATGGGAGTATAGCCGAATCCGAACCGTAGTGGCAACTCACCTAAACGTTAGATGTCCGGCGGCGCGATCTTGTTCCCGAAGGGCCGTTTTTTTGGTAGTGGCCTGCGCGCAAACCGCTTGCTGACGCGCGCGGCTCAGTATCGGTTGCCGAGCCCACTAACGTCTTTTCCGGGACGGCGCTCAGCGCTGTTTGATCGGCTTTTCCTGCGTCTTTTCGGGCGGCAGCGGATCGGGCGTGTCGAACTTGATCGTAGTGTCGGCGCCGAACCTGCGATACAGCCGGAACTCCTTGTCGTTCCTCGCCAGATACCTGCTGGTCGCCGACGTCACCACCACCTTCAGGGGCACCATGTACTCGCTTTCGCCGATTTTCGTGAAATCGAAATCGAGAACGGTTGAGACGGCCTGAACCGGGAAGGTCAGTGGAATGTCGTACGGAGTCTCCACGATCTTCTTGATCATGTTCGTTTCCTTATCGACATAGATCTTCCCGCGATACGCAGGCGTAAGCTTCCCGGTGCGATCCCACACGATGTTGTATTCCGAATGATCCTTGTCGATGTCGAACGCAAACACGTACATCCGCCGGCCGCCCAACGTCGCCCACTTGTCCCACTCGAAGCGGGCCGCCGACTTGCGCTCGAAGATCGCTCTCATCATGCTGCCGAACTCGCCCATGGAAACGGCGCCGCCGAGCTTCTCCATTGACACATTCACGACGGAGGAATTGTTGACCATCTGGACTTCATACTTCTCCTGATGATCGAAGTAGGTCAGCTTGGTGATGACGGTGTCGGAGAGTCGCCAATCCGGGTCCTGCAGTGAGCGCACTCCGGTGTGATGCGGGTCCACATAGCGCCTGGTGACCTCGGCGCAGATGAAGTTGGGGAGCTGCTTCTCGTAGTTCAGAGCGTATTCGCGGGCGGCGTCGATTACTCTGGCCTGCTCGATCGAATCGGGCGGGTCTGGCAGCTTTGGAGGCGGCGACGGCGGCGGGGGCGGCGGAGGAGCCGGGAGACGCGCGGAGCTTTCGCCCAGCTCCTTCAGCGCGGCCACCGTTTTCATGCCCGCGCCCAGGCCCTGCAGCTCCTCGATGGCGCGGTCGTCCAGGCGGTCGGATAGCTTAACGTGCTTCAGGTACTCGGCCACCTGCCGGTCCGGCTGCTTGAGCTGGACGGCGGATTTGATGAACTTGGTGAGTTGTTCCACCGTCAGCCTCATGTCGCTGGCGGCGGCCGTGAAGGCGGTAACCATGAGAATTTGAAGTAGCTTTTTCATCTGCCCTTAGACACAGGCCAGGAGGCCTATTTAAATGACAGGCCCGGAGGCCTATTTGAATAATAGACGGCGCTTGCGCGCCGGAGGTTGCGGTGGAGGCGCGGGCGCTCTCAGGGTTTTGTCGATGGCTTCAAGGGCCAGGGGAGCCATGATACGGTAGCCCTTGCTATTGGGATGCAAGCCATCGTCGGCGAGATCGGCCTTCAGCATGCCCGCCGCGTCCACCATCGCGGAAAAATAATCGACCCAGGCATAGCCGCGGTTGGAGCACAGATTCTTCATCCAGCCGTTCAAGGATTGGATCAGCGCCGGCGGCCGCTGCTTCGTCATCTCGTAGTTCGGGTTCACGTCCTTGTGGTAATCGCTGACGGGCAGCACGGAAGCGAGAATCACCTTGATCCTGTAGTAGTCCGCCAGGTCGGCGATCATGGTGAGATTGCTTTCAATGGTGGCCAGCGGCACGCCGCGCGCGATGTCGTTGGTGCCGGCCAGGATCAGGACCGCCTGCGGATGCAGGTTGACCACGTCTGCGAGCATGCGCCCGAGCATCTCGCCGCTGATCTGGCCGCTGATGCCGCGGTTGACGAAGTCTCGCTCGCCGTAGTATTCGTTGAGCCGCCAAAAATCGGTGATGGAATCGCCCAGGAACACGACCCGCGGGTTGACGTTCTGCGCCGGACCGATTCTGGTGTTCGCCTCGGAATAGCGGCGTAGATTGTCGCGGTCCGGCGAGCGTTGTTGGATATCGCGCTGGACCAGCAGTTGAGCGAAGAAGCTTCCCAGGCGGTCGAAGTTGTCGCGCAGCTCGGCCAGTTGCCTGCGCGCCTGGTCGGGGAACTCGGGCGGTTTCGGCAGCGCATCCGCGACGAAAATGTAGGCGCGGACATTGCTCTCGAACACGTTGTAGAATTCGAGGTTCGCGGACGTGGATATGACGCTGGCCAATGCCTGCCGGGCGTTCTCCTCGATCGGAGCGCCGGCCCTCGCCAGCTCGGGAAGCGCCACACCCGCCGATTCCATCAGCTCGATTGACCGCGACATCAGTTGCTGCGCCTGCTGCGATGTGAGCTGTTGCGGTGCCTGCGCCCCGGCAACTAGCGTGAATGCAAGAAAGCCGGCCGCCGAAAGCCGCCTGCTGAAAGCTACCCTCATAACTGGTCTTCTTTCCCGAGCTGCAGTGTGATCCTCCCACCACCCTCTCATAAGTGCTCGTCCTTTTCGAGCTCCAGCGTGATGGACCCGATGGGAAACGCCATGCGCGCGCGGATCTGCACCGGCAGCCGTCGCGCATCGTCGGTCAGCCATACAAACATGCGGGCTTTCTTCGAATAGATCACGCCATTGAAGATGAAGGCTTCGTACCGGATGGTCTTGAAGCGGCCCAGCCGATTCTTGATCTCTTCCCGCTCCTGGGCTTCGATGCGCACCTGCGCCGATTTTCTCCCGTCGCTGGTCGGGATCTGTACGGATTGGCCGGGCTGGAGCTGCATCGTACGCAGCTTGTAGAGACCCGAGATCACGTCGGCGACGCAGCCGGGGATCGGCGTTTCCTTGGTGCTGACGGTCGTGTTCCTGACCAGGTCGCGCTCGACGTAGGTGGCGTGATCGCGGGCGCGATCGTAGGTGACCTTTGTGCTGTGATGCTTCTTGCCCTCGGAGGAGTCCATGTCGCTGCTGGTCGCGCAGAGCTGATCCTCGAGGTGCACCGTGTACTTGTCGTCGAGCTTGTACAGCTTGGAAACCACCCCGATGGATTCAAGTTGGACCTTGACGTCCCACTGCGGGCTTTTGGATCCCTTGGTGGGCTCGATCCGAAGCAGCGCCGTTCCCGCGCTGATCATGTGCCATTCGACGCTGTAGTGCAGCGTTTCGGCCGTGGGAAACGGATGTTGGGGCCCGCCATCGCCTTGGGCCCCCGCATGCATATTGGAAAGGGCGAACAGGAGTGTCAACGCACACCCCTGCCGCACGCTCAGGAAACAACCCGGCATGACATCCTAGTGTGACACAGGAGACGGAGTCGGGGAGTCGGGGAGATTGGAGGCGTGGCACTACAATGGAACCATATCGCCTCGGGCGGCAATCTAAAGAGTGAGGGGCAATTCGCATGGGCGGGTTCGCGGAACATGCCCGGTTGCGGTGCGTGCCGCCATGAGGCCCGAGCCGCTGCCGCGGCCGGAGTCCATCGCGTTTCAAGGGGACTGCAAATGAAGCTCACGACATCGATCTACTTTCTGCTTGCCGCCGTTTCTTTTCCGGCGGCCGCGCAGGTTTTCGATAACACTGGTAACGGTATGTTGAACGGAAAATACTATTTCCGTGAAGTCTTGTTTACTTCAACCGACGAGGTCGCGATGTATGGGAACATCACGTTTTCCTCGGGGACCTACGCGATTTCCGGCACCCAGGCGGTGGACTGCAATCAAAGCGGGTGTAGTTTCATCACCCCACCGGCTGGGGGGACGTACTCGATCGCGGCCAGCGGCTACGGATTCATTTCCAATCAACTTCTCGGCGGTCAAATCTACGGACTGGTCGGCGGCAACGGAATCTTCGTCGGAAGCAGTACCGAAAGCGGCGTCTACGATCTTTTCATCGCGGCGCCGGTGAACGCGCAGAACCTCTCAACGTTGCAGGGCTCCTATACGCTCGCATTTTTCGACTTCTCGGGTTCTGTGACCCAAGGAACCCCCATCGACGCACAACTTCAAATGAATCCAAACGGTTCCGGCACCATAGGCAATGTGAGTGTGAGCGCCTACGTGACGACTTCCACTCCGATCACTCAAACCCTTTCCGGAGTCAAATACATCGTCAGCAACAATGCCTTTGTACTTACCTTCCCGAATTCGAGTTCGGCGCTGCTCTCGGGACAGGAATACCTGTATTCGTCCCCGGACGGCAGCTTCGTTTTTGGCGGCTCGCCTACGAGCTTCGACATGATCGTCGGCGTGCGCACGGGAGCCTCGAACTCCGGCCTCGGGGGCCTGTATTACACGGCAGGCTTCGACGCGGACAATTCGAGCGGAAACGTCGACACTTATTACGGTTCGCTGAACGCGAACGCAGGCACGATCGTCGGGCACCAGCGTCTCCAGTTTGGAGGCGTCAACGCCGAGGACTTCACTTTCTACGATTCGTACAAGACGGGCGTGAGCACCTATACCGACTCGGCTACCAATACTCAATACACAATCGGCGCGAACGGCGTGCGGATCGGACTGGGAATCGGCCCGGCCCTGGGTGTGTCCGTCGCGGTGCAGGCGCCCAGTCTCAGTGGGCCGGGCGTCTATCTGAATCCGGTGGGAGTGGTGAATTCCGCCAGTTCGGCGCCTTTCACCGCGGGTGTGTCCCGTGGAGAGCTGATCACGCTGGTGGGCACGAATCTCGGTCCCAGCACGCTGCAGATTGCCCCTTCGCTTCCATTTCCGACCACGCTCGGCAACGTACAGGTACTGATCAACAATCGTCCGGCCCCTCTCTACTACGTGAGCGCGACCCAGCTCTCGGCGATCGTGCCATTTGAAACCACAACTTCGATCGCCCAGATCCAAGTGGTCAACAACGGGACCACGTCGAATGCCGTGACGGAATTCGTCAACACGACCACTCCCGGGATCTTCACAATTCCGCCGGGCGGCATCAGCTATGCCGCGGCCGAACACGCGGACGGCTCGCTGGTGTCGCCGTCGAGTCCGGCCCAGATCGGCGAAATCATCGCTGTGTTTGTCACCGGGCTCGGGGACGTCTTTCCGGCGATTGCCGACGGCGCGGCGGGTGTTTTCAGCTCGACGTCCAACACCATCGTCGCGGATGTGAGCGGCATCCCGGCGCCGATCTCCTATGCCGGCCTGGCTCCCGGCTTGGCGGGGTTGTATCAGCTCAACGTTCAGATACCGGCCGGCGTTACGCCCGGCGACAATTTTCTGGACCTTGGAAGCATGGACGGGACGTCGTACTCGGGCGAGGCGCTGATCTCGGTGGCGGCTGCGTCAGCGGCGGCGGGTCCGGCGGCGAGGCCGGAATCGCGGCCCGCGTTGCGCCGGCCGGGCGGGGCGAGGGGACTTCCAAAGATCAAGCGACCTTGAACGGGCCAGGGAATCTCGCGTCCACCGCGCCGGTCCCGTCACCTCTCTCAGTCTGGCGACCAATGCCTTCACCGTCTTGGTCGGCGCCCAGCAAGCGACCACCACGTCCTTCGGCCTGGCCGCAGTTGATCGGGCTCTATCAGATCAAACTGACGGTGCCGAGTGGCGTCACGGCGGGAAACGCCATCCGATCGGGTCAGGCAGCACCGCCGCTCCCATCGAATCGAGCGTCACAGCGCGGGCGTCGATCTCTTGGGGCTCTGGTCCAAGATCGTTGCGGCGCCCGAACCAAGCACGCCGAAGGCCGTAAAAAAAAGTGGCAATACTACCCACGCCTGGGGTTGCCCGCGTTACAATATAGGTATGCTGCAGTGGGGTAACGTGGAAAGCCGCACAGTATGTGCGCTCCTGGTAGCGATTGACCAGCATGAAATCACACTCAATGAATTCGCCGACGCGGTAGGACCTTTGACGTCCGAAGCGTTGCAGGTGATCGCAACGGCCCTTCGCGATTCCACCTCGCTCGACCCGTATGGGGAGCATGTGTGGCGTGCACGCAAGCTATGCTCGGAGCTTGCCGCCGCTACACGTAGCCTCTCTTAAACGATCCGCTGGGCCGCGCGCGTCGGCGCTTCACGGTGCCCTTGCATACCAGCCCGGTTCTGGCATAGTCTAACTATGTGAGCACTTCCAAAACCCGCCGGGACGAGATCCCTCCCGGCACGCTCGACATGCTGATCCTCAAGACCCTGGCGCCGGGCGGCGAAATGCACGGCTTCGAGATCGCGGACTCCATCCAGCAGGTTTCCGGCGAGGTGCTGCAAGTGGAGGAAGGCTCCCTGTATCCGGCGCTCCAGCGCATGCTGATCCAGGGCTGGCTGACGGCGGAGTGGGGCAAGACCGCTGGAAATCGCAGTGCCCGCTACTACCGCCTCACCAGCTCCGGGCGCAAGCAACTCGATCGCGAGGTCGGCGACTACGAGCGCGTCGCGCAAGCCATCGCCCGCATTCTTCAACCCGCGTAAGTCTCCCTTGTCACAACAACCGCCGACCAATGGTAATCTACGACCATGATCACTACCATCGATGCGGCAGGTCGTGTGGTAATCCCAAGCAGATTCGGGAGACCGCTGGACTAAAGGCGGGATGCAAGCTCAACGTATCCTATCGAGACGGGAAGGTGGAAATCGAGCCGAAACAGCCGAAGGCCAGGCTGATTCGCGAACGCGGCCGACTTGTCATCGCCGCTCCGGGAATTCGCAAGATGACCGTGCGTGAAGTGGACGATTGGATCGAAAGAGCTCGCAATTAAGCCGCCGCTGTACGTTCGTGCGCGCATGCCAAGCGCAGAGCAATGCGATCAGGCAGTTCGAGTCCAATGCAAACGCGCGCGCGTTCTCACTGTCAGATCTCTCCCGCTCCAGGCATGGTTGGAGCCGTTCTCGCTCATTACCCGCCTTCCGTCCCCCTACCGCGTTGACGCTGCAACGGCGCGTTTCGCGATCAACGGGATTCTCGACAATGCGGTGCTGGTTTCCGCTTCCCCGTCCGCGGCAAGGTCCGCGGTCGACGCTGTGACGGCAAGCGGCGCAGCTCGAGGCAGGGTTAAGGACATCCTGCCGCCGGGCCTTTCGGTGGTGGAGCCCTAAAATAACACCCAAAGTCCCAGTCACTCCGTAGTACAATCTCTAGAATGCAGCGTGTGTCCGCAACCCTGCTGTTGGCGCTGGTCGGCTTCTTGCTGATCCAGCCCGCCATTTTCGCGGACGATCCCGATTCCAAATTGCCCGCCTGCTGCCGCAAGACCGGCAAGCACCATTGCTCCATGACGAGCATGCCGGTGCAACAAGACGCGCCCTCCGGAACGGCGGTCAAGAGTGTCCGAACGAAGTGCCCATCCTATCCGGCAAGCGGGATGGCTCCGGTTTCGGGAAAAGCGGGCGCAGCCAGCCCGGCGTGCGTGTTCTTCGCCGCCATCCTGAGCAACCCTGCCGCCCACGCACAAACCGAAGCCCGCTATCGGCTCTCATTTAGCCGCACCCGGCACAAACGCGGCCCTCCGTCCCTCCTCGCTTAGTCGACAACATAGACGATTATTCTGGCGCAGCGGGTTTCTGTCGTCGTACAGGAGGACTCCATGTTTCTTAAACGATTTTTGTTTTCATTAGCATTTTTCGCTCTTATTCCCGGCGGTTCGGCGCAGGAGACCATCACCTCCGCCAGCGTCGCCGGCCGCGTCACCGATCCAACCGGCGGTGTCATCGATGGCGCGCAGGTCCAGGCACGCCACATCGAAACCAACCTGACCAGCACGGCGCGGACCGATCCGGAGGGCCGCTTCCGGTTCCCCTACCTGAAGGTCGGGCGCTATGAGATCAAGGTGCGGCAGCCGGGATTCGCGGACGCCGTGCTTTCCGTAACGCTCACCATGGGCGCTGCATTCGATCTTCCTTTCTCGCTCGCGGTCGGGTCGACCGAGACCAACGTAACCGTTACCGGCGAAGCGGCGATGCTCGAAACGGCCCGCAGCCAGATCGCGGGCACCGTCTCCCAAGCGGAGGTAAACGACCTGCCTCTCAACGGCCGCAACTTCCTCGATCTCGCGCTGCTGATTCCGGGCGTGTCGCCCACCAACACGGCGAGCAACCAACTTTTTGCCGAGACTTCGGCGGTCCCCGGTCAGGGCATCTCGGTCGACAGCCAGCGGAATTTCTCGAATAACTTCATCGTCGATGGACTCTCCGCCAACGACGATGCCGCGGGTCTGAGCGGCATCTTCTACGGCCTCGACGTGGTACGCGAGTTTCAGGTGGTCACCTCGGGAGGACAGGCCGAGTTTGGCCGCGCCATGGGCGGCTACATCAACATGGTCACCAAGAGCGGCACCAATTCGCTGCACGGCGACCTGTATGCTTACCTCCGCAATCAGCGATTCAACGCCGCGAACGCTCTCTCGCACAATGCGCTTCCTTTGACGCAAGCCCAATACGGCGCCAGTCTCGGCGGTCCTATCGTAGCCGACCGGACCTTCTACTTCGCGAACTTCGAGCAGCGCTCGCTGAATCAGTCCGGCCTCATCGCGATCGCGCCATCGAACGTCGCGGCCATCAACGCCCGCCTGGCGGCGGCAGGTTACAGCGGCGCGCAGATCGCGACCGGGCTCTATCCAAACCCGGTCCACAATACGAACTTTCTCGCCAAGCTGGATCAACAGTTCAGCGCAAAGGACCAGTTCAGCGTCCGCTACAGCCTCTACGACGTTCACAGCGACAACTCGCGCGGCGCCGGCGCCCTGAGTGCGGCGAGTGCTTCCGCCGGCCTCGACAACACCGACCAGACCATTGCCGTCAGTAACCTCGCGACCTTCTCGTCGCGACTGGTGAACGAAACCCGTGGTCAGTTCACATACAGCAATCTGAAAGCTCCGCCGTCGGATCCGATTGGACCTGCCGTCAGCATCTCGGGCATCGCCTCTTTCGGCACGCTCTCGGGTTCTCCGACGGCGCGCCTCAACAAGCTCTACGAACTCGCCGACAACCTGTCCTATCAAGCGGGGGCGCACGCGATCCGGGCGGGAGCCGGCTTCCTGTACAACGACGACGTCATCACGTTCCCTCGGTCGATTCGCGGCAGCTACTCGTTTTCGTCGCTGGCCAGCTTCTTGAGCGGAGCCTACAACAACTCGGGGTTCACCCAGACCTTCGGGAAGACGGTTGTCGCGCAGACCAATCCGAATATCGGTTTTTACGTCCAGGATGAATGGAAACCAAGCTCCCGGCTGACCCTCAACTTTGGTGTGCGCTACGACCTGCAGTTCCTGAGAACCATCTTCACCGACACCAACAACGTCTCGCCGCGCGCCGGATTCGCGTGGTCTCCATTCGCCTCGCGCAACACTGTGATCCGCGGCAGCTTCGGACTCTTCTACGACCGCGTCCCCCTGCGCGCGCTGGCGAATGCGCTTCTCTCCGCCGGGAACACAACCGATGTTGGAGGACTCAACCAGGTCAGCGTGAGTCTCTCCCCGGCGCAAACCGGCGCACCGGTATTTCCGAACATCCTCGGCAATTTGACCCTGCCGCCGGGCGTGCTGTTCAACTTCACAGATCGGAAGAGCGTCG
>OBLT010001722.1_pt1 | contig 13860 bp, 11 predicted proteins | sample 1518721 | NCBI WGS metagenome assembly OBLT01 (sample SAMEA3539307, study PRJEB22396) | soil metagenome | biome: tundra; feature: field; material: soil | place: USA | collected 2010-05 | depth 0.15 m | reverse complement strand
CGTCGAGAATGAGCTTGTCACCGCGCACCATCCGCACGGCATGCATCTGATAAATGAACTCGGGCATGTTTTTAAGATTAGGGCCACTGCGGCTGCGCGTCGGACGGCTGGACGCCGGGCGGCAGCAGGCAGACCTGATCGCGGCCCGATTCCTTGGCCCGGTATACCGCGGCGTCGGCGCCGGCGAGCAGCTCGAAGAGCTCGTTACCGTGCGTACCTAGCGCGGCGACGCCGATCGAGACAGTCACCGTCACCTGGGCACCCGCGGCCGGGAGGGTGATCGCGCTCACCCGCTCCCTGAGCCGTTCAGCGACCGAGCAGGCCTCCCTTTCGTCGGCACCGGGGAGGAGCACCACGAACTCTTCGCCTCCGAACCGGCCGGACACATCGCCGGCCCGCACGTGCCGGGCCAGCGCGGCGGCCGTCCGGACCAGCATCTCGTCACCGGCCAGGTGCCCGTAGGTGTCGTTCACCCGCTGATGGCGCCGCAGCCAAGGAATGCAGTGAAGAGAAGAATCTGCCCATCGCTCGGTGCTGTGTCGGCTAGCAGCCACCCGGTGAGGGCCAGATCGGCGGCCACGACTGCGAGGAGGTAGCCCGCCAGCGGCAGGGGCGCCCGCAACAGCTGCCACGACCACGGGGCTCTGGGCTGGCCGCCCGGCTCTCGCCCGCTGTCATCCGCATGTTCCATCGAGTGCTGGACTGCGAACATGCCATGTGCCCCTGACCCCGGCGCAGGCGGGCCCATCCCGGCAACCGCTCCCCGATCACTTTAAGTGTTCAAATCCAGCCTAAATATAACGCTACGTAACAGCGTAGGGGCAGAGGGCGCGGACGGCAGCGAAATTCCTCGATCTAGCCCGAGTGCGCCGCAGCGGGTGGCCCACCCAGGCGGTCTGGCCTACATCAAGCTGGCCAGCCTGGGTGGGCATCCGCCGGGCGGGCTGGCCCACACGGACCCGGCCCACACGGACCCGGCCCACACGGACCCGGCCCACACGGACCCGGCCCACACGAAACAACCGCGTCAGAAGGGCGCGGAGTTCCCCGACGGCTCATCGTCGTCCTGCTGGGCCAGCGCGGCGAGAGCGCTCTCGTTGATGAAGCCACCGTCGGCGGTCTCGTCGGGCGCGGGCGCCTCCAGGTCACTGGCGTCCGGGTCAGCGCCATCCGGGCCGCCCGGTTCAGCTGCGGAAACGCCATTGGCCTGCCGGTCTGCGGCCGTCTCACCGGACGACGGCCGGATCCGTGAGAACCGGGCGACCCCGCGGGCCAGGTCGTAGCCGATCGAGCTGGCGTAGACATCGACAGACAGGCGCTCCGTGCCGTTCTTCGACTCGTACGTCCGGACCTGTACCCGGCCCATCACGACCACCGGCTCCCCCTTGCGGAGGCAGACCGCCACGTTGTTGGCGAGCCTGCCCCAGCACTTCACACTCACGAAAGAGCTCGGTCCGTCAGACCATTCGCCGGTCTCCCAGTTCTGCCGCCGCGGCGTGTAGCCCACTCGCATCTGCGCTTCCGGCTTGCCGCGGGTCGTCGTCCGGAACGTTGGCTCGGTCGCCACGTAGCCAGCCAGGAACACTTGCGCCTCATTGATCATCCCGATCCTCCCGGGCCCTCGTATAGCAACGTGCTTGTCGCGCGCCGCGCCGGCGGCGCCCTGCCACCGGATGCGCACCACGATGACCGCCACCCATAGACCACCACCATCCACAACGAAATGCTGTGCACAATGCCGCCGACGAGGCGGATCTGTGGATACGGCGGGTGCTACCGACGGTGGGATGTGAGACCATCCCACGCGGCGGCGCTTACCCGGGCTCGAGCTAGCAGCGGGTCAGCTACCCAATTTTTCACGCCGCAGCGGCCGTTAGGCCGCGACGAGTTCCGACGGCTCGGCGATGACGTCGACCAGCGCCCCGTTGCGCATCACGGTGATCGCCATCCGGCGTCCGATAGCGTCCGCGAACATGAGCCGCTGCAGGTCCTGGGCTTTGGTAACCGGCTTACCCGCGGCGGTCAGCAGCAGGTCACCGGTGCGGAGCCCGGCGCGGGCGGCGGGCCCCCCCGGGACAACCTCGACCACGCGCAGCCCCGTTGCGGCGCCTGCTCTCTCCCGCAGCGGCGAGGGCAGCGGGGCCGGCATGCTGACCAGGCCCAGGTACGCACGCCGCACCCGGCCATCTTGCATGAGCGCCGCGATGATCCGCCTGGTCGTCGCGTTGACCGGGACCGCGAGGCCGACTCCCGCCCCGGCCACCGCGGTGTTGATGCCCACCACCCGGGCGTGGCTGTCCGCCAGCGCGCCGCCCGAGTTTCCCGGGTTCAGCGCGGCGTCGGTCTGGATCACGTCCTCGATCAGCCGGGCCGCCGAGCCGCTGCGGGTGGGCAGCGACCGGCCCAGGCCACTCACCACGCCCGCGGTGACCGAGCCAGCCAGGCCGAGCGGATTGCCGACCGCCACCACCAGCTGGCCGACCACGAGCTCGTCCGCCTCGCCGAGTTCCGCCGGAGGCGGCGTCTGGCCGATCGTCCTGAGCACGGCGAGATCGGAGAGCGGATCCGCGCCGACCACGCGGAACGGCGCGGCGGAGCCATCGGCGAACGAGGCGGTCCCCGCCGCCGCCTGGCCCACGACATGCGCGTTGGTCAGCAGGAACCCGTCACCGGTGTAGACGACGGCCGAGCCGAGGCTCTCGCCGCCGCCGCCATCGGGCCGCCGCGGCACTCGCAGGCTCGCCACCTTGCCCGTGAGCTCGGCCGCTACCCCGGCCACAATCCGCGAATACGCATCCAGCGGGGAATCAGCTGCCACGTCGCCTCCGAACACTGTGATTACATCATTACAGTGAACATCAGACATTGGGGAGAGGCTTCCCCCGGCATTAAGCCGTCAGCGGAATCGGCTGCCGATCCCTACCGGGATCCCTACTGGCGATCCCTACTGGCCGGCAGTCCGGAGCGCGGCACAGAACCTGGAGCGCTCCGACAGTTCCTGCGTGATCGGCTGCAGCACCATCTGCTCGGCTACCGCCGTCATCCGGGAGCGCATCTCCCGGTCAATGTCCTCCCGCTCCCGGAGGGCCGCCGAGGTAACCAGGGTCATGCATCCCGACGCGGTCAGCCAGCCGAGCACGAGTATCGCCGCGATCATGACGGCCACCCAGGGCAGCAGCACCGGATCACGGAAGATCGCTGGCGCGTGCGGCGCCACCCGGAACACCCCGAGCACCAGGATGGACACCATCCACGCCAGCCCGATCACCACACACCCCAGCAGCAGCCCCTGCCAGGCCGCGACCATGCGCCACCATGGCTCCACCGTGTTCTCGCCGGGCAGCGACTCACTGATGGCCGCGCCAAGCGCGGCGGGGACCTGCCGTGCCTTTGACCGGGCTGCTGTCTGCACGGTGTGCGCCCAGGGCGGGGTCAAGGTGGCGGCGACCTGGTCGCCCAGGGCCGTGAGCGCGTTGTCGATCTCGGCTTGCTGCGCGCCGGCGGGCCCGCCCGACACCTCGCGCAATTCGTCCCAGAGATTGCCCAAGCGCAGCTTGCGTACGGGATGCCGGCCAATCACCCGGTCGGCCAGCCACGCCACCGGCCAGCCCACGTAGTCCACCGCCTTGAGTTCCCGCGCGCTCTGCAGGGCCTGGCCGACACCTGGTACCCCCGCCGCGCGGGCGAACGACTCGGCGAGCAGTTCAGCAGTGCGCGGGGGGACGTCTCGGGCCTCCTCCGCGTCGCCTGACGGATCCGCCAGGCCGGCCTCACCCATATACGGGAGGAAGCGCTCGATCATGGCGTCCACGTCGGCCCCGATCCGTTCGCTGGCCGCCCGCCTCGCGGACACCGTTTCGATGAGCACCTTGCGCAGTTCATCCAGGCCGGCCCCAGTGCGGGCGGAGGTGAGCTGCAGGCGGGCATCGGTCAGGCCCTCGGAATCGAGCAGCCGCCGCAGATCCGACACGCAGTCCTCGGCCTGGCCGGCGGTGAGCAGGTCCGACTGGTTCAGCACGACCGTGATGACCGACGAATGACCCGCCATCGGGGTAAGGAACCGGCTGTGCACGGCAGCGTCGGCGTATTTCTGCGGATCGAGCACCCAGATCATCAGGTCCGCCATCGCGACCAGGCGGCTCACTTCCGAGGTGCCACCCAGCACCGAGTCGTGATCAGGGATGTCAAGCAGGACAAGGCCGCGCAAGGAGCTTTCGCCCTCGCCGAGGGCGCTTGACCGCGCGTAACGGTAGCGGTGCTGCACGCCCAGCCATTCCAGCAGCGGTCCCGCGCCTTCCATGCCCCAGACACAGGCGTGCGGATTCAAAGTCACCGGCCGGGTGACCCCCACCGGTGAGAAATCGGCCCCAGCCAGCTGGTTGAACAGTGAAGACTTGCCGCTCCCGGTGCCGCCCGCCAGGACCGCCACAGTATGGTTCGCGGACAGCCGCAGCCGTTCGCCGGCCCGGGCGACCAGTTGCTCGGCATCCCGCAGCAGTTCGGGGCTGAACCCGTCCGGGCCGGTCCGCGCGGCCCCGATCTGGACCAGCCGGGCCAGCGCGGTCAGCCTGCCGGACAGATCACGGCCACCGCTGCCCATCCAGGTCGCGGTGGACCCACCGAGGGTCATCGCGCGGCCTCAAGCGAGTCGGCGGCCTGCTGCAGGTTCTCTGCGGTCGCGCCGTCCAGTTCGCCGGCCGCGTTGATGACCGCCGCGAAACGCATCTTCTCCTCATCGAAGAGCAACCTGATCCGCTCCTGCAGGTCCTCGCGTGCCTTCGTGCTGATGTCGCGCAGGTGCCCCGCCCCGAAGAGCGAACTGAGCAAGTGCTGCGGCACGGCGTTCACGCCCCCAGCCGCCGCGCCGTCTCCCGCGCTGTACCCCAGCAGCCCGATCACCAGCACCGTGCTCAGCGAGTCATTGTCGAAGGAAATGATCCGCGCGATCGACCGCTTGGTCACGTTCTTCGTCTGCACGAGGTGCAGCACGTAGTCCTGCCAGCCGCTGACCGCGTCGCCCGACCGGGTGCCCAGGTCGGGCGACGACCGCCCGAGAGCCGACGTGCCAAGCCACGGCGAACCCGCCGACTCACCGTCGCTGCGGGCAGCAGTCATGTCCAGGCCGAGGAGCAGCCCCGCGTCGGCCGCGAACTGCGAGCCAGCCCAGTTCTCATCGCTCTCCGCGGCCGATAGCGTGTCGAGCAGGGCAGCACCCGCCGGGTTGCCCCGCCACCGGCTGATGCACCCCTCCGCGGCACGGTCGGCGACGGACACCACCAGCGACTCGATCCCGGCGCGCACGGCCGCCTTGAGCGCCTCGGCCCGGCCGGGTGATCCCCGCTTGTGCTGCCGGCCGGCCCGTGCCTCCCGGCCAGACCGCCCCTCCCGGCCGGACTGCAACGCACGGAGGAGATCGCCGGTGCCCGCGAAGTCCTGCCAGCGGGCGAGGATCTCGCCGCGCAGCAGCGAGCCGTTCCGCAGCGCCTCGCCGGTCTCGGCGAGGGCGTCCGCGTACGCTCGCTCCACCCCGGCTTGCAGGTCCGCGCGTACGGCGAACTGGGCCTGCACCTCGGCCGCCAGGCCCGGGATCCTGGTGCGGAACGTGTCGAGCACGCCGGACATGGTCTGGGTGAGGACAGCGACCCGCCGATCCCCCTTGGAAGCGGTGTCCTCCAGCCATGCCCGCAGTGGGGCCGACGCCTCGGGCGGTAGCTGACCTTCGGTGATGACGGTCTCGTTGATGACGAAGCGCTCGTTGTCGCCCAGGCCGTTCGCCCTCAGCATGGCGCCGAAATGCTTGGTGAGTTCCGCACCGGACGAGGGAGGGACCCTCGACAGCACGATGCCCAGCGCGGCACCCCGGTCCCTGGCGTACTGCAGCAACTCCCAGACGCTCGTATCGGCATAGCGACTGGAACTGGTCATGAACAGCCACAGGTCTGACGCGTCGAGGAACTGGTACGCGAAATCGCGGTGAGCCTGAACCACCGAGTCGATGTCCGGGGTGTCCAGCAGCGCGACACCCTTGGGCATGCCCTCGCTCGCCGCGAGCACGAGCAGCCCATCGCGGCCCGACCTGGCCAGCCCCTCCTGCCGGACGCGGGGGACGGTGGGCAGGAATACGTTCTCGGCGAACCAGTCCGCGTCATCGGGATGGCATGCGAGCACGGGGCTGTTCGTCGTCGGCCGGCGCACGCCGGTGTTGCTGATCTGCATCCCGACCAGGCTGTTCACCAGCGTCGACTTACCGGCACCCGTTGAGCCAACCAGGGCCACCAGGATCGGCGCACCTGACTGGCGCAGCCGCGGCAGCAGGTAGTCGTCGATCTGGCTGAGCAGCTTGCGCCGCTCCGCTCTCGCACCATCCACGCCGTCAGTTTCGAAGAGCAGGATGACGTCGACGATCCGGTGCCGCAGCCCGAGGATCGCTGCCTCAAGTTGCCTGGCGTCCACCCGCCGGAGCGGCACCTCCGCTGGCCCGGCGTCATCCGCAGCGAGGCCGCCAGCCACGGCGGTATCAGGTGCGGCCGGCGGGACACTGGGCGGACCCTGGGCAAGCGGCGGCGAGTCCGCGCCCGTGGCGGGCGCGGAAGCCGCCGTCAGTCCCTGTCCCTCCGTCATCGAACTCCTGCCGTCGCCTTCCGTCCTGTGTGTTCCGTCACCCCATAGTCCGTCACCCGCGACCCGCCCGTCATCCGGGAGGGTCAGTCAGCCCGGAACGCCCGTCGCTCCAGGTGCTCCCCGCTGCTGGAGATGGCGCCCGCGGCCGCGCTGGCGCGGGCACAAAGGTGCCGGCCGGGGCTGGCCCGCCCGACTCACGCGAAAGCCCGGCTATCTCCACCGCGACGTTCACGACCTCACCCACCACGACGACCGCCGGAGGACGGATGCCCGCTGCTGACGCCGCCTGAGCGACCGTGTTCAGTGCTGAGGTAATTATGTGCTGCGTGGGCAAGGTGCCGTCCACTATGACCGAAACTGGAGTGCTCTCGGCGCGACCGTGCCGGATGAGCGTGTCGGCGATCGTCTCCAGGTGCTCAACCGCCATCAACAGCACCAGTGTCGCAGGTGAACGAGCCAGCGCGGCCCAATCAACGGTGGACCGCGCGTCGCCAGGTGGCACATGCGCCGAGATCACGTGGAACTCCTGGGAGACGCCGCGGTGGGTGACCGGCACGCCAGCAGCGGCGGGCACAGCGGTTGCGCTGGATACCCCGGGTACCACGGTCACCGGCACGCCAGCCCGCAGGCAGGCCAGCAGTTCCTCCCCGCCACGCCCGAATACGAACGGATCACCGCCCTTGAGCCGGACAACTTGAAGGCCCTGCAGCGCCTTGGTCACCAGCAGTGAGTTGATGTCCTCCTGCGCCATGGCCCTGCCCCGCGGGATCTTGGCCGCGTCCACGACTTCAACGCTCGGTGCGAGCTCGTCGAGCAGCGACTGGGGCGCGAGCCGGTCGGCCACGACGACGTCCGCGTCAGCCAGGATCTGCCGGCCCCGCACGGTGATCAGCCCGGGATCTCCCGGGCCACCGCCGACTAGGGCAACGCCACCGGCACGGCGGCGGTATCGGCGCGCGTTCAGCGCACCGGACCGCAAGCCGCCCAGCACCGCGTCCCTGATGCCCGCGCTGCGCCTGGGATCGCCGCTCAGCACGCCCACCTGCACGTCACCCGCATGCCCGGCCGCAGGGGTCCAGGCCGCGGAGGAAGCCGCATCATCCGCCCGGACGCACCAGATCCCGGCGGCCTCAGCATCCGCTGCGGCGGCCGTGTTCACCGCCGGCTCATCGGTGCAGGCGCAGACCAGCCACGCACCGGTGCAGTCATCGGCCGCGTAACCGCGCGCCGCCCAGCGGATCCGGCCCGCCAGGACAAGAGCATGCAGGGACGGGCTCAGTTCGGGCGAGACGATGAGAACGTCGGCGCCGGCCTCCAGCAGGGCGGGTACCCGCCGGGCGGCCACCGCGCCGCCGCCGACAACCAGGACGGAGCGGCCATTCAGGCGGAGTCCGAGCAGGTAGGGCCGGGCCTCGACGGCGACCATGGCAGTCCGCACTCCTCCTGTTCGCGCTAGCAGATGATCGAGCGTAACGGCACTGCCGGGCCGGCCTGACAGAGGCAGGGACGGCCCCGGGCCGCGCGGGGCCGCGGGTGCCCTATTCCTGGCCCGCGGCGGCGCCCAGGAGCGCGTTGAACGCCGCGGCGGCCACCACGGCGCCCCCCTTCTCCGAGCGGTTGCTGAGCGAGGGCAGGCCGCTGGCCCGGAGCGCGTCCTTGGCCTCCGCGGCGCCCGCGAAGCCCACCGGCAGGCCGATGACGAAGGATGGCTGCACATCCCGGCTGATGACCTCTTCCAGTGCTTCGGCGCCGGAGCCCACCACCCAGATGGCCCCCGGGCCGACCTGGCCGAAGGCCAGGCGCACCGCCGCGGCGGCTCTGCTGATGGCCGCCGTCCGGGCCAGCCGCTCCGTCAGCGGCTCGTCGCTCTTGCAGGTGACCGGATAAGCCGTGATCCCGGCCGCGACCATCGCCGCGTCGGCGACCACCGCCGCGCCCGCCGCGACCTCAGCGACGGCGGCCGCCAGGGCTTCCTCGTCGCAGACAAGATCTGTTGCGTAATCGAAATCAGCGCTGGCCACGATGACATGCTCGGTGACCGTGCGGCTCAGCGGGGCAAGACGGCTCAGGTCGATGCGGGAGCGCAGGATCTCATGCGACTCATCGATCCGGCCCGCCACCGCACGCGGATCTGCGGCCCCGGTCGTCATGGGATCACTTCCTCCGGCGCCCCCGTCCCAACAGCAGAACTCCAAGCATGGCACACCGGCATCCCGGTTACTGGCTCATACGCTGCGCCGCTACACTATCCATGCGCCTCGCATGGTCGCGTTTCCATAACAAATCCGGGAACCACGCAAGGCCACGCGACCGCCGGGCCTGCCGGATTGAATTGACCGGTTTCGACCCTAGCAAAACGGGCCGTGACCGATTACATCCGAGCGAGATAGCTGAATCGTTCAGCGTCTCGTCAGAGTGCATTCAGCTTGGCCGGGGAGCATATGCAGGCTGGCCCGGTGCGTTAACCTGCCGGCACGATGAACGGCACGTATCGCGAATGGAGAATCGATGGCGGCTGAAGAACGTTCCCGGGTCCTGGTGACCGGTGGGGCGGGCGCACAGTGACTCCCCTGCCGGTCGCCGGTGGGGCAGTCGACAACGCCGCCATCGAGGCGTTCGCCGCACATTACGGCGATCGCGTGGCACACCTGCCACCGGTCGCCATCGTGATCGCCGCCTTCAACGAGGAGGGCGTGCTCGGCTCGGTCATCGACGCTCTTCCGGCGTCCCTCTGCGGGCTCGCCACCTCGATCATCGTGGTGTCCGACGGTGCCAAGGACGGGACAGTGGCCGAGGGCCGCGCCCATGGTGCGCTGGTCTGCGACGTTCCGGTGAACCGCGGCCAGGGCGCCGCCCTCAGGCTGGGCTACCGCCTCGCCCGGGAGGGCTCGGCCCGGTACATCGTGACGACCGACGCCGACGGCCAGTACAACCCGGCCGAGATGGAGCGGGTCCTGGCGCCCGTGATCGCGGGCGAAGCCGACTTCGTCACCGGATCGCGCAAGCTTGGCAGCCAGGAAACCAAAGACCCGGTGCGCCGACTGGGTACCTGGGTCTTCGCGGTGACCACCAGCCTGCTGACCGGGCAGCACATCACCGATACCTCGTTCGGGCTCCGTGCGATGCGTGCGGACGTCACCGGCGCTGTCCGCCTCGAGCAGCCTCAGTACCAGTCAGCCGAACTGCTGATCGCCGTACTGGCCCGGGGTTTCCGGGTCGAAGAAGTGCCTGCCACGATTCACAAGCGGCAGGTGGGCGAAAGTAAGAAGGGGCACAACGCGCTCTACGGCCTCCACTTCGCCGGCGTGATCGCGCGCACCTGGTGGCGGGAACGTCACCGCCGGGCGGCCCGCCCGGCCACCTCGTCGTCGCCGGCCGCCGCTGAGCGGGCCGTCGGCGGTTCAGCCGGGAACCCGGCCCGGACGGCCGAGCCATTGGCCCGCGCAGTCAACGGGCGCGGATCTGCCCCGGCCGGCGCGGACGGGCCCGCAGCCTCTGGCGGCACGCCAACGGCCGCTGGGGACGATCCGCGGTCCGCGAAGAGGACGTAGTGGAAGATCACGAATCTCGCGAGGAACGTCACGCAGTTCGCCGCGAAGTAGCCCGCGTCCACGAAGAGCACCCGCGCGGCATGCGACATCCCCATCCGCAGGGCCTCTTGGTTCGCGTACTTGGCCGCCAGGGTCAGCACGACCGCGGCGCCGACCGATACAGCCCAGAAGGGCAGGGTCTCCCTGACCAGGCTCGGCTTGCCCTTGCGCTCCCACGCCCAGCGGCTCAGGATGTAGCTGACCGCCGCCCCGGTGAACCAGGCGGCGATCGCCGAGATGCCGGCGGTCGCGTGCCCGGGTCCGAGCAGGAGGGTCAGCATGACCTGGCTCGCCCCGAAAGACGCGACCGCCACGGGCACGAACCTGCTGAACCGCTTGCCCAGCGAGGTGCGGAGCCGGCGCCGCAAAGACGCGGCAAGCCGGGGAGCTACGAGTGTCATGAGATTCCTAGTTACTCGGAAGACCGAAGGGTCGTCCCGTCAGGTATACAGTACGGGAACCGAACGATGCTGGAACTAAGCGACCTCCGCATTGCGGCGAGGCCGCGCTGGCGCAGACGCCGGTGGCGGACTGGGGACGCAGACCACCGCGTACGGGAACCCCCACTACCGAGCATGGCCCGGGAAGTTCGGGCAACCACGCTACTGCGGGGACAATCCAAGCGGCAGACCGACAAGGCAGGAGCAAGATCATGAGGATCTTGGTGTTGGGCGGGGACGGCTATCTCGGGTGGCCGACCGCGCTGCACCTCTCGGCGTGCGGCCACGACGTCGCGGTGGCGGACAATTTCGCCCGTCGAGGGTATGACCACGAGCTCGGCGTTGACAGCCTGGTTCCCATCGAGACCCTGCAGACCCGCGTTGCGGTGTGGCGGGAGCACACCGGCAATGACGTCAAGTCCTACATCGGCGACCTGGTGGACGCGTCGTTTACCTACCACATAGTGGAGGACTTCCGGCCCGACGCGGTGGTTCACTTCGCCGAGCAGCGCGCCGCGCCGTACTCCATGGTTGACCGGAAGCACGCGGTCTACACCCAGACCAACAACGTGGTCGGCAACCTCAACGTGCTGTACGCGATCGCCGAGACCAACCCGGAGATCCACCTGGTCAAGCTGGGCACCATGGGTGAGTACGGCACGCCCAACATCGACATCGAGGAAGGCTGGCTGGAGGTCGAGCACAAGGGACGCAAGGACCGGGTCCTGTTCCCGAAGCGGCCAGGCTCGTTCTACCACCTGTCCAAGGTGCACGACAGCCACAACATCGAGTTCGCCTGCCGGATCTGGAACCTGCGCGCCACCGACCTGAACCAGGGCGTCGTCTACGGCCAGCAGACCCCGGAGACGGCCAAGGACGAGCGGCTGGCCACCAGGTTCGACTATGACGCGGTGTTCGGCACCGTGCTGAACAGGTTCGTTATCCAGTCCGTGCTGGGCCAGCCACTGACCGTTTACGGCAACGGCAGCCAGACCCGCGGCATCATCGACATCAGGGACACCGTCCGCTGTATCCAGATCGCCTGCGAGAATCCGGCCGACCGGGGCGAGTTCCGGGTCTTCAACCAGATGACCGAGTCCATGTCGATCACCCAGATCGCCGAGACCATCGCCCGGTGCAGCCCGGACGCGGTCGAGATCGAGCACCTGGATAACCCACGCGTCGAGCTTTACGACCACTACTACAACGTGAACCACACCCGGCTCGTCGAGCTCGGCCTCGAGCCGCACCTGCTGTCGGACACGCTGATCGATTCGCTGCTCGGCATCACCAAGCGATACGCGCACCGGGTCCGGCTTGAGGCTCTGCGCCCCACGATCCAGTGGCGCAAGCCCGCCAGTGAGGCCACCAAGTAGAAGCCGGCCGAAGTACGCGGGCCTGCGGCCGATCGGCCGCAGGCCCGCGTACTTAGCCAGCCGGCCGCGCGCCCTAGCCAACACTGCCGCCGAGGTCCACGGGGCCGACCCAGGAACCGCTGTACCTGGCCTGCCAGAGACCCGAGTCGGCCAATCCGCGCCAGAACACGTCGATCATGCCGTTCCCCTGGGCGGCCGCGAACGGCCCGCTAGCCAGCTTTCCCGTGGCCAGCGGAACGGCGTTCTGCCAGGCGCCACCCTGCCGGGCCGCCCACCAGAGGCCGCCGTTGGTTCCCATCCAGAAGACATCGGCCGAGCCTGCCGTGGGGGCCACCGCGAACGGCTCGGATGCCACACCTGCGGCGAGCAGGGACTGACTGCCCCAGCCCGAGCCAGCGGTGTACGTGGCATGCCACAGGCTGGCCCTGGCCTTCACCGTCCCGTTCCAGAACACATCGATGGTGCCGTTCACCTCGCCGGTGGCATCCGGGCCCCCGCCGAGCTTTCCCATACCCAGGCTGGCTGGCCGCGGCCAGCGCAGCCCCGGGCTCTGCAGCGTCTGCCAGAGGTGCCCATCGGTCCCCCGCCAGAAGACGCTCACCGTGCCTCCGCCGGACACCGCGGGAGACGGATCCGAGGCGAGAGCGCCACCGAGGTTCTGCGGGCCCGCCCAGCCGCCGCCGGGAGTGAACCTGGCATGCCACAGGCTGCTGCCTACCGAGCCCTGCCAGAACACGTCCATGATCCCGTCAGCCTGCGCCACCGCCACCGGCCTGCTGCCCAGCGTGCCCATCCCCAGGTCCCGGAGCGCCGACCAGCCGATGCCTGGCGTGTAGGCCGCGTACCACAGGTTGCCGTCCGTTCCCTTGTAGAACACCGCCACGGACTGCGGGGTGGAAGCCACCACCGATGGCTCGGCAGCCAGCGACCCGCCAAAGCTGGTCGGGCCGTGCCACCCGGTGGCTGGGGCGAACCAGACGTGCCACAGGGCCCCGTCCGATCCCCGGAAGAATGTGTTGACCACACCGCTCGACTGATCGGCCACCGCCTGCGACGCCTGCGCACTGCCGCCGGCTCCCGTCAGTTGCACGTCGAGGTAGTCCTGGTCGAGATCCAGCGTCACGCCGCCAAAAGTCTGCGTGACGCTCCCGGAGTACTGGTGGACACGCAGGTGGCCGGGCCATGACGTCACCGGTATCACGGAGTCCTGCGTACTGGCGTCCCCATTCCACAAGGCGTCATAGATCACGTCGGGCATCGTGTCGGCAGGATTCGTGTAGTTATTCACAAGATCGCTGATGCCGGACAGGGAACTGCTGTAGATCCCGGACCGGTAGCCGAGCGCATGCAGTTCCCGGGTCCATGACGAGAAGAAGGTCAACGCCGCCGGGGTCAGCCCGGGGGAATAGGCCTCCATGTCGTAGTAAATGAGCGTTCGCAGGCCGAAGCCGAGCAACCGGGCCTCGTTCACCGCGTCCTCCGCGGCGCTGACTGCCTGGCTCGCCGGCGAGGTGAGTTCGCCGAAACTCGCCTGCGGCCCCACGTACAAGGGGAGGAAATGCCAGCCGGCCGAGGCCTCGCCGCTGACCCACGCCGCCGACAGGTTGACTTGCCCGCAGGCACGGTCCGAGCCCCCGATGTAGATGCCCACCGCGCGGTACGGAGAGTTCTGCAGCACCGTCTGCATGACTGACGAACTGGGTGCGGCGCAGGTATCAAAACCCGGGCCGGTGTAGTTGGTGGCGCTGGCCGGAATCGGCGTGGGCACCGACTGCCCGGTCCCTGGCTGCACAGTCCCTGGCTGCACAGTCCCTGGCTGCCCCGGCCCTGGCT
>OBLT010001718.1_pt1 | contig 13885 bp, 10 predicted proteins | sample 1518721 | NCBI WGS metagenome assembly OBLT01 (sample SAMEA3539307, study PRJEB22396) | soil metagenome | biome: tundra; feature: field; material: soil | place: USA | collected 2010-05 | depth 0.15 m | reverse complement strand
GGCCACTTCGGCCCCGATCGGGCCGGATCTCACACAATCGTCACTGTGCTTACGGACTGGTGACGCTTTTGGCCGGTTTACTGGCTTCACTGGCGGTTGACGTCTTACCTTGGAGGCGTAGCCATTGTCTTTATTACTGGAACGGGAAACCTTGGTAAGCAACCCCGATCCGCCGGGCCGGATCGTCGTCGTCGACGACGACCCCACCGTGGCGGACGTTGTCGGGCGGTACCTGGTACGAGACGGTCATACGGTCGAATGTGTGCACGACGGATACGAGGCCTTGCGCCGGGTGGCGGAAGAGCCGCCCGATCTCGTCGTGCTGGACCTGATGCTGCCCGGCATGGACGGGCTTGAGGTCTGCCGCAGGCTGCGGGCCCGCTGGCCGATCCCGGTCGTGATGCTGACCGCCCTCGGGGACGAGACCGACCGCCTGGTCGGCTTCGAGACGGGCGCGGACGACTACGTCACCAAGCCCTTCAGCCCGCGGGAGCTGGCGCTCCGGGTCCGCTCGGTGCTGCGCCGGTCCCGCGGCGCGGGCCTGCCCGACAAGGCCGACCTCGGCGCCATCACCGACGGTGACCTGGTCGTGGACCTGTCCGCCCACGAAGTCAGGATCGACGGCAAGCTGGTCCAGCTGACCTCGCGGGAGTACGACCTGCTGGTCTTCCTCATGCAGAACCCGCGCAAGGCCTTCACCCGGGAGCAGCTGCTCACCGAGGTGTGGAACTGGACGTTCGGTGATACGTCCACCGTCACCGTGCATGTGCGGCGGCTCCGGGAGAAGCTCGAACCCGACCCGACCCTGCCCAGGCGCATCGTCACGGTGTGGGGAGTCGGGTACCGCTACGAGCCGGAGGCGGTATGAGAGCGCTGGCCAGCGGGGACCTGTCCCTGCCGGCCGGCATCCAGTGGTCAGACCTGGCCTACATCTCCGAGCGCGTGCTGGTCATCGCGCTGGTCATAACCGGCGCCGGGATCCTCGTGCTGAGGCGGGTAGCGGGGCGTTCCATCGCCCTGATGGTCACCGTGGTGGTGGCCGTCTCGGTGATCACCTCGATGGCCGGGGTCGGCGTGATCGCCATCCGCATGGTGGGCACCTCCTCGGAGCGCGACGACATCCTGGACCTGATGGCGATCGCCGGGCTCGCGGGCCTCGTGGTCGCCCTGTTCGTGGGACGCAGGCTCACCAAGGCCAGCCACGCGATTTCCTCGGCGGTGCAGAACGTTAGCGAGAGCGGCGTCTACGTGGCGCCGCCGATGACGCTGCCCGCTGAGCTCTCCGAGCTCTCCGGCGAGCTGGCGGCGACGCACGAGCGGCTGGCCCAGGCCCGGTCCAGGGAGCGCACCCTGGAGGCCAGCCGGCGTGAGCTCGTCGCCTGGGTCAGTCACGACCTGCGCACCCCGCTGGCCGGCTTGCGCGCCATGGCCGAGGCCCTCGAGGACCAGGTCGTCATCGATCCGCGCGAGGTGTCCCAGTACCACACGCAGATCCGCCGCGAGGTGGACCGGCTGACCCTGATGATCGACGACCTGTTCGAGCTGTCCCGGATCCACGCGGGTGCGTTGCGGCTGTCCCGGCGCATGGTCGGCCTCGAGGACCTGGTCGCCGAGGTCGTGGCCAGCGCTGAGCCGGTGGCCAGGTCGAAGGGCGTCCGGCTGACCGGGGCTGCCGTCCGCGGCATGCCGGTCTTCGTCGACTCCGCGGAGATGGGCCGGGCCCTGCGCAACCTGGTGACCAACGCGATCAGGCACACGCCGTCGGATGGCGGGGTCGACGTGCTGGCCGAGGTGCAGAGCGGGATGGCCTGCGTGAGCGTGTCGGACGCCTGCGGTGGCATTCCGCCCGGTGACCTGCCCAGGGTGTTCGACGTGGCGTTCCGCGGCGAGTCGGCCCGCACCCCGGGGCCGCAGGAAGGCGCCGGGCTCGGCCTTTCCATCGCGCGAGGCATCGTCGAGGCGCATTCGGGTCAGATCGCGGTGCGCAACGCGGGGTCCGGCTGTCAGTTCCTGATCAGGCTGCCGCTGGGCCGCCCGGGTGTGCCTGCCATCAACCGCACCGTCCCCCGGCACCGCACCCCCGACCCGTCCCGCGCCATCACCGCCCACTAAGCCCCTAGTTGACGTCATTGTGGATAGTTACCTTCGGGAGAAGAAGGTAACTATCCACAATGATGGAAAAATGGCTTTTAGGAACGGGCGCCGGTGAGGGTGGCGGGCTCGCGGAGGGGGGCGTGGGCGAATTCGGCGATGCCCTCGGCGAACCGGATCTGGGCGCGGAAACCGAGGTCGCGGGCGGCGCGGTCCGGGGAGGCCACGATGTGCCTGACGTCGCCGAGCCGGAACTCGCCGGTCACGACCGGCTCGATGTCGCCGAAGCCGGCCGCCAGCGTACTGGCCATCTCGCCGACCGTATGCGGCTCGCCGCTGGCGACGTTGTAGCAGCGCAGCCCGCCCGCCTCAGCCCCGGTGTGCCCGTCAGCCCCGGTGTGCCCGTCCGGATCGGTGACGGCCCGGTCGACCGCCTCCAGGGCGAGCAGGTTGGCCTGGGCGACGTCGCGGACGTGCACGAAGTCGCGGCGCTGGCCGCCGTCTTCGAACACCCGCGGCGGGACGCCGTTCTCCAGGCAGGAACGGAAGATCGCGGCCACGCCCGAGTAGGGAGTGTCGCGCGGCATCCGGGGGCCGTACACGTTGTGGTAGCGCAGCCCGACCGCCGCTCCGCCGGTGAGCCTGGCCCAGCTCGCGGACAGGTGCTCCTGCGCCACCTTGCTGGCGGCGTAGGCATTACGCGGGTCAAGCGACGTCTCTTCACCCACGGTCGTGGTGGTCAGCGGCTGCGCGCAGGTGGGGCAGCGTGGCTCGAAGCGGGCCGCGGTCAGGTCAGCCGGATGGCGGGGCAACGGGCGGACCCGGCCGTGCGTGCCGCAGTCGTAGGCTCCCTCGCCGTAGACGACCATGGAGGAGGCGAAGACGAGCCGGGATATGCCGTGCTGCCCCATCGCCTCGAGCAGCACCGCGCTGCCTGTGATGTTGACGTCCGCGTAGACAGGCAGGTCGGAGAGGTCCACGCCGAGGCCGACCATGGCGGCCTGGTGGCACACCGCGTCCATCCCGGCCAGCGCCTCGTTCACGACCGCCGGGTCACGCACGTCGCCAACGACAAGCTCGCCCGTGATGTGGTCTGGCCTGCCATTGTGGACAGCGGGCGTGAGGGAATCAAGGCCGCGCACGTCATGGCCCGCCGCCTGCATGGTTTCCGCGATATGGGATCCGATAAAGCCGGCCGCACCGGTCACTAGAACGCGCATGACCCTAGCCAAGCACGGCGAACGGCCGCGGATGTCACTGCGGCCGGCACCGTCACAGGTTCGTAAGGCCCGATCAGCCCCTTTACGGACCTAATTTGCCTGTCGCGCAAGTACTGTCGGGCGCCATGGAAATAGATGTTGTCCTGCCGTGCCTCAACGAGGCAGGCGCACTGCCCTGGGTCCTGTCCCGGATGCCGCCGGGGTACCGGGCCATCGTCGCGGACAACGGCTCCGTCGACGACTCGGCCGCGATAGCGACGGGTTACGGGGCGCGTGTCGTGCACGTCCCGCAGCGCGGCTTCGGTGCCGCCTGCCACGCGGGCCTGCTCGCCGCGACCAGCGACGTGGTGTGCGTCATGGACGCCGACGCCTCGTTCGACCCCGGTGACCTGCCGACGGTGGCAGACCCGGTGCTGGCCGGCCAAGCCGATCTCATGATGGGGCGGCGCTCGGTCCGGGGTAAGGGCGCCTGGCCGCTGCACGCCAGGATCGGCAACCGGGTCCTGGCCGCCGAGCTGCGCCGCCGCGTCGGCGTACCGGTGCGGGATCTCGGTCCGATGCGCGCCGCCCGGCGCGAGCCGCTGCTGGCCCTGGCGATGTCGGACCGGCGGTTCGGCTACCCGCTCGAGATGGTGGTGCGGGCGGCGGAGGCGGGCTGGCGGATCGCGGAAACCGACGTGCCGTATTACCCGCGGACCGGGAAGTCCAAGGTCACCGGCACGCTCGGCGGCACGGTAAAGACCGTCAGGGACATGCGCCGGGTGCTCGCCTCGATAGCGTCCCCCGCGTCGTCCCGGCAGGCGACGTCGTGACCGGGAGCGTGGCCGGCGGAGGCGTGTACGCGGGTAGGCACCGGTGGGGGAGCGGGGCCGGAGTGGTCCGCGCGCCCGCGTGGACCAGGCCCGTGGTGGATCGCGTGCTGGCGGCGCAGATCGTGGTGATCGCGAAGGAACCGGTGCCCGGCCGGGTCAAGACCAGGCTCACCCCGCCGTTCACGCCCGCGCAAGCGGCTGCTCTGGCGGAGGCGTCCCTGGCCGACACCCTGGCCGCGGTGGCGGACACCGCGGTCGCCCGCCGGGTGCTCGCCCTCGACGGCAGGCCCGGACGCTGGCTGCCGCCTGGTTTTGACGTCATCGGCCAGCGCGGCGCCGGGCTGGATGAGCGCATCGCCTGGGCCCTGACCGACGCACAGGCGTCCCTGGCCGTGCCCCTGGTGCTGATCGGGATGGACACCCCGCAGGTGACGCCCGCGCTGCTGGCCGCGGCGGCCGAGCCGCTGGTGTCCGATACCGCCGATGCCACCTTCGGCATGGCCGAGGACGGAGGCTTCTGGCTGCTCGGCCTGCGTAAGATCGACCCCGACCTCGTGCTCGGTGTGCCGATGTCACGGCCGGACACGGGCCCGCGGCAACTCGCCCGGCTGGAGCGGGCGGGACTGCGGATCCGGCGGCTGCCCGAACTCACCGACGTGGACACGGTACGCGAAGCCGATCGCATCGCGGCCGCCACGCCGGGCTCGGCGTTCGCGACCTGCATGAGCGACCTGCGGGACGGCGCCGCTGAGGTCGCAGGGATGGTCCGGTGAAGGCATTTCCCCCGGTTGGGAACATGCCAGTAGCCGTGAGTGGTTAAATAGTTCTGGTTGCACGAAGTTCGTGTACGTGTCACAGCGCCTGCGAAATTCTGACCGCGGGCGTCTGCATTTCCGAACGCCCGGCCCGCCAGGGCAGTCCACATGGGCAGTGGTCGCAGCAACCCGGGGCACACGACCGTGGTTCCCGAAATCGTCTCAGTAGGAGAAGTACATGCCTCAGGGCACCGTGAAGTGGTTCAACTCGGACAAGGGCTATGGTTTCATCGCCCCGGACGACGGCTCGGCCGACGTCTTCGTCCACCACTCCACCATCAAGATCGACGGCTTCCGCACCCTTCAGGAGAACCAGCGGGTCGAGTACACCGCTGGGCGCGGCCCGAAGGGCCCGCAGGCGGAAGAAGTGCACCCGCTGTAACACGTCACGACACACCAATGCGGGGCGGTCCTGGGAAGGACCGCCCCGCATTGCTGTCCGCGGGGGACGAACCGCTGAGCGCCGCTCCTAGGCCACCGGGCCGGTGACGGTGACGAGGCTGCCGTAGGTCAGGTAGGGCCACGCCTTCTTGGCGGAGTCCCAGGGCAGCTCGACGCAGCCCAGGCTCTGGTAGGAGCCGTAGCTGTAGCGGGGGAAGTAGTGCACGGCATCGCCGCCGTTGAAGTAGGCGACGTAGTAGACCGGGTCGGCGTACTTGCTTCCGTCCGGGTTGGTGCCCTTCATGATCTGGTAGTAGTACCGCAGGAACACCGGGAAGGTGCCGTCCGCGGTGGGGGAGGCGGGGATGCCGGTGTTCGACGCGCTGGTGAACACCAGACGGCCGTCGTGCCAGATCTTCAGGGACTCGGGGGAGTTCTGGCTGGCCAGCGCGTAGGTGTAGCCGTTCGGGTTGACCTGGCTCTTGGCCGCGGCGGTCAGCAGAGCAGACCAGACGGAGGGGCCGGCGGTCCCGTCCATGGTCAGGCCGTGCACCGACTCGAACGCCCGGATCGCCCCTTGCTCGATCATGTTGCCGGAGCCTGCCTTCCACTGGCTGGTCAGGTTCCAGGGGTAACTGCCCTGCCAGCTGAAGGTCCCGGCGGGCGCGCTGTAGGCGGCGGAAAGCTCGGCCCGGGCGTTGCCCCGGCTGATGGCGGCCCCGGACTTGGCCGTCCAGGTCATCGGCAGGTAGCCGAGCTGAGCGAGCAGCTGCTGCAGGCGCAGGTTGCTGTACGAGCCCGTAGTGAAGCTGCTCTTGCTCACCGCGGAGCCGAGGGTGCCGCCCGCGCCCGCACTGGCCCCGGCGGCCGAGACGATGCCGGACGGGCCGCTGGGGATGGCCACCGTGACCCGGGTGTTCTCGAAATATCCCACCGCGGGGGTGAAGACCGCCGAGTCGCCCTGGACCGTCCATTTGCCCGCGATCTGAGGCGACAGCGCCGGCATCGGGGAGCTGGCGGCGATCGGCGAGGAGAACTGCACCCGGATCGGGCTGGCGCCGTTGACGCCCTTGGCGCTGCCAGCCGGGGTGGTGGAGACCAGCTGCAGCGCTGCCGCCGGCCCGTGCGGCCGGGCCGGGGCCGCACGGTTGGACGTGTCCGCACGGTTAACGGACGCCACCGGAGACGCGTGGCTTCCCGGCGCCGCGAACGCCACGATCATGATGCCCGCGCCGATGACAAGCGCGGCGGCGCTGGCGGTGAGGGCTGCCCCGCGCTTCTTCTTGGCCGGAGCGGGGGAGGATGAAGTTTCGCTCGTTACCAGCAATGGTTGCTGTCTGCGGAACCATCCGGATCGCGACACGGCGCCGTCCCCTCGACGTAATTCAGCATTGGACACAAGTAGATACTGCAACTCGCCAGGCAAGCAAGATCCTGCTGGCAACTCCCTCCAACAGACAGACGCGCTCGCACGGGAAAAGGTTGCCGATTCAAGCCGATCTTGTCTGCCGGCCGGAGCCGGACGAGACAAACGAGCTGGAGTCGCTATCTGTAGTCGCGCGAACACCTGACAATCGGGGGATTGGCCAGGAAAAACGTTAGTTTACTAGGCCGCTGGACCGGTGAAGCAAGCCGGGCCAGGCGACCCGGCCCAGGCGGTCCGGCTGCAACCGGCGACCCGTCCCAGCCCGCGACCGGCGCCTTCGTCCGGCGCAATGAGCCTGCCGAAGACGGGGAAAGCCCCTGTTAACCTTGGCCGGATCCGTCTCTCCGCGGTCCCGGGCCGGGAATTAATAAACCGCTGATAATAATTGACCAGGTTAATACGTGGCGCCGTTTGGCGGCCCGGAGCAGGCATTAGTAATGTCCGGGCCGCGAGGCTCCCTTGGGTCAATTTCCAGGCCGAGCCGGGCCGCGTATTTCATCTCGGAATACGGTGCCCGCCGTTGCTTGCAGGTAGGGGCGGGACTCAGGCGTCAGTCGATCACGAGCCGTGCCATGGGACCGGCCGCGGCCGTTTCCCTGCCCGCGGGTCAGCTGATGCCGCTGTGACCTGCCGAACGGGCCCCGCAGGCCCCGTTCTGTAACCTTCCCGCAAGATCTATCGGTCACTGTAAGACCCGTAATAACTACTATCCGTCGCTATGGTCGGCTTGGCGGCCGGGCCTGCCGCGCACTCTCGTCTATCACGAGGCGATCTCGGCCTGCTTGGGCCGCCGTCACCTGCGACGTAATGGCTTAGCAATGACTTATTAAGGTTTCGGCGCCACTCCGGCTAAAAAACGGACAAAACGTGAATCTGCTGAATTGCGTAATCTCGCCAGCAGCCCGGGTCTAGCGTGATCCATCGGGAGCGTCACAGCGGACATCCATGGAGGTGGATTAAATTGCTCAGTGGGCATCGGTCCGCATGGCGCCGTCGCGGTCGTAACAGTCGCGCGGCGCGTATTGCGGTCCCCCTCGCCATCCCGATGGCGTTGGGACTGACCCTCGGGATCATCCTCGCGGTCTCGGGCGGCAGCGTTTCGAAGATTCAGCAGTCGGCCCTGGGCGCCGCGGCCAGCCCGTCCGGGAGCGCCTCCGCGGCGGCCCCCTCGGCCGCGGCGTCCGCGTCGGCGACCGCAGCGGCGGCCGTGGTGCCGCCGGCGGCCAGCTTCGCCAACGGCCAGGTCGCCAGGCAGCAGCTCGGTAACCTGGCCACGGCCCCGGTCGACGGTGCAGGCAACGCGATCAACCTGAACCAGACGGCGGCGCAGGCAGCCGCGTCGATGAACTGCACCCTGACCGTGCCGGCCAACCCGCTGAGCGCGCAGGGCCTCGCCACGCCGTGGCAGCTCGGCGACGGCTGCTCGATGGCCAACGCCGGCACCGAGGGCGCGTTCGTCGAGGCCACCATCCTGTCCCCGAACGGTCAGCTGCAGGTGTACAACCCGCTGGTCGTCACGACGGGCACCACCCCGGCCGCGACCCCGGCGGCGCCGACGATCGCCAGCGGCTCCCGGGTGATCATCGATGTCGGCTTCAACGGCACCAACCTGGTCCTGCAGGGCCGGGGCGCCCGGCAGGGCCGCTGCGTCGACGCGCTCGGCCAGTCCGTCATCGGCCAGGTGTCGGCGTGCAACGCCGTCAGCTTCTACAGCCTGGCCAACTCCGAGATCGCGCGTGGCACTCTGACGGTCCCGCCGGTGGGCACTTCCCTCGACGGCCAGCCGTGCCTGACCACGCGTAGCTTCGCGGTGATCGACCAGGACCAGAGCGACAACGTGATCACTACGTACCTGATCAACGGCAACGGCCAGACCGCACAGAACACCACGGCCAGCGCGGCCGCGATCGCCGGCGCTACCACCCTCGTCAACGGCAGCGACGACAAGCTGCTCGCCGCTTTCCTCGACCCGGCGAACGGGTGCACGCCGTTCGCCGCGCCGGACGCCAGCGCCACGGCCGGTACTTCCGGATCGCAGGCGCTCAACGAGCTGAGCGCCCGCGCCAACCAGCAGGGAACAATCGCCGTGGTGCCGCCGAACGACGAGATGACCCTGGTCAACAGCGCGTTCAGCATCCCCAAGGCGAACGTCTACCGCTCGCTGGTTGACCAGCCGCTGCTGGCCGGCAACGTCAGCGCGACCCAGGTCGCGATGGACTACTGCCAGAACATTACGAATATCCAGCCGGCCCGCAACCAGCTCGACATGGCCAGGGAGCTGAACACAGGCACCCCGGTCGCGGCTGTCGGGAACAGCCTGGCGACGTTCATGGGCAACCGGCTCAGCATGTCGTTCGTCAACCTCGGGTGCGCCAACTTCGGCCTGGCCAACCCGGTCACGGTCACCCTGAACGGTAACCAGGTGGCCACCGCGGTCACCTACAACACCGCTCAGCAGACGGCGAAGCCGCCCGCGGCGGCGACCCCGACCCCCAGCGCTACGGTCGGCACCGGCGGACCCGGTGCCGGAACGGCCGGGCCGCCGACCCGGGCGCACCGGGTGGGGCACAGGTTCGACAACCCGTCCCGGATGTAGCCCAGGGCAGGTGCTCCCGGCGAACCAGCTGGTTCAATCCACGCTCCATGGCGAGGGGGCCCCGAGCAGACTCGGGGCCCCCGTGCCAATCCGGGAAGTGCTCGCCTATCACGAAGCAATCTCGGTCCACCCGGGTGCCCCCTCACCTGCTACGTAAGGACTTAGCAAGAATTTCAGAGGTTTCGGAGGCGGCTCTAGCCAGTATCTTAAGAAAAACCTTACGAAACGCATATCTTCGGAATTTTCCGATCTCGTCCTCCTCGCAGGGCTAGCGTGATCCACCGGGTGCGTCACAGCGGACACCCTTACGGAGGTGGATTGAATGCTCAGCGGGCAACGGTCCGCATGGCGCCGGCGCGGAGGTAAATATCGTGCGGCGCGTATTGCGGTCCCCCTCGCCATATCGATGGCGTTGGGTCTGACTCTCGGGACCATCCTGGCGGTCTCGGGAGGTAACACGACCAAGATTCACCAGTCGGCGGCGGCCGCAGCGGTCGCTCCGGGTAACACCTCGTCGGCGGTCAATCCCAACTGCGACATCATCGTCCCGGCGCACCCGCTCAGCGCGCGCGGCCTGGCGACGCCTTACCAGCTCACCGGCCCGGCTGGCACCACGCCGCAGGCGTCCGGCTGCGAGACGACCAACTCGGTCAACCTGGGCGCGTTCGTCCAGGCCACCATCTTGAACCCGCGCACCGGCGCGCTTTCGGTCTACAACCCCTTGGTCGTCACGGCCGGGACCACGCCCGCGGCCGCGCCCAGGGTGCCGAAGCTGCCGCGCAACGCGATCGTGACCATTGACTTCGGGTTCAACGGTACGAACCTGGTCCAGGTCGGGGCGACGCCCGGCGCGCTGCGGCAGGGTAACTGCGTCGACGGCCTGAACGGATCGGTCTTCGGCCAGGTGTCGTTCTGCAACGGCATCAACTTCTTCCGCGCGGCGTTCCGGCTGGAGCGTGAGGGACGGCTGTTCGTTCCTTCGACCGGGACCTCGGCGAAGATCGTGCCGACCGCGGGCGCGATCGGGACGGGCAATGCCTGCCCGACCGTCCGCAACTTCGACATGGTCGACCAGGACCAGAGCGACAACGTGACCACCATTTACCTGCTGAACCCGACCACGGGTCAGACCGCGCAGGACACCGCGGCCAACGAGGCCAGCCTGGCGGGTGCGCAGAAGCTGGTCAACGGGAGCGACAACGCCCTGATCGACGATTTCCTCGACCCGACCCTCGGGTGCACCCCCTTCATGGCGCCCGACCTGGGGAACAACGGCACGATGGCCACCTCGCAGGCCCTCGACGAACTGCTGGCCGCCAGGAACCAGCCGCAGGTCGCCGCGCTGGTGCCGGAGAACGACGAGATGGTGCTGGACGCCGTCGGCCAGATCGACCCGGCCAAGACCAACCTCTACCGGGCCGAGGTCGGCCAGGCGCCGATCAGCGCGCAGACCGACACGAACGACAGCCCGGCGAACTACTGCCAGAACCTGGTCAACATCCAGACCCCGTTCCTAGCGGCTAACGAGGCGCTGCTCAACACCGATGGGTCACCGGTACCGACGGTGGGCGAGGACCTGTTCACCTTCCTGGCCAACCGGCTCAACATGTCCTTCACCAACCTCGGCTGCCAGAACTTCGGCCTCACCAACCCCGTCACCGTCGTCCTCGACGGGGCCGGCGCGGCCACGTCGGCCAGCTTCAACACCGGCCCGCAGACGGTGTCCAACACCACCGGCGTCGGTGGCGGTGGCGGTGGCGGTACTGGCACCGTGGCTGGCACCGCGGCTGGCACCGGCAACGGCGCTGCCACGCTAGGAGGACTTCCGGTCTTCCAGCTGCCGAACGGGAGTCAGCACGTCGGCCGCGAGTTCCACCTGCTGATGAACCCGTCGGGTGCGTAACGCAGCTGATTCGTTACGCATGACCAGTCAGGCCCGCTGACTAAGTCCGCGACACAGTGACCCCGGGAGAGCCTCCCGGGGTCACTGCGCGTCCGCGGGCATATGGTCGCCGGGCCGCGTCACCGTGCGGGTCGCACGCCCCGGCTATCGTGGACGTCACGCAGCCGTGGCTGACAGGAGGCCGACGTGAGCTCAGTGTTCGTGGTGGATGCGTGCCGGACGCCGATCGGGAAGATCAAGGGCGCGCTGGCGCAGGTACGCCCCGACCACCTGGCCGCCGACGTCATCACCGCCCTGACCGGGCGCAACCCGTGGCTGGACGTGACCGCGATCGATGACGTCTACTGGGGCGCGGCCAACCAGGCCGGCGAGGACAACAGGAACGTGGCCCGGATGGCCGTGCTGCTGGCCGGCCTGCCGGTCGAGATACCCGGGGCGACGGTGAACCGGCTCTGCGGATCCGGGATGGAGGCGGTCTGCGACGCGGCGCGGACGATCGCGGCCGGGGAGGCGGATGTCTGCCTGGCCGGCGGCTCTGAGTCGATGACCCGCGCGCCGTTTGTGCTCGGGCGTTCCGCCGACGCGTTCCCCCGGGCCATGGACCTGGCCGACACCAGGCTCGGCTGGCGGCTGGTGAGCCCGCGCATGCAGGAGATGTATCCGCCGGTCACGCTCGGCGAGACCGCGGAGAACGTGGCCGAGAAGTACGGCATCACCCGGGAGCGTCAGGACGAATGGGCGCTGCGCAGTCACCAGCGGGCGGCCGCCGCCCGGGACGCCGGACGGTTCGACGCCGAGACGGCGCCGGTGACCACCCCCCGGGGTGAGGTCCGGCACGACGAGGGGATCAACGGCGGCATCACCGCCGCGGAGCTGGCCGCCAAACGGCCGGCCTTCCGCACCGGCGGCACGGTGACCGGCGGCAACTCCTCGCCGCTGAACGACGGGGCCGCGGCGCTGCTGCTGATGTCGGAGAGCGCCGTGCGCCAGGCCGGGGTGCGGCCGCTGGCGCGTTACGCGGGCGCCTCGGCGGCTGGCGTCCATCCGGACTACATGGGGATCGGGCCGGTGCCCGCCCTGCACCGGGCCCTGCGCCGGGCCGGCTGGCAGCTGGACGAGCTGGACCTCGTAGAGGTCAACGAGGCGTTCGCGGCGCAGTCGGTGGCGGTGGTCGACGAGCTCAGCTGCGATCCGGACCGGGTCAACGTGAACGGCGGCGCGATCGCGATCGGGCATCCGCTGGGGTGCTCAGGGGCCCGGATCGTCACCACCTTGCTGCACGAGATGCGCCGGCGCGGCGCGGCCCGCGGCGCGGCCAGCATGTGCATCGGCGTCGGCCAGGGCATCGCCTCGCTCTGGGAAGCCGCCTGACCGCCCGAAACTACGACAGGCCGGCCGCGGCTGCGTAGTAGTTGCCAGTGGCCGAGGTCTGCAGCGGGGCGGTGGCGGTGTCGGCGGGCAGCGCGGCGGGGCTGACGAACGTGCTGCCCTGCGGGCCCGCTTCCACCGCCTGGCCGAGCGCGCTGCCGTGCAGGTACTGGGACCAGGGCACGAACCACTCGGTCCAGCCGTCGTCCCACCGGCCCGCCGCCGTGCTGTTGGTGACGGTGATGGGATCACCGGGGATGGACATGTTGTAGTACGTGACCGCGTCGGCCGGCGGCAGGTTCACGCAGCCGTGGCTGACGTTGGTGGTGCCCTGGTCGATCACCGACCAGGGGGCGGAGTGGTAGTAGTCACCGCTGAAGGTGAACCGGACAGCGTAGTTGACCAGCTCGTCGTAGTATCCGGCGCTGCCGGGCGCGCCGCCGCCGACCATGCGGACCGGGTTGGCTTTCTCCACGCTCACGTAGGTGCCGTCGGGGGTGGGCAGGCTGGCCCGGCCGGTGCTGATCGGCCACTGGTAGGCGCGCTTGCCGTTGAGGTAGATCTGGGTGAGGTGCGAAGTCGTGCTGGCCACGGCGATCAGCGACCGGCCGATGGTGAAGGACTGGGTCAAGTCGGCGGCGCCGTAGACGCCCTTGGCGCCCTGGACTCCGTTCAGGTGGCCGTCGAAGCTGACCGTGGTGCTGGCCAGCCAGTAGTCCCGCGGCCGGAAGTCCAGGTGCTCGTCGCCGTCCCAGTACCAGGCGCCGATCACCGGCTTGGAGGTGGTCAGCTCCAGCGACCGCTCGACCGCGGCCCGGTTGGTGATCGGCTGGCTGAAGGTCAGCATGATCGGCATGCCGACCCCGTAGGTCTGGCCGCTGCCCTCGTAGATCTCGGTGGAGAAGGTCTGCGCGGGGGACAGGGTCCGGAACGTGCTCGTGGTGGTGGTCTTCTGGCCGCTGCTGCGGGTGCCGGTCGCGGTCACCGTGTAGTTTCGGGCGGCGTCCAGGGTCCAGGTGCTGTGCCAGGCTTTGCCGCCGTCGGTCAGGCTGCCGGGGACGGGGTCACCCGAGGACTGGACGGTGACGCTCGTCACCTTGCCCTGGACCGCGGTGACGCTGATGCCGTTGGCGGGGTCGACGTCGCGGCTGCCGTTCGACGGGGTGATCTTCAGATCCGCCGCGAGCGCCGCGGCCCGCGCCCTGGCGGACGCGGAAGCGGACGCGGCGGCCTGCGCCCTGGCCTGGCCGGTGCTGGCTGGCGGTGCGTGTCC
>OBLT010001717.1_pt1 | contig 13886 bp, 14 predicted proteins | sample 1518721 | NCBI WGS metagenome assembly OBLT01 (sample SAMEA3539307, study PRJEB22396) | soil metagenome | biome: tundra; feature: field; material: soil | place: USA | collected 2010-05 | depth 0.15 m | reverse complement strand
TGTCGAGGATGACCTTCCCGGCCAGCGCCTCCGCCGGAAGGTGAGGGTACGCCTTGACCGGGACCGAGACCACCACGATGTCGCCCGCCGTGGCGGCCTGCTGGCCGGTCGCGGCGGTCGCCAGCGGCCCCAGCTCGTCGACGAGATCCTTCAGTGTTTCCGGCCCGCGGGAGTTGCTCAGCACCACGTGGTGCCCGGCCGCCACGCTGAGCCTGGCCACCGTTCCGCCGATCATCCCGCTGCCGATAAAGCCCGCAGTTGTCATGACCGCGCCAACCCCGGCTCGCCTCCGATCATTCCGCGCCGGCAGCGGCGCCCTCCCGGACGGCCGTGACCGGGACGGTTGCTGGTGCGGCGGTTGCGCGGGGGCGCAGGGTCACGTAGCTGACGGCCACGCCGACGGCCAGCAGCGCGATGGTGACCAGCAGGCCGGCGTGGTACCCGTCCACGAACGCCTGCACGGGGCTGGTGCCGGACCGCAGCGCGGCGGCCTGCCGGGTCCTGAGCACGGCGCCGATGACCGTGATGCCAAGCAGCCCGGCCACCTCCCGCGAGGCGTTGAGCAGCGCGGACGCGACACCGGCGCGGGCCGCGGGGGTGGCGTGCATGACCGCGTTGGTGAGCGGCACGTTCACGTCTGTCAGCCTGAATCGTCACCAAGCCGCAACATGAGTTTCCGCAGGTCAGAGCACGTTTCGACCAGGGTGCAAGGTCAGAGTATGTAGGTGCCTGAGACATCAGGTTTGATGATGCAGGTTTACTAGTACAGGCCAGTAAAACAGTTAATTAGAACATCTTGTCTACCTGTTCGGATGTCACTACCCTTGAAAGGGCGAGGAGGGCCGGGTACGGGGGCAGACATGGCAAACCCCCTGGTCAAGGGCATGTTTTCAGGACTCCCCCCGCCAGCGATCCCGTGGTGTGACCACCATACCGACACCAGGAACGGCAACGAGATAGCCAAGGTCGGCCAGATGCTTATGCGCTCTTGCTGCCGTTGCCTTTGCTATGCCGAATCTCTGTGAGAGCTGTACTTGTGATGGTACTGGCTGGCCTATTTTCCAAGTCCCGGACCTTATTTCGCTCTCAATAACGTGAGCAACTTGCAGATACCTTGGCACTCCGCTCAAGTCGTCTAGTTCGTCGCTCATGCTGGTTACCCTAGATGACCAGGTGTCCCAAGCTATCTACGGCTTGCACTTAGTGCTCTTAGATACCCTGTGGTGCTAGGCTTCTGAACAGGCAACATGTCAGTTTTGGGCGTGTCCGTAGGAAGCCAGGTCAAGTCATGCCAGATGCGATGGAAGCGGAAGACCTCAACTACATCCGTCATTCATGGGGATCGGTCTACAGGATCAATGCCCCGTTCACCCATGGCCGCTACTGGCAAGCCATCGAGCTCGCGATGCTGCCCGCCGGCAAGTACCCGCGCGTCGTTGAGTGCGCCGGGCCGATGACCGCGTGCGATGACCCGGAGTTCCACTACAGCTTCGGGATCGAGTTGTTCATCGCCGGGGTCAAGGCCGCCGCTGACCGGCTGGCCTGAGTGTGGCTAGGGTGAAACCATGACGGAGCAGCGCCCATGAGGGCCACGATGATTCTTGCCGACCACGCCCAGGTCGCGGACGGCAAGCTGTTCATTTCCGGCGGCGGCTGGTCGACCTGCGGGCCCGGCCCGTCGCCCTGCTCAGTGGCGGTGCTCTTCCACGTGCCGTGGCAGGAGACCGAGGAGAAGATCAGCTTCACGCTGCGGCTGATCGACGAAGACGGCCGCGCGGTGCATCAGCCAGGAATTCAGGGCACGGTTCCGGTCCAGGTCAACGGCCACCTTGAGGCTCATCGCGGGTCCTCCATGGCCCCCGGCACCGAGATCAACGTGCCGATGAGCTTCAACATCGTCCTGCAGCTGGCTCCGGGCGGGCGCTACACCTGGGTGCTCGAAGTGGACGGGTACACCGACGATTCCTGGCGGCTGTCGTTCGCCACCCGGGAAGCTCAGCCGACGCCCAGCTAGGGCTTGATCGCGCGGACGTGCAGGAACAAGGGGATCCGCTGCCAGCGCCTGTTGTTCGGATGGTCCGTGACGACCTGATCGGTGGCACCCACTTCCCTGACCGCCTCGATCAGCAACCCGGCCGCTTCCAGCGCGCGGCTGTACGCCTCGAGCGGCCGGTGCTCGCTGTGGAAGGTCAGCTGGGTGTCCTCCCAGGTCGCCACCCAGTCGGCCGGGGCCGGGTCCAGGTAGGAGCCGTCGATCAGGAACGGGGCGGCTGCGTCGCGGCCCTGGAACGATCCGGCGGAGTTAATCGGATGCGGGATCGCCAGGCAAAGCCGGCCACCGTGCTCGAGCACGCGGCCCGCCTCGGCGACGGCCTCCGGCATCCGGTCCATGTCGTGCAGGCTCATGTAGGCCACCACGAGGTCGAACGTCTCATCGCCGAAGGGCAGCGCGGCCGCGTCGGCGAGCACGGCCGGCGCAGCGGTGTCATGACTGACCGCATACCGCACCATGGTGGGCGCGGCGTCGACCCCAGCCACCCGGTATCCCACTGACTGCAGGAACCGGCCGAGCCGTCCCTCGCCGCAACCCAGGTCCAGCGTCCGGCCTCCCGGCTCAGGCAGGAGGTCAAGCAGGGCCGGCAGGTTGATGTCAGCGTGCGAACTGTCACGGCCCGGCGTCCGGGTGAACCGGGCCCACGTCCCGGCCTCGGCCTCCCAGCCGTCCCGCATCCTCACCCAGAAAGCCTGCCACATTTTCTCGCACGTGCGGCAGTGCCAGCTCGGCGGCAGCGCTAGCTCATGTGGCAGCGCTAGCTCATGTGGCAATGCAGCGCGCCGGCCGGGCTGATCGTCGTCGTGAACTGGCTTGTCACCCTGTGCAGGTGGTACGCGCGTAGCGCGTCCTGATCCGTGCGCCCCCTATAGGCGCTCACCTCTTCCGTTTCGGTTTCCTGGCTGCTTGATCACAGACGGTCCAAGCAATCGGGTTTAACAGGCGACACGGATTTAACGTCCGAATCGGGCGTTACCAGGGATGATCTTCCTGTCGTGAAAGGCTCACGCGGACACGCGAGCCGACCGGAGAATGCGTGGCCCTGAAGCGCGAGCCCCTCACGATGGAAGACCGGGAAGATATTTCCCGCGGCCTGGCGAAAGGACTGGATAATAAGGACATAGCCGCCTCGATCGGACGGGACGAATCGGTCGTTTCCCGGGAAATCGCGCGGCACGGCGGCCGGGAAGCGTACCGTGCATGGAAAGCGGGCGCGGCCGCCCGCGAATCGAGAAGCCGGGTTGGTTAGGCCTATGTATCGGGTGATCTGGTCGGAGGTGAATTCAGACATGCTCGTCTTGACTTCGCCGCAGAGAACCTGGCTGTCACAGATCGCGAAGATGGCTTCGACCCTGTCTTTGTCGTCATGGCTGAACCATATGTCGACACCTAGAAGGAAGTGTGATTTCATGCCTTCGCGTTGCACGGCTGCGAAGATCAGGAGGTGGGCAGCACGCCCTAGTCTCTGAGCAGGTCAATGAGATGCCGCATCGTTTGCGGATCCTGCATCAATGCCGTTTAGCCTGACACGAAAACTGGGTCTGGCTGGGCGCGGCCAGACTGCCCCGAGGAATCGGACATCTCCGCACCCGTCCTCCCGTGTGACCGTCGGCCAAAGGATTGTGTGTCGTTAGGTGTCAATTTCTTGATCCGGCGACGCACGATAATTCCGAGTCACTGACAGGCCGATGACGCGGTCGGCGGCCCGATAAATGCGGATATGCCGGACTGGCGCTTGCGGGTAGGCCAAATGACACCTGATGGCACGGTCAAGGCGACATTTGATGAGTAACGCCGCACGGCCGGAAACTGGCAGAATGGCTGTTCTGGTGCGGTGGTTACACCGTATCCTGGCGCAACTGAGTAGCAGGCTTCGATGATCCGCCGACGCCGTTAACCGAGGGGCAGATGAGTATAGGATCAAGGCTGCGAACCGCCCAGGCTCAGCCATCTGCCGAGGAAAAGTCCGAGCGGCGGCGGATGTCGTTCTACGACCTGTTCTTTCTCGCCGCAGGCGGAGTCATCGGATCGGGGTGGCTGTTCGGCGCGGTGCAAGCGAACCAGGGCACCGGGTCCTGGGCCGTGCTCTCCTGGCTCATCGGCGGCGCGCTGATGCTGGTGATCGTGGCCGTCATGGTCGAGCTAAGCACCGTGGTGCCCAAGACCGGCGGACTGACCTTTCTCCCCCTGCAAAGCAGCGGGCCGCTCCTCGCGACCGTGGTGGCGGCGGGTGTATGGGTCTTCTACGCGGTCGACCCGGCGAGCGAAGCGGTCGCGATGGTCAGGGGCCTCGCCGCCTGGAGTCGCTGGCCGACCCTGGTCAACGGCAACGGCAACGGCAACGGGCTGACGCCGCGGGGCATCGGCTGGGCCGCTCTGTTCCTGCTCGGGATCGCCGCGGTCAACCTGCTCGGACCGAGGCTGTTCCTCATAGTCAACAACGTGCTGACCGCGTTCAAGATCTTGATCCCGCTGCTGATCGTCGGATTGCTTCTTTACACGCAGCTGCACCCGCCGGCCCATGCGGTGCACTTCCCGCATTCGGGCACGGCGACGACGACCCGTTATGGCGCGGGTTCCGTGCTCAGCGCCGTAACCGCCAGCAGCGTGATCTACGCCTATCTCGGCTTCCAGGGGCCGCTGGACTTCGCGGGGAACGTCAGGCGGCGCGGCGTCGGCGAAGCGGCACGCCTGCGCTGGGCTGTCTATGGCACCGTCTGCGGATCCATCTTCCTCTACGTCTCGCTGCAATTCGTCGTCACCTACATGCAGCATCGTTCCGGTGGGGCGATCAGCGGGACACGATCGCCTTACGCCGACTTCGCCAGGGCGGTCGCGCCCGGCTGGGCGGCCCCGCTCATCAGCTGGCTGGTCAGCCTGGACACGGTGCTCTCCCCGGCTGGCACTGGGATGGTCTTCACCTACGTGCTGACCCGTGAGGTTGCCGCGCTCAGCCGTGCCCACCTGACGCACCGCGGCCTCCAGCAGAGCAAGTACTCGCTCATCCCCCTGACCAGCGGCCGGCTCAGGAAGCTGTTCGGGGACGACCGGCTCGACGTGTACTGGCTGATCCTCGTCGTGGACTTGCTCGTCAGCACGGTCGCGCTGCTGTGCTTCGGCGGGAAATGGTCCGTGCTCAGCGCCATCACCACCACTCTGGCCCTGATCGTCTACTCGACACAGAGCGTGGTCCTCGCCTCCCTGCGGTGCCGGGAGCCAGAGCGCTTCCCGAGACCGTGGTATTCGGCCCTGGCCGAGGTCGGCTTCGTGTCGATCGCCGTCATCTTCTTCCTGGCGGGCTGGGACCTGCTGTGGCAGGGCATGGCGGCGCTGACCGTGGGCTGCCTGCTGCTGTTCGGACTGCCGCTCGGGCTGTCGGCGTCGCGATGGTATGACGCCACGGCCCACGCGGTCGGGTTCCGGCAGGCGCGGACGAACCCCGCGGCGCAGTCGGCGGCCCTCTTGTTCGTTTTTTTCGCCGGGCTGGCACTCGCGTCGCTGGTGGTCAAGCAGGTGTGGCCAGCGCATGCTGCCAAGGCGTGGGACGCGGCGGGGCTGGCCGTCATCGCCGTGCTGGCCTGGTTCACCTTCCGCCAGCTGGTTGACCTGTCGGTGGGGTACATGAGGCAGCACCCGCCGACTCTCCCGGAGGCGATGCCCGTGGCCGGGCCCGCCGGACCGGCACTGTCGCGGGGAACCGCTACTGGACGAAGTGGATGATCGCGTCGGCGTCCGTGTCGTAGGACAGGCGGCGCAACGCCCTCACGACACCCTCGCGGCGGTGAGTGTCGGCCCAGCGCCCCACGGTTGCGCTCAGCAGCGGGTACCAGCGCTTGTCGTCGTGCATCGCGCCGAGCCGCACGCGCGCGACGATGTTGGCGGCGTCTTCCTCGCTGAGCCACTGCTCGTTCTCCAGGCAGCGTTCAAGCAGGTCAAACCCGGCGTCAGCCCGGACCTCCGCATAAACCCTGGCCGCGATGTCCGCGACGACCCAGCCCGTCGGCGGATGACCAGCGGCCCCGGGATCCGACAGCGCGCGAAGTGCCCAGAAGGTGAGGGTGGAGGCCCTCGGCAGCACCTGGAGTCCATGGACGTAGTCAATGAATTTCTCGACGGCGACCTCGCGCCCGATGTAGATCTCGCTGCTGAGCAGAGGCGCGGTGAGTTGCCTATTGACTGCCTGTGCCGCGCGTGGCAGCTCCCTACGGCCCACCCGGCCCAGGAACTCCGCGACCTCTGCTCCTGTCTCCCGGCCGCTGACACGCACGGCTGCGGCGGCATGCAGCTCCCTACGGCACCTGCCCGGAACCTCGCCGCGGTGCTTCAGCCTTTCCTGGAGACTGTCCAGGAACTCGATCGGACGCGGTCTGGTGCTGTCCGCTCCCCCCGCGACGATGTCGGTGAGCAGGTCCCTGAGGGTCCCGGTCAGCTCGCCGGACTGATGCCAGAGCCGGATGATTTCCACCAGGTCCGTGTCCGGCCGGGCCGCCGCGTAGCCGCGGACCAGGATGAGACGTGCCTGTGCGCGCCCGGCCAGGTTCTCGCACACACCGATTAGCCGGTGCGGCTCCCAGGTGCCTCCGACGCGCCGAGCCAGCTCCCTGTCGGCACCCCGTTCACCGATCAGCAGACTGGCGACGAGCGCGATGGTGTCGCGTTCCTGCTTCGCCACATCTATCCGCCGTTCGACCCAGTCCTCCACGATGGTCTCAGCCGGGCTGAGGTGGTGCAGAGCGGCGACGATGCCAACCCGGGCGGCCGATCCGGCTACCGGGTGAGCCGAGGCTTCCGCGCCCGCCTGGAGCAGCGTAAGCCGCAGCAGCTCGGCGGCCTCGTCGGCGCAGTCAGCCGCGCGCAGGGCGATGTAGAGCAAGGCCTTGTCGAAGTTGGTGCGGCCAGAAGACGTCACGACAAAGGCGTTCAGGGCCTTCGTGACCAGGTCTGCCTGCCCCTCGCGGCGGCATTCCGCGATGAACACCGCCACTTCCGGCACGATCCGCTGCGCTGTAACTTCATGGACGATGCTGTCGGTCAGCCGCGACGGAGTCCCGGACCGCTGTGACTCCATCGTCCACTGTTCGATCGCGAGCTTGGCCGCCTCCTCGACGGGCCGGGTCAGGGCCGCCAGGGTCAGCACGGCCGTGGCGTCCAAGGGCGCGAAGCCTCCGACGCCCTCCAGCTCCGGCCGGAGCTCCAGCAGATGCTCGGTCTCGCGATGGCGCGCGAACGTTCCCAGGAGCCGCATCGCGCCGACCGGATCCGGCTCGACGCTGTCGCGGGTGCCCTTGTCAGGGAGGGTGCCCTCGCGGATCGCCCGTATCCGTTCGACGATGGTCGGGATGTCCCTGGTGCGCACCCAGTCGACCCACCAGTCGTCAGGTCTGCTCTCGCTCATGCCGGCAGTGCCCGTTTGGCCTCGGCCCAGTACCGGGCGAACACAGCCGGGTTCTGGAACTCCCTGTCGGCGCGCTCGCTGATGTGCCTGGCGACGCCCTGGCCATGCCCGTCACGCTTCTTGGACAGGATCGCGACCACCTTCCCGGTCTTCGGCGGATCGGCGAGAAGCTGGTCGAGGTCGTCCTCGGTCGGGTGCTTCATGATCCTGGCCCACTCTTCCGCCGAGGCGGGAGTCGGCGGCCGGCGCTTGCGTTCCGACCGTGCTTTCTGGTTGGTGAACAGCGCCATGCTCTCCCTGGCGTCGTTCAGGATCATGCGGGGCTCGTCGTGCTCCGTGCCGCACTCGGACATACCATCCTCGACCGCGTCCCTGATCATGCCCAGGGTGAGCTCGTCGTTGTCCTCCTCCGTGCCGTTCAGGAGGAGGTTGAGCAGGTGGCCGCTGAACGGGGTGCAGTCCGCTAGTTCCCCCAGCAGTTCGGGGCAGCCGACGGCCGAGGCCTGGTCGATGTTCTTCACCGCCGTGAACACGCAGGTACCGTCCCTGCCCTGCTGCCCGAGCACGCCGGGCAGCGCCCAGTGCTTGCCGCCTAGGTTCCGCAGCTGGTTGGAGCAGCAGCAGTCGGCGACCAGGACCTTCAGGGAGGCCTTGCTCCGCCGGATGACGCGATAGACGTACCAGCTGTTCAGCCAGGTATGCGGCTCATATCGGCGCGAAGACCCGACCGCGAAGTGCACCTCGGCTCCGGGCACGTCCACCCAGTAGTCGCCGTGACCGACGTAGATGACCAGCAGCGTATCGCCCGGAACGGTCTGCCCGGCGGCCCGCTGCACCGCCTCCATGACGCCGTCGATCGAGGGGAGCTGGTTCGCCGGCAGGACCTCTACGCGGCCCGCATTCCATCGCCGGTCGGCTGCGAGAATCTCGCCGTACAGCCGCGCGCTGTTCCCGATCTCCGGGTGGCTCCCGATCCCGGAACCCGGCGCGTAGTTCGCGGGACCGATCACGACCGCGCGGGAGGTCACCTCAATCCTCCGCTTCTCCGGCCCCTGGCTCCTCCTCAAGTCCTGGAGCGGGCTCATCCTCAGGCAGCTCCTGCGTCCGGACTTCGATGCCCGGCGGATCGAGCCGCCTGTCTCGCCATCGGCCGATCGCTTCGCGCACGCGATCCACGGTCGCCTCGACCATCACCTCGGCGCCCTTGCCGGCCGCGCCGCTGATCATGGCGGTAAGCAGCAACTCGCCGACTCCGGCCAGATGCCCGTCGTCCGGAGAATGCTCCTCGCGCCAGTCAAGGTCCGTCTCCTTAGCCAGGTCCGTGAGCAGGCGATCGGCGTCGTCGATGCCAATTCTCCCCGTTACCCGCACGGTGACGCGCGAAGTCATACCAACCCCCTTTTCGATCCGGTTGACCGGATTCGAGGCATGGAATTCTGATATCGGTAGTGGAGAATATCCGCGGCGTCCCCGCCGGTCAATGCATTTTATCAAAACGCCGACCCGCACTCGACGCGACGTGCCGAATCGACTTCCCATCGTACCCATTCACAGGTGGTGCAGCACTGATGCAGGCGGGCTCGTAAGGCTTTAGCTTGGGCGTTTTCTGCCTGTTGATTCATCGTGTATCTATTTGCCTGGTGATGGCGGATTTGGGAACCTGCGGCGCGTGGCTGATGAGCCTGGCCGGCCGGACGCGGCTGTAAGGGCAGCGTGAGCTGCTTGCCCGGCTGCGCGCGGTGCCGGAGGCGAAGGATGTCGAGAACCGGCGCTGCGGGCTGATCTCGCGGCGCTGCGGGCGGGCAGCCATACCGTGCCGTGGACATCCAAGCCGTAGTTCCGGGCGACGCGGACGGCCCCATTGATCGTCGGTAATGGCCGTGGCGGAGCGAAGCTCGGCCACGGCGAACCGCTAGCTTCGCCCAGATCGCGTTCGCCCGAGCCTAGGCGGCCTGCCCCACAGTGCGAAGATGCCGACATCCTGCTCGCCCTGCTCATCGCGCTCCTACGGAAAGGAGGCCAGCTTGTGGGACGTGGCCACGGGCCGGGAAGTCACCCGGATCCGTCACGCCCGTCCGATCCAGGCCACGGCGTTCAGCCCGGATGGCACCCGGCTGGTCAGCTTCAGCGAAGAGGGGACGACCCGGTAATGGGACACGGCTACCGGCCGGGAACAGCTTTGGGGCGGACGGACTCGCCTGTGGGATGAGCCACCGGCCAGGAACAACCATGGGCGAAGCGCATGGCACACTGGACGCCCGCGTTCAATGCGGATGGTAGTCGGCTCGCCACAGCCAGCACTGACAATATGGCCCGGCTGTGGGACCCAGCCAACGGCCAGGAAATCAGCTGCATGCCGCACGGCTCAGCTCCTGGATACGGCGACAGGCGCGGAGCCGGCCCGGATGAGGCATGACAATGCGATCCAGCCCGTGATGCTCAGCCCGGACGGCTCTCAGCTGGCGACCCGAGCGGGCAAGACCGCCAATCTGTGGGCCATATAAACCCGCAGGCCGGTGAGCCGAATAGCTGAACCGTATAATCTCGGTGATCTCCACATCGGCGAGATGTCCCGGGTGCCGCTGTTAAGAGGAAAATCTAAACTCCTATGCGTGATCGAGCCCGGGCGAGGCATCCGCACTCGTCTGCGCACCAGAATGACCTGATCTGCGCGGACCACTGCCGGCTCCAGGGCGCAGGGTAGCCGCATTTAGCACTGCTGGCCCCGCGTCCTCGATCCTGGACGGCCTGGCCGCGCTCATCGGCGGGCGGGCGCGGCGGCGTTTAAGCGCTCGGGCGGGTGCTCGCCGGTGACGATCAGGCGCCCCCGCAGGGGCACAGTCCCTCCGTCCAGGTCGCCGGGTTCTTGACGAGATTCCCGTTGCTGGTGTACGCAGGCGGCCGCAGCCCGGTGTAGCGCACCGTGATCCTCGTAAAGTACCTCTCGCCGGGATGCCAGGCTGCCGGCTCGCTGCGCCAGAAGGTGACCACGACCGGGTAGTCGTGGAACGTACCCATCGCGCAGTCGGGCGCGCAGTCGTTCAGCTCGTGGACCCCGGTCGCGATGGCCTGTCCCGCAGTCCAGTTTATCCACGACAGACGGGCCAGGACGCTGTTGGCATCCGCGCAGGTGAGGATGAAGCTCGCCGGCTCCACCCGTGCCTGTTCAAGGCAGTCGAACACCACGATGCTGGCCGCTGCGGTCGGTGACGACGCGGCACTGCCCGGGCGCGCTGGTGAGGACGGCGCTGGTGAGGACGGTGCCGCAGTGCTCGGCTGACTGCTGGCGTTGCCCGCCCGGTAGGTGGCCGAGGCGCCCGCCCGCAGGCTGGCCTGCAGCCCGGTCTGGGTCCCGGACTGGGTGAGGCTCCCGCAGGCCGTCACGGCCAGGATTCCGGCCAGGCCCAAGACCGCGCGGGCGGCGAAGGCGGACGGGAGGCGATGTCGCTTCATGATGCCTCCTCAGGTAGTGATGGTGCCCGCAGTCCGCGGACCCGTACCTTCAGACGCCGGCCCGGGACCGTTGGTTGCGGGTCAGCGAGGGCCGGGAGCGAGCTGATCCGATGAGCAACGGCGAGCAGGGCGCCGCCGATTCTGCGGGAAAGGGCCCCGTCGCCCTTGTCCGGGCCGGTCTGATCGAGCTTGAGACTCTCGACAGCCAAGCCAGCAGCATCCCTGCCCACTCAGCGGTGATCGACCGTATCCGGTGCTGGATCCAACGCCATGCGCAAAAAGGCACAGAGAGCCTTCATCCACCCATGACACCATCGACGACGCCAGCTATACGACGTTCTCCCAGCTCAATAACCATATATGCGAGCATCAGTAGGTTCCGCTGTGCAAACGATAATGACACACATTGTCCGCCTGGCTGCTGGAAGGAGCCAGGCATGCACGACAACGACGAGGACAACGACGGTAAGTTCCCTGATGAGAGCCCGGTCGAGGTCCGCTACCCCCGGTCGAAGCATGAAGAACAGGCCGACCGCGGGACCTGGCCGTGGCTGCCGTGTTCCATCGTAGAACAGTGCGGCCCGGACGAATGGTACGTGTGCGTCGAGGTCCGGGAGCTGGCCGTCCTGCGCGACGGCCGGCGGGCACCGCGCGGTACGGCCAGCCGTAACCTCTACTATCCGTGCTGTTTCAGGGATAGCTCGGAGATCCGGCCGCGCCCAGCGCACGCCAATGCGGCCTCCGGCACGCCCGGCACGAGGGCGGCCCGGTGACCGGCGACCGGGTGATCCGCTTCACGACGGCGGCTGTGGTCTGCGCCGTGGCCGCCTTCGCGGCGGTGATCAGCTACTCCCACATCTACGGCCTGGGCCGGGCGCACGGCCAGGACGGCACGGCGGCCCGGCTGCTCCCGCTGTCTGTGGACGGGTTAATCCTGGCCGCCTCGCTGGTGCTGCTGCACGAGGCCCGCAACGACCGGGACGCGCCAGGTCTGGCCCGGCTCATGCTGTGGCTCGGCATCGGCGCGACGATCGGCGCGAACGTCGCCTACGGGGCGGGATACGGGCTGCCCGGCGCGCTGATCTCTGCCTGGCCCGCGGTCGCGTTCATCGGCGCGGTAGAGATCGCCATGCAGCAGGTGCGCCGCGCCCGCGCGCCACTGGCGACCACGACCGTGCCAGACATGCCAGAGGTGCCGGGCGACGTGGAACAGGCGGTCCGCGCGGCGTACGCGGCGTCGGTCGCGGCCGGGCAGCCGCTGAGCCAGCGAGCCATGGCCGAGCGGTTTGGCCTGTCCCGTCGCAGGGTGAGCCAGCTCGTCACCCAGGTCACCGCGTCCGGCAATGGCCACCAGCCCGAGAGCGAGGCAGCATGAGCAGGAAACCGTACGACGAGCTGCCGTGGTGGTGCCAGCTCCTTTGGCCCTGGTCCGGACCACCGTGGTATGAGCAGGTCGAAGACCTCGATGCCTATCTCGCCGCGTACTGGTGCGCGCTGCACCTGTCAGCCGCCGGACTGGCTGAGCTGCTCGCTGGCGATGACCCGCCAGGTGAGAGCTACCTGGCCAAAGCAGGGCGGCTGACCGCCGCCCGCCACCAGGCCCAGGAGATCATCAGCCACGAGTACGGCCCGCCCGCGGAGGATGAAGACGCCGACGACGAGTACGACGAGCCGACCCTAGACGGGGAACGGCCAGTGGTCGTGGGCCGCGACCACCCATCCTGGGCGGAGGTAGATGCCGAGCAGCGGGAGCGGATCGGCGATCCGCCCGGTGAGGATGGCCGACCATGACCGCATTAGTTATCTTGAGCTTTCGCGTCAGCCGGAGCTGTGACCTGCGCCATCGCGTCGCGGACACTGTCGTTGACGCGATGGCGGCGGCCTGATGAGGAGTGCTTCAGAGGCGGGATTGTTACCGGATCGGGTCCTGGCTGTGCGCTGCGGCCGAGCGCTGTTACGCGATGCTTGCTACGTGCATCTTGCGCCGCCTGTCGCCGGGGGGTGCGGGTCGAGTTGCGGGTTGCGGAGTTCGATCTGGCCGCGGCCGTTCAGGAAGACGCCGAAGATGATGCTGATGGCATCGGCCGGGATCTGGGCGGTGACCTCGTGGCGGGTCCAGTCGCGGGTTCCGGTGACGGGGGCGAAGTGGTTCTCGGGATCGTGCCAGGGATCCGGTGGGGCCGGTCGCCGTCCTTGGCGGGGGATGCGGAGCACCAGTCCGGCGCGGTCGGCGACGTCGGTGGTGCGCAGGTCGCCGCGGAAGGTGACGGCGCGGCCGCGGTAGTCGTCGGGTTCGATCTCCTGGCCGAGGAAGGCGAATCCGGCGGGTCCGGGCACGGCCGCGGTCAAGATCGCCCGCCCGTCTTCGGTGGTGCAGGAGTAGTCCTGGTCGTGGGACCCGGTCACCTGGCGCAGGAAGGTGCCATCGAGCTGCCATCGGTGCAGGCCGTCGGTGAACGCCAGGTTGCGCGGCTCGAACCGCGTGTGCTCGAACGGCCCGGGGGGTGCCTGCTGGCGGCTGCGGAACGGGCTGAGCGGGTCGGGGCCGGTGACGGGCTCGGCGAGCCGGTCCATCACCGGGTCGTCGACGGCCAGCGGCGCGCCGGTGATGACCGCCAGGGCCAGGCCGTCGGCCAGGCGGGTGGTGACCTGCCGGGTCCCGCCGGGCACGGCGATGTCTACCCGCGTGGCGGTCACCGCCGGGCCCAGGTCGGTGACGGTCACGGCGGTCACGGTGATCCCGGCCGCGTGCAGCAGCTGGCCGGTCATCTGCCCGGCGTCGTCTTCGGGGTGTTCCTGGTCGCGGTCGCCGGGGCGGGCGAGCAGGCGCCAGAACGCGCGGCCGGCGGGGGCGGGCAGCCGGACCGGCAGCGCCCGGTGCCCGGCGTCGTCGGCGAGTACCACGAGGCCGGCTGGCTGGCGTCCGGGCCAGGGGTCGGCGTGCGCGATGCGGACGGCAGTCATGGGGGTTCTCCGGGAGGTGGC
>OBLT010001716.1_pt1 | contig 13889 bp, 12 predicted proteins | sample 1518721 | NCBI WGS metagenome assembly OBLT01 (sample SAMEA3539307, study PRJEB22396) | soil metagenome | biome: tundra; feature: field; material: soil | place: USA | collected 2010-05 | depth 0.15 m | reverse complement strand
CCCAACCGGGTGCGTGTTCTCCATGGCCCTGCAGGCGGCGACCATCAGGGCCGTATCGCTGACGTGCAAGATCTGTTCTTCGCTCGGGGACTTTCGTCCATTATTGACGATAGGAAACCGTTTCGCCACCGCGTGCTTCGTGCCGCCCCCGCCGCCCCGAGGGAGATTCCGCTTCACCACGAAACGCGGTACTCTCTAAGCCATGGTCTTCGACGTCACGGCTTTTGGCGCCAAGGGCGATGGCCGGACTCCCGCTCGGGAAGCCATCGACAAAACGGTGGAGGCGGCGTCAGCCGCGGGCGGAGGGACAGTGTGCTTCCCCGCCGGAACCTACCTCACCGGATCGATTCGCCTCCGCAGCCGGATCACCCTCGAATTCGAGGCCGGTGCGACGCTCGAAGCCTCGGACGACGTCACCGCCTACGACGAAGCCGAGCCTAACCCGTGGACCCAGTATCAGGATTTCGGCCACAGCCATTGGCACAACAGCCTGATCTGGGGCGAGGAGCTGGAAAACATCGCGATCGTTGGAGGGGGCTTGATCTCCGGCAAGGCTCTGGCGCGTGGCCAGGCCCGCGGTGGCGGCAACAAGGCGATTGCTCTCAAGCTCTGCCGGAACGTGACACTCCGCGACTTCTCGATTCTCACCGCCGGGCATTTTGGGGTCCTGGCGACTGGCGTGGACAACCTGACCATCGACAATCTCAAGATCGACACCAATCGCGACGGCATCGACCTGGACGGGTGCCGCAATGTGCGGATCTCGAACTCGAGCGTCAACGCGCCCAACGACGATGCCATCGTCCTGAAGTCCAGTTACGCCCTGGGCGCCGCGCACCCCACAGAGAACGTGACCATCGTCAACTGCCTGGTGAGCGGCTACGATATCGGCTCGCTCCTCGACGGCACCTATAAGCGCACCGTGACGCGGGCGCCCGACCGGGATGGCCCGACCGGGCGCATCAAAATCGGCACGGAAACCAATGGCGATTTCCGGAACATCACCATCTCCAACATTGTCTTCGACCGCTCCCGCGGCCTCGCCCTGGAGTCGGTGGACGGCGCACACGTCGAAGACGTGGCCATTTCGAACATCACCATGCGGGACGTTTCCAACGCTCCGATTTTCATTCGCCTCGGCAACCGCCTGCGGGCGCCCGAGGGAACTCCCATCGGCGCCATGCGACGGGTGAGCATCAGCAACGTGGTGGTCTACGATGCCGATCCGCGCTACGCATCCATCATCAGCGGCATCCCCGGCCATGATGTCGAGGACATAAGACTGAGCGGCATTCGCATCCTGTACCGGGGCGGCCTCACGCTCGACCAGGTGGCCAGGCAGCCGGCGGAGATGGTAAATCCGTTCTTCTACCGGGAAACCGGCGGGATCCCTCCCCGGGAACCCTACGAGACGCCGGAGCGGGAGAAGGAATACCCCGAGCCTTCCATGTTTGGAATGCTGCCGGCTTACGGCTTCTTTATCCGGCACGCCACAGGGATCGAAATGAGCGACGTGAATGTGGGCTATATGCGGGAAGACCGCCGGCCGGCATTCGTGTTTGAGGATGTAAAGGGCATCGACTTGCACCACGTCAAAGCGCAGAAGGCATCCGGTGTGCCGGCCTTTGTGCTGATGAACGTCGAGCGGTTGTCCATTGATCGCTGCCCGCCAACGCCCGACACCCAGATCGATAAGGTCACTCGCAAAGAGATGTGAGCAGCGACGCACCTAAAGTAAGCGTCGTGCCATTCTGGGGAGATGCGCCGGAACGGACTTTGGCACGAACCGGATTTCCTGAAACTCTGGGGCGGTCAGGCGGTTTCCCAGATGGGGTCCAGCATCACCGACATCGGGTTGCCATTCACGGCCGTCCTCATGCTCGGGGCCTCGCCGCTTCAGATGGGCCTCCTCAGTGGATCCGGCGCCGCCGTTATCCTGATTTTTGGCCTGTTCGCCGGAGTTTTGGCGGACCGTCTCCGGCGACGCCCGATTCTGATCTTCGCGGACCTCGGACGCGCCGTCGTGTTGGGAACCGTTCCGCTGGCTGCCGCTCTCCACCGCCTGAGTATGGGCCACCTGTATCTGGTCGCGGCGGCCAGCAGCCTGTTGACCGTGCTTTTCGAAGTGAGTTACCAGGCGTACGTGCCCTCGCTCGTGGACCGCGAGAACATCGCGGACTGTAACGGCAAGTTAGCGCTGGCCGGGTCGGTCGCGGAAGTCGCGGGGCCGAGCCTCACCGGCGTTCTGGTGGCGTGGATTACCGCCCCGAGAGCCATCCTGTTCGACGCCATCTCCTTCTTGCTCTCGGCGATTTCGATCGGGCTGATCCGCAAGCCCGAGCCTCAACCCGTACAAAGGCCGCAACCGCATATGGGACAGGAAATCGCGGAAGGGCTGCGCGCTTCCTGGAACGAGCCAATCCTGCGGGCATTGGTCCAGCGGACCGCCACTGCTTCTTTCTTTCTGGGCTTCGGCAGCGCCCTGTACCTGATCTTCGCGATCCGGGAACTCGGCTTGAGCGCCGCGCTGCTGGGCACCATCATCTCGGTGGGCGGGGCCACCAGCCTGGCCGGGGGGCTGGTGTCGCCGCGTCTGGTCGGGCGCTTTGGCTTTGGGCCGACTTTCATCGGGGCTGCGATCGTGACCGGGATTACGATGCTGGTGCCGACGCTTTCCCGAGGACCGGTGGCGGTTTGTGCCGCTATCCTGGGCACGGCGCAATTGTTCGACATGGCTTGGCCGATCTACCACATCAACGAGCTGAGCCTGCGCCAGGCGGTCACACCGAATCATCTGCTGGGTCGCGTGAACGCCGCGATGCACCTGCTGTTCCGCGGCGTTCTCCCGGTGGGAGCGCTGGCCGGCGGCATGATCGCCGAGGCGATTGGAATCCGCCTCACCCTGTTCCTCGGCGCCCTCGGGTACCTGCTTTCGACGTTGTGGCTGGTATTCTCACCGATACGCCAGTTGCGCGAACTGCCGGAACCTTCGCAAATTGCTTCGGCCTGAGCAGCCCGTTCCGCAGGGGCGTTGCTTCTCCATCGTCTCTTCGAATCTGTCGGGGCCGACTGGAGGTTCCGGCTGAAAATGCTGCATACTCGTTCCATGGATCACGTGACGACCGGGGAATGGAGGCAACTCCTGAGCCTTCTTCTAGCCCAGCGGCTTGAACTCAACGCCATCGAAAGCGCTCTAAAGAGCGCCCGTGTTTTAACCGATGCGCAGCTTAAAGAGATTCGCACACAGACGTCGGACACCGCCAAAGCCTGGAGTTCGAAGGAAGGCGACGATGTCTTGACACTCCTTGCGGTGCACTCATCGCCCGCTGCCACCATGCTGGTCCCCCAGACGCATGAAGAATTGAGGCGGCGTTTTGAAGGGGAGTCGGATCCCGCCCTGTGACGCCGCCCGAGGTTGGGTGAAACACGGTCGCGCGGTCCGGCTACGGCCGGCTTTCAGCCGGCTTGCCAGGCGAAAACGCCTGTCCCACCATGTCTGACCAGGCTCGGACTACGGGGTCTTTTGGCCGTGCGCGGCGGTGGTACGCAGGTGGGCATAAAAGCCCAAGTCCGTGCCCGTTAGCATCTTCGTGATGAACACGATCTGCCCGGTGTGCATCGAAAAATGCTCCACCACATGATAGATCGCCTCCAGTACCGACACATCATACTGCTGGAGCAGCAGCCGCTCGGCGAGGCGCTCTCGTGGGACACCGTCGATGACCCCCACGGCTTGCTCCACAGTGCCGCGCAGGCGCTCGATCAGTTCCGGAATCGGCACGCCGCCACGCGCGTCGAATTCGGTGTCGCGCCGGCGGATGTCCGGTTGGCCTCCCACGCCCGATACGATCCACTGGCGTACGTTGCCCGAGAGGTGCAGGACCAGGTTGCCCACCGCGTTTTCATTTTCGCCGCCGCGCGCCCAGACCTGCTCCTCGTTCAGTTTGCCGAGACAGGTCTCGATGCGTTCCGTGTAATTCCGCAGTTTACCGGCGGAGTGATCCAGAAATTGGCATTCCAGAGTGTCATCCATATCAATCCTCTCAGTATAGAGGGGGCCGTCGGTTATCCTGGAAGGGCGGGGATTGCTCTTGCGTGAACCTGTTCACATTATCGGCGGCGGGCTGGCGGGGACCGAGGCGGCGTGGCAAATCGCGCGGCGCGGTCTGCGCGCCGTGCTGCACGAAATGCGGCCGGCGAGGCGCACTCCCGCGCACCAGACCGATCGCCTGGCCGAACTGGTGTGCAGCAATTCGCTTAAGTCCGAGCAGGAATCCTCGGCGCCCTGGCTGCTGAAAGAAGAGTTGCGCCGCCTGGGGTCGCTGCTCCTGTCCGCGGCACAGAAGACCCGTGTGCCGGGCGGTCACGCGCTTACGGTGGATCGAGAGTTGTTTGCAGCCGAAGTGACTGGCGCGATCGCGGCCGAACCGCTGATCGAACTCCGCCGTGAGGAAGTGACATCGCTTCCCGAGGATGCTGCGCGCGCGCGCATCACGATCATAGCCACCGGCCCGCTGACCAGTGACGCCCTCGCCCAGGAGATCGCGCGCCTGACCGGGTCCGGCCGCCTGTTCTTTTACGACAGCATCAGCCCTATCGTGGAAGCCGACTCGGTGGATACCTCGATCGCCTTCTGGGCCTCGCGCTATGGGAAGTCTACCGATGGCACCGACGACTACCTCAACTGCCCGTTCGACCGCCGGCAATACGAAATGTTCGTGGACGAGTTGCTGAAGGGCGAGAGTGTCTCCGCCCATATCGCCGAGGACGGCACGCCCTACTTTGAGGCGTGCCTGCCCATCGAAGAACTGGCGCGCCGCGGACGCGAAACGCTGCGGTTCGGTCCCATGAAACCCATGGGGCTGAGCGATCCGCGCACGGGGCGCCGGCCCTGGGCCGTGGTGCAGCTACGCCAGGAGAACCTGCGCGCCCGGAGTTTCAACCTGGTGGGCTTTCAAAACCACCTGAAGTTCGGCGAGCAGGCGCGGATTCTCCGCCTGATCCCGGGACTCGCGAAGGCGGAGTTCCTCCGGTTCGGGCAGATCCATCGCAACACTTACATCAATGCGCCGGCGCTCCTGACCCCTACGCTGCAACTGCGCGCGCATCCGGACGTGCTGTTCGCGGGCCAGATCTCCGGCGTGGAGGGTTACGTGGAGGCCATCGCCACCGGGCTGATGGCGGGCATGCACGCCGCCGTGCTGGCAACCGGCGGCCGGCCCGCCCCTTTTCCCCGCGAAAGCGCTTTAGGTTCTCTGTGCCATTACGTGTCCGGGGCGGACCCGTCCAACTACCAGCCGGCCAACATCACTTTCGACCTGCTGCCCGAACTGGGCGAGACCGCCAGGCAGGAACTGCGGCGCGACAAGAAGGCGCGTCATGCGGAGATTTGCCGGCGCGCGCTGGAGGCGCTGGAACGGACTCTCCACGCAGGGCCCGTCTCGGCTGGGCCGGGATTCGCCGGGCCGGGATTGGACGGGCCGGGACTGGATAGGCCGGGATTGGACGGGCCGGGAGGCACGGCCCAGTGATCCTCTCCACCCAGATCGAGCGCTATCTCCAGGAGTTGGCGCGGGAGAGTGCTTCTCCCCACACCATCACTGCGTACGAGGCCGATCTGCGCCAGTTTTTGGATTTCCTCTCGCCTCCGAACCTGGCGCCGCCCGAGCCGCCGTCGCTCGATCTGCCGATCCTTCGCGAGTGGTTGGCTGGTCTGTATCGCGACGAGCTGATCGCCGTAACCATCCGGCGGAAACTGGCGGCGGTCCGCGGGCTCTTCCGCTTTATGCTGCGCGAGGGGGTCATCCGGATCAACGTCGCAAAGCTGGTGCGCACGCCGAAGGCGCCTAAGAAGCTGCCGGAGGTGATGACCGCGGAACAGGTCAACGGCCTGATCGATGGGGTGGGCGGCGGCAAGCTGGAGCGGCCCTTTCCGGCGCGCGATCGCGCCATCTTCGAACTCCTCTACGGCTGCGGCGTGCGCGTCAGCGAACTGGCGGGGCTGAATCTCGAGGACCTGGACCGCACCGCGCGATGGATCCTGGTGCGCGGCAAGGGCCGTAAGGAGCGCCAGGTTCCCCTGCCGGGCAAAGCCGCCGAAGCTCTCGAACGCTATCTTGCCGATCGGGCCGTAGTGCCGGGCGAGCCCGCGGTTTTTCTGAACTACCGCCACCGGCGGCTGACCATTCGCGGAATTCACGGGATCGTCAAGTTCTACGCCATCTACCTGAGCGGCGATTCTTCCATCCATCCGCACAGTTTCCGGCATGCCTATGCCACGCACCTGCTGGCCGACGGCGCCGACCTCCGCTCCATCCAGGAGCTGCTGGGCCACGCTCGGCTTTCCACCACCCAGAAGTACACGCAAGTCTCCCTCGTCGACCTGATGGCGGTCTACGACAAGGCCCACCCCAGGGCATAACTTCGATGGCCACTTCTTGGGCTAGCTTCGGGCGGGAGTTTCGTCCCATGCTGAGCCTGGCAGCGCCGCTGGCTCTCGCGGAACTGGGCTGGGTTGCCATGGGAGTGGTGGACACCATCATGGCTGGGCGCTTGGGCGCGGCGGCGGTCGGCGCGGGCAGCCTTGGCAACATGCTGTTCTATCCCATCGCCACGTGGGGCACCGGCACCCTGCTGGGGATGGATACCCTGGTGGCGCAGTCCTTCGGAGCGAAGGATCCTCGGGACTGCCGGCACACACTGGTGAACGGCGTCTGGCTGGCTCTGGGCATGTCGCCGCTGCTCGGCGCGGTCATCTGGTCCATGGCGCCGCTGATGCGGGTGCTGGGCACGAATCCGCACGTCCTGGTGCTGCTGGTCCCTTTCCTGAAGGCGCTGGTCTGGGGCATCGCACCGCTTCTACTGTTCACCGCCTTTCGCCGCTATGCGCAGGCGGTGGACATCGTGAAGCCGGTGACGTTCGCTTTGGTAAGCGCCAACGTCGTGAACTTCGTTGGCGACTGGGTGCTGATGTACGGGCACTGGGGCGCCCCGGCGATGGGCCTGGAAGGCTCCGGATGGTCGACTACTCTGGCGCGCGCGTACATGGCCGCCGTTCTGCTGGCCGCGATCGTGTGGCGGGAACGAAAGACCGGCAACCTGCTGCTTTACCTCTCGTGGCGCCCGGACTTCGAGCGGATCGGGCGGCTAGTTGCCTTGGGGCTCCCCGCGGCCGCCCAATTCGGACTGGAGGGCGCCGTATTTGGCGTGGTCGCGGTGCTGGCGGCCCGGCTGGACGAGGCGTCGCTGGCGGCCCACAGCATCGCGGTGCTGGTGATTTCCGCTACGTACATGGTCCCGTTGGGAATCAGTTCGGCGGCGGCGGTCAGGGTAGGGCATGCGGTGGGCCGCAAGGACCGGCCAGGCGCGGCGGCAGCCGGCTGGGCCGCGTTGTTACTGAGCGTCTTGGTCATGGGCGCCGCCGGGCTGGCGTTTTGGATCGTGCCTCGATGGATCGTGCGGATCTTTATCCACGACTCGGCCGTAGTCGGGATCGGCGCGGTGCTGTTGCGGATCGCCGCGTTCTTCGAACTATTCGACGGAGTGCAGGTGGTCGCGACCGGAGCCCTGCGCGGGTCGCGACCGGAGCCCTGCGCGGATTGGGCGATACCCGCACGCCCATGCTGGCGCATTTCGCGGGCTACTGGATCGTTGGTCTCCCTGTGGCCTACGTGTTGTGCTTCCCTTTGGGCCGGGGGGCAGCGGGCATTTGGGTTGGTCTCTGTGCCGCGTTGATCCCGATCGGCGCGGCCCTGGTTCTGGTATGGAGCCGGCGGGTGGCCGCCGGGACGGGCCGAGACAGGTGGTGACGGAGGGTGGGCCATGCAGGCGGCGCGCCGTTCGACGAGCGGCGGGAGCGCCCGCTCCCGGGTGCGCGCCCCGTGTGCCTGGCGGCGCCGAGGGTGGACCACCGGGCGGATCGCGTCCGGCTGGAAGTTCGCCGAATCACGGCACGCGGGCGGACCCTCCACGGGATAGGACGAAGACCCTGGGAAGTCTGCAAAACCTCCTGCCGTTTGCCGGTTTTACGCCTGCCTCCGTCCCGTGTGTCAGGGCACAAAGTGCCGCCGGCCTATCGGAGACGCAGAAGTGATTAGTTGTTAAAAGACTGTAAGAAATCCCGGTGCTCGATTCGCACTAAAAAACTTTGAAATATCCGCAGGCATTGAATTAGAATTGGGTTTCGACGGCGAAGATTATGTTGTGTCCCAAATGCAAGACGGATGGCGCGCATCGGTCCCATAGAGCCGGCCTGACGGAGCGCCTCGTGAGCATCGTAGGCTTCTTTCCGTACAACTGTGGCGACTGCCACCATCGTTTCCTGTGGTTCCGCCACTCGTCCTCCGAAGCTGCCGCACCTTTGAATCCGAGCGCCGAGCGGGAGATTGCGGCTACCCGCTCCGCCCGCGGCCGGCGGCGGAAGCAGCGTGAGATCCTGCTCTACGGTTTGGCCCTGCTCCTGTTTGCGGCAATTCTCTACTTCCTGACCCGCCCGCCCTCCGCTGGCGCCTGAGCCGCTGGTTGCAGCGCCACATTTTGCAGGACCAGGAACCCCTCCATGCGGGTGGTTCCCGGAGGCCGGTGGCACTTGCAGCGCCAAGCGAACCAACCGGCACTCCGCCGGGGTCTCAAACGGGATTCGCGGTTCCGCGTCCGACTCCGAGATGTTCCCGCAACAAATCGGCGCGCGCGGCCACCAGACGCGGCTCCTTCGGCGCAAACGTCATGGCCGCCTTGATGCGAGCGCACGCCGCTTCGCGCCGCCCGAGAGCCGCTTCGATCATGGCCGCCGCGAGGTACGCCTCCACCAGTTGCGGGCTGATCTCGATGGCGCGCTCGGCCTCGGCCAGCGCTTCTTCATGCCGGCCGAGCTCATCCAGCGCCGCAGCCATGTTGCAATACGCTTCGGCGAATTCGGGATCGAGCGTCACCGCCTTCGCGTATCGCTCGCAGGCCTCGTGGAGCGCGCCCAATTGCCGGAGCGTGTTGCCGAGATTGTTGCTCGCCGGCGCGGAGTCCGGAGCCAGCGCCACGGCGCGCTCCAAAGCGGCCCGGCTCTCCTCCAGCTTACCCGCCGCCTGCAATACGATCCCCAGGTTGTTCCATGCCTGGGGCAGCAATTCGTCGAGTTCGACCGAGCGGCGTCCGGCCTCCTCGGCCTCGGCAAGGCGGCCGAGTTGCCGGCAGATCTCGGCCAGGTTGGTGTGGAAGGCCGCCGGCGCCTGGGACGACTGGCAGGCGTGTTTCAGCAGCGAGACCGCCCTCGCGCCTTCGCCCCGCGCATAGGCGATGACACCTAGCAGGTTCAGCGCATCAGGCTGGCCGGGATGCGCCCGCAACACCCGGCGGCACAGATCTTCGGCCCCTTTAGCGTGGCCCGAGTTCCAGTGAGCGTAAGCCGAATCGAGCAACTCTCCGATGTTCATATACGCTAGAATCGTAACCTGTGCGCCAGCAGCCTATCGATTTGGCGGCGGCCATCCACAAGGCGCAAGCCCTGCTCTCCGGTGACCGTGTCGAAGAAGCCGAAGAGGTTCTCCGCGGCGTCCTGGCCGCGCGGCCCGACATCGTGCCGGCCAGGGTCCTGTTCGCCGGGACGCTGCGCGAGTTGGGCCGGATCGAAGAGGCGCGCGCTATCCAGGAACGGCTGGTGAAAGACTTCCCAGGTGATTTCACGTTCCGCTTCGACCTCTCCCAGACGCTGCTGCAACTGGGCGAGTACGAGCGCGGCTGGCGCGAATACCGTCATCGCTACCGGATGCCCCATACCTCCTCTCTCGAGCGCAAGATCCAGCACCCGCGCTGGGACGGACGTCCGCTCGAAGGACGCCGCATCCTGCTCCACGACGAACAGGGTTACGGCGACACCTTCCAGTTTCTCCGCTTCGTGCCCCAGGTCAAAGAACGGGGTGGGCACGTGATCCTCGAGGTGCACCCGGTCATGCTCGGATTGGCCCGCACCCTCGGCGGTTACGACCACCTGATCGGGCGCGACCGGGTGCCGCCCGCGTTCGACCTCCACTGCGAACTGATGAACTTACCCATGGTGCTGGGGCTTCGTCTGGCCGGCCTCCCGGGCCCAGTGCCCTATCTTACAGCCGACCCGGCGCTGGTGGAACGCTGGCGCAAACGACTCGAGCCTCTGCGGCGGCCGCTGGTGGCGCTCGCCTGGGCCGGGTCCGCGACGCACCCCCACGATCGCAAGCGGTCGCTTTCGCTCGCCCGCCTGGCGCCGCTCGGCGCAGCCGGCGTAACCTTCGTTTCCATACAAAAGGGGCCCGAAGCCGCGCAGGCCGAGGCGCCTCCGCCCGGGCTCAGCCTGGTCAATCTCGCCCCGGAAAACCGCAACTTTGACGATGCTGCCGCCATCCTATCGGTCGTCGATGTGCTGGTCTCGATCGACAGTTCGCCGGTCCACCTGGCGGGAGCGCTCGGCCGCCCGGTGTGGACAATGCTCTCCTTCGTTCCCGAGTGGCGTTGGCTGTTCGCGCGCGAAGACTCGCCCTGGTACCCAACGATGCGGCTCTTCCGCCAGCCGAGCCGCGGCGACTGGCCGGCTGTCCTGGAACGAGTGGCACGAGAACTCAGTGTCGCCCTACGCCTGTCTTGACCGGCGGCGCCGCCACCAGCCCAACCCAGCTACGCCCAGGGCGCCAAAGGACCAAGAACTCGGTTCCGGCGTCCCGGCCACGACGTTGACGACAGTGTTGATCTCCTCACCCTGGAAATCGGTTCCGTTGACCGATCCCAGATCGATCGTTACCGTCCCGGTGGAAGCCATCGTTCCTTCATTCCTCAGACCGGGCGGCAAAGCGAGAATCTGCGCGGCTTCCAAGTTTGTGATAAACCCGGCCGGGTCGTAGGGATTGATTGGGACTTGGGTACCGGGCAGGCACCCTGGGAGGGGTGGAGGGGTACCGGGGGTGCACGAGGTAAGCGTCCCTGTGACCGGAGGGGAGTTAATCGTGACTCCACCGCTTACGACGGCGTAGGTTCCGTTAAGCATGAAACTGCCGGACGCACCTTGATTTCCCAGAAAGTTGAAGGCAACAGTGCCGGCATTCTGGGGTCCGAGATCCGCGGTCAAAATCGCGCTCACGGTCTGCCCGTTGATGATATCGTTCAAGTGCGACCCGACGAATTGGAGCGCAGACAGTGTGTAACCACCGATCGTTCCGGCACCCGTCGGCGAGTTAACGGTCCCGGCCACAACGAGAGACTCCCCGATCAGGCCGAAGTCGATCACGCCGGCGGTAACCTCGCGCGCGGTGATGAGAAGTCCGACCGAGATCGCCGGCAGTATGATCTTTGGTGTCTTCATGGCCCACTCCTCCTCAGACAGACTTTCGCGGGTGGGCTGTCAGCCGACCCGCCGCTCGATCGTGGATCGTCAAAAGACCGAGCCTGACTTCTCGAATTGATATATATCCTAAAGGACAACCGCCGGCGAGTCAAATATTTTGCGTACACTGTCTTTGGGTAACAACGTCGTTGCGTAACAAACAGCACACCTGTCCGCAGTCGTCTCCGCTAAATGGACGACCGCCGCTCAAAAAGCCCCGCAGGGGCGGGTATGGATCTGCCGGCAGTCCATGCCTCCGATCCAGCGAGCAATGAAAACTGTTGCTAGAAAGCAGAAGCTCCCAAACGGCGGCCCGGGGCATCCGCGAATCCGAGCGTCGAGCGGGAGATTGCGGCTACCCGCGCCGCCCGCGGCCGGCGGCGGAAGCAGCGTGAGATCCTGCTCTACGGTTTGGCCCTGCTCCTGTTTGCGGCAATTCTCTACTTCCTGACCCGCCCGCCCTCCGCTGGCGCCTGAGCCGCTGGTTGCAGCGCCACATTTTGCAGGACCAGGAACCCCTCCATGCGGGTGGTTCCCGGAGCCCGGTGGCACTGCAGCGCCAAGCGAACCAACCGGCACTCCGCCGGGGTCTCAAACAGGATTCGCCGTTCCGCGTCTACCTCCGACGCCAAACTCGGCCCCTCGGTCAAGATCGCCCCGTCACCCACGCCGGTGATGCGCCACTCAAGCCCCGCACCGGCCGCGATCCCCTGTGTTCGATACTCAAATTGGAGTTCGTATTGCATCTTACCCCGCACGGGGACCAGTTGTACCAGCGCCTCACAATCCTCCGGCTCACTCCCCGAAAACGTAATGCGCAGGCCTCGCGACTCTCCTTCCCGTGAAACGCCGATGCCCTCCGCTCCGGAGAGCCGCCAGTCGAACCCCCGTGACGTGGGCGGCGTCGTGAAGCTGCCATTCGTCAGGAGTTGCCCCCCCTTTGCCATGGGTGCCTCGAACGGAACCCTCTTCGCCTCCGCCAGCCGCTTCCACAGGTCCACCGCCTCGTCCACACGTGTCGCATCGAGAAACCGCTCGCACGCCGTCAACAGCAAGGGCACGTCCGTTTCGCGGTTGTCCTCCAGCAGCCGGTGGACTGCCGGCCCGGCCAGGTCCACCCGGTTCCGACTCAATAAGTAGGACAGGTAACCGGCGCGGACATCCGGATTGCGAATCTCAAGCCGGTCAATCAGCGTTCCATTCTCTTCTACCCTTCCGCACAACCGGAACATCGGCTGCGCATCGCCATACACCATCGCCACTGCCTCTTTCGCCCAAAACCAAAACCTCGCCCGATCGTCGTGCCGGAAATAGTAGTTCGCGAGTGTCCAACGTGGCAGAAACTCCTTGTCCCGGCCGGCTGCGCGCAGAAGGCACTCGGTGGCCGTGGCGTTGTCACCCTCCTTCTCGGCCCGAAGCCCCAGATCGATCCACGACCGCGCATCGAAAGGATTCAACGAAACCGCATGCTGAAGCGCCTCCTTGGCCTTCTGCGGATCGTCGTCCGAGATCAGCGGCGCCAACCGCGCGGAGTACTCGGCGTCGTCTGGGGTAAGCGCAATCGCCCCCTCCATCCCCGCGATCGTCTTCTGCCGAATCCGGTAATCCGCCCATCCCACACGGATCGACCACGCCCCGGCGGCCGCCAGTCCCGCCAGCACGGCGCCAATCGGAAAAAGTCGAGCCCAACCCGTCGACAGCATTCACACCGCCGCGATCTCCGCTACGGCGGGCTGTACCGGAGGATCTGTATCCCACGCTAACCGGCGCTCCATCCCGTTGGAGGTCCCCCACCGGGCGGCGGCACGGACCTGGTTCACAACGTAGAGCTGATCTTCCAGCGAGAGGCTGCTGGAACTGGGCAGGCAGATGCCGCGGCGGAATAGATCTTCCGCAACCTCTCCCCCGTAGCACTGGCAACCACCATAGAGCGGCTGGAGGTGCATGGGTTTCCAGACGGGGCGCGATTCGATGTTGGCGGCGTCCAGACTGCGGATGAGTTCGTCCCGCGAGCAGCCGAACCGTTCTTCGTCGACCAGGAAACAACTCAGCCAATTCGTGTGGAGGCCATAAGGGGCCTGCGGCATCAGTGAGATGCCGGGAAGGTCGGCGAAGGCGTCGCGGTAGCGGAAAGCGATGGCGCGGCGCTGCTCGACACGCAGGTCGAGGACCTCCAGTTGCCCGCGGCCGATGCCGGCGAGGACGTTGCTCATGCGGTAGTTATAGCCCAGCTCGGAGTGCTCGTAGGCGATGCCGGGATCGCGGGCCTGCTGTGACCAGAAGCGGGCCTTTTCGACCCAAGCGGGGTTGGGGGAGACGAGCATCCCGCCGCCGGTAGTAGTGATGATTTTGTTGCCGTTGAAGGAGAATGTTGCTGCCTGGCCGAAGCAGCCGGCTGGTCTGCCCTTGTAGGAGGACCCGAGCGCTTCGGCGGCGTCTTCCAGGACGGGCACTTCGTAGCGATTGCACAACTCCAGGATCGGGTCCATGTCGGCGCACTGGCCGAAGAGGTGAACGACGATGAGCGCCTTGGGCAGTTTCCCGGCTG
>OBLT010001710.1_pt1 | contig 13915 bp, 9 predicted proteins | sample 1518721 | NCBI WGS metagenome assembly OBLT01 (sample SAMEA3539307, study PRJEB22396) | soil metagenome | biome: tundra; feature: field; material: soil | place: USA | collected 2010-05 | depth 0.15 m | reverse complement strand
AAGATCGAACACACCATCGCCGATAAAATGTCGCGCAAGCTCTGGGACCGGCTGCACGCCGAGCCCTACATCAACGCCCTCGGCGCGCTGACCGGCAATCAGGCCGTACAAATGGTCCAAGCCGGATTGAAGGCGATCTATCTGAGCGGCTGGCAAGTGGCCGCGGACAACAACCTCGCCGGGAGCATGTATCCCGACCAGAGCCTTTATCCTTCAAATAGCGTTCCAGAAGTGATCCGCCGGATCAACAAGGCGCTGCAACGGGCGGACCAAATCCAGCTCATGAACAATGAAAGCAACTGCGACCTGTGGGCGCCGATTGTGGCCGATGCCGAGGCGGGTTTCGGCGGGGCGCTGAATGCCTATGAACTGATGTTGCAAATGATCGAGGCCGGTGCCGCCGGCGTTCACCTCGAGGACCAGCTTGCGTCGGCGAAGAAGTGCGGCCACATGGGCGGCAAGGTGCTCGTGCCTGGGTTCGAATTCATCCACAAACTCACGGCGGCGCGACTGGCGGCCGACGTTGCGGGCGTGCCGGTCGTGCTCGTCGCCCGCACGGATGCGGATTCGGCGAAGTTGCTCACAAGCGATTTCGACGAATGTGACAAACCCGTCTGCACCGGCGAGCGCACGGAGGAAGGTTTCTTCCAGGTTCGCGCCGGCATCGAACTGGCCATTGCGCGGGCGTTGCGCTACGCGCCTTTCGCGGACATGCTCTGGTGCGAAACCGGCAAGCCCGACCTGGATTATGCGCGGCGTTTTGCCGAGGCGGTGAAGAAGGTCCATCCTGAAAAACTGCTGGCGTACAACTGTTCGCCTTCATTCAACTGGAGGAAAAATCTGGACGACTCGACCATCGCCCGTTTCCAAACGGAACTGGCCGCGATGGGCTACAAATTCCAATTCGTAACGCTGGCGGGTTTCCATGCGCTCAACTACAGCATGTGGGAACTGGCGCGCGGCTACCGCGAACGGCAAATGGCGGCTTACACCGAATTGCAGCAGAAGGAATTCGCCGCCGAACCGGACGGCTACCGGGCAGTCAAACATCAGTCGTTCGTCGGCACGGGCTATTTCGATGAAATCGCCGCCGTCTGCGGCGAAGCTTCAACGCAAGCGCTGCACGAGTCCACCGAGGAAATGCAGTTTGAAGACAGGTCCGTAACCAGCAGCGCGATGTGACCGACAGATTTCCGCCGCCGTGGTCGGGGGAGCGCCAAATCTCGCCCGGCCACGCTTTCGCAAAGTGACACGGCACGGAAGCGGTGCATCGCTCCTCAGCCAGTCACATATACATCCCGCCGTTCACGGCGAGCACCTGGCCCGTGATATAGCCGGATCGCGGGCTGGCGAGGAATACGATCGCGCTGGCGATTTCCTCCGGCTTGCCGAGCCTACCGATCGGCGTCTGAGCCTTCAGTTGCTTTAATGCGGCCTCGGAAATGTCTTTGGTCATATCGGTCTCGATGAAGCCTGGTGCGATCGCGTTCACGGTAATGTTTTTGAGCGCAAACTCGCGGGCCAGCGTCTGGGTGAACGAAATGACGGCGCCCTTGCTGGCCGCGTAGTTCGCCTGCCCGAAGTTTCCCATTTGCGCCACGATCGAGGAGAGATTGAGGATGCGGCCCCAACCGGCTGCCACCATGCTCGGCAGGACTGCCTGCGTCGTGTTAAAAATGCCGTCCAGGTTCACATGCACGACTTCGTCCCACATCTCCTTGGTCATTTTCGTGAATGACTTGTCGCGAGTGATGCCGGCGTTGTTCACCAGGATGCTGATGGGACCAAATTCCGCAATGACCTCCTTGATCACCCGCTGCGTTTCTTCAGCGGAAGCCGCATTGCCGCAATACGCCTTGCAGCGCACACCCTTTCCACGAACGGCCTGGCAAACTTCCTCCGCCTTTTCCTTGTTACGCAAGTAAGTAAACGCGACATCTGCGCCCGCGTCCGCCATGGCCAGGACGATAGCCCGGCCAATGCCGCGGCTGCCGCCGGTAATGAGACATACTTTTCCTTTTAGTTCTTTCATGATGAGATTCCTGGTTGATCTTGTTGTGTTATGAATTGTGTGGTTGAGCGACACTCTCCCGGCCGGCCCGGCCGGGGGTCAAGCCGGTTGACTGGAAGCACAGCCGTTTTAAAATGTCTGATCTTAGCAACCATGCCTACTAATATGGCACTCAAATGCGGGCACGCTAACCGTCTTTTGCTGATTCCTGCGCATTTATTGCAAAGTTTGTCCCGGAACAGAATCATCGCCGGCGCTTCCACCCATCGGAACATCGCGAACAAAGAGTGTCCCGCCGGCCCGTGATATAACGGCTCTCGGGCTGGCCAGGAAAACCACGGCGTCGGCGATTTCCGCTGGCCTGCCGGGCCGACCGATTGGGGTCTGAGCTTTTATCTGGATTAACCGTCGTGGTTCAGTTGGCCATCGTTCTCGTTTCAGACGATACTTGTTGGCAATAAAAAAAATTTATCAAATTTTAATTGACGCTCTGACCGGCCGGCATCACGATCATGCTGAAGCCAATTACAACCATTAACAAAAAAAATAAAAACTATGGGAAAGCCAAACTTTCAAATTATTAACGTCAATTTAGCCAAGTTCGTTTTTAAAAAGCCGATCGTTTGCGACATTGGTCCGGTTGACTTCCAAGTCATCAATGTCCAGGGCATTTCTGAGCAACAATTGCTCCAATCCGTCCAGGCGCTGGCCTCGTGGGACATGTCGAATGCGATTTCAGCGCGAGAATTGACCGGCAAGAAATAGGCGACGGCGGTCAAATGCACTGACGGGCGAAACCGTTTCCACCCGGGCAGGCTGTGCTCCTATGAGCGAACCCGCGACTGATCCCTATTACTCCATTTCATTGCAGCTCCAGGATGCGATCCGGTTCGCCGAAGCCAATCAGCGTCTGGGGCTTGTTTTGCTGCTTGGCCATTTGAGTCACAGTTCTGACTGGCGTCTTTCGGTCGTTCGCACCCCAGAGGGTATCGCAGGTGTCTCGGTGATCTTGGCGGACGGCACTTGGTCTCTGGAAGCCAAGAGTGAGGTAATTGCGCTCATTTTAGCGGAAATTGCAGGCCAGGCACGGCAGGCGCGGGTACTTTGCACTTCCGAGCCAGTGCGCGGGTGGTTGCAGCCGAGGCTCGCTTCAAAGGGACGCATTCTTGGTGAGGGCCAAACGGTATTGTTGCAAGCCGTTCCCACTGCTTTGACTGGGGTTGGTTCATGGGCGACACAAGAGGCGTTTTCAGACTTGAAGGCGTTTTGGGGCGAAGTACGGCGTGAAGATCTCTCTTTACAGCCACCGGCGTGGAGGAGTTTGATTGCGTTCAGCGAAGTCGCGGTTGCAGCCGGGAGTGCGGGGATCGTCGCGGCGGTTGTCTGCTCCGGGCGAACGGAGCCACAGGCAGGGCTTTCTTTGTACCGAGTCCCTCCTTACGAAGGACAACGCCAAGTGCTTCGAGAGTTGGTGGCGTTCGTCGCTCAACCCCTGGTTGCGGAAGGTAAGAAAGTATTCGCCCGCGTTGATCGGGAAGATACACAAGCCGTGGAGTTCTATAGTTCACTGGGCTTCAGGGAAGTCCAAGCCGGGTACCGTGCGACCTTGAGGTCATGAAGCCGGTGGTCTTTCTCGGCCCGTCGCTTGAGAAGGAAACTGCTGAAACAGTCCTGGATGCAATTTTTCGGCCGCCCATCCGGCGCGGCGACCTTCCAGCATTAGTGGACGAGGGCGCAACAGTGATCGGGATCATTGATGGTGTTTTCGATCAAGCGCTGTCGGTTTCGGTCTTCGAAATTCGAGCTGCCCTGAAGCGTGGGGTGATAATTTGGGGTGCTGCGTCAATGGGGGCTCTTCGTGCAGTCGAGTGCGGCATATTTGGGATGAAGGGAGTCGGGTGGGTTTTCGAACAATTCGCCCTGGGCCAACTCATGGCCGACGATGAAGTGGCGCTGCTTTTCGAACCACTCACGGGACGGCCGATTTCGATCCCGCTGGTTAATCTTCGGTGGGCTGCGTGCATTTGCGCAGAGAATCGAGTATTGACCCGGACGGAAGCATGCCAACTGGTTGCACTTGCCCAAGCAGTGCCGTTTCGACGCCGGACGGAGGAGTCTTTATCAGGCGCTGCGCAGCTCGTTGCCTGCGGCGACTTAATGAGCAAGCTGCTTCAATTCATGAGTGAAAACCGAATGACCACCGATCGCAAGCGCATGGATGCGCTCATGCTCTTAAAGCAATTGGCGGGGGAGCGCGTCCCTTGAATGACGATTGGGTGCTGCCTTCATGCTCCGCGCGCGCGCGCGGTTGGCGCCGCTGTCGCGCCGCCGAACTCCTCCCGGTGGCGGCGGCCGAAGCCAAACGCCTCGGTGCCATTCGTCCGTCGAACCTGTCCGGCCTGGACCAACTGGGTGTCCCTTGCTGGCAAGTTGTCCGGCCCCATGCCGTTGATACGCCCGGCAACGTAACCGTCCTTACCGGAAAAGGCTGGACGGACGATGAAGCTTTGCTTGGAGCCTATATGGAGGCAATCGAGCGCCATTGGGCGGAATGCAGCTGCATTCCCACGATTGTCGCCAAGCCCTCCGAACTCCAGGCAAGAGGCGAATGGCATGTGCCGTTGGCGGTTATGCCTCTACCCACGCACATAGCCGATCCCGGTGATCAACCCCTGGCTTGGGTGCGTGGAACCACCCTCGAAGGGAAATCCATTCTCGTCCCAGCCCATGAGGTGTGGTGCCCGTTCTCGCCGCCCCCGGGGGTTTACAATCCGGCCATCTGGCACAGCACAGGATTGGCCTCCGGATCCCACGTTACCGAAGCGGTCTTTCACGGCCTGCTTGAAATCATTGAACGCGACGCCATGGCGGTTGCGGAATTGTTCCACCGGGGCCAGAGCGTCGAACTTGCAGAGGTCAGGTCAACGCGCGTGCGAGAACTGAGTGCCGTCTTGAGCCACCAGGGAATGACCATTGAAGTCAAGTCGCTCGCCTCCATCGGCGGCGCGCATACCTTCGTGGCATTTCTCGATGATCCCATGTCCCAGAACCCGCTCCGAATCAACGGCGGGCATAGCACGCATGTGGACCCGATGATTGCGATCGAGAATGCCATTCTCGAAGCCATCCAGAGCCGGGCCGTTTTTGTGGCAGGAGCCCGGGAGGACCTTGTCCAGTTGGATGGCTTCGCTGCACTCGGATATTCCGCCGCCCGCGATGCCATGGCTTGGTGGTTGACTCCCACGATCGAAAAAGTCCCGGCGCCTTCCGTGTCCGGCACGCCGCCGGAGGATCTTTCCTGCGGCCTCCACGAACTGGCCAATCGATTGCGTGAGGAGAAGTTCTGGCCAATCATCTTCGCGCCCTTGTCGCCACCAGAAGCCAGCATCGTGGCCGTTCGTGTCCTCGTGCCAAGCTGTTCCCAAGCCTCGGCCGGGAACTTTCGCATGGGTCGAAGCGTTCTGGAAAGATCCCGTTGATACTATTCGGCGAAGGGGCCATCCGTACTATTCGTCCGCCGTTGGCACACGAGTTGATGTAAAATCCAGTGCGTTGAAAAGCGCGATCATTCTGGCCATCTGCCACGCCGAAATGACGTCCCGATTTGCCATGTCCCCAATTCATGCGACTATCGTAAAAGATTCATCACCGCTAGAGTCGTTGTTACAAACATTGAAACGGCCGGTGAAAAACATGTTCTAAGATTCATTAAACATTTTTGCGCCTGGGGAAGCGCCTCGGTCGCTGGGTCAAAATGTCGGTCAGGCCTTGGTTTTCATCGGCGGAACCTTAAACACTAAACTCAAATCAAAATCAACCTTATGAAACAACAAACAAAATGGTTTGCGACCGCGCTGGCAGTCGCGGGCGGCTTGGCAATTGTCAACTCGGCGCAGGCGCAAGCCATCACCGGCACCCCCTATTTGTCAAATATAAATGCTGCTGCCCCGACATATACCGGCTTCTGGAACATTCCTCTGACGACGATTACGTCGACCCCAACCGGCTTGGAGTTTAATGCACCCGGCGGCACCGGCTCGTTTAGCACAATGTATTACCCCATTCCTTTGGGCAACCAGACCGCGCTCAACCCCCTCGATACACAGGTCACGTTTAACTTTACTTGGAACTCCGGTAATGCTGTTGCTGGTGTGAATGTTTTGTTTGCACTTGGTGACAGCATGGGCGGTGTAAATTACTATGGAACTGGGTATAACGTTCCGTCCCCAGGTTTAAACAGTTATACCTTCGCTCTGCAAGCCGCTAATTTAGCCAATGTTGGAGCTGGTGCTATAATAAACGGTATGAATTTTCAAATAGATCCAGCTAATGTTTCGGGGAATTATGATATTACGTATAGCAGTATCACCTTACATACTGTTCCCGAACCGGCTACACTCGCGCTGATCGGGTTGGGTGCCACTGGTCTCCTGGCCTTTCGCCGTCGAAAACAATAACAAAGAAACTTTAACGTTTTTCAAGCCGCCTTTCGGGGCGGCTTTTTCTTTTCCTTTGTCCTGCGCCTCGGCCGGGTACCTGAAGCGTTTGCACACGGTGGACAAGACGCAACATCCGCTTTTTCACATCCTGCTGGAAACCGGCCAACTCAACGACGAGCTGACACCGGAACCAAGTATCCAGATCGCAGGATTGCCTGCTGGCATGGAAACACCTTTTTCGCCTGTCACCGTTTTATGCGACTTTTGTTGGATGCGAAAATCACGGTATCCTTAGCCATGTTCACGATCAGAAAATCAACCGAGACTTGGAACGGGCGCGGAAAAGCCAGCTAACCTCTTGTGCCGTGTGCTGGTTTTAAGTTCACAAATTTACCGACTCCACTTGATTCCAGGCACACTTGCTTGAATAAAGTTTCACCTGACAACCCAAAACAAACAACATGAAAAGATCCCAAATCTGCGCACTATTAACCATCCCGTCCATCTTGCTATTCGCTTCAGTTGGCCGCGGGGCCGCGATCACCGCCACCAGCAGCGGTAGTTGGGGAGACGCCAACATATGGGATACCGGAACTGTGCCGGAAAAAAGTGACGTCGTTTTTATCGGGCCTGGAGTAAATGTCACTGTGGATACGAATGCTTCAGCCCAATCAATTTCCGACGACACCACTGGTGGGACGGTAACCATGGCTGCAAATTCCACGCTAACCATTTTCGGCAATGACGCGACTCATCAACTCACCAGTCTGGATGCCACCGCCGTCGGCAATACGGTCATTTACGCCGTCAACCCTTTCTATGCCAGGCAGTGCAATTACTACAATCTCGTGTTTGTTGACACCAATTATGTCAGCCAAATACCGCCATATACCTCCCCATGGGAGTTTTTTAACAACTTCTCCAGTGCCGCCGGGCCTACGCCCATGACTATTGCCGGGAACATGACTTTGATGGGAACTGTCGAAGTGCAACAAGGAAGCGGGGGCGCGCCTGTTACCATCGGCGGCAATCTAATCATTGGCCCAGGCTGTGCCTGGGATTGCTCCGGGGATGTTTTAACGGTAGTAAGTAATGTGTATGTTTATGGCTTGCTGGAGGACTTGAATGGCGCGCTTGGCACCAACTACATTGGCGGCAACCTGATCGTCGCCGGCCCCAGCACCAGTGTATTGACTTGGTCTAACAGCGTCTCTTCTATGGGCGTCTATACCAATGGTTGGTATGTGTCGGACGTAATCACCTGGGGTATCGGCGGAAACCTTACGAATAATGGATCCATATTCGGCGCGGGGCATGGCAGCATTTCTTTTGAGGGCACGGGTGTCATCACCGGCACCAACTCGCTTACAATTCCAACCATAACGGTCGACGGAACATATACTATCGGCACCACGATCACGCTTACCACCAACAGGCCGACACTCAACGGAACCCTGGTGTTTGACCTTGCCAATCCTAAACAGATAATTCTCCCGGCTTTTGTTGGGATGGCGCTGCATTACGACGGAACGCTGAATGTTATCAACTCTGGTGCTCCGCCGGTTACCGGCGCCAGCTATCAGCTTTTCAATGCGCCTAGTTATGACGGCTCATTCGCTTCAACTAGTTTTCCAAGTCTTCCGAGTGGTTTAAGCTGGCTTGATAACACGCTTTCGACTGGATCTATTGACGTTACCGGCGTTAGCGTGGGCTCCCCAATCCTTTCTTTGTCAAGAAATGGCGGGCTTCTGACCTTGTCCTGGGACAGCTCCACTTTCCCCGGTTATAGCGTTCAGGCTCAAACAAACCGTGCGGGCATTGGCTCCAACTGGAGCGGCACGGGCAGCGGCACTTTCAGTCCGTTTACTATCGGGCTGAACCCGACCAATCCCCCGGTGTTCTTCCGTTTGTCCAATCCTTGATGATACTGCATTTCTATCACAAATTGAGCGGACGGCTTCAGCCCGCTTGAAAGCTCACTTTGTCAACTGATTCAACTGAAGATTCGCAACGTCGAGTTTTCCGGAGACGATGTTCGTAAAGATGCGATCCAGTCCTGCAGCTACAACGATGTTGGTCGAATGCTGTCGTCGCAGATTGTAAAACCGGAGGGCCATGGTCAGATCGTTCGTGTTGCGGGAAAATCCGGATTCCAGGTATTGTCGGCGGAAATCCTGAATGATTCCCAAATCCCGGTAGCCGTATTCCTGCGTTGGTTCGACCATCGAGCCTTCACCAAAGTCATTCCAGGTGACAACCTGAACAATGGCCGAGGAGTTGGTCATGCCGCGACTCAGGGTTTCACGCAAAGTGTCACCGTGACGGTCGCCAAGGTAGCCCCAATAGTTCCGCACATCGGCGCGTTGATAAATGTCATGGAAACGCGGAAAGGCGCTGCTGATGACTGCCGGCCAGGGGGAGGACTTTTGATCGAAATCAGCCAGATAACTCTTCAGGGCCGCACCGGACAACACGCCACCAGTGCCGGGCACCTGACTCATCCACATGGGAGGCCAACTGAATGCACCCGTGCCGACCGGCAGGCGATTGTCCTCAGTGAAGAATGCCGGCTGATTGGTCGCCGCGAACACGGAGAAGATATCCTCCCAATTGCTGCTCATCAGGAAGTGTTGCGGGCCGAAATTCAGCAAGACCGGCCGGCCCTTCAAACGCAAGTAACTCACGTCAGAAAAAAAATTGCTTTGCAGATAAAGCATTTCCTTTTGGGCGTGATGGATGGCGTCACCGGCAACGATGTAGTTGAGGTCAATCATGTGCTGAATGGTCTGGTCTTCGTAGCAGATAGAAAATCTCAGACCTGCCTTGCGGGCGAATTGGAACAGCTTGAGCGTCGCTTGATTGTTGATGCCGTAATCCAGAAAATTGGCCGACCCATACCAATCCACGACCACACCATCAACGCCGGCAAGTTTCATCAACAATACATGATACTCGAGCACCGCCGGATCGGACGAATCATACGGGCCGATCAGCGGATAATACCATGAAGCAATCTGGCGCTCCCCGGATGCATTCAAAGTATCGGGACTAAAATGATCCATCGTCCAATGCCAGCCCCAGCTGGCGGAGTAAGGCTTGGCCGTGAACCACGGCATATAATAAACCATTATCGCCTTGGAAGCGGCGAAGGTTACCGCGGGTGCGCCCAGAATAAAAGATAGGAACGCGACCCACTGCAAAAATTTTCTCGGCTTCATTCTTTGGAACTTTAATCAAACCGGCGCGCAATGCAATTCCGGGAAACAAATTGCGGCCACGCAGCAAATTGATCTGGAAACCTGCCGCCAATGCGGGGAAAAGTCAGCCCGTTTTTTCGGGACAAGGCGGCCGGCTTGACGCTACTGAATTTTGAAAAATCTGCAGACAGCCTGTGCGGTGCTTGTGCTGAAAACCGGCAAATTAGTGTCGGCAGCAAATGTTTGGACGGTCTGCCAGGTTGTAAGATTGGTTGACATCTGAACCTGCACGCCGGAGGCCACATATCCGCCGATTAAAAATTGAAACTGAACACCATCGTATGAAAGATTGTAAATCACCGGATGATTGGATTCTATTCCCAACAGTTGCAAGTTTGCCGTGACGACATTTCCGGAAACCATGTTCGTGAAAATTCTGTTCAACTCCGAGGAGATGGAGGTGTTGTTCCCATACTGCCTGCGAAGATTGTAAAATCGAAAGGCCATCGCCAGGTCATTGGTGTGGTAGGGAAAACCAGGATCCATGTACTGACGGCGCAAATTCTGAACGATCTCAAGGTCTCGATACCCGTAATCCCGGGTTGGTTCGACAACCGTTCCTTCGCCAAAATCATTCCAGGTGACGATCTGGACTATGGCCGAATTGTTTGTCATCGCGCGGCTCAACGTGTTGGTCAGCGTGCTTCCGTTCCCATCATCCAGATAGCCATACGACGCTCCCACGCCTGCCTGAGCATAAATATCATGGAATCGCGGAAAGGCGCTGCTTACGAAACTGGGCCACGCTTGATTCTTTGCGGTTAGTTCGAAGCTGTTGAGATAACTCTGAAGTTGGGCGGGCGCGAGCGTATTCGTGCCGCCGCCCGACAACCACATCGGCGGCCAATCAAAAGCGCCCGCCCCAACTGCCAGACGATTGTCTTCGGTGAAGAACGCCGGACGATTTGTCGCATTCAACACGGAGAAAATGGATACCCAATCGGAACTGTTCTTGAAGTATTGCGGGCCGAAATTCAGAAACACGGGCGCGTTGCTCAGGCGGAGGAAGCTCGCGTCCGTGAAAAAATTTGTTTGCACATAAAGCAGGGTCTGTTGCGCGTGAACAATCGCATTGCCCGCGGTGATATAGTTACCGTTGATCTCCTGCTGGATCGTCGCGTCCTCATAACAGAGCGAAAACTTCAGGCCTGCCTTCCGGGTGTAATTGAACAATGCGAGCGTGCGCTGATTATTGATGCCGTAATCATTGTAATTATCCATGCCATACCAATCCACAATTACTCCGTCAATCCCCGCCAGCTTCATGAGCAGCACCTGATATTCAAGCACCGCCGGGTCAGCCGAGTCATAGGGGCCGGTCACAGGATAATACCACGAGGCAATCGCCTGTTCGCCACCTGCGTTGGTTGCGTTGGGGTTGAAATGGTTCATCGTCCAATGCCATCCCCAGGAATTGCCACCCAGACTGTAAGGGGATTGAAACCAAGGCATGTAATGAACCATCACCGGCTTTGAAGCACCATGGGCGACCTTCGGTGCGCTGAATAAAAACGGGGTAAAGACCGCCAATAGGAGGATGTTTCTTAATTTCACAAGAACCGAATTCACTTACATAATCCGAATTGCGACCCGCAGCGTGATCACGGTCGCTGTTTGAGGCAACCTCCGCAGAATGAGCCGATAGCGCTCCTGCAAACGGTCTCCACTTTTCGCGTAAATTTTTAACAAGGTAACTTTATCTGCTGCGGGAGGGCAGTCACATGAAGTGGTGACAGACTGTCCGCTTGTGTGCGCAAGCTTTTCGTTTCATAATCTCATAAAACGGCACCATGTTCCGACATTCGGTATTTTCTCACACTTCCGGCTTGCTGCTACGCGCGGTAAACGGGTTGGAAATTGTCGCGCCGAGCCGAACTGTTTGGCGCAAGCGGGCCTGGTTGCTGATGGCGTTGGCGCTCGCCACCCGGTCAAGCGCAGTAATCTTGTGGAACGATCCGGATATGACACTGGTTCGTGAAAACGGGACGGGCACCGATATTCTTGGCGGCGCTGTGAAGCGTGATGATTCGGCCAACGATACGCTCTATTTCAAATTCCACGTTGACCCGTTGTCAGACACCGAGACGGAGGAATATTTCGCCGGGTTTGAGTTGTTTGAGGGCGATTCGGAGCGACTGGGAATCGGTAACGCCATGAAGGCCTGGGCTTACAGCGCGTTTTTCCGTGCGGATGAAACCGGCGGATCCAACAGCCTCGCAGGTTACATTGACCTGCATTCTTCCAGACCCGAATTTCCCACCGGGGGAGCTTCGGGTTCGTATCAAAATCCACGACGCGGCGTCAGCGCCACCATTGTCTTCAAAATTCAATATGTTCCCGGCGAGGACGATCTGGTCACGGTCTGGTTGAACCCCGACCTTGGACCGGGCGCAAACGAAGCTTATCAACCGGAAAGCCTGACGACGCGGTTCAATGCCATTGCTGGATTTGACGAAATCCGATTGCGTCATGCCGGGGGTGGTGGTGGATGGGCATTCAGCGACCTGGCTATCGCGACATCCTTCAGCGATTTTGTGGATGTGAGCAGTGCCAGGCCAGGTGAGGCAATATCGGGCGTCGGCGTCGGCGCGCGGGCATTCAGTTTTCAATCCTGGCAAAAAGAGCAGGGCCTGCCACAAAGCCCCGTCCGCGCCTTGGCGCAAACACCTGAGGGTTACCTCTGGGTTGCAAGCGACGACGGGTTGGCGCGCTTCGATGGCCTGCGCTTTGTCGCTTTCGGGATTCAGGAAGGAATTAAAAGCGGCCCAGTGAGCGCGCTGTTTGCAGAGAGTCGTGGCGCACTCTGGATTGGCAGCACCGAGAGTGGCTTGAGCTGTTGGCATAATAATCAAATCACCACGCTCACGATGCGAGATGGACTGCCCGCCAATTCAATTACTGCGCTGGCAGAAGATGTCGCCGGACGACTTTGGGTGGGGACGGACGCGGGACTGGTGTTGTGGCAGAACGGAAAACTGTCGCCGTTGAATGCGGCTGAAACATTGAAAGGTCAGCGCATCACGGCGCTGTTCAAGGACCGGCAGGGGCGGATGTGGGTGGGTGTGAAAAGCGAGGGCGTTTTTCAGTTTGCGCATGATAAGTTTGTCCCGTTGGCGGGAGATTCCATGGAAGACCTGCTCAAAGATTCGCATTGTCTGCTGATGGATCAGGCCGGGCGAATGTGGATTGGCGCGGGCGAAGATTTTGTTCTGTGTCATGAGGGCGAACGCTGGCATCGCTACCGAATTCCGCGTAACCAAGCCAAATCGCATGTCAGCACGCTGGCCGAAGAACCGGATGGAACCGTGTGGGCAGGCTCGGCGGGAGGAGGATTGCTGCAATTCAAGGAAGGCAAATCTGTTTCCATTCCTGCGGGCAGCGGCCTGGCAGGGAATTTGATTGAATCGTTATTGACTGACCGCGAAGGAAGGTTGTGGGTGGGCACAGATGCCGGACTTAATCGTCTCCGTCGCAAAAGCCTTTTCACACTGAGTCAAAGTGAAGGCCTTGGTTTTGGCGCCGCTCAGGGTCTGGCAGAAGTGACGCCCGGCGTTGTCTGGGTGGGCAAACCAAACGACGGCCTTTATCGCTGGGATGGGAAAAGTTTCAGCCGACTGTCCGCCGCAGGATTATCGCCGCATGATTCGCAAATCACCGCCCTGCTGGTGACGCGCGATGGTTTCTGCTGGGTGGCGACCACCAACAGTTTGCTGCTTTACAAGGATCCCGTCGCCGCGGCCGACGAAGTTAAAGTGATCAAACTGGCGAAGCCGAACATCCTTTCGTTGGCCGAAGACCGTGAAGGCGCCCTCTGGGTGGGAACGCGAGAAGGAAAAATCTGGCAACTGCACGAAGGCAAATGGCTGGCGCAGACGAATTTTTTCCAGACAAACGCGATTACCGCCATCGTGACGGACACTAACGGTTCAATGTGGGTTGGCACGGATGGGAACGGTTTATATCGGTTCTTGAATGGAAGTTTCCCTCATATGGAAAAGAGTGAGGGGCTGTTGAGCGACGTGATTCGCACGCTCTACCTCGACGCTCAAGGCTCGCTTTGGATTGGCACCGATAAAGGTTTGAGCCGGTGGCGCAACGGACGCATGGCCAACTTTACCAAGCGCGAAGGACTGCCGGATAATAATATTTTACAAATCCTCGAAGATGATGCCGATCGCCTTTGGCTGGGGAGCAGCGGGGGCATCGCC
>OBLT010001707.1_pt1 | contig 13934 bp, 14 predicted proteins | sample 1518721 | NCBI WGS metagenome assembly OBLT01 (sample SAMEA3539307, study PRJEB22396) | soil metagenome | biome: tundra; feature: field; material: soil | place: USA | collected 2010-05 | depth 0.15 m | reverse complement strand
TTTTACGTCAGGCACACCGCCCAGCCCTCAAACCCCAATGAAAAGACAGGGCTAGGGCCGCGACCGCCGCGGCCCCGAACTCTTCCACCAGTTCCCCGACGATCGCGTAGGCCAGGTTGGCGAGCCACGGGTACGCGGCCCGCAGGGCATCGCAGATCTTGCAGTCGTGGCCAGTTGACACGGAGGCCGTGGCGGCCGGGTTTGACGGCAAGTTCACGACAGCAACCTGGACCGACACCGAACAACCGGCCAGCAGCAGCGCCAGGATACAGCTGATCGCCCGCAGGCCGAGGCTCACACGATGCTTTTTCATTAGCCACCTCCGCGACCCAAATGGGCAGTACCGCGACCAGCGGCCGCGGTACTGCCCTTCCCCCCTTTTGTTAAATGCTCGTTCAGTACGGCCGACGCTGCGTGGGGTTGACGAGAGCGCAGAAAGTGCAGTCGTCTCGTTCCACACGCAGGCTGCTGGTCTCGCACTTGTCCGGGTAACAGCTCACCGTCGCAGCAGACCTGAAGAGCCGCTTCTCCACGACGCACACGCCGTTATCCGACTCCACCGCGTGGTAGCCGCGGAAAATGCTTGACTGGTAATCGTGACGGTTCCCGTCACAGTCGATGATGGTGACCCTCTTGGACATCTTCTTCTCCGTAAGTCACTTCCGCCGAGTACGGTTTTGCACGCTCGCTCAACCGCGTGCTGCGTACCGGGAACGGCAAATTCCGAGACCACTTCGCAGGCGAAGGCGCTGAGTGATTTCCAGCCCGAGTTGGCTGGCGCCGGGAGCGCGCAGCCGGTGCTGCTGAGTTGCCCGGCGACACGAGCCGCCGATTCCCGCGTCGGCGGGTACTTGTTAACGATGTCGCACATGCTCGAATATTTCTGGTAGGCAGCCATGCCCCAACCTCCGCCGCTAGCACGTTCCCCCCGGAGCCCCGGTCCCCGGGGGCTCGAGATGGTCATAATCAGTACATAGCGCGGAGTGCGTCCAGGGAAGCCGGCACCATAAGTCCGCACAGGTCCGTACACGTGTATTGACCCCGTACGCAGCTAGTGTTGGTATACAGCGGCGAGAGGAGGGCCAGTGGCCAAGGAGGCATACCGTCGCCCCGGCGGCGCCGACCCCGACCAGATACAGACGCGCGCGGAGTTCGCATGCGAACTTAAGCGGCTCAAGGAGCAGGCTGGCTTGACCATCCGCCGCCTGGCGAAAGCCATAGACGTGCCATTCAGCACGGTCGGTGGTTACTTCAGCGGACGCCACCTGCCCCCCGCCAACGAGCCCGCCCTCTTGCGGAACCTCCTGGCGGAATGCGGCATCACGGATGTCGTTGTCGTCGAGAAATGGGTAGAGGCTTTAAGGAGAGTACATCTCACACCGGGCAGGCAACCCGCCGGTGCACCTGTCCCCTATCCCGGGCTGGTCAGTTTCGAGCCGGAGGACGGCGACTGGTTCTACGGCCGGGAGAAGCTCACTGCGGAGGTTATCGAGCACCTAAGGGCGCAATCCCTGACTGGCGGCATGCTTTTCGTCGTAGGGTCTTCCGGGTCCGGAAAGTCCTCGCTGCTGCGAGCCGGGATGATCCCCGCGCTGCGATCCGGCGCGCTCGGCGGATCCTGGCCGGTAGCGCTATTCACGCCAGGAACCCATCCGCTGGTCGAACTCGATAAGCAGCTCGGCTCGCTCGCCGGAAGCGACCATCAAGCCGCGGCCGACCGCGTGGTGCTAGTTGTCGACCAGTTCGAGGAGATATTCAGCGCCTGCCCGGATGAGTCGGAACGCCGGGCCTTTATCACGGCGCTGTGCGCGCCGGACCGGGGACTTACCACGCTGGTCGTAATCGGCATGCGCGCCGACTTCTACTCTCACGCGCTCCAGTACCAGGAGCTGGCGTCAGCGCTGCAGAGCCGTCAGCTCATGGTCCAGCCGATGACCGAGGCGGAACTGCGCCGCGCGATCGAACTGCCGGCTCGCCAGGCGGCCCTCGACCTAGAGGACGACCTGATCGAGCTGCTGTTCAGCGACCTCGCGCCGGCGGGCGGGAACGGGGCGGGCGACGCATACGGCGCGGGCAACCTGCCGTTGCTCGCGCACGCCTTGCGAAGCACCTGGGACCTGGGCCGCCACGGAAGACTGACCGTAGCGAACTACCTGAAGAGCGGCCGAATCAAGGGAGCAGTGGCCCATACCGCCGACGAAGTCTACGACCAGCTCACCGAGGCGGAGAAGGCCACCGCCCGGCAGATCTTCGTCCGCCTCGTGCACGTCACCGACGACACCGCCGACACCCGCCGCCGAGTGGTAAGAAGCGAACTGCTCCGCGACGAGGACGCACGGCGGGTGCTGGATCTCTTCATCGGGAAACGCCTGCTCACCGCCAGGACCGACACAATCGAGATCGCTCACGAGGCCCTGCTGTCCGCCTGGCCCAAGCTGCGCGACTGGATCGACAAGGACCGTGTCGGCATCCACATCCGGGGGCAGCTGAGCATCGCCGCCCAGATCTGGCAGGACACCGGCCGCCACCAGGACTACCTGTACCGCAGCGGCAACCTGGCCACCGCCAGCGACTGGGCCGCCGGCCCGGGCCACCGGGACGACTTGACCGCCCTCGAAGGCGAGTTTCTCGACGCCAGCGTCCAGCTCAGGCGGACCGAGGAACACCTCGCCCGGCGGCGCACCCGGCGCCTGCAGGTCTTCATCGCCGCGCTTACCGCCCTATCCGTCCTTATCGCCGCGCTGGCCGTCTTCGCCTTCCAGCAGGAGTCCGCCGCTACCCACCAGCGTAATCTGGCCATCTCCCGCCAGGTCGCCATCGACGCCAACGACCTGCGCAAGACCGACATCGCGCTGGCCATGCAGCTGTCCCTGGCCGCGTTCCGCGTGTCGCCGACCCCGGAAGCCCGTTCGAGCCTACTGGACTCCTATTCCACGCCGGCAGTCACGCGCGTTCTGGGGACGCCAGGAGTCATGCAGTCGGCGGCCTTCACACGCGACGGCACGACGATGGCGACCGGCGGCGAGAACTCGGCCGCACAGCTCTGGAACATGGCCGACCCCGGACGGCCCACCGCGCTCGGCCGACCGCTGGCCGGCGCCACGGGCACCATATTCTCACTGGCGTTCAGTCCTGACGGCCAGATTCTCGCCAGCGGCAGCAGCGACAAGACCATCCGGCTGTGGAACGTCACGAACCCGGCGAAGGCCGTCCCGTATGGGCCGCCGCTCACCGGCCCAGCCAGCACGGTCTACTCGGTGGCATTCAGCCCGGACGGGCATCTCTTGGCGGCTGGGAGCGCGGACGGCACGGTCCGGCTGTGGAGGGTGACCAACCCCGGCGATCCTGTGCCACTGGGCCAGGTACCGGGCGGGCCGGCCGGATATGTCCAGTCCGTGGCGTTCAGCCCGGACGGGCACCTACTCGCCGCCGGGAGCGCGGACGGCACGGTCCGGCTGTGGGATATGAGCCACCCCTCACATCCCGTCCGGATCGGCCCGCCGATGACCGGCGGCACGGGGACGGTTTTCTCCGTCGCCTTCAGCCCAGACGGCAGGATCCTGGCCGCCGGGGACGCCGACGAGAAAGTCCGCCTGTGGACCGTCACCCGTCCCGGCCATCCCATCCCCGACGGGACGCCGCTCACCGGGCCCACCGGCTGGGTCAACTCGATAGCGTTCAGCCCTGACGGCCAGCGTCTCGCGGCGGCGAGCTCGGACAACAACGTATGGATATGGAACCTAGCCACGCACCAGGTCCTCCTCACCCTCCCGCACCCAGCGCCCGTGACGTCAGTGACGTTCCTGCGGAACGACAGCACAGTGGGGACGAGCGCGGCCGACGGCGTGGCCCGGATCTGGCGGATCCCGGGTCCGGTGGTGAGCGCGTTTACCCAGCCGGTCTTTACCGTAGCCTTCGCCCGTGACCATGTCATGGCCGTGACTAGCGCCGACAACACCGCCAGGCTGTGGAACGTAGCTGATCCCCGCCAGCCGGTCCCGCTCGGGCACCTGCTGACCGACAGCACAAGATCGGGGGCCGCCTCGGGGGCGGCGGCGCTGAGCCCCGACGGACGGATCCTAGTCGTCGGCGCGGCCAACGGGACCTGCCAGATATGGGAAGTGCGGAACCCCGCCAGACCTGTCCCGCTGGCCCGGCTGTCCGGCCCGACCCTCCCCATCCAGGCCATCACGTTCAGTCCCGACGGGCGGATACTCGCGATCGGAGGCAACAACCGGGCCGTATGGCTCTGGGATCTGGCCGATCCAGCCCAGCCCGTACTGCTCGGCAAGCCTCTGACCGGTCCCGGGAACTACGTACTCTCGATCGCGTTCAGCCCAAGCGGGCATCTCCTTGCCGCCGCTGACGCAGACGAGCTTGTCCACCTATGGGACATCGCGGATCCTCGGCGTCCCGTCGCGCTCAGGCCAATTGCGGGAACCAGTAGCTATGTGTACTCGGTCGCGTTCAGCCCGGACGGGCGTGTCCTCGTCACGGGCAGCGCCGACGACCAGGTCCGCCTATACGACGTGGCCGACCCCCGACATCCCCTCCTGCTCGGACGACCGCTGACCGGGCCGACTAATTACGTCTACTCGGTCGCGTTCAGCCCGGACGGTAAGACCCTGGCCGCGACAGCGGGCGACGGCTCTATCTGGCTGTGGGACGTGAGCACGGCCAGCCAGCCGGTCATGCTGGCGACTCTCACCGGCCCTGTGGGCGCGGTCTTCATCGATGCCTTCGCCCCGGGCGGAAACATCCTCGCGACCGGAGGGAACGACGGCGTGGCCCGGCTCTGGAATACCAGCCCGGAGCAAGTCGCCGACTACGTCTGTTCCATCGTGGGCACCCCGATCACCAGGGCCGAATGGCAGAAGTACATACCCGGCCTGCCCTACAAGCCGCCCTGCCCGGCGAGCCGCTGAGCGTGCTAGGAGCCTGCTGAAAAGTCCGGGCCGGCCCATCGGGGTGTCTGGCCGGCGGGGCGGGTATCGGGGATGATTGTGTCATGCAGGGTTTTGAGCGGATGGGCGGGGCGGGCCAGCAGTTCCGCGTATACCTGGCGGATGGCCTCCGTGCCGATGGCCAGGTGGCCGGGCGGGAAGGCCAGCACCGCACCTGGCTCGTACAGGGCGACGACGCCAGTCAACGTCCCCGGCACTGGCCCGCTCCAGGAAGAGCCGGTCCAGGTCCTCCGGCTGCAGAGCCCTCCTTGCAGTCCCGGTGTCAGGCATGTCATCGCTCTCCTCCGCTGTCGCGGTGCCCCCAGCTGTCTCCCTCGCCATGACAAAACCGTGCTCGGTGCCGCTGCCAGCCTGACGCGAAGCCGGCAGTCGCTGCAGGTGGCGACGCGGAAGCGTCGCCTGGCTATACCGTGCTGGGCCGGAGCTGTACCGTGCTTTACTTGAGTCAAGGCTGACTTGTGTCAGGTGGCAGGGAGATGATCGCGATGAGCGGCCAGCCCAGGACTGTGCACGTGCCGTACACCCTGGAGCAGGACGAGGACGGGATCTGGTGCGCAGCTGCTCAGTTTCGGCCGGGCGTGGGTGCCGTGGGCGACGGCGAGACGCCCGAGGCGGCGCTCGGTGATCTCCGGGAGGCGCTGCAGGCGTTGATTGCCGAGGTCGGGGCGCCAGATGAGCTGACGCTCACGCTTAACGTTGCCTGATGCCCGCGACGATCCCGGCGGTGCCGGGCGCAAGAGTAGTCGCTGCCCTTAAACGGGCGGGGTTCGAAGTCGCGAGGATTAACGGCAGTCACCATGTGATGAAGCACCCTGACGGCCGCACTGTATCGGTGCCGGTCCATGCGTACGATATGCGCAAGGGGACCTTGCGGAACATCCTTGCGATAATTGGCATGACTCCTGATGAGCTGCGCGACCTCTTGTAATCGAGAATCAAATAGCAGCTCTATGAAGCCGTTCCTGAACCTCATGGGTGGGTGAGGCGGCGGCTGGTGATGCGGATCATGGCCCAGCAGACCATGGCTTCGTGGTGGGTGGGCATGGCCTCGTAGTCGCGGTCGCAGCGGCGGTGCCGCCAGAGTTCTCCCGGCGACCCAACGTCTTGGCAGGACAGCGAATCCGGTCATGTCATCGGTTCGGTTGATGATCTGCACGCCGGTGTGCAGGGTGTCGCGGGCCCAGCCCAGGAGCTTGCCGGCGTAGCCGCCGTCGGCCCGCACCAGGCTTATCCGTGCGCAGGCGGCGGCCAGCCAGGATAGCAGGGCGTACGGCTGTGCAAGCTCTTGACCGAAGCCGGACCGGCCGGTGCAGGCAATCTCGGCCGCGTTCGTCTCGGCGAGTGAGAGTTCGCCGCGGGCGTGCAGGATGCCGTGGCGACCCGGATGCCGGGACGCGGTGGCGGCGGGTCGCGGTCCGGCGGAGGCGGGCGCCTGGTTCCGATCCGACGTACGCCGGCTCCACGGCTTCGACGCGGACGGAGCCGGCTATTCGGTCGCCGTGGACCTCTGATCGCGGTAGAACCGGGGGATGACCGAACGACGGCTGCCCGGCGGGCGCAGTTTCGGAGCCGTACGCGTCGGCGACGAAGTCCGCCGCCCCGCCCAGCCGTGGACGGCGACCGTGCACTCGGTGCTGCGGCATCTGGAAGACGCCGGCTTCGACGGCGCCCCGCGAGCCCGCGGCTTCGATGAGCAGGGTCGCGAACGCCTGACGTTCCTGCCCGGCCAGACCTTGGGCGAGACTACGCCATGGCCGGATTGGCTGCGCTCCGACGACGCGCTCCGGCAGGTCGGCGGGTGGCTTCGGAGGCTGCACGACGCGACCGCGGCATTCCGGCCGGCCGGAGACGCCGTGTGGTTCACCGGCCGGCCGTGGCAGCCGGGACTTCTGATCGCTCATCTGGATGCGTCGCCGTGGAACGCCGTGTGGGCCGACGGCGCCTTGGCCGGCTTCGTCGACTGGGATACTGCCAGCCCGTCCCGGCGCGAGGATGAGCTGGCGTTCTCGGCGCTGACCTGGGTGCCGCTGCTGACGGCGGAGGTCGCCGGGCAAGCCGGCTTCGGTGACGCAGCCGACCGGCGCCGACGGTTCCGTCTGCTCCTGGACGGGTACGGATACACCGGCGATCCGACCGCGATCCGCGACGCGATGATCGGACGTGCCGAGCGCAACGTCGCGATGATCCGGCAGTTCGCCGACGGCGGTGAGCCGGCCTTCCAGCGCATGCTGCCGTGGGCCGCGGATCTGGAACGGTCCGGGAACGAGGTGGCCGAGCTGCCGGACGAGTTCTGGCAGAGGCCGGGCCGCTGACGGACTGGGGCCAGCCGAGAGCGTGGCAATGGCCAGTGGGTCGCCGGGCGCGTGGCACCGGCCTGACGGGTCGCATCGCGTGACTCCGTGCCGCTGGTAACGGCCACGCCAGCACTTCGCCGCCACCATCACCATGGTCAACCGGCCGTCATCTGAGGCGTCACGAGGAAGGACGGCCGACTGGCGAGGGGTAGTCGCGGCAGCTTGTCTTCGAGTTCCGAGCCGGGGCCGTCGATCCGGAGGAGGGCGTCGGGGCGATGGCCGAGCGGGCCTGCTGCGAGCAACACAGGAGCAACACGGGTCTCCGTACTGACACGAAATTGGGTCCTTTGTGAGCGCGCGGCAGTGGACCCTGGCCTGTGACGTGGCGAGGGCCTGTGCGGTGCCCGGCTGGCGTCCGGGGTGGTTCCCGGGGTTATGGGCTGCCCGGCGGGCAGCGTGCTGCGGACGGAGGCAGGCGGCTCCTGTGGCGGGGGCGGGTCTGGTGATCAGGTGGCCTGCGCGGTCAGGCGGCCTCCGCGGGGGTGATGGTGATGACGCAGCCGGGGTTGAGTTTTTGCAGCTGCCGCATCAGGTAGTCCTGCCTGGCATCGGGTGACCCGCTCGAAAATAGGATCCGTGTCGTGACCTGCGGTTCTTCGGGGTGTCAGGCGGCGCGTGAGTATTCGTTGATCAGGCCGCCCAGGACGGGTTTTCGGTGGATCCGCTCCTGGTCGAGGTCGGCCACGGTGAGGAGGCCACCGGCGTGTTCGCCATTGGGGATGCGCTGGGCGATGCCCTGGTGCGGCCGGGCTGTGTTGTAGTGCGCTTGGTACTCGGCCAGGGTGCTGCGCAGGTGCGCCTCACCGAGAATCAGCATGCGGTCGAGGAGCTCTCGGCGCAGGGTGCCGACGAGCCGTTCGCAGATTGCGTTCATGCGCGGCGCCTGGACGGCGGTGCGCACGATCCTGGTGCCGGCGGACTGGAAGACGGCGTCGAATGAGGCGGTGAAGTTGGATCCGCGATCGCGGATAAGGAACTTAACATCCTCGAACCGCTCGCCGAAGCTGAGGGCGAGGTTGCGGGCCTGCTGCACGGTCCAGTCGCCGGTGGGGTTCGCGGTGACGCCGCCAAGATGCATCCGGCGGGTGCCATGCTCGATGAACACCAGGACATACAGTCTCCTGAGGAGCACGGTGTCCACGTGCAGGAAATCGACTGCGACGATCCCGGCAGCCTGAGCGTGCAGGAACTGCCGCCAGCTCGGACCCGAGCGCCGCGGTGCCGGATCGATGCCCGCGGCATGCAGGATCTTCCACACGGTTGACGGCGCGATTGTCACGCCGAGCTTCATGAGCTCGCCATGAATGCGGCGGTGTCCCCACAGCGGATTCTCCTTCGCCAGGCGGACGACAAGGCGGGCGACGCCCGGGAGTGTCGGCGGCCGCCCTGGCTTGCGTCGCTTGCTCGTGTCGTACTTCTTCGCCGCCAGCCTGCGGTGCCAGGCCAGCAGCGTCGCTGGCGTCACGGGAAAGACTTCGGCCCAGCGCCTGCGCGGCACAAGCCGCGCCAGCGCCGCGAACCAGGCCCGGTCGGCCGGCTCGTACCGCGCCCGGCCGGCATGCCGCCGCAGTACCGCATTCTCATGCCGGAGCACCAGCAGTTCAGCATCCTTCGCCAGGTCACCGCGGAACACCAGGACGGCCAGGCCGAGCACCCGGCAGGTAAGCACGTAGACGATCTTGAGCAGCACCCGGCAAGCTAACCAGCACCACGTCAAGCCTGCTGGCGAAGCGCAGGTCAGCCACTCAATCGAGTATTCGAGCTGTACAGGTTCAGGCGGCGGCCGGGATGGGTGGTTTCCAGGGGTTTCCGGCGAGGGCGTCGCGGATCGCGGTGAAGACGTCGATCCCGTTGCGCGTAGCTCTTCGTCGTCGACTCCGCGCCGTCGCGGCCGAACCGCACCTGCCGCAGGAAACCATCCGCGACCGGCACGACGGCCAGGTCCTCTACGACGAGATGTGCCGGTGGCCGGGTGCTCAGCAATGACTTTGTACGAGGGCCGCCAGGCGAGGCGCGGGAGAGCGCCTGAGCCCCCCCAGGGCCACCCTGGTTAACTTGTCTGCATGTATGAGGAGCCGGCCGAGTATGACATTAAGCAGTACATCGCCACTGCGGCCGCCGAAGGTGCCATGTGGGCTGCCCAAAGGTTCAGCGATGCGCTCGGGGTCAGCCTGGACTCGGTTCTCGACGCTGTCCGGGGCTCGGGATATGGGAGCATGCCGCTGCCCTCTCCGAGCGACCAGCAGCGCCGCGAGACTGAATAACTAAAGAGGCGCAGATCAATGGTAGGACCACTAAAGGCTTGGAAGAAATCAAGCAAAGCTACGCATCCACAGGGCAAAGCTACGCATCCACAGGGGGGAGGAAGCAAGCGCAGTATTCAGGAACGACTAACTGTAGCAAGCAACATCATCGTCGCCTTGACAGCTGTGGCCGCCTTGGTCGTAGCCCTCATCACCCTCCATATGCAATCGCAAGACCGAACAGCGGCCGCCCAAACAGCTCAGCAAGACCGAACAGCGGCCGCCCAAACAGCTCAGATGGCGTTCGCGAATCGTATTGTCTCCTGGTGGACGGCTAGCTCAAAAGGCCTTTCAGTCGATGCCCATATCCAAAACGACAATGCACAGCCATTTGAAGTATGGGTTGTCTACCTACCTAGCGACAATCAATTCGGACCCGGATATGTGCCAGTTCCTAATAAACTTAGCGCTGTATTTACACCGAAGGGAGGGACAGGAGGGATAGGCCTGCCCACTGTCTATATGGGCCAGGTGCAACCCTGTACAGAAATCGAGGTTCACGCCCCATTTACCGCTCTGCCGAATCCAATATCCTGGTATCCTCCTTCTCAAATATTCCAGGTCCCTCCTTCACAAGCCGAGGGTGATATTATTTTTGTTGATCCTTCAGGTTCCATATGGGCCAAAAATCCTGCTGGAACCCTCCGTCGTATTCAGTTCAATGCGCGCGATAATGGTTATTTGATAGCATCCATTGCGAATGGGGCCATTAACCCAATTGCCTGGACAAAGCACTCTCGATCACCTATCTGCGGTTAATAGACCCACGTTGCTATTTCTGAGTGCGGTTGCTCGATCAAGCATCAAACCGGGAGACTTACGGGCTCCTCGGGCCTGATCCACCAGTGATACCGGCTGCCGTTTGCGGTGGCGATCAGGACAGGTGGTGGATCAGACCCGAGCAGCCGTGACGGGTCCATTGTTACCGGCACCCCGACTTGGCCTGTGACGAGGATGGGTGCAGGATCCTGAATGGGCGGGCCGGTTGGCTACAGCACGGAGGATCAAAACCGCAGGTCGGCCCCGTCAGCCGTTGCTCAGGCAGAACTGCCGGTTCTCCTCTCCACACCCGTTCGGCCGGGCGGGGCTGGCGCGATTCGAGCCGCGCCGCCTGGTCAGGGGGTACAGCCAAGGTAAGCCCGGAAGGGGCCACGGGTTGATCTTGGGAAGTGTTTCCGCTGGTGGAGTTGGCTCTTGCCGCCGAACAGTGGTGGGCGCTGATCGTTGGCCGGGTTGCGGCGGCTGGTACGTTCGTCGATCTGTATGGGCTGATTTTGTCGGGTCGTAGGGTGGTCGGCGCGGGTGACCTCGATCGAGCGGACGGCGTATCCGCGGTTCAAGCGGCTGCCATCGGCGCGGGAGCTGCAGCACTCGGCGAACTCCTGCCGCCCATGGTCACCCCCGGGCAGGCCGAGCCGTAACACCTGGGCGAACTGCCTGCCGCCCATGGCCCCTTTCTGGTTTACCTTGGCCGCACCCCTTTTCAGGGCCTACGCCACCGGTGAGCCCTGCCTTTGCCGAAAATCTCATCCGCGCAGCTCATGCCGCATGTTGGTACTCATGGAGCACCCCGCCGAGTCGGTCGCGTCGTCGTATGTCGAGGCTGGCGATTTGGTCAGGGGTCACGAGCGGCACGGGCAGTGGCTGGAGCGGGCGGGCGTTCGCGATGCCCTGATGCGGCCGGTGCCCGTTGTAGAACTGCTCGAACTCCCGCAGGGCGTGCAGAAGGTGGGACTGGTTCCAGATCAGCGTGCGGTCCAGTAGCTCGCGCCGGCAGGTCTGCACCCACCGCTCCATGATCGAGTTCATCCTCGGCATCCGGACCCCGCTGAGTACAACGTCGATGCCGGCGTCGGCGAGGATGACGTCGAACAGGCCCGGGAACTTCCCGTCCCGGTCTCTGATCAGGAATCGTGCCCGGCAGCCGGCATCCTCCAAGTCCATCACAAGGTTCCTGGCGGCCTGCGCCACCCAGGACGCCGCCGGGTGGGCGGTGGCGCCCAGAATCCTGATTCTCCGGCTGGCGTGCTCGATCACCGCGAGCACGTGCAGCCGCGCGCCGGACAGGGTGACCGTCTCGAAGAAGTCACAGGCCAGCAGGGCCCCGGCCTGGGAGCGCAGGAAACCGGCCCACGTGGTGGAACTGCGCTCGGGCGCCGGGTCGATCCCGGCCTCGTGCAGGATCTCCCAGACGGTAGAAGCGGCGACCTTTACCCCGAGCACCAGCAATTCGCCGTGCACCCGGCGATACCCCCACCCGGGATTCTCGCGAACCAGCCGCAGCACCAGGACGCGGATCGAGCGCACGGTGGGCGGCCGGCCCGGGTGCCGGGGCCGGGACCGGCGGGCGTGCCGGCGCGCGACCATATCGCGATGCCAGCGGAGCACGGTGTCCGGGCGCACCACCAGGTGCAGTCGCTTGAGCACGTGCCTCGGTAGCCGGTGCAGCAGCGCCGCCAGCAACGCCCGATCAGCAGGGGTGAACCGCAGCCTCCCCGGACCGAGTTGCCGCTGCAAGACCGAGAGCTGGTGGCGCAGCGCGAGGATCTCGGTGTCTTTGTCCCGGTTGCTCACCGGCAGCAGCCGCAGCAGCGCGAACACATTTGCCATACCAAGGTAGACCAGTCGCAGCAGCACGGTTTATCACCATGCCACAGCGTTCCCCTCTCGTACGAGCGCCCTGCTGGCCGCAATAGCACACAACATCGGCCTCACCCATGCATCGGCTCCCACCAGCATGGATGAGGTTTTCGGCAGGAGCACGGCCGCACCGGTCAGCCTGCAGCCATTTGCCCAAGTTGCCATGCGGCGAGCTGACCCGTGCGTGCCGAGCCTGGCCGCCGCCGTGCGGGCCCCGGAACCGAGCCGCCCGGCTGTGCCAATGGCGCAGTCCTGCTGAAGTCAAGATCACCAATAGGTTATTGGTGCAAGCGAGCTGGCCACCGATTATTCCTCGAAAAAATTTGCCCAGACATCGGCGCCGGGGGCGTGGCTTTGCTTCTAATAGAGATCGGATCGGCTGATGCCGCTCATGAAGTCCTGAGCGACGCTCCTGCCAAGGCTGTCGAGATCCCTGAAAAGGCCCGCGCGGGAAAGACCCATGCTCTGACAGGCGGCTTGCATTTCCGGCTTCCATTCTTCCCGCAGCCGGATGCGGGTAGCCAGTTTGCTCCTTATCCACCAGCTAGCTGGCCGGCCAACGCCGATATCCGGGCTGACTGTCAGGATGCTCTGCTGGGCAACAGCCCTCGCGAACTGGCGCGGCCGCACCGGAACCAGAATTCCTTTACTAGCTTCGATCACGAACGTGACGAGCCTGTTCTGTACCTGGCGGTCGTCGAGCAGTTCGTAGTCTTCGCAAGTCCTGAGCCGTGTTATCTCCTGCTGAAGGTTCACGCTGGCATTAGCGCGATCGTAGATCCACAAGGCCATGTCGCCGTCGCCGTCCTCGTGCCCGTCGAGGGCGAACCATATCGCGACGAACGGCGAGGTGGTCCAGTCCATGAGGCGAGTGGGTGCTCCGTGATGCTGCATCAGCTCCCACCAGCCGAGGATGTCCGATGCCTCGGGAAGCCCCGGGAGGCCGAAGTGCATCGCGCGCTGCCGGAAGCGCTGCATCAGCTTCAGTTCGATGTCGCGCACCCGCTTCTCGGTCGCGCTGTCCGCGCTCATGGACATCATCAGCTCATGCAGGCGTGGGTCGTGCTGCTCGGCATAGGTTAGAAGCACCCGCTCCAGCGACGCGCGAAGCTCCCAGTCAAAGCACCGCTGCCCACGGTAAAGGGCGTCGTCGCCGCCTGATGACAGCAGCAAATTAACGCACTCGGCCCACGAGTCTCGCTCGACATCTTCCCCTAGGCGTGACGCCCACCCTGATGGCATGCACCCAGTATCCCGATACGCGCCGCGGACTGGGTCAGCTTCGGCTCAGCCGTGACCGGCGCTATCGTCGCCTTCGCTTGACCGCGGCGACGGTCATGCGTGCCGTGAGTCCGGCCCGTCGTATCTGGCATGGCATCGACGGGCCGGACTCGCCCTGGCGTCAGGGGTTTCCCGCGCGGACGACCAGGTGAACCTCTCTACGCAGGTACCAGGCTCTGCCGGGCTTCGGCCATGCGGCTGCGCGCCCAGCGGCGCGAGGTCTTGCCGAACATGCCCGCCAGCTTGCGCTCCGACAGCGGCCTGTCCGTCTGGAGGCTGGCCCGGTACGCGGCCACCGCCCCAGCGATGGTCTCGCTCTCATCGCGGGCGGTACCGCCTTGCCCGGAACCGGCCCGGATCTGGTCCGCGTCCTGGTCCGCATGGTCCGGCAC
>OBLT010001706.1_pt1 | contig 13939 bp, 11 predicted proteins | sample 1518721 | NCBI WGS metagenome assembly OBLT01 (sample SAMEA3539307, study PRJEB22396) | soil metagenome | biome: tundra; feature: field; material: soil | place: USA | collected 2010-05 | depth 0.15 m | reverse complement strand
GCCGGCCGTCAGCGCGCCTCCGGCCACGCCAGGCCGCCTCGGCCACTGGGCCCGGACGGCTCGTTCATCGCGTCCAGCATGCCTGCGGTCGTGGCGGCCGCGACGTGGCTGGCCGTCAGCGGGAAGTTGCCCGCGGCCCGCCTGCGCAGCGGGTCGTAGTCCTCCGGCAGCAGCCCCACGTCATTGCCCAGCGCGAGCAGGCCGGCGAAGACCCGGCGGGCGTCCCGCCCGCGGCCCGCCACGGCGTAGCACTGCGCAAGCCAGAACGTGCCAGGCAGGTAACCGGCGCCGCCCGGCGGCAGCCCGTCGAGGCTGTCCCCGGGATCCTCCTGATAGCGCAGCAGGACGCCGCCGCAGTCCAGTTCGCGCTCGACTGCGGCCACCGTGCCGGCGATCCGCGGGTCGCCCGGCGGCAGGAAGCCGAGTTGCGCGAGCCGCAGCAGGCTGACATCGACGCCGGCTCCCGAATAATGCTGAACGAAGGTCTCACCGCTGGTGTCGTAGCCCTGGTCGAGCACGTCGGCCCGGACTTCGGCCCGCAGCTTGCGCCACCGGCCAGCCGGCCCCGCATCGCCGAACCGCTCGATCATCTTCACCGCGGCATCGGCCGCGGCCCAGACCATGACCTTGGAGTACACGAAGTGACGCGGCGGCCCGCGCACCTCCCAGATCCCCGGATCCGGCTCCCGCCAGCCTGACTCGAGGAAGCCAAGCACCTCTTCCTGTTCCCACGGGTCCGCCGATCCGGGCATCCCGGCCATCCGGGCGCCCAGCCGGGCGGTCAGCACCGCACCGAAGGCGGCGATCTGGCGCTGCGCCGCGGCGGCATTCCCGGTCCGGACCGGCTGCGCGCCCTCATAGCCGGGCAGCCAGTCCAGCTCGACCTCCGGCAGCCACCGCCGGCCGTCCAGTCCGTACAGGCCCTGGACCTGCGCGGGCAGTCCGGCGACCGCATTGGTGAGGAAGCGCAGCAGCGCACTCGCCTCGCTGAGCGCCCCGCTGCGCAACAGGACCGGCAGCGCGGCGGCCGCATCCCGCAGCCAGCAGTACCGGTAGTCCCAGTTCCGCGAGCCGGAGGCCTGCTGGGGCAGTGCGGCGGTCGGCGCCGCGATCACGCCGCCGTTCGGAGCGAATGTCAGGGCCTTGATGGTGATCAGGGAGCGGATCACTGCCTCGCGCCACTCGCCGTCGTAGTCAAGGCCGGCGACCCAGCCGGTCCACCAGCGCGTGGCGTTCCCGATAAGCGCGGGAACGTGCGGCGGATCGGGCGGGCTCCCCCGGGCTGGCCGCCAGACGGCGGCCAGCGGCACCCGGTCCCCCTGGCGCAGCGAGAACTCGGCCACGGCGGCTCCGTGGCGGCTCCGCAGGTGCACCGGGCCGAACAGCCACAGCGTCTCGGCGCCCGCCAGCAGGCAGTGCGCCCCGTCCACCCGCTGAATTCTCGGCTGCGCCGATCCGTACTCGAACCGGGCGGCGAAAGTCATCCGCACCTCGACGCTGCCGCGGACGCCTTCCACCATGCGCACCAGGACCGGGTCGCCGCTGCGCGGCGGCATGCAGTCGGTCAGCCTGATGGTCCCGCGCCCGGTCGCGAACTCGGTCTCGAGGACCAGCGTGTCCGGCAGGTACCGGCGGCTGACCCGGCTGCCGCCCTCGGCGGGGGCGATTCGCCAGTGCCCGTGCCTGTCCTGCCCCAGCAGCCCGGCGAGGCAGGCATTCGAATCGAATCTCGGCAGGCAGAGCCAGTCGATCGAGCCGTCCCTGGCCACCAGCGCAGCGGTGTGAAGGTCGCCGATGAGCGCGTAATCCTCGATTCTGCGGGACATTCGCGAGCCTCCCCCGGGACTGGCGGTCGCCGTCACCGGGGGCTGGCGGTCTCGCCGCGGAGCAGGAGCCCGCCCGGTCAGCGGTGACCGGGCGGATCCTCGCTGCTGCCCGAAGTCTGTGCCGGGGCGCCTGCGGCCGTCGTCATCCCTGGCAGGTGAGGTAGTGCCGCTGCGCTGGGCGGCCGGTCAGCTGTCCAGGCTGAAGACCTGGCGCAGCCTGGCTTCCTGCCCGGCGGACAGGCTGGTGCTGATGAGCTCGGCATCGGCGGCGCTGAACGCGGCGGCCACCGGGCCTGTCACCGCCTCCGAGGTGAGCGCGAACAGCGCGGACGTGCCCGGCGTCACCTTGGCGCGGACCTGGGCGATGAACGAGCTGCTGATGCCGACCTCTGACATCGATCCGAGAATCGCGTCGCTGGCCGCGCCGATCGCCAGCCCGAGCAGCGGCACAAAGAAGACGATCCCGAACAGCAGTCCCCAGAACCCGCCGCCCGGCGCCCCTGCGGCCTTGAGGCTGCGCAGCTCATGCGCGCCCGGTTTCCCCGAACCAGCTGGCCAGCTCACCAGGGCGGCGTCCTGCACTTTGATGAGGCGCTGGTCCTGCAGCTTGACGAGCGTCTGCAGCGCCTCGTCCGCGCCTGCGGGCGAGCCGAACTTCCACACCGTCAGGGCAGTTGCCATCACTTCTCCGCATCATCCGCCCAGGGTGACCCGGTTAGCTCCCGTGCGACAGCGCCCGCTCCACCGAGCCCGCGCCGTGATCGAGCTGGTAGTCGAGATTGATCGCGGCGTTGATCAGCGAGAGGTGGCTGAACGCCTGCGGGAAGTTGCCGAGCTGCTCGCCGGTCTGCCCGATCTCCTCAGAGAACAGCCCGAGGTGGTTGGCGTAGGTGTGCATCTTCTCGAAGGTCAGCGCCGCCTCCTGGAGCCGTCCCGCCCTGGCGAGCGCGTCGACATACCAGAACGTGCAGAGCGAGAAGGTGCCCTCGCTGCCGCGGAGCCCGTCCGGCGAGGCGCCCGGGTTGTACCGGTAGACCAGGCTGTCGGAGACCAGCTCACGATTCATCGCATCGAGCGTGGACAGCCAGAGCGGATCCTTCGGCGCGACGAAGCCCATCAGCGGCATCAGCAGCAGCGAGGAGTCCAGGACTTCGGTCTGGTAATGCTGGGTGAACGCGCCGACCTTCGAGTTCCAGCCGCGCTTCATGATCTGCTCGTAGATCAGGTCCCGCTCGGTGGTCCACCGGGAGACGTCGGCAGGCCGGCCATGCCGTCCGGCCAGCCGGATCGCCCGGTCCAGGGCCACCCAGCACTGGAACCGGCCGTAAGTGAAGTCCCGGCGGCCGCCGCGGGTCTCCCAGATGCCCTCATCAGGCTGGTCCCAGTGCTCGCAGAGCCACTCGATCATGTCGGCGATGGCCAGCCAGCCCTTGTGAGCCATCTCCAGGCCATTGCTGTCGGCGAGGAACATGGCGTCAAGCGCCTCGCCGTAGATGTCGAGCTGCAGCTGATCGGCCGCGCCGTTGCCCAGCCGGACCGGCCGGGAGCCGCGCCATCCCTCCAGGTGGCCGAGGATCTCCTCGGTCAGGTCGGACGACCCGTCCACCCGGTACATGATCTTCAGCGGGCCCGAGCCGTTGCCTGCCTGCTCGGTGGCCCGCTCCCGCATCCAGAAGCCGAACGCGGCGGCTTCCTCCATGTAGCCAAGGCCGAGCAGGGCGTAGATGGAGAACGAGGCGTCCCTGATCCAGGTGTACCGGTAGTCCCAGTTACGCTCGCCGCCCACCTGCTCCGGCAGCCCCATGGTGGCCGCGGCGACCGGCGCCCCGGTGGGCGCGTAGGTCAGCAGCTTGAGCGTCATGGCCGACCTGGCCACCATCTCCCGCCACCGCCCGGTATACGTCGACCGCTTCACCCAGCTGCGCCACGCATCGGCCGTGTCGTCGGACAGCCTGGCCAGCTCGGCCGGCGGCAGCCGCTTGGGCTGGCCGCCCATCGTCTCGATCACCACGCCGGTGCTCTCGCCCTCCTGCAGCGTCCAGCTCGCCCGCACGCCCTTGCCGTGGCGCTTCAGCTTGGTCACCTCCTGCTTTCCGGCGCCCCGCTTGCCGACCGTGTGCAGGGTGAGCTCCTGGCCGCCGTCGCCGTGGAACACCGCGCCGTTCTCGGTGACGTCCACGGTGTGCTGGGCCCGGCCGTAGTCGAACCGCGGCTGCAGGTCCATGGCGAACCGCATCGTTCCCCTGGGCACCCGCAGCTGCCGGACCAGCCGGTGCCGGTCGGTCGGCCGGCCGTAGGCGATCGGCATGAAGTCGAGCACCTCGCCGACGCCATCCGGGGTCATGAACCTGGTGATCAGCACTGCGGTCTCGGGCAGGTAGAGCTGCTTGGTGACATAGTCGTCCCGGTCCGGCGCGATCTTGAAATGGCCGCCCTTATCCGCGTCGAGCAGCGCGGCGAAGATACTGGGCGAGTCGAACCGCGGGCTGCAGAACCAGTTGACAGTACCGTCGTCGGTGACCAGCGCGGCGGTCTGCAAGTCACCGATCAGGCCGTGGTCGCTGATGTTCGGATAGCGGGCCATGCTTCCTCCTCTTGCTGCCCTCAGGCAGTTCATTGGTCAGACAGGTCAGGGGTCCCGGCGGGCTCAGGCCATCCGGCTCAGCAGGTGGTCGCCCACCCGCATCGCGTTGGCCATCACGGTCAGCGCCGGGTTCACCGCGCCGATACTCGGGAAGAAGCTCGAGTCGACGACGTAGAGGTTGTCGAGATCGTGGGCCTTGCAGTGGGTGTCGAGCACTGAGACGGCCGGGTCGGCGCCGAACCGGCAGGTGCCGGCCTGGTGGGCCACGCCGGCGATCGGGATGCTCATCTTCATGTAGAAGTTCTTGTCCAGCACGTGGTGGGCGGCCAGCCCGACATGGTTGAGGATCGTCCGCAGCTCGCGGTAGAGATCATCGGCCTGCGCGTTGTTGCTGAACGTGTAGGCCAGGTGGATCTTGCCGCCGGCGTCGACGGTCACCCGGTTGCCCGGCCTGGGCAGGTCCTCGGTGGTGAGCCAGAAGTCGACGGCGTGCCTGGCCACCTCCTCCAGGCTGAACCGCGGCGCGATCTTCGTGAGCTTCGGCTCTTCCCCCTTCATCGCCATGGCGTTCGACTTGCCCAGCAGCTGGATGTTGCCGAGCGGCCAGGACCGGCCATCGCCGGGCAGGTAGAAATCGTTCAGCCCGAGGGTCTTCTGGAACACCGTCTCGTTGGGCTCTTTATCCAGCGCGACGACGGCCTTGCTGTTGTGGAACATGTAGTTGCGCCCGACCTGCCCGCTGGAATTGGCCAGGCCGCCGGGGTGGGCATCGCAGGCCGATCGCAGCAGGATCCTGGCGCTATTGGCTGCGCCTGCGGCGACGACGACGATGTCACCGGCGTAGGTCTCCGTTTTTCCGTGACGGGATACCTCCACGCCGGTCACGCTGCCGCCCCGCTGGCCGGTCCGCAGGGCGGTGACTTCGGCGCCTACCAGCAATGTCACGTTCGGCTGGCTCAGCAGCGGGCGGACCGCGATGGTCTCCGCGTCGGACTTGGCGTGCACCAGGCACGGGTAACCGTCACACCACGAGCACCGGATGCAGTGGCTCGCGGGCCGGTCCGCCTCGTCCAGCAGGATGCCGCACGGCGCGTGGAACGGACGGTAGCCCCGGTCGGCCAGGACATCGGAGATGCGCTGGATCCGCGGCTCGTGCGAGACCGCCGGCCACGGGTAGTCCCTCGAGCAGTGGCCCTCGGTGGGGTCCTCCGCGTGCGCACCGTGAACCTGGTAGAGCCATTCCGCCTTGGTGTACCACGGCTCGAACTCGTCGTAGCCGGCCGGCCAGGCTGGCGAGACGCCGTCGGGGTAGCGGATCTCGCCGAAGTCGGCCGGCCGCAGCCGGTACAGCGCGGCGCCATACATCTTGGTCGCGCCGCCGACGTAGTAATGCGCCTGGGGCTGGAACGGCTTGCCGTCCGCGTCGTACCAGGTGTCCGGCGATATGTAGGCGCCGTCGACGAACACCTTGCCCGCGTCCCAGTTGGCCATCTCCCTGGGCAGGAAGTCACCGCGCTCCAGCAGCAGGATCCGCTTGCCCGAAGGCGCCAGCACATGAGCGAGCGTTCCGCCGCCGGCCCCGGTGCCGATGATGACGACGTCAAAGTGTTCGGTCACGTCACGACCATCTCCGGAGCGCCTGCCCGGCGCACCATTCCCGCCGGGTGAACAGGGCCGCAGACCTGCCCGCGCCAGCCGGCGGCGACTCGCGCGGGCCATGCCATGCAGTGCCAGGGCCCCGGCAAGGCGGACCCGGCCAATCACCCCGTGCGGATGATGCCCGGTCCCCCCGCCGGGGCGACAGTGACCAGCACCAACGAGATCAAGGAAGGTGACATGAGTAGCACACAGTCATCCGGCACGCAGTTCCAGCTGAACTCGGGATCGCTGATCCTCGGGGCTGCGCTTATCGGGGCGTCCTGCGTTCTCGGCCTGACCGGGATAACGATCTGCGGCTCGACGGTGATCGCCGCGACTCGCCGGTGGGTCAAGCAGATGGACGTGCCGCCGAGCGAGCTGGCCAGGCTGAAGTGGGCACAGGCCAAGGCCGCGACCGCCGCGGGCACCAGCGCCTGGCAGGACGGGGTCACGACCGGCGCCCGCTCCTAGGCGCCAGCGTTTCCCGCGGACATCTAGTCATGCTGATGACGGCGAGGCGCTAGCGGATGCAACTTGACCTGGCCCGATGGCAGTTCGCCTTCATCTCGGTCAATCATTTCTTCTTCGTCCCTGTCACCATCGGCCTGGCGTTCCTCACCGCACTGCTGCAGACCGCCTGGCAGGCCGGAGGCCGGCCGGAGTACCTGCGGCTGACCAGGTTCTTCGGCACGCTCCTGGTCATCAATGTGGCGATCGGCGTGGTGACCGGCCTGGTGCAGGAGTTCCAGTTCGGCATGAACTGGTCGGCCTATTCCCGGCTCGTCGGCGACATCTTCGGCGCGCCGCTCGCGATGGAGGGCCTGCTCGCCTTCTTCCTGGAGTCCACATTCCTGGGCCTGTGGCTGTTCGGCTGGGACAAGCTCTCCCGGCGGGTGCACCTGCTGACGATCTGGGCGGTGGCCCTCGGGACGGTGCTGTCCGCGGCGTTCATCATGGCCGCCAACTCCTGGATGCAGCACCCGGTCGGCTACGCGATCAACTCCCGGACCGGCAAGCCGCAGCTGACCAGCATCTGGGCGGTGCTGACCAACCCGGTGTTCCTCTGGAGCTACGCCCACGTGCTGCTCGCTTCGCTGGTGACCGGCGGCGCCGTGATGCTCGCCGTGTCCGCCTGGCAGCTGCGCCGCGGCGGCGACCAGGATGCCTTCACCAAATCGGCGCGGCTGGCGCTGATCGTAGTGGTGCCCGCCGCCATCTTCGCCATGCTGATCGGCAGCGAGCTGGGCGTGATCGAGGCGAGATACCAGCCGATGAAGATCGCGGCGGCGGAGGCGCAATGGACCACCTGCCAGCCGTGCTCGTTCTCGCTGTTCCAGATCGGCGGCGGCGGCCAGGATCAGTCCCCCACCCAGATCATCTCGATCCCGCACCTGCTCTCGCTGCTGGCCACCAACTCATGGAACGGCAAGGTAGTGGGGCTCAGCCCGCTGCAGGCCCAGTACCAGGCCAGATACGGACCGGGCAACTACGTGCCCAACGTCTTCATCCAGTACTGGTCCATGCGGGTGATGGCCTATACCGCCGGGCTGCTGTTCCTGGTGTCGCTGTGGGGGCTGTGGCTGACCAGGCGCAAGAAGCTGGCCGCGTCGCGGTGGTTCCTGCTGGCCGGGACGTGGGCAGTGGTACTGCCGTTCCTCATGAATACAGCGGGCTGGCTGCTGACCGAGAGCGGCCGCCAGCCCTGGATCGTGCAGGGCATCATGCTGACTCGCAACGGCATCTCGCCATCGGTGAGCACCACCGCGCTCGCGATCAGCCTGACCGTGTTCGTGCTGCTCTACGCCACCCTCGCTGTGGTCGACCTGATGCTGATGCTGCGTTATGGCCGAAAGCAGCTCCCGTCCGAGCCGGCCCAGGGCGGCGAGCAGCTGCCCGTTCCCGCCGTCCAGTACTGAGGTCCCGATGACACTGAGGTCCCGATGACACTGACCGACTTCTGGTTCGCCGTGATCACGATGCTGTGGACCGGATTCTTCGTGCTGGAGGGCTTCGACTTCGGCGTCGGAATCCTGCACGGCGTACTGGGCCGCGGCGAAGCCGGGCGCCGGGCCGCGATCAATACGATCGGGCCGCTCTGGGATGGCAACGAGGTCTGGCTGATCGTGGCGGGCGCTGCGATGTTCGCGGCGTTCCCCGGCTGGTACGCGACCATGTTCTCCGGCTTCAACCTGGCCCTCGTCGTCCTGCTGGCCGCCCTGATCGTCCGCGGCCTGTCGTTCGAGTGGCGCGGCAAGGGCCTGGGCCCGCGGTGGCGGCGCACCTGGGACGGGCTGCTGACGACCGGCAGCGTGCTGGCACCGCTGCTGATCGGCGTGGCACTCGGGGACCTGCTGCACGGGCTGCCGATCAACGCCAGCCAGGAATACACCGGATCGTTCTTCACCCTGCTGCAGCCCTACGGCCTGTTCACCGGCGTCACGCTGGTGGCGCTCTGCGTGCTCCACGGCGCCACCTTCCTGGCCCTGAAGACCACCGGGGACCTGAGGGACCGGGCCGGGCGGCTGGCCCGCCGGGCGGCGCCGGTCACCGGCCTGCTGGTCCTCGGCTTCGCCGTGTGGACGCACGCCGGGGCCGGCAAGGGCTTCCTGCCGAACGTGGTCGAGGTCGCCGCGGTGCTCGCGGTCATCGCGTCCGCGTGGCTTGTCCACGAGCGCCGAGAGGGCGGCGCGTTCGCCGCCACCACGATCGCGATGGCCGCATCCGTACTGTCGATCTTCATCGAGCTCTACCCGCGGGTGATGGTCTCCAGCACCAGCCCGGCCTTTACGCTCACCATTCACAACACCGCATCGGGCTCCTATGCGCTGAAAGTGATGACGATCGTCGTGGTGATCTTCCTGCCGTTCGTGCTCGTCTATCAAGCTTGGACCTACTACGTCTTCCGCCGGCGCATCAGTGCCGATGAATTCGGCCCGGCCGCTGGCCCGCCGGGCCAAGGGTGATCGGATAGGTAGCGAACCCAACAGCACGAGATAGAGGAGCAGATGTGACCGCTGACCGAGTTGACGCGCTGGTAATCTTCGGCGCCACCGGTGACCTGGCGAAGCTAGAGACCTTCCCGGCCCTCGTCGGGCTGGTCGAGCGCGGCGTGCTCAACGTCCCCGTGATCGGGGTGGCCAAGAGCGGCTGGGGCCTTGAGCAGTTCCGCGACTACGCGGCGGCATCGCTGCGGCTCAACCACATGGACGACAAGACGCCGGCCGCCGAGAAAATGCTCAGCCTGCTCCGTTACGTGGACGGCGACCTCGGCGACGACGCCACCTACAAGGCGATGTCGGACGCCATCGGCGACGGCAGCCAGGTCCTGTTCTACCTGGAGGTCCCGCCGGTGCTGTTCGGGCGCATCGCCGAAGGCATCGCGTCGGCCGGGCGGACCAAGAATGCCCGGGTGATGGTGGAGAAGCCGTTCGGCAACGACCTGGCCAGCGCCATCCAGCTCAACGCCACCATGCACAAGTACTTCCCCGAGGACGCCATCTACCGGGTCGACCACTGGCTGGGCCTGGATCCGGTGGAGAACGTCCTTTTCGTCAGGTTCGCCAACTCGGTGCTCGAGCCGCTGCTCAACCGGACCTACGTGGACCGGATCCAGATCACGATGGCGGAGGCATTCGACGTCGCCGACCGCGGCCGGTTCTATGACCGCACCGGCGCGATCAGGGACGTGATCCAGAACCACATGCTGCAGGTGCTGGCCACTGTCCTGGCCGACCCGCCGGACGGGCAGGGCCTGGCATCCTGGCGGGACGCCAAGTCGCGCGTGGTGACCGCGCTGCGGCCGCTGACCGCCGAGGACACGGTCCGCGGGCAGTACGACGGCTATCTGAAGGTGGACGGCGTCGACCCCAAGTCGAGCACGGAGACCTTCGCGGCCGTCCGGCTCGCCGCTGACACCTGGCGCTGGGCGGACGTGCCGATCCTGATCCGGGCCGGCAAGTGCCTGCCGGTCACCGCCACCGAGGTGGACATCCAGTTCAAGCGGCCCCCGCACGATGTGTTCGGGATCAAGCCGTTCGCCGTGCGTAACTCGCTGCGGTTCCGGATCTGGCCGGAAACCGCGGTCGGCCTCACGCTGGCCGGCAAGAAGCCGGGCGCCGGGCTCGAGCCGACCCTGGAGGACCTGGCATTCTCCGGCCAGCCAGGGTCGGACATGCGTCCCTACGACCGGCTCATCGGCGCGGCGCTGGCGGGCGACCGCTGGCTGTTCGCCCGCCAGGACACCGTGCAGGCCGCGTGGCAGGTCGTCGACCCGGTACTGGACGACGTCACGCCCGTGCACCCCTACGCCAAGGGCAGCTGGGGCCCGAAAGAAGCCGACCGCCTGCTCCGGGGCGCCGACACCTGGTACGAGCCGGCGGGCTGACCGATGAGCCAGGCTTCGGGACCGGCGCCGCCAGCGGGCAGCCGGGTGGTGATAGTGGGCGGCGGCTTCGGCGGCCTGTTCGCCGCCCGGGCGCTCCGCAATGGCCCGGCCTCGATCACCCTGATCGACCGCGCCCAGCATCACCTGTTCCAGCCGCTGCTCTACCAGTGCGCCACCGGCATCCTGTCCGAAGGGCAGATCACCGCTCCGCTGCGCAGGTTGCTGCGCAAGCACAAGAACGTCGAATGCGTGCTGGCCGAAGTCGTGGACGTCGACGCCACGGCGCGCAAGGTGGTGTGCCGGCGGCCGCTCGGCGAGCAGCTTGAGTTCGGCTATGACTACCTCATCGTCGCCGCCGGGGTCAGCCAGTCCTACTTCGGGCATGATGAGTTCGCCCGCTGGGCGCCCGGCATGAAGTCGATCGCGGACGCCCTCACCATCCGCAGGCGGGTATACGGCGCGTTCGAAATGGCCGAGACTGCCACCGACCCGGGCGATCAGCGCCGCTGGCTGACCTTCGCGCTGGTCGGTGGCGGGCCAACCGGTGTCGAGCTGGCCGGCCAGATCCGCGAGCTCGCCACCAAGACGCTGCGGGCGGAGTTCCGCCGGGCCAAGCCGCAGGACGCGCGGGTACTGCTGTTTGACGGCGGCGACGCGCCGCTGGCCTCCTTCGGGCCCAAGCTGTCCCACAAGGCGATCCGCGAGCTGCAGGCCCTGGGCGTTGAGCTGCACATGGGCTCGATCGTCACCGATGTCGATCAGCGCGGGCTGCTGGTCCGCGGCCACGACGGTACCCAGACCCGGCATGATGCCGCGACGGTGCTATGGACGGCGGGCGTGGAAGCGCCGCCGGTCGCCGAGGCGATTGCCACGGCGACCGGTGCGGGCCGGGACCGCGCCGGCCGCATTCAGGTCGCGCCCGACCTGACCATCCCCGGACACCCCGAGATCTTCGTGATCGGCGACATGATGAGCCTGGGCAAGCTCCCCGGGGTAGCTGAGGTCGCGATGCAAACGGGCCTGCACGCCGGGCACCAGATCCGCCGCGCGATCTCCGGGCAGCCGTCGTCCAAGTCGTTCCGGTACCGTGACCTGGGCTCTGCTGCCTATATCTCCCGCGGCCGGGCCGTGGTCAGCGCAGGCCGGCTCCAGTTCGGCGGTTTCCCTGGCTGGGTGGTGTGGCTGTTCATCCACATCGCCTTCCTGACCGGCTACCGGAACCGCGTCGGCGCCATCCTCACCTGGTGGGTCGCATTCACCCGTGATGTCCGGCGGGAGCGCGCGTTCACGACCGCGCAGATCAGCGGGCTCGGCGACCTCTACGCGGACCCGTCCGGCACGCAGGCCCAGGGCAGCACTCAGGTTGCCGGTGACTGAGCCGGGAGACGGCCGCACCCGCGAGCAGGTCGCCAGAGCCTTGCGCGAGCTCGGCGCTGTCGACCATGCGGTCTACCACGCCATCGCCCAGGTGCCGACACCCGTTCTCGACCGCCGGATGCGCCGGCTCTCCCGTGCGGCCAACCAGTCTGCCATCTGGCTGGCCATCGCGGCCGGGCTCGCTGCCACCGGTGGCGCCCGGGGGGGCGCGCGGCGATCCGGGGCACGGTGGCGATCGGCGTGACATCAGCCCTGGTCAACGTCGGGATCAAGGCCCTCTACGACCGGCCGCGGCCCGATCGCGCTGGCCTCGGGGTCGCGGCTGGCCGCAAGGTGCCGATGCCGGCGTCGAGATCGTTCCCGTCCGGCCACTCGGCGTCTGCGTTCGCATTCGCCACCGCCGTGGGCCACGAACTGCCGTTGCTGGCGCTGCCGCTGCGATTTCTCGCCGCGGCCGTCGCCTACTCCCGCGTGCACACCGGCGTGCACTACCCGGGTGACGTAGTCGCCGGATCGATCGTCGGGGCCGGCCTCGGGCAGACCGTGACCCGGCTGACCGGCCGCGCCGCGCGGCGCGGCCGGTCAGCCGGGGATCTCACACGTTGGTCTCGGCGATGATCCGGCCTCTCTCCCGGGCCGCGACAAGGGCGCGGTAGTCAGTCTCGTTCTGATCGGCATAGGCAGCCGCGAAATCGGCGATGGCCTGGTCGAAGACGTCCTTGGCCCCAAGATAGGAGCCAATCGCGATCCGGTCGCCGGACCGGGCGTGCGCCCGGGCCAGCGTCCAGCCGCACGTCTCGCCGTAGACCCGCGCGCCGCGCGGCACCATCCGGCTGATCTCGATTGATGCCTTCCAGTCGCGCAGCTGGCGGATGTAGAAGTCACGCGTCTGCCCGTCCAGGCCCTTGATGCGCTGCCAGCCGAGGAAGATGTCGCTGACCGCCTGCATCAGGCGCTGGCCTGCGACCACCCGCTCGCCCTCATTGGTGAACGTGCTGGCACCCGCGCAGGCACTCAGCACCGACGGCTGGGCCTCCTTGACCTGCAGGAACAGCGGATCGGTTTCATCGCGCCCGAGCATCAGCACGATCCAGCACCGCGTGCCGACACTGCCGACGCCGACCACCTTGCGGGCCATGTCGGCGAACTCGAACTCCTTGAGCAGGATCCGGCGGCTGTACTCCAGCGTGCGTGCGTACCTCGTGATCAGGACGGGCAGCTGACTCTCCATGCCGCTGCCCTCCAGCTGCTGAGGCAGCAACTCCGACAGCGGCACGATCAGCGGCGGGTCGGCCACGATCCTCGGCTTGCCATCCACCATGGCGGTCAGCTTGCCGAGCTCCTGCATGCTGGACCGGTTCTGTGCCTTTGCGATGCCCTTGGCCAGGAGCTTGCGCCGCCCCTTGCCCAGCTGTGCCTCGACGGTGGAGCGCAGCTGCTCCACGTCCGCCCGGGCGTACCAGACATCCAGCGTGTCCATTCCGGCGAAGGCCCGCATGGCGTTGCGGTATCTCGCCGTGGCGGCCAGCACGATCTCGCGGCGCTCCTTGCTGGTGAACCCGTTGTCGCGCCCGGCTATCTCCAGGCTGGCCGCGAGCCTCTTGACATCCCATTCCCACGGCCCGGGCAGCGTCTCGTCGAAGTCATTGACGTCGAAGACCAGCCGGCGCTCGGGTGACGCGAAGAAGCCAAAGTTGGACAGGTGCGCGTCGCCGCAGGCCTGCACGATGATGCCGGAGGCCGGAGTATTGGCCAGATCGGCTGCCATGGGCAGCGCAGCGCCGCGGAAGTAAGAGAAAGGCGATGCGAGCATCCGGCCGTAGCGGATCGGCACCAGCTCAGGGACCCGCGATGCCGCCTGGCTTTCCAGTAGCATTATCGGATCGGGCCGGCTCCGCGGCAGGTCCAGTGCCGCGTGCGCCTCTCTGGGTACCGCGGCCCTCGTCGCCTTGCCACGGGCAACACGCTCAGCGGGGCTCAGCCGCGGTGATGCCGGCGCTGGCCTGGCCCGTCGCGTTGCGCGCGGTGCCGGTCCCGGTGCCGGCCGGGCGGCTTTGACAGACGGGGCGCGCCGAGCCGCCGGCGTCCCCCTCGAGGCCCTGGCCGGACTGGCGGCCCTGGCCGGACTGG
>OBLT010001705.1_pt1 | contig 13941 bp, 14 predicted proteins | sample 1518721 | NCBI WGS metagenome assembly OBLT01 (sample SAMEA3539307, study PRJEB22396) | soil metagenome | biome: tundra; feature: field; material: soil | place: USA | collected 2010-05 | depth 0.15 m | reverse complement strand
CAAGAAACTACACGAAACAACCACAAATTCGTACGGGATTTCCCCTTTCTTTCCTAATAAAAAACAATAATAATATAACTAAATAAGTTACCTATAATTAAATTAAACTAACTCGTATAAAAACACAAAAATAACTTAAAATTTATTATAAGAATGAACTTATAAAGATTAAATATCACAAAGGCTTTAACTAAACCGGTTTTATTCTGTTTAGTCTTCTCCTTTTTCTCTGAAGAGGATCTTATTATATTTACCAAATTTAGTGTAATATAAGGTTATTGTTAAAATACCAAGTAATTTATTTATATTAATTTATTAAAACATTATATAAAATATTTACAACTATTAGCTTTAACATACAATTTTTGGATACTACGGTAAATACATCAGATGTAGAGATTATCTACATTACTATTAAGTACTTAATAAAAATTAAAAGATAAAAAGATATACTGATATTTGGTATTTTTAATTTTTAATTATTATTATAAAGGCTTTAATTAAAGGGTACTTTTTATTTTTATTTATTACTCCTAAAGATTATCTTATTATGTTAAAAAGCTAGTAAAACATTATAAGGTCAATATTCAACCATAAATATATATTATTATACATTTAATTATTTCTGCAATATTTATTGCATTTACTATTAAAACACCTGCTCCAATTAAACCTATAGTTCCTAACCCTCTATCTGTATAGTTAGCTCCTTATATGTTTTTTTATTAAAAAAACCTGAGGTTTATATAAAACAAACTTCTATAAATATAATTAGCTACTAATAAAGATATTTGTACTATTAAGCTATTATTGTACTTGTCTACTCAGTTTATCTTTAATAGATTACCTTTGTTGCAAAAAAGCAACAAAAGAATAGGTTTGTAGATTAATTAAAAATTCTTATTTTAATTAATGAATTTAATTAAAGTTTTGAAATAAAAAAAATCTTAGGTAGAGATTGTAAAGGTAAACTAACAAAAGCGTGAGGTTTAGGTGGACTAGTTAATGCTCATTCTAAGCTATTATAACTTCTGTTTAATAAAGTTTGTAAAGTATCACTATAGAATTGTGGAGTTAATCAAGGGTATCTACTTGTAGCTTTACCTTCTACTAATTGTAGATAAACTAAATGTAAGAATAGTCATGTAGCTACCACACTAATAATACTACCAAAACTACTAATTAAGTTTCATCCCGCAAAGGCGTCGGGATAATCACTGATTCTTCTAGGCATACCTTGTAAACCTAAAAAATGTTGTGGGAAGAATGTTACATTAACCCCTATAAATAATATTCAGAAATGTACTTTACCTAACATTCTATTATAATCTAAACCTAATATTTTAGGTATTCAGAAATATCATGCACTAAATAATGCAAATACTGCTCCCATACTTAAAACGTAATGGAAATGAGCTACTACATAGTAAGTCTTAAGATGCTCATAGTGTTTTACAATGTAAAAATAAAAACCTAAATACTATGGCTTATCTATACTATTTAAACTGGGACTACTAGTTAAACCTGTAACAACACTACCGTTAAATGTATCAGATTTAACTCTTACTACATTACTATCTAATGTATCGTTAAATCCATTAGGGTACGAATTACTGTTTGACATTCCACTTTTAACTATACCATTACCAAGACTATTACCTTGACTACTGCTAGAGTTAGCATTAGAGCTAGTCTCGGCAGAGTTAGTCTCGGCATTAGAGTTAGTTCCAGTAGAACTAGCTGAACCTGCTTCAGACCCTGAAGGGGTCCAGCCAGTAGAAGAACCTCAATCAGAAAAATGTGATTGAGGCTCCATAGAAGCAGTAGTAAAGGAACGCATGTCAACAATATCAGTGGTATTGTTAACTAAGTTAACATTACCATAAAGGTAATTAAATTTAATAATTATTATAATAATTAAAATAGCTAAAATAAAAAGTGATATTTTTAACAAATTACAATGTTTTAAATATCCCTTAAATTTATAACTAGCTAATATTATAAGGTCTTTATTATAATAAATTAACCATATATAACCTATTAAATAACAGCTATTATAAACTAAATAAACAATAGTAATTAGAATTAATCTTAATAAAGATAATATATTAGAGATGTAATTAGTACATATAATGTAAGTCTTTATAAAGCCTTTTTCTAACACACCATTTATACGCATTCTTCACAGAATGGTTCGGACTATAACTTATCTAATAATTTAACTAAATAAATTTTCGATTGTCACGTTTAGTCTCTACAGATCCTACTCACTAAACATATTAAATTATAAATAATTACATACTATTAATAGATATAACCAATGTATTAGCTTTGGTTTCCACGGTATTATCTTATACTTTTTAATTATATTTTCCGCATTAAGAAAACATATAAGAGTTCACCGTTAGCAATAATTAAATTTTTAATTATCACCGAAAAATAGTATAAATCTTTTTCATGGTGACAAGACAACACAACACTTACTAAAGAAGCTTTAGACGGAATTTTTTTAACGACTCTAACTTTTCACCTAATAAAGGATAGTTAGTACAATGAGTGATGATTTTTAATAATACTTCCTTTTTATATATTTCTATAGAATAAAATTTACCATTTGTATTTATAAGTTTATTAGTTACTTTAAAATACTGTTTAATTGCATCTATTAAGTAAAAATCATAATTTTGCCCTATTGAAAAAGAATGGTTATTAGACTTATTTATTGAAAAGCAACCTTCAGCTTCTATAAACCCAGATAATCATTCTTTAAAATAGCTAGGCTGGTTTAAATTAAGATTAGATTTTATAATAGTTAACTGTTTATCATATTTAAGATTTCTATTTAATAAATAAGCTTCTACAGAACTATCAACTAAACATGTTTTTAAGAATGCCAGTTGACAGATTTTTATTGATGTTAAAGGTGGGTAAATATCATAAACTTTTAAAATTTTTTCAATTTCTTGTTTTTTATTAACTACTCAAATAACATCTCCACCTTTACCTGTTATTCTTACCGTTCCCCCTAAAACCTTAGCAACTTCTATTAACATATTATAGTTGGACTTAATATTAGATAACTTAATAATTAGTCTGTATTGCAGTGATTGTTTACGTCAATGATTAACTTGAATACTACCATCACCGTCCATTAAACCAACTCAAAATCTTTTTATATATTCATTATATTTATTTTTATTAAAAATATCACTTACTGCAAAACAGTCATTATACTCCTTTTTATGGCTAGGGATAAATAATCCTCTGCTAGCCATATATAAGAAGCTTGGTATAAAAATACCGAGTAAACCCGTCATAAAAACCGTATCGTGGAATGCAATATCAAGTGAAGCGTTCGCTAAAACAACACCAGATAATCCTCCAATTGTAAACATGAATACAAAACCTAAAGCAAATAACATTGAAGGTGTTAATTGTAAAGATCCTCCGTAACATGTTGCCAATCAAGAAAATATTTTAATACCTGTTGGTACAGCAATAATCAATGTAGCAGCTGTAAAATAGGCTCTTGTATCCACGTCTAATCCAACTGTGTACATGTGATGCAAAATGTTAGCAGATATTTCTCATATCTGCCCGCTTAGCTAGATAGCTGTGCGCTCCTTTCACAAGGAGAATCGGACTATATCTTCATCTTTTAATAAAAAATCTAAGGATGCGCAGATCCTGTTTTTTTTGTCATACCATTGTTAATATTAATTTGTTTCTGTAACGCTCTTACTCGATCTAATCCTTCTTCAGTTAGGTGTAATTTATTAAAAACGATGTTATGGATGGCTGATCACTTATAGAAAGAAAGAGCCTTCTTGGTAAATAATGGAAATATTTTAAAGTAAGATCTTACAGAATCCATCGATTTAAATCCTGTAGCTGTGTAACGATAGACACCGTTGGTTTCTAATCTAAGAGTTACTTTACCAAATCCAAAAAGGTTTCTTATAATCATAAGAATAGAGTTATCCTTTTGATCAAGTATATAACGCATCTTTATAACATGAGCTAATGCGTATCTTGTATTAGATGTTATAGATACATTAAAACATCCTTCAGCATCGGTAAAACCAGATAATCATGCATCTTGTAATGTAACTGAAACAGTAGTATTAACCAATAGTATTGTATTTATCCCCAAACGATTGTTTAAAGCTTGAACTCATAAAGATAATTGTCCTATTCTGTTAGTAAGAGCCAAATTACCGTTAAATAAGAAGGCTAGTAGAAGAATATGTGAGGGGTTATCTACAATTAATCTGTAGAAGTCATTTTTGTTCCCACTTTTACCTTGTGGAAAATGTTTAACCGTACCAATCCCTAACTTTTTCTGGGTGTAGTAAAGGATAGCATTTTCCTTTTGAGTAAGAACAAACCGCATTCTTGTACCCTTTGCATAGGTTTGAATAGCACCATCTCCTTCTACAAAACCAATAAATCAAGTTAATCAGTTATCGGATAAATGTTCCGCATCATTCCCGAATAGTCTATTATAATACTCACGAAATGCTAAAAAATTAAAAGATGTTTCGCGTATAGTCTCTGAAGCACTCTGTATTTTGCTCTCTAATGAGCATAGGGACAGATTGCCGGCTGATTGGGTATAGCTAATTGAATTTTTACCGTTCAAGGTACCAATTAGCACTAAACCGTTTCAGCTTACAGCGAAATTAATAAAAATCCTCATATCACTATGAGGTGAAGCCAAAATTCAACTTCACACAACAAATCCTAATACACCAATAGACATCATGGCATAAACCATTCCTAAATACCCAAACACACTCTTGTTAGAGCTAGCTGATATTGTAGTACTGATTATACCGAATCCAGGAATAATTAATATATAAACCTCAGGATGCAATTAAAATATAAATTCATACTTTTGTTTCATTTAAAATACATAGCTTTTTTACAAATTTGGGTTTTTCATAAATGATTAACAAATGTAACAGGAATTATAAAAATACCTCAAGACCAGTAAAATAAGAAATCAATAATAATTATCTACCTTTAGGATAAGTACTCATTCAACGGTATATATAATCTAATTCTTGTTTTTTATTAGTAACTGGTACAAAGTATTTTTTATTAGGTACTCGTCTCAATAGTTGATCATCTTCCTCTAAATCTCCCGAATTAAGCCTATATACTGTTTCTTGCCAGGTTGTTCTTACATAGATGGTATTGGCTTTATTAACTATAAATATTTTTTCTTCCTCAGTGAAATTACACTCAGGGTATATTGTGCGTGAAAAAACATTAGAATTTTCAAAAATACTTCGAAACTCGCTACTTCGCCTTTCAGCTAGCTTTTTAAAAATGGATTGACGAAGTATTTCATCCCTATCAACTGGACCACCTTCTTGGGCCTGGTTCTCACCAATTTGGCCACCGGGATGCCCACCTGGTTCTTGCCCACCTGATTGTGGCCCTCCTGGTTGTGGCCCTCCTGGTTGTTGCCCTCCGTTTTCAGGTGAACCAGGTTGATTATTCATTTTTAATATATAACTTTCTCATAAAAATATATTATCAAAGTTATAGTTTATAGATAGATTGCTAATACTATAACCAACACCGCAAGAATCATCTGTATAGTTGTACAAAAAGGACAATAATATAGAATAATAAAAGCTATGTTCATTTATACTTATTTCATTGAGAAAGCTGTATATTAAAATCCAGAATAAAACAACGTAAAACCATTTTAATATAAATATTGTTTTTTCATTAGATATATAAAAACGATATACCATAAAACCTAAACATAAAACAGAGACCCATGAAAAAGAGGGTTCAATATCAAAAATTGTATGAATAATACCTAAAAAAAATTTAATTGAAACACTAGTAATTAAAACTGCCCTTATGGAAAATAAGCTATGTATTTTAAAAGATAAAACTAAAAATATAAAAATAAAAAAATTCGGATGCTATTAATAATATTTATATATATACATGTATATAGCATCTATATTTATATACCTGTAAATAACAGCAAAACTGGTATTTATAAATATATAAAATTTTCTACCTATAATTTTATATTTATAAATTACAGTATAAATACTGTTTTTGGACTATATCTTTATCCTTTATTTCACTTACGGTTAAAAGTAAGCCATGCTTTATTTAAAGTACTATCTTTAAGAGCATTATGAGCTCCAAGGTTTTTTAAGAAATAATATTGATCTGTTAAAAACAATTTTTGTTTTTTATTAGATCTGGATGGATATTTTAATAAATAAGATTTAAAAAAGTCAATGTCCTCTTTAGATTGGATAGATCATTTGTAATAACCATTTTGGCTTTTATCAAAGTAAACATTACCTTTAAAAATACTTTTAAAGTTTATAACATCAATTAACAACTTATTAGTTACACTAATAGTCAGTTGAGGATAATTATTTTTAATAGAATAAGTTATGGTACCGTCAGCATCAAAAAACCCTGAAAATCAACCATTATCTATTGTAATAGTTTCAGGATAAATAATAGGAATATTTAATAATAAACAAACTTTTTCTAATTGTTTTAATCTAGATGTGTGTCTAATGTTACCATTTATTTTATTAATTAAATTAACCATACCTTTTTTATTATGTAATCTATACCTAAGAGCTTTAACACCTGATCTTAATTTTATTGATCCACCTAATTTTTGTTTAATTATAGCTAAAGCATGTTCATCCTGTAAAGACATTGTTATTTCACAACTAGAATAACCTGATTTACTTACTAATAATGAGCCATCTCCGTCTATAAGACCAGCTAATCATTCATTAAAAGCCTTATCATTAAAATTATCATTGTTGTTCTTATATACAACATTGTTAGAAAAAGTAGAAAAAAAGGATAATGAACGTGTAGTCTCTGAGGTTCCTACTAAGAAATTAAATCTTTTTGTTACCTGCTGATTGTCTAATATTAAACAAATTTTCACTTTATAGGGGTATTGCCAAAAAATTTTTGCAATAAGTATACCGCTTATTAATAAAGTATCGTTTAATGAATTACAAGAGTTCCAGCATATAGTTCATTTCATTAAATATATTACTATATTTACGGGCCATCCTTGACCGAAGAATCCATTTCTTCAAGTTTAACTTATTATCAGTAAAATGACACTCTTGTATTAAACCCAGGTACCGTTAGCATTAATAACTACGGGCTTGTGCATTACATATACTAAATTTATGTAATGGAAGAAACCGACTGTACATTAAGCATCATTTCAGACACCCACCAGTGAACCAGTCTGTAGCGGTCACTCATATAACCGACGGTCTTTAAATAAGAAATTTGTTGACCGTTAACACTAGTATCGCTAATGTTTATACCAACTTTTTCTTATATATTCATAAAATATATGTAATATACTTATAAACTATTATATAAGCATATATACTTGAGAGTTACAAGCAGTAATAACTAAACATTAACTAAGTCTAGGGTATAATTTAATATTCACTATTTTAGATCTTATATACTTTTACATCTGTCTTAATAGTTTCATAACTTAAAATTTTTATACGTTAAACCCTGACTTTTTTTCCCAAAACTTTTATTTATTTATCTTTTTATTTAAACATTAGATTTATTTATCATTCGCGCTTTTTCTATCATAATTAATCGTTTATCAAGATTAAGATGTTTATTATATAAATCTAAATAAATTTGTTTTCATAAAGTGTAAGATAGAAATTTTTTAGTTAACAATGTATATTTATCAAAATAGGGAAATATATTAGGACAAGCTTTAACTCCTGTAATACGATATTCATACACATTTTTTACAAAATGGTTAGAGACTTTACCTGCTTTAAACATTGAACAAATATGTTCTAGTATAATAATATTATTTTCTCCCTTTTGTGCTATACTGTAATTAAAACTATATCCCTTTTTATTACCAATAGAACATGTAAAACATCCTTCCCCATCTGTAAAACCAGCTAATCAGCTATTATTTAAAGATGGTTTAATATAATTATCAATAAAAACTATTGGTTCTAATCTTATATTTCCTTTACTAGCTCAAATATTAAACCCATTAATAAATTTGTTAAGGGTAAATTCTTTAAATATTAGTTCTATTTGATATTTTAATGAATTTAAATGAGAAATAATTAAAATGTACTTGAGTTAATAGGACACGTGTTATATATAAAGAAATAAATAAATATAAAGTTTCTATCAAGAAAAGATGTTGGTAAAGTATAGGATCACCACCTCCTGCTGCTTCAAAGAAAGATGTATTAAAATTTCTATCCGTTAAAAGCATTGTTATTGCACCAGCAAGTACAGGTAATGATAGTAATAATAATACCGCTGTAACTACTACAGCTCATCCAAATAAAGCTAATTTGTGTAATCTTATACCAGGACTTCTCATGTTAAGTATGGTAGTTATGAAGTTTATAGCACCTAATAAACTACTTATACCAGCTAAATGTAAAGCAAATATAGCTAGATCAACACTAGGTCCACTGTGACTTTGTACCCCACTTAAAGGTGGGTATACAGTTCAACCAGTACCTGCTCCGTTTTCTATACCGCTAGCAAATAAGAATAACAATAAACTAGGTGGTAATAATCAAAAACTAATATTATTAAGTCTAGGGAATCTTTATATATACTACATAGAGATGAATATTTACATATATGTTTATACAATTAGCATAATTAATGCTTTAATAGGACTATGTCTTCATCCTTTATCTTAATAAACCAGATAAAGGAGCCACGCGTGTAGTCTCTGAGGATCCTACTTACAACAAGAGCTATAATAACTATAGTTGCTTTGGTTTCCTGCATATTATTCCCATGTATATATAAGCGTTACAACTAGTTCAGTTGAAAATACAACTTTATAACTTTAAACTGTAATTGTTAATCTTAAGTATTAAATTTTAAAATTAAACCAGGTGGCGTCTATATATCTGTTACGAAGGGTGACTAGTCCTTAACTAGAGGTATTCCATGCATATAGCGCAGTAATAATCGAGAGATTTGCACCCCTCAACGGCATACCCTTTTTAATAAATATTATAATTATTTAAGTATAAAATTTATCTTTTTGAATTAAAATATAACCATTACTTCTTCTAAATAAGCCGGCTAAATAGGAATTTAGTCTAATGTTATTCTTTTTAGGTATAAGATTTAAATCGATAGATACTTAATTATATATTTTCTTACCTAGGAGGTCCTTTGTATTTGCCATGTCGGGACCCCCTACCAATAAAGGCAATAAAAAATTACCAAAACCCCCTATTAAGGCAGGCATAACCATAAAGAATATCATTAACATAGCATGAGCAGTAATTATACTATTATATAGTTGATTATCTGCAATATATTGAACACCAGGTCCACTTAATTCTAATCTTATTAAAACCGAAAAAGCAGTACCTAATAATCCCGAAAATAAAGCAAATATTAAATATAATGTACCGATATCTTTAGCATTAGAAGACAAAAATCATCGCTCCGTTCATAACGAAATATTACCCTTTATTACTGTTATAAACTGACTATTGTATTCAGGCTTATCTGTTTCATCTTCAGAATAATTATTGGCTTGGGAATGGGTAACAGGCAAACATTAATACCCATTACGCTATTTTTATAGTAAATACAATTTTTTTACATGGTATTGTGATAGAGTGCGATAAGAGTCCTATAAGAGTGCGATAAGAGTGCGATTGTGCGATAAGAGTGCTATAAGGGTGCTATAAGGGAGCGATCTCCTTATTTATAGCACCCTTATCGCACTACAGGTAGGAATTTTATTTAAAAGTACCCTAAATTATACTTTATAAAATAAGGTTTAATAGGCCTAATAGGTTAACTAATCAAGTAGTATAAAATAGTTTTTAGGTTAAAAATGTGTTATAAAGATAAGCCCTTTACGAAAAAAAACGTAACTAATAAACAGTTAAGTCTTATGACTATAATTATATACAAATGAACCAATATAAACAGGAATTGTATATAACAATGTTGTTATTTCATTTAATAATATACTAAATTACCTTGTATTTTTGTCAGACTACCATTAAATATATAATATTAGTTAATTTACGAACTATATTAATAATATTCCAATTTTATGTAATGGAATCAGAGTTAATTAAAACATGACCAAGAAATATATATAATAATATATTCCCTATAAAAGAAATAGATTTACTTATAAAATCTAATCCATATACAGCCCATTACTTACTACAACTTCATACGGCCAGTCGGATTCGAACCGACGAAAATCGTTTGGAAGACGAATGTTTTACCATTAAACTATGGCCGTTGGCTAATACATTAGCCGTACTTAATAACTCATCCGGTATAAATAATAATAAAAGTAAGAAGAAATTGCGTTAACCCTAGTACTGTACCTATAATTAATGAAAGTAAAGAACTAACTAATAAACTAAAAGTTCACTAAACTGTCAATTAAATAGAGTTACTAGCAGAAATCATATTAACTATTACATCAACATCACCAATAAAAAGCCCCACAAATAATAAGGAAATCATCTCTTGTGGTGTTATTGTAAGTTTTTTGTATTTAGTTAGTATTTGAATTATTTAATTCAACTAAACTATTTTCTAATAAACTTACAAAAGGTACTATAATTAAAAAGTGAGAAAAATATAATACTGTACTTATTTGTCCAAACTCTATAAATGGAGATTCAACATGTTTAGCACCTAATTGCATTAATATTAAGAAATTACCTACAAAGATATAGAAGGCTATTTTACTTAAAGGTCTGAATTGTATACCTCTACTTCTACTTAAATCTGTAAATGGCATAACTAATAACATTAGTATAGCACTAAGCATTGCAATAACTCCTAATAATTTGTTAGGTATACTTCTAAGTATAGCGTAGAAAGGTAAAAGATATCACTCAGGAACTATTGAAGGAGGAGTTTGCATAGGATTAGCCATAACATAGTTATCACTATCTCCTAATACATTAGGCATAAAGAATACAAATATACTTAAAGCTATAATAAATATAAATATAGTTATTAAATCTTTAAATAAAAAATAAGGAGCAAAAGGTAATCTATCATAGTTACCTGAAACACCTAAAGGATTACCTGATCCAGCGCTATCGTGAAGTGCAATTAAATGCATTATAACTAAAGCAGCTAATATAAAAGGCAATACAAAGTGTAAAGCAAAGAATCTGTTTAAAGTAGCATTATTAACAGAAAAGCCACCTCAAATAAATTCGACTATATCTTGTCCTACTCATGGTATAGCACTCATAAGGTTAGTAATAACTGTAGCCAAATCTTTAATTTGCTTATTATAGCTGTATAATAAGCTTTTAATGTTTAAAACAAGCAAACCCTGTGCAATATACTTATCTTAATTGAGATAATAGTAATTTAATACAGTATAAGGCCTTGTGTTTTATTATATAATAATATAATAAAAAAAGATTCCGACTGAACATTAAGCATCATTTCAGATACCCACCGATGGACCAGTCTGTCGCGATAGTTTACTCTACCGACGGTCTAAATGCTAAACAAACATCTTTGACCTGTTTTCATCAGTATTGCTATATGACTAATTATATAAATTTTCAGTATAATTGCTTTATATTAAATTTTCATTTTACCATTACAAAAGTAATAAAATAAAAAATTCGTCATATAACTATATATAATCTTTATTTAAATTAATTTATATTTCATTGACGGTATTATATACGGAGATACTATATTTCTAAGATCGTTCATAGATTCTTTTCATATATAAAGAATCTATTGATCTTTACGTCCTGCTGAATGAATAGAAGCTTTAAGACTGAAATTATCATTTAATGCTTTTACAAGAATTAAACATTCATTATAGGTAAAAGAGTTAGTAGATAATTTTAGCCCTTTACTTACTTTACTTCCGTCATCCATAATTCAAATAGCTAAGGCTAAAGGTGTTAAATATTCAGCAATAGAATTTGGCACACGTTTTATTTTATTTTCATATCATAAATGATGAATTCAATTAAAACTTGTGTAAGTTCAAGTTGAAAACCTAGCTATTCTACGTAATTTACCTTTACTACCTAATCTATTTGTTATAACAGGTAGTTTAGTATTACAATAACCCAATTTAGATAAAAAGTCATGTAAATAAAAAATATATTCAATATGTACAGCTTCTTGATAAAAACTTATTCTAGTACCTACTCCCATTAACCTTTTTTCAGCATGAGCATCTCCAAGAAGAGATCCAAATATAATAGATAAAACTTCTTTATTATGAGGACCAATTCTATATATACCTTTTAGTCTACTTACTTTTGGTATAATATCTATATTTACAGTCGTTATTGATAATAAAAATAATAAAAATAAATAAAAATTATACATTTGAGGCTTATATAAAAAACCTCATAATGACATTTGCCCATAAGGTAAAACATAACCCAGGAAAGCTGTAACAATCATTAATATAAATATTATTGTACCTAATGTTCATACTAATGTTCTAGGTGCTCTGTATGATCCGTAGTATAAACCTCTACCTATGTGTAGATATACTAAGAAAAAGAAAGCTGATGCAGTATTACTATGTAAATAACGTATTAATCATCCGTTATTTACATCACGCATAATATGTTCTACTGAATTAAACGCTTCTAATACACTAGGATTATAATGCATAGCTAAAGTTACACCTGTAATTATTTGTATAATTAGACAAACACCTAATAAAGAACCAAAATTTCATAAATAACTTATGTTAGATGGTTGTGGTGAATCGATTAAATAAGAATTAACTAACCTTAATAGGGGATGACTTTTAAAAATTCTCATAATATAATTATAGTACTATATGTTATTTTTTCTAGAAGTTAAAAGGGTAATATAAACCTATATAATATAAAATATAATAAAATATTACTACCCTAGGAGTTTAATTAAATTTAGAAAAAAAAAACATTTGATAATATAAATATATTAATAAATTTAACCTAAAGCAACTTATTATTACTATGTAATAATATGTAGAACTATAAATCATAAAAACCCGTAAACATTCATTTTATAACTTATAGTAGTATTAATAAAATTATTTATTAGTTCTATTTTATAATAAATATACACAAAGATATTATTTATATATATCGGGATAGTATACGTAGGCACGAATACATGATTTATATTTACTATATTTGTATACAATAAAATAAAAATAGTCAGAGTTAATAAAACAGCTATAACTAAAAAAATAAGTCTTTGATTAGAGCTGACTTTATTACCCTTACTATCCAATTTAGGAGCATTGTTTGGTGTAGATGCGGGTTTATATATTCTTCCCGGGGTTGTAGGTTCAAAGTTACTAGGGTGTAAACGAGGCAACCTACGCTTACCCTCACTTCCTATACCATCTATTAAATCGCAAACAGGTGGCAATGTTCTTGGGGGTACTTTAAATTTTTTCATTCTTAAATAATAGTATTATATGTTATTTTTTCTATAAGTTAAAAGGGAAATATGAAATTATAAAAAACATTGTATTATATTTTAATTTTTATCGTAGTTAACAGTAATTAAACTATTATATAAAATATCTTATTTTTTATGTAAGTTAAAAGGGATGAAACTATTATATATAATATATAATAAAATATTAGTACTCTAGTAGTTAAATTAAACTATATAAATAAAAAAAAATGTGATTCTAAATACATTAGAAAAGATATTAATAAATTTATTCTAAAGCAATAAATAATTATTACTATGCAAAATATATATACAATTGCACCCATAATAGAAGCTACCGTATATGAATTTAAACACTTTTTCCCTTAAAATTTAACTAGTTATAAATAAACTTTAGTGTAGTTGTATTTATCGTTCAACCTAACAGTCCAATAGCTACATTATTAAAAAATT
>OBLT010001704.1_pt1 | contig 13944 bp, 12 predicted proteins | sample 1518721 | NCBI WGS metagenome assembly OBLT01 (sample SAMEA3539307, study PRJEB22396) | soil metagenome | biome: tundra; feature: field; material: soil | place: USA | collected 2010-05 | depth 0.15 m | reverse complement strand
CCGGACGAAGCCGAACCGGACGAAGCCGAACCGGACGACTAGCTACCGGCCGCCGCCCTGCAGGACGCTGAACTCCCCGCCGACCGAATTGGTGAACTGCGTGTGGCAGGCCTGCTGCGCGGCCACCGTGTTCGCGCCGCCCATGCAGTTGTAGTAGGTGTTCAGCTGCGGCCAGAACACCGCCAGCACCAGCAGCCACAGCGCGCTGAACGCCAGGCCGAGGCCGCCGAGCACGACGCCGCTGGTCCCGCCGCGGGGACGCGCCGAGCCGCTGCGGCGGGCTTGCCGGTTCGCCCCGGCGCCGAGCCAGATCGCCGCCACCGCGAACAGCAGCGACAGCACGGCCACGTAGATGCCGCGGTGCAGGTTGCCGAGTCCGAGCGCCAGGCCGATCATGCTGAGCGCGCCCAGCATCAGCCCCGCCAGGGCACGCTGCCGGGTGGCGGGATCGGGAGGCGGCAACTGCCGGGCCGGCAGCATCCCTCTCGGTTGCGGCCCGCGCCCGCCAGGTGGCTGGTATCTGGCCATCGGACTCTATTGTGCCCCCTTCGGCGACCACCCGGCGACGTGCCTTAGGGTCGTGGAAGTGAGCGGGAGACAGATCTTGGGCGCGAGGCTGGTGGTGCTCGTCTCCGGCGAGGGAACCAACCTTCAGGCCCTGATCGACGCGTGCCAGGGGGCGGATTACGGGGCTCAGGTCGTCGCGGTCGGGGCGGACCGGGATTCGATCAACGGGCTGGCGCGCGCCGAGCGGGCCGGCCTGCCCTGCTTCACCGTCCGGCTGGCCGATTATCCCGGGCGGCAGGAGTGGGACGCGGCGCTCACCAGCGCCTGCGCCGCGTACGGGCCCGACCTGGTGGTGCTGGCTGGTTTCATGAAACTGGTCGGCAAGTCGTTCCTTGACGCGTTCGGCGGGCGGTGCGTGAACACGCACCCGGCGCTGCTACCGTCGTTTCCCGGAACACACGGCGTGCGTGACGCGCTGGCTCACGGGGTGAAGGTCACCGGCTGCACCGTCCTGCTCGTCGACGACGGCGTGGACGCGGGGCCGATCGTGGCGCAGGCCAGCGTCCCGGTCGCCGATGACGATGATGAGGTCACGCTGCACGAGCGGATCAAGGTGGCCGAACGGGCCCTGCTCGTCAGCACAGTGGGCCGGATGGTCCGCGAAGGCTGGTCCGTCCAGGGCCGGAAGGTGAGGATCGGCAGTTGAGCAGGATTCCGATCGGGCGGGCCCCCATCAGGCGGGCACTGATCAGCGTCTATGACAAGACCGGCCTGGAGGAGCTGGCCTCCGGGCTGCACGCGGCCGGCGTGGAGATCGTATCCACCGGCAGCACTGCGGCCAGGATCAGCGCGGCCGGGGTACCGGTCACCCCGGTGGAGCAGCTCACCGGGTTCCCCGAGTGCCTCGACGGGCGGGTGAAGACCCTGCACCCGCGGGTGCACGCGGGGTTGCTCGCGGACATGACCAACCCCCGGCACGAAGCTCAGCTGGCGGAGCTCGGCATCGAGCCGTTCCAGCTGGTTGTCTCCAACCTGTATCCGTTCGAGGACACGGTCGCTTCGGGGGCCTCGCCGGAGCAGTGCGTCGAGCAGATCGACATCGGCGGCCCGTCGATGGTCCGGGCCGCGGCCAAGAATCACGGCTCGGTGGCCGTGATCATCGACCCGTCCAGGTACGCCGACGTGCTCGCCGCGCTGGCCGAGGGTGGTTTCACGCTGGACCAGCGCCGTCACCTGGCGGCCGAGGCGTTCGCGCACACCGCCGCCTACGACATCGCGGTCGCGTCCTGGTTCGCGTCCGTGTATTCGCCTGACGAGACCGCCACGGAAGGCGGCTGGCCCACGGTGACCGGCGCCCTGTGGCGACGCGCCGAGGTGCTCCGTTACGGCGAGAACCCGCATCAGCGCGCGGCCCTGTACCGCGATAGCAGCCACGGCGGCATCGCCACCGCCGAGCTGCTGCACGGCAAGCCCATGTCCTACAACAACTACGTGGACGCGGACGCGGCCCGGCGCGCGGCCTATGACTTCACCGAGCCGTGCGTGGCCATCATCAAGCACTCCAACCCGTGCGGCATCGCCATCGGCGCCGACCTCGCCGACGCGCACGCCAAGGCGCACGCCTGCGACCCCGCCTCCGCGTTCGGCGGGGTGATCGCGGCTAACGGGCCGGTGACCCCGGCGCTGGCCCGGCAGATCGCCGAGGTGTTCACCGAGGTGGTGATCGCGCCCGGCTTCGACGCCGAGGCGCTGGACATCCTGTCCGCGAGCAAGAACGTCCGGCTGCTCCGGTGTGCCGCCCCGGTGCTGGCGGCGGTCGAGTGGCGGCCGGTCAGCGGCGGGATGCTGCTGCAGTCCGCCGACCGGGTGAACGAGCCGGGCGATGACCCGGCGAACTGGGAGCTCAAGGCGGGCAGGCCGGCCGACGCGGCCCAGCTGGCCGATCTCGCGTTCGCCTGGAAGGCGTGCCGTGCGGTCAAGTCGAACGCCATCTTGCTCGCGTCGGCCGGGGCTTCGGTCGGGGTCGGCATGGGCCAGGTCAACCGGGTCGATTCATCCCGGCTGGCGGTCATGCGGGCGGGGGACCGGGCCGCGGGTTCTGTCGCGGCCAGCGACGCGTACTTCCCGTTCCCCGATGCTTTCGAGATCCTGGCCCAGGCCGGGGTGGTCGCGGTGGTCGAGCCGGGCGGCTCGATCCGCGATCAGCTGACCATCACCGCCGCACAGGCCGCGGGCGTCGCGCTCTACTTCACCGGCGTCCGGCACTTCTACCACTGAGCCCTCCGGGAGGACGACGCGTGACCGCACAGCTGCTTGACGGCAAGGCCCTCGCCGCGCAGATACGGGCCGGGCTGACCGAGCGGGTGGCCGCGCTCGCCGCCCGCGGCCCCGCCGCCACCGGCGGCCACGCCAGCATCGTCCCCGGGCTCGGCACCGTGCTGGTCGGCGATGATCCGGGCAGCCGCGCCTACGTGAACGGCAAGCACCGGGACTGCGCCCAGGTCGGGATCGCGTCGATCCGGCGGGACCTGCCCGCGGACGCGACCCAGGCCCAGGTGGAGGCGGTCGTCGACGAGCTGAACGCCGATCCGGCCTGCACCGGCTACATCGTCCAGCTGCCGCTGCCCGGCGGCCTGGACGCCCACGCGGTGCTGAACCGGATGGATCCGGCCAAGGACGCCGACGGGCTGCACCCGGCCAACCTCGGCAAGCTGGTCCTCGGCGAGCCGGGCCCGCTGCCCTGCACGCCGCGCGGCATCGTCGAACTGCTGCGCCACTACGGCGTGGCCCTCGCGGGCGCCGACGTCACCGTCATCGGCCGCGGGATCACCGTCGGCCGGGCCCTGGGCCTGCTGCTGACCAGGCGCACCGAGAACGCCACCGTGACGCTCTGCCACACCGGCACCAAGGACCTGGCCGCGCACACCAGGACCGCGGACATCGTGGTGGTGGCCGCGGGCCGCCCCGGCCTGCTGACCGCCGACATGATCAAGCCCGGCGCGGCGGTGGTCGACGTGGGCATCACCCGCACCGACGCCGGCCTGGTCGGCGACGCCGCCCCGGACGTGGCCGAGGTGGCCGGCTGGCTGGCCCCCATGCCCGGCGGCGTCGGCCCGATGACCCGCGCCATGCTCCTGGCCAACGTCGTCGAAGCCGCCGAGGCACGCTGAGTCACAGGTGACCGGTGGCGACCACGTACCTCAGCCACGCGGAATACCAGTTGGTTTCCAGCGCCTGCTGTGCCTGGGTGAGCGTTATCTCGCGGCGGCAGACCATCTCCCGCAGGATGCCGTCGGTCTGGATTTTCTGGTAGTAGCCGGTGCCGGCGATGGCCACCGGCCACAGGTTCGCCTTCACGGCGGCGCCGCCGAGACTGTACGGCACCAGCCAGTCCACGGTGTGCTTATGCAGCGTGGTCGGGCTGGTATAGCCGTACTCGTCGTAGACGGCAGTCTGCAGGGTCGTGGACACACTCGGGACGGCCGAGTGCGCCGGCAGGGCGCAGACCTGATTGGCGTCGGTGGTGGTCGCGGCGCCCGGGGTGAGCTTCTGCTCGGGCATCGAGACACCGCCATGGATCAGCGGCATCACGAAATCGGGCAGCTTGACGCCGGACAGATCGGGGCCCTGGGTGACCTCGCCGGGAACCACGGGGGCCTGGGCCGTGGCGGCGCCCGGCCGGGCGCCGCCACATCCGCTGACCGCGAGGGCGCTGACCGCGAGGGCGCTGACCAGCAGGGCGTTGACCAGCAGGGCCCCAGACCGGATCACGGCCGCCCCAGGACATGAACGGTCCAGCCAGCTTCACCCCACAGTTCCGCGTCCAGGCAGCACCTGGCGTCGATGATCACCCGCTGGCGGACGGCTTTCGCGAGCGCGGCCGGATCGATGGCACGGTAGTCGGCCCACTCGGTGAGATGCAGGACGAGATCGGCGTCTGCGGCGGCCTCCGTGACCGATCGGGCGAACCGCAGGCCTGGCTCCTTCTTCGCCGCGTTGGGCATGGCCACCGGGTCATGCGCGGACACGATCGCCCCCTCGGCCACCAGCCGGGTGCAGATGGCGAGGCTGGGGGAATCCCGGACGTCATCGCTGTTGGGCTTGAACGCGACGCCGAGCACAGTTATCCGGCTGCCTTTGAGCATGCCCCCGGCCGCTTCGCGAGCCAGCGTGATGACCCGGTCGCGCCGCCCCAGGTTGATGTCGTCTACCGCGGTCAGCAGGCTGACCAGCGAGCTGACTCCCAAGGCCGAGGCGGTCGCCCGGAACGCCCGGATGTCCTTGGGCAGGCAGCCGCCACCGAAACCGAGCCCGGGAGACAGGAATCGCCGGCCGATCCGGGCGTCATACCCGAGCGCCTCGGCTAGCGGCATGACATCGGCGCCGACCTCCTCGCATATCTCGGCCATGACATTGATGAACGAGATCTTGGTCGCGAGGAACGCGTTCGCCGCCACCTTGACCAGTTCGGCCGTCTCGAGATCCATCACGAGCGACGGGATGCCCGACGCCAGCGGCGTGGCGTAAGTCTGGCGCAACATCGCCTCAGCCCACTCTGACGTCACGCCGAACACGAACCGGTCAGGGGCGAGGCTGTCCTGCACCGCGAATCCCTCTCGCAGGAACTCCGGGTTCCAAGCCAGTTCAACCAGGTCTCCGGCCGGCGCCATCACCCGGACCCGGTTCATTACCTGCCGTGCCGTACCGACCGGGACCGTCGACTTACCTACGATCAGGCACCGGGACGCCAGGTGCGGGGCAAGCGCATCAGCCGCGGCGTGAACGAAGCTGAGATCCGCCTGGCCAGACTCGCTCTCAGGCGTGCCCACGCACAGAAAGTGGACGTCGCCGAAATCTCCGATCTCAGCGTAGGAGGTGGTAAACCGAAGCCTGCCGGAATCCAGGTTCTTCCGCAGCAGCGGTTCCAGCCCAGGTTCGAAGAACGGGACCTCGCCCGCCGCGGCTCTCGCGATCTTGTCTTTGTCGACGTCGATCGCCAGGACTTGGTGCCCGAGGTCTGCCATGCAGACGGCGTGGGTGAGACCGAGGTATCCGGTCCCGATGACGGTGATCCGAGGCAGGTGCCCGCTCATCCCCATGTGTTTTCCCTCATGACTCTGGCCCATAACGCGGGCGTGCAAGCGATAGTAGAGAAGCCGAGTGCGGCGCCGCTCACCTTGTTGTCGCAGGCCACAATCGTTTGCAGCCTTCCGTTCTGCACGAAGAACCCATGGCCCGGCCCATTCACCTGGGCGTCGTTGTGACGGAAGACGTTGCCGATGCCCCAGCCGGGGTAGACCTGGTGCACCTGGAAGCCATCGTTGATGCTGCTAGTGCCGGTGTTGCCTGTGATGGTCCAGTCGTTGCCCTTGACGTTCACCCAGGCTGTCGCCGCCGACGCGGCCATTCCGTTGCCGTTGAAGTGATTTCCGATGATCTGGCCGCCGGTGGTGCCCTCTTTGATGTCGATGTTCTCGGCGGTGGTGTTCGCGACGTCGTTGTCCTCGATCACGTCGTGGTCGCTCGCGTCCGGCTGGCAATGCGTGTACCGGCACCAGTTCTTGTGAGCCGTGCCCACGTAGATGCCCTCGCCGTAGAACTGCACAAGCAGGCCGGTGTCCCGGACGACGCAATGACTGATCGTGTCGTAACTGCTGAACTCCCGAAGGTGGATCGCCTCGTCGCCGGTGCCGTGGACGAACAGGCCGTAGATCAGGTCATGGTCCGACCCGTCAGCCAGCACTCCCTTCTGGCCGCCTTCGACCGTGATCCCCTCAAGCCGCCACCAGGATGCGTGGTCGAGGTAGAAGGTGTAGCCATGTGAGATGCTCCCGCCATCGAGAACCGCATCCCGGGGGCCGCACAGCGTGACCGGCGCGCTTGGCGTGCCGGAGTGCGAGGCGACGAAATGGCCGTCATAAGTCCCCGGCGCGAGCCGGATCTCCTCGCCGGGCTGTGCGCCGGACAGCGCGCTTTCCAGCTCGCTGGCCGAGGACACCGAGACGCCTTTCGATGCGGCGCACGGGCTGCTGCCGGCCGCCATGCCCGATGCCGGCCCGGACGAGGCGGCCCGGGAGGACGCGGACGCGCCCGAGGCCGCCGGTGCCGTGCTGTCACTACCTTGGGAGCACCCGGCCAGGGTGAACACCAGCAGGGCGGCGATGGCGCCGGGCATCGCACGGCGGCGGAGGAGATTCACCTCCGGTCGACCTCCTTGGGCAGTGGGGAGAAGACATCAAAGCGGGTCATGCTGTCGCCGGGGGCCGAGTCCGCGGTGCCATAACCAGACCCTTGCTCCTGGCGGTCGTCCAGCGGGATGGAGCCGGGGATCGGCTGGCCGCCGCCACTCGGTGCCTGGCCGCCGTGGTCCTGCTGCCCACGGGCGTGGCCCCGTGCCTCTCGGCCGCGATAATGATCCCGGGGGTCGGCCTCTGGTCGCCCGTAGCCATGGCCGGGTGCGTCCAGACTGCTGCCGTGCTGTCCGTGGCTGTAGACCGGCTGACTGTGCCGCCCATGGGACTCACCGCTACCGCTACCGCTACCGCTGCGCCGTTGCCCGCGATCGTTGGCCAGGGCGCCCTCGGGACGTCCTGACCGGGAGATCGCGGGAAACGGAACCGTCCGTCGTGTCTGCCAGGCCCGCTCCGACGGCGCCTCGGCCGCCCCGGCGGAAGCGTAGGCAGGGACGTCTGGCCGGGTCGCTGACCCGGCGACCTCGGCCAGCGGCATGGGCCCAGCCGCCGCGCGGGCGGGCTCAGCTTCCGCCTGCGCGGTGTGCGGCGCGTCGCCCCGCCAGCGTGTGCTGGCCGGGTAGGGGTGCGGCGGCAGCCGCCGTCGGCGTGACCACGCCCAGGTCAGCAGCACCAGGATCGAGATGCCGAGCCACAGCGCCGCGAGCGGATGGAACTGCAGGTAGGACCAGAACGAGACCTTGCCGTGGTAGACCCAGGCTGAGACGTTGGTGGCCGATAGGGCCGGGGCGGTGGCGTCGGCCCGTGCATCGATCGCCCGGAACCCAGAACCGGAAATGAAGTTACCTACGCCGGTCACCTTCGAGGACGTCCCGCGGGCGCTGACCCCGAAGACGGTGGCGCCGATAACGCGGTTGTTGTTGAGCTGGACAGATCCGGAATTTGAGACAAGGAACCCGGTGCGCGGGCCGACCACGGTGTTCCCTGAGACCATGAGTCCCGGCGTGACCGGGCCGATAGAAAAGCCTGACCGGGGGTCGCAGCGGATGTCGTTTCCGGTGAGGACCGCATCGGTCACGTCATACCTGACCGCGATGGCGGTGACGCTCGCGCACACCTGATCGCCTTCGATCACGGTGCCAGTGCCGCCCTCGACCAGGATGCCGATCTCGTCGTTATTGAGCGCCGCGCTGTCTTTGATGACCGTTCCCGATCCTGGTGTTACTGACCCCCCCGACGCCGAAGCGCCGGTGGCTAGCGGCTTGCCGTTGATGAAAAAGCCGTCTTTGGCGTTGTGCTCGGATACGTCGTCTTCTAGCCGGGTGTTCGTGGTGGCGGGGCTGACGATGAACCCGTTGCCGCCGTTACGAGACGCCGAACTGGAAACGACGGAGGAGTTGACCGAGTAACGATGGATGTGCAGCCCGTCGAGCTCGTTGTACTCGAACAGGTCGTCGTGGAAGACGAGCCCCGAGCCGCGGGAGACGAACGCGCCGTAGGTATTGCCGGTAAACGTCGAGCGCGTCGCGCCGCCCGTACTCGGGCTCGCCGTCAGGCCCGTCCACGCCACCCCGCCGGTCCGGCCGCTCCAGAAACCCAGGGCAGACACGCGCACGTTGGACAGCGTCATCTTGCCGCCCACCTCGCGGATGTAGGACCGCCCGCCGCCTGCGTCAGCGGCCGGCGCATTGACGGTTCTGTCCCAGCCCATGATGGTCAGCGGCCGGCTGACGGACCCCTGGAATGACAGGTTCCCGCCCCAGGCCACGATGGTCGCGAAGCCACCGCTGCCGTTGTCCAGGTAGAGCGTGCGCAGCGTGGGGCCGCCGAGCGAGAGCCGGGCATTGGTCGCGACGAACAAGTTGTCCAGGAGCAGCGCGGCATCATCCGGCAGCATCACGAGCGCGCCGTACTGGACGAGCTGAGCCGCGGTGTACCTGCGTTGCCCTGCGGTCAGCACCAGAGTCGGCAGGGCCCCCCGGGTCGGGATCACCTCCGGCTGGAAAATATGACCCGCGTCATGCAACAGGATCCGGATGCGGCTGTCCTCGGCGCCGACGGCGGCGGCTTCCCTGGTCCCGTTGACGGCAGGCAGCGAGGCGGGCCGCTGGCCGGGGTCGATCGGCCGCGCGACCGATGGCAGCGACACTGCATGCGGCGCGGTCGGGGCCGGCAGCAACGTGACCCCGTGGCTTGTTCTGGCCGCCACGGGCTGGAGCTGCAAGTGGAGCGCGGGAAGTATGACGGGCATCGCGGCGAGCAGGCAGAATACGGCGACTGCGGCCACCGCGAGTGGCCACGCCCGGCTGGTCCTGGCGCGCGGGCTATCGGTCGTGTGCTTGCTGGACACCTGGGTCTCCTAGGTCAGCGACGAGGCGCTCTGCGCTTCCGCGCCCATATGGTCAGCGCTGCGGGTAAGCCAGCCCTGAACGTTCATGGTGGCGAACGCGTAGAGCTTGACCGGCAGCGCGATCACGATGGTCAGGACGGCCACCAGGGGAAGGAGCCAGATGTCGGAGGGCCGTTCTCGCAGATGTGAGATGCCGCGCAGGCCACGCCCGGCGAGCAGCCACGCCACCGCGGCCACGGCCACCAGGGTCTGCGGGTGCAGGACCCAGATGATCAGGTAGGTGACGGCGAAACTCATGGTCACCGGCGTCAGCATGACCTGCAGGACGCTGAGCTGGCAGATGAAGGGCTGGCGCCAGAGCCATCCCTTCCACATCGCGGTCAGGTAGGTCCGGTAGGAGTTCCGGCTCCAGCGCAGCCGCTGCTTGAAGAAGGCGCGGCCCCGGTCAGGGAACATGGACATAGCGCGGGCCGTCGACTGGTACACGGTCTTATATCCGGACGCCAGCACCAGCCAGGTCAGCCGGCCATCGTCGCCCGACACGCATCGTCGTCCGAGAAAGAACTCATCTTCCAGGTTCTCCAGCACGGGCAGCACCGCGCTGCGACGGTAGGCCGCGGTCCGGCCGGACAGGCAGGCGACGGCACCGGCCCGGGACTGGGCGCGCACGTAGTCGAGGTACCGGACGTCGATCAGCCAGTCGGCGATCCGCCGCCACACGCTTGTCTTCGCCAGGTAGGCGTTCTGCCGCGTGCCCACGCCGCCGACCTTGGGATCAGCGAAGGGCGCCAGCACGTTACGGAGCAGCCCGGGCTCCCAGCTGGTATCCGAATCGCACAGCACCAGGACCTCCTGGCTCGCGTACCGGATGGCGACGCCGAGCGCCGAGCGCTTGCCCTTGTGGACGAACGGCAGCACCGTCAGCCGCGGCTCGGTGGCGGCTCGCTGGCGCAACCGCTCGATGACCTCGGTGTCCGCCACATCGGGGACGACGATTATCTCCGTCGGATTCTCGCTCAGCCAGGACGCCAGACACCGGTCGAGAATGTCCGGGTCCTCGCGGAAGGACGGGACCACCACCGATGTCGTCGTCGTGTATCCCGGCTTGACCGGGCGGTACACGCGCGACAGCGAGAAGCGGACCAGCCAGACCGTCCACGAGATGGCTCCGACGAGCCCGATGGGGACGTAATGGTGCAGCTGGCGCCACCATCCGAGGCTCGTGAGCCCCGACAGCGTGACGGCAGCGTGAACGGCCACGGGCACAGCGTTCCCTCCCACCCCAAAGCGTCCGGTGGTCATCTTCCGGACCGCACCATGCCAGGCCAAGCGCCCGGATCTCCCCTGAACCCGACAAAAGGCATATATAGTAACAAACGACTAAATATCAAACTCTGAGTAGGTATAGACCGATAAGTAGACGGCTATGGCTCACTGTTGGATGACATCCCGAGGCCAAGATTCGGTTAACTCCAGGTTGCTGAGATGTTTCTTGAACCCTCAAGGTGTCCTGCGTCTGCCTGATTTATGCAGAAACAGACTTATATCATCCGTAATTAGGGCACCACCGGCCTTTTACAACTATGTCTGCCTCGTTACCCATCCCTCCGCTGCGGTCACGAATCTCCGCGCGGCCGCCGGCCCCTGACCGGCGGCCTTGGCTGGCGTGTTTACCGGCGAGTAACATAGACGTCGTGGACCCGGTGCCGGGCGGCGCTTGACGGTTTGGCAGGCTGTATGCCAGCAACGAAGGAGGTCGGGGTAGTCGATGAACATCGTCGTGTGCGTCAAGCAGGTGCCAGACACCTGGGCCGAACGCAAGCTCAAGCCCGCGGACGGCACGCTGGACCGCGCGTCGGTGGACGGCCTCATCAACGAGCTTGACGAGTACGCCATCGAGGAGGGCCTGCAGATCGCCGAGGCCCAGCGCGCGGCGGGTAACGAGGCCGAGGTCACCATCTTGACCATGGGCCCGGACAAGGTCACCGAGTCGATCCGCAAGGCGCTCTCGATGGGCGCGGACAGGGCCGTGCACCTGCTGGACGACGGCCTGGCTGGCTCCGACGCGCTGTCGACCTCCTACGCGCTGGCCAAGGTGCTCACCGGCACCGGCTTCGACCTGGTGATCTGCGGGTCAGAGTCCACCGACGCCCGGATGGGCGTGATGGCCTCGATGCTGGCCGAGCGGCTGAACGTCCCGCAGGTCTCGCTGGCCAGCAAGGTGGAGATCGACGGCTCGGCGATCCGCGTCCGCCGGGTCTCCGAAGACGGGTACTTCGAGGTAGAAGCCTCGCTCCCGGCGGTGATCAGCGTGGTCGAGAAGATCAACGAGCCGCGTTACCCGTCGTTCAAGGGCATCATGGCCGCGAAGAAGAAGCCGGTCCAGACGATGACCCTGGCCGACGCGGGCATCGATCCCGCCGCGGTGGGCCTCGGCGGCGCGGCCACCGAGGTGGTCGATCACATCCAGCGGCCGCCGCGGGAGGCTGGCACGATCGTCAAGGACGAAGGCGACGGCGGCGTCAAGGTCGCCGAGTTCCTCGCCGCGCGCAAGTTCATCTGAGGCCCGGAGAGGAAGCGGCATGGCTGAGATCCTGGTGCTCGCGGAGCACGTGGACGACGACGTCAAGAAGGTCACGCTCGAGCTGATCACGCTGGCCCGGCGGTTCGGCGAGCCTTCGGTGGTATGGACCGGGTCGGGCGCCGAACAAGGCCAGGCGCGTTGCGCCGAATACGGCGCGGCCAAGATGTACGTGGCCGCCGACGCGGCCTTCGACGACTATGTCGTCGCGCCCGCCGCGGCGCTGCTGGCCCAGCTGGTCAGGGAAAAGTCTCCTGCGCTTGTGCTGCTGGCCGGCACGGCCCAGGGCAAGGAGGTCGCGGGCCGGCTCGCGGTCAAGATCGACTCCGGCGTGCTCACCGACGCCGTGGACCTGCAGCCCGGCGACGATGGGCCGGTCGCCGAGCAGTCGATCTTCGGCGGGGCGACGATCGTCCATTCCCGGGTCCGGCGCGGCACGCCGATCGTGGCGATGCGGCCCAACGCGGTGGCGCCCGAGCCTGAGCCCGGCGCGGCGGAAGTCGCCCAGGTGTCGCTGGCCGAACAGGCCAACGGCGCCAAGGTCACCAACCGGGTCGTCGCCGAGCGCGGCGAGCGTCCCGACCTGACCGAGGCGTCGATCGTGGTCTCCGGCGGGCGTGGCACCGGAGGGGCCGCGGGTTTCCAGATCATCGAGACGCTGGCCGATTCGCTCAACGCGGCCGTCGGCGCGTCCCGCGCGGTCACCGATGCCGGGTGGTACCCGCACCAGTTCCAGGTCGGCCAGACGGGCAAGACCGTCTCGCCGCAGCTGTACATGGCGGTCGGCATTTCCGGCGCGATCCAGCACCGGGCCGGCATGCAGACCTCGAAGACGATCATCGCCGTTAACAAGGACCCGGAGGCCCCGATCTTCGAGCTGGCCGACTTCGGGGTCGTCGGCGATCTGTTCAAGGTGGTACCGCAGCTCCTCGAGGAGATCGCCAAGCGTAAGTAGCCCCGAGCTGGCCCGTTACATCTGTATCGTCCGTATCTTCACGGCAGCTAGGCTGTACGAAGCCATGAGTTCAAACCGCACAAGTCCCGTATACCTGGATCACGCGGCGACGACGCCGATGCGGCCCGAAGCGATCGCGGCGATGACCGAGGAGCTGGCCCGGCTCGGCAACCCGTCGTCGCTGCACGCCGCGGGCCGTCGTGCCCGCCGGGTGGTGGAAGAGTCCAGGGAGCAGCTCGCCGAGGTGTTCGGTGCGCGGCCGAGTGAGATCGTCTTCACCAGCGGCGGGACGGAGGCGGACAACCTGGCGGTGAAGGGCCTGTACTGGGCCAGGCACCAGGGTTACCGCCGCCGGGTGCTGACCACCTCGGTAGAACATCACGCGGTGCTCGATTCGGTTCGCTGGCTGTCAGAAACCCAGGGGGCCGAGGCCGTCTGGCTTGGTGTTGACCTCGACGGCACGGTGCGTCCCGAGGCGCTTCGTGCCGCCATCGATGAGGCCAGCGAGCAGGTGGCCATGGTCAGCGTGATGTGGGCGAACAACGAAGTCGGCACGGTGAACCCGGTCAGCGAGCTGGCGGCGGTGGCGCACGAGTACGGGGTGCCGTTCCACACCGACGCGGTCCAGGCGGCCGCCCAGCTGCCGGTTGACTTCGCGGCCAGCGGAGCGGACGCGCTGACGATCACCGGTCACAAGCTCGGCGGCCCCGTCGGCGTCGGCGCCCTTATCCTGGGGCGCGGGGTCACCCCGGTGCCCGTGCTGCACGGCGGCGGCCAGGAGCGCGATATCCGTTCGGGCACGCTCGACACGCCGGCTATCCGGGCCTTCGCCGTGGCGGCCGCGGAATGCTCCCGCGGCCGGGCGGAGGAGGCTACCCGGCTGACCGAGCTGCGAGATGACCTGATCCGCCAGGTCCTGGCGGCTGTGCCCGACGCCAGGCTCAACGGGTCGCCGCCCGGACCCGGCCGGCTGCCAGGGAACGCGCACTTCTCCTTCCCCGGCTGTGAGGGCGACGCGCTGCTCATGCTCCTGGACGCGAACGGTATCGCCTGCTCGACCGGGTCAGCCTGCACCGCGGGGGTGGCCGAACCCAGCCACGTGCTGCTGGCCATGGGCGCCGACGACTCCCGCGCCCGCGGCTCGCTGCGTTTCTCCCTGGGCCACACCTCCACCTCCCGCGACGTGGACGCCCTGGCCCTGGTGATCGGCGAAGCCGTAGCCCGCGCCCGCCGCGCCGCCGCCCGCTAACCCCGCCGCCGCCCCGCATGCCGGCAGTGGTGGCTGGCGGCGCGTAGGCTTCTGGCCGATGAGTGGTCTTCGGGTGCTCGCGGCGATGTCAGGCGGGGTGGATTCCGCGAC
>OBLT010001703.1_pt1 | contig 13946 bp, 18 predicted proteins | sample 1518721 | NCBI WGS metagenome assembly OBLT01 (sample SAMEA3539307, study PRJEB22396) | soil metagenome | biome: tundra; feature: field; material: soil | place: USA | collected 2010-05 | depth 0.15 m | reverse complement strand
CTGGGCGGCTCCCGAGCTTTCCTGGGGCCTGATCATGGCGGTCACCCGCAACATGCCGCAGGAGGATGCTCTTGTCCGGGCTGGCGGATGGCAGGCTGCCGTCGGTCGCGAGCTTGCCGGCGCCACCCTCGGCCTGCTGGGCCTGGGCCGCATCGGGCAGCGCGTGGCGCAGTACGCGCGCGCGTTCGACATGGACGTCATCGCCTGGAGCCAGCACCTCACCGGCGAGCGCGCCCGGGCGTGCGGCGCACGGCTGGTTACCAAGGCAGACCCTTTCGCCAGGGCCGACATTGTGTCCATCCGCGCCAGCCTCTCCGAGCGGACAGCTGGCCTCGTCGGGGCGGCTGAGCTGGCCCTGCTCGGACCGCGGGGGTACCTGGTCAACACCTCCCGCGGCCCTATCGTCGACGAGGCGGCGCTCGTCGCGGCGCTGCGCGACCGCGTGATCGCGGGCGCCGGGCTGGACGTTTTCGCGACCGAGCCGCTGCCGGCCGGCCACCCGCTGCGATCGCTGCCCACCACCGTGATCACGCCGCACATCGGCTACGTGACCGCAGAAGGATACAGAGTCTTCTACCGCGACATCGTCGCGGACATCGCGGCATGGCTCGACGGGTCACCGTTGCGCGTCCTGAACTGACGCCGGTGCGGCGCCCGCCCATGCTCCGGTACTGGCCGAGCTCCTCGCCGGCTGACGGGGAGGTTGAAGAAGTTGATCATTCCGGCAGCAGCCGGTAGGAGCCTATGACTGTTGCGTCGGACGGAGCTGGTCCCTCGGCGCACCGGTCTTTGATGCCGGACTGAAACTCGCCGAACGCGGCCGATGCCGACAACGGGTTCTCGGCACCCTCGATCACGGCAACGTGCAGAAAGGTGACCCCGTCGTCGAGGCGGAAGGCCGCGTAGCGCAGACCGTCAGGGCTTCGCGTCGCCAACTCGGCGAAGACGGCACGGATCAGGCGGTCGTTCTCGTCAGCACTTTCCGGCTTAGTCTTGTACCGGATTACCTTGGCGACTCTCATCGGTCATCTCATCTGTCTCGGTTGTTCGCTGCGCCCTTGACTGGGCCTGGGGACGTCCATTTCACCCGAGTGCCGGGCACTCAGGTGCCCGTGGTCGCTCGCATCCGGTTGTTGCGGGGGTCGTGAGTGACTTCGGCGAGGCCGAGCGCTTCCAGCAACGGCGGGAGGTACATCCCGAACCGGCCGCGGTAGCCGTTGCGCAGGCCGTACCAGCCGCCGACGGGATTGTCGGGTGAGCGTCCCCACGCCTCGACGGTGCCCGGCACGGCGGGTTTCTTCTCGTCGGCTGCGCCGAGCAAGACCCAGTCGCGTTGCCCGGCGAGCCAGGCATGCAGGTCGCCGATGGCCTGGAGGTGATACTTCAGCGTGGTGGAACCCACCTGGCAGACCAGGGCCGGCGGATCGGACTGCTCGTCCTTGTAGATCGTGTACTGCGAGGTACCCGGCGGGGTCTTGAGCACCCACGGGTCCTCCTTGGTGCCAGCGGTCATCAGCCGTCTCCTTTCGCGATCGCGGCCAGATAGTGCGGCAGCAGCGTCTGCCAGCCTGTGCGATTCCGATCGCGCCACTGTTCGCCAGCGCTTCCGAGCCGCTCCCAGCCGCGGTGCACGATCTCGATCCGGGTAGCTGCGCCGCCCTGGGCAAGGAAGTTGATCTCCACCTCGGTGGCGTCTGCGCGGTCCCGCCGTAGATGCCAGAGGTAGGCCAGTTGCGCGGGAGGTTTCCAGACAGTCACCTCGCCCCAGTCGTGCTCGATGCCATCGGATGTCCGTTCGTATATCCGCCCTCCGACGCCGCTCTGCAGGACGACGAGGCCGGCCTGCCCGGTAACGGTATGGTCGGGCGGCCACCACGTGCCGATCCTCGAGGTCCACACGGTGAACGCGTGCTCGACGGAGCATGCGACGTCGAAAGAGATCCGCAGCGGGGCACTCACTGCCCGGACGTCCCTTCGGTGTTCTCGGCCAGCAGCCGGAACCGCGCGGCAGCATCGCCCCAGATGCCCTCCAGATAGGCCTGGACGGCATGCATCCCCCGCTCCTGGAGGTGATAGATCCGGCGGGTTCCCTGGGCCTGCTCCGCGACCATCCCGGCATCCTTCAGTACGCGCAGGTGCCGCGAGACCGCCGGCCGGCTGATGGGCATCGCGGCGGCGATCTCCTGGACCGGTTTGTCACCGCCGCTGAGCAGGCGCAGGATTTCGCGCCGGTTTGCATCACCCAGCGCCTCGAACGGGTCACCGGAGGCACTCGCCTGCGCCATCGGCTCAGCCGCCCGACTCGGCGAGCGGCTTGAGCCCCTGGGCAAGCCGCTCGAAGGACGGCCGGTGGCCGGGCATCGACCACCAGATCAGGCCCGGAAGCGGACCCGCGGCAATCGTCAACGTCGCTTCCCGGTCCCGCATCCCACGGCCGCTCCTCGAGCATCGGTAACATCCAGGCTACCGTAACATATCAGTTACCAATGCGCGAAGCCGCGCTCGTTCCCTGTGCCGCACCTAGCTGGCCAGCGGTCCGTATGGTCGCTGCCTGGCGGGAACCTCTCGCCGGACGGCGGGAGCGCAGCAGCACCAGCACCAGGGCGGCCGCGGCAGCCGCGGACGCCTCCAGGATCCAGCCGCGGTGGAATAGCGCCAGCGACTGCGGCTGCGGGCTCGCCAGCAGCGCGACCAGCAGGGCGACGCCGACGGCGCTGCCGAGCTGCCGGGACACGTTCAGAACCGCGCTGCCGCTGGTCGCACGGTCGGCCTGCAGGCTGCTCGCCGCCGCGAACAGCGGCGCCTGCGCCAGCCCGGCCCCTGCCCTGCCGAGGATCAGGCCGGGCAGGAACGCCGCGACGCAGGACGGCCGGACCGGCACCACGGCCAGCCAGTAGGCGGCCGACGAGGCCACCAGTGCCGCGCCCGCCGCGGCGGGCGGCTTCAACGTCTGGCCGGCTGAACTCGAGCAGGTCATCGGGCGGCTTGCCGGGGTTCGCGAGGTCGCCGTGTTCGGCGTGCCCGACGGCAAGTGGGGGGTCCCCGCTCGCGGTCGTCGTCGTCCATCAGGGTGCGCAACTCGGCCAGGCCACCGTCATCGATGCATGCCGCGCCAGCCTCGGGTGGTACAAGAAGCCGTCGGCAGTCGTTTCCGAGCCCGGAAGCCTTGCCCGCGGCCCGGTCGGCAAGGTCCAGCGCAAGGTGCTGCACGAGTCCTAGATGAACGGATGGGCGAAGGAGCGGCGGGTTGAGCCGCATCTATGAGCGGCGCAAGCAGGCACAGGCTGACCCGGCCGCGGAGTATTCGCAAGAGCGCCGCATCCTGCTCGAGGCCGCTGCCCGGGTTTTCCAGGCCAAGGGCTTCGACGGCGCGTGCATGAACGATGTGGCGGCCGAGTCCGGCACTGATCGCGCGACCGTCTATTACTACTTCACCAGCAAGTACTACTTCACCAGCAAGCGGGAACTGTTCCAGGCGGTGATCGCCGACGTCGTGGAGAGCAAACGTCACTGTCGGTGAGCAGATCGCCGCGGGCAAAGCCCCGGCGGCGGCGAAGGTGTCCGATCTGGTGACAGCTCCGCTGCGGTCGTATGAAGAGCACTACCCGTACTGTTCGTGTATATCCGGGAGGATATGGCGAAGCTCGGCCAGGACGGCACGCAGGCAACGCGCAGGCTTCGTGACCTCGGCCGCCGCTGCAGCTCCGCCCCGGAGGTCATCATCAAGTCGGGCATTCAGTCGGGCGAATTCAGATCCACGCTGGACCCGCGGCTGGCCAGCTATGCGATCCTGGGCGCGGTGAACTGGACGCACCGGTGGTTCAAGCCCGGCAAGGGACCGTCCGCAACGGAAATCGCGGACGTATCTGTTGAGATCAACCTCATGAGGCTGGAGAAGCAGTGACGATTTCGCTGGACATTACGGACACGGTTGCCGTCGTCACCATTGATGACCCGGCTACCCGAAACGCGCTTACTGGCGAGTCTGCACGGGCCCTGGTGGCGAGCCTCGAGGACGTAGCGCACCGCGACGACGTTGGTGCACTCGTGATCCGCGGCGGCGGCGGTCACTTCTGCTCGGGTGGCGCCCGGAGCCTGCGGGAGGCAGCGCGTGAGCGCCCCTACGACCCGGAAGTCGCTGCCTCGCTGTCGGCGATCTACGACTCGTTCGTGCAGCTTGCCGCCATGCCAATCCCCACGATCGCCGCCATCCGGGGCGCCGCAGTCGGAGCGGGCGTCAATCTGGCACTGGCGGCCGACGTCCGGATCGTTGCTCGTGACGCCCGCCTGCTGTCCGGGTTTCTGCGTATCGGCGTGCACCCCGGCGGCGGACATTTCTCCCTGCTCGACCGCGTCGCCGGCCCGCAGACGACAGTGGCCATGACGCTGCTCAGCGAGGAAATCACCGGCCAGCGCCTTGTCGAACTGGGGCTGGCGTGGGAAGCACTTGACGATGCCGAGGTGGAGCAGCGCGCCCTCGAACTGGCCTCGCGAGCAGCAGACCCGGAACTGGTGCGCGAGGCCACAGCTACTTTCCGGGCGCAAGCGCAGTCACGCCAGCTCCCCGCTGCCGCAGCCGTCCGCGCAGAGGAGGCCGCGCAAATGTGGTCGTTTGCTCGTGCTACCCGTCGGGGGCCGCGTCACCCGCGCTGAGACCCTCGCTTCCGCCGCCGGAATCAGGCGGGATCACGACTCGGTGCTGGTGGCTGCGTCCTGCGGTTCCAGCGCTTCGGGCGCCACAGTCGCGTCAGGGACCGCCGTATCCGCAGCGGGGACCGCTGTGTCCGCGCCTGGCCACTGCCTGAGTTCCACCTGGGGAATCAGCCACGTGGCGAGGAACGCGAGCGCGGCGATCGGCACGGCGACGATGAACACCGTCTGAATCGACTCGGCGTAGCCTGCCACGAAGGCCGCGTGCACAGCGGCGGGCAGGTGGGAAAGCAGCGCAGGCGTAGCGTCCGCGCTGCTGAAGCCCGGCGGAAGGCTCGTGCCGTGCAGGTGGCGAATGAGGTTACCGACGAGCACGTTCGAGAAGATCGCGCCGAAGATCGCCGTGCCGAAGGACCCGCCGATCGAGCGGAAGAACGTCGCGCCGGAGGTCGCCACGCCGAGCTCACTGTGCGGGACGCCGTTTTGCACAATGATGACCAGCACCTGCATCACTCCGCCAATGCCCATTCCGAGCACGAGCATGGACAGAGCCTCGAGGGCAAACGGCGTGCCGACGCCCATCAGCGACAGCAGGTACAGGCCGAGGGTCATGACCGCGGTTCCGGCTATCGGGAAGAAGCGGTACTTGCCGGTCCGCGAGATGATCTGGCCGGAGCCGATCGAGACGACGAGCAGTCCGGCCATCAGCGGAAGTAGCTCGACACCCGAGATCGTGGGTGAGATGCCCCGCACGACCTGGAAGAAAGCCGGCAGGTAGGTGATGGCGCCGAACATCGCGAACCCGACGATGAAACCGACGATGCTCGTCACCGAGAAGGTGCGGAGCTTGAACAGGTGCAGCGGCAGCACCGGCTCCGCGGCCCGGCGCTCGACCAGGACGAATATGCCGACCAGGACGACACCGGAGGCCCCGAGGATATAGATGGGCGCCGAGGCCCAGCCGTACGTCGTGCCGCCCAGGCTGGTGAGCAGGATGAAGGACGTCGCGGCCAGCGCGAGCACGGCCGTGCCGAGATAGTCGATGACGTGGTGCACCCGGCGCATGTGGCCGGGCACCTGAGTGGCGACCACGGCGAGTGCCACGATGCCGACCGGCACGTTGATGTAGAAGATCCAGCGCCAGGTCAGGTTGTCGACGAACACCCCGCCGAGCAGGGGCCCGACCACGCTGGCGAAGCCGAAGACCGCGCCGAACAGACCGACGTAGCGGCCGCGTTCGCGGGGCGAGACGATGTCGCCGACGATGGCCTGGGCCCCGACCATCAGGCCGCCACTGCCGAGACCCTGCACGGCACGGAACGCGATGAGCTCGAACATCGACTGGCTGATCCCGGCGAGGATCGAGCCCACGAGGAAGATGATGATCGCGGCCTGGAAGAAGATCTTGCGGCCGTACTGGTCACCGAGCTTGCCCCACAGCGGCGTCGACACGGTCGTGGCCAGCAGGTAGGCGGTGATGACCCAGGCGATGTGCGAGCCGCCCTTGAGGTCGCCGACGATGGTCGGCAGCGCGGTCGAGACGATGGTCTGGTCGAGCGCCGCCAGCAGCATCCCCAGCATGAGGGCGCCGATGATCAGGAGGATCTGGCGGTGGCTGAGACCTGGCAATGCTCCGTTGCCCGCAGGGATGCCGCTAACGCGCCCGGCGCCGTCCGACGCGGCGTGGTTACCGGCTCCTGCGTGCCGCGGGGACGAGGTGCCCGCAGCGGAGGGCGTGGCTGGGGACATCAGGGGTTGTCCTTTCGGCGGGCCGCCGAACGAGAGGCAGCGGCGCTCGCCTTCTCGGCGGTTTCGGTGATGCTACGCAAGGCACAGCGCTCGGGCAGCCCGTCGGCAAGCGCCTGCCACGCGACATCGGTGAGATGGTCGAGCGGCACCGTCCCGCCGGAGCTGGCCCAGAAGCTCACGGTGGCCCGCATCACGCCGGTAGCCGCGGCAGCAAGCAGCACGGGATAAGGATCACGCTCGGGGTCAGTCCCGAGCCGCTCGGCGAGCGCATCAGCTATGACGCACTCGACCAGGGCCATGTGCGCTGCGCTCGCCGCTCTCAGATGAGGGTCGACGTGCGCCGCCTTCATCCGCCGGAGCCAGTCCGCCGGATCGCCACCGAGATCGCCGAGTTCCTCGGCGACCGCCCGCGATTCGTCGACCAGAACCACGCGCAGCGCTTCGAGGGCACTCTCTCCCGGCGCCTGACGAACGAGGCGCTCGCGCAGCGCCTTGGCCCGGTCCGGATCAGCGCCGAAGAGCGCCGCCTCCTTCGAGGGGAAGTAGTTGAAGAACGTGCGCGGCGAAACGTCGGCCGCCTCGGCGATGTCCTCAACGGTGACGTGGACGAAGCCGCGCTCCGCGACGAGGTCAAGAGCAACCCGGCGGAGAGCCCGGCGGGTCGCAAGCTTCTTGCGCTCCCGCAGCGAGATGCGCGACCGCTCCGGGGGAGCCGGATCTGCGAGTGTCATTTTTGCGCTCACTGTATTTTTGCAGGGTCTTAATTTTTGCGACGAGACCAAGATTACATCAGCCGCAACGGTGCCTCTGGCCGGGTGGCCCTCAGCCGCCCGCCGCGCAATGCAGCGCGGCGCCGGTCGACCATGGCCTGACGGAGATCGCGGCGAACGCGTGGAACGAGCGCGTCGCCGGCGCTTAGCCAGCCTTCGCGGTCAGCTGCGAGACGCGCTGGGGACTGATTCCCAGCAGCGAGCCAACGTCGCGAACGGACAGGCCACGGCTGACAAGCTGGGCGGCGGCCTGACTGGTACGGGCAGATGCGGTGGCGGCGAACTCGTCGGCCTGCCTGCGCAGCGCCGAACCTCAAGCGCGGTGGTATCCAGTTCCGGATCGCCGGTGTGGTACTCGTATCCCAGCACGAGATCGGGGATGGCCTCATCGGGCAGGTCAGCGGCCAGCACGATGACTTCGCGCACCGCCTGGTCCAGGGTCGGCAGGCTGCGAGCATGAGTGTGGGCACCCAGCAGCTCTGGCACATCTGCCAGCCACTGCTCGTCTTCGCGCGTGACGACCACTCGGTAGGTCTGCTCCCGCACCGCAGCCCCCCTCCCGAGCGCCGGCTCCAGGTCACGTTCAATCGCACGCAGCGCTCGCCCGGAGAACGGGTGACGGCCGGCAGGTACCCGCCTGCAAGTATTTGCAGGCGGGAATAGTCATGTTTAGAGCAGGCTTGGTTCCGCGTCTATTTTCAGAATCCTTACGGACGCTTTTGCGTAGCGGGCAGCTCGCCGGAGAGACCTGCACGCGCGGCCACTTACGGAGCCACGCAGCTGCGTTTCCTCTAGTTTCGCTGGTGTAGTGTTGAAATAGGCCGAGGGCATTTCGAACGTCGGCAGTCATGCCGCGCCGTCCGCGGTTCCGGTTATCCTGGCGCACCGTCCGCCGGGGATGGGACGGCCAGGAAATGTTTGGTTTCAAGATCATCAAACAGTTCGAGGAAGGCATTGTCTTCCGCTTTGGCCGGGCGCTTCCCGGCACGCGTAAGGCGGGGCTGACCTGGGTCAACCCCTTCACAGACCGGCTCCGCAAGGTCAATATGCAGATCACCGTGGCGACTGTGCCCGCTCAGGAGACCATCACCCGCGACAACGTCACGCTGCGGGTAGATGCGGTCGTCTATTACCGGGTCATCGACCCGCTCAAGGCGATCATCAATGTGCAGAACTACCAGTTCGCCGTCGGCCAGGTCGCTCAGACCTCGCTTCGCGCGGTGACCGGGCGAAGCTACATGGACGAGCTACTATCCGAGCGCGATAAGGTCAACGCCGAGCTGAAGGACGTGATCGACGCCCCCACCGAGCAGCCATGGGGCGTCCGGGTGGAGCGAGTCGAGGTCAAAGACGTCTCGCTGCCCGAGTCGATGAAACGCTCGATGTCCCGGCAGGCCGAGGCCGAGCGCGAGCGCCGTGCCCGGGTCATCGCAGCCGACGGCGAGTACCAGGCCTCCAAGAAACTCGCCCAGGCCGCCGCCGTCATGGCGGCCGACCCGGCTGCCTTGCAGCTTCGGCTGCTGCAGACAGTCGTCGAGGTCGCCGCAGAGAAGAACAGCACGCTTGTCATGCCCGTCCCGGTGGAGCTGCTTCGTTTCTTCGATCGCGCAGCACTGCCCACTGGCAGGCCGCAGCCGTCAGCTGGCGAAGCGCAGGACACAGACGCCCCGACGCCACGGCCCGCGCCAGCGGTGCCGGTCCGCACAGTGCCCGTCCGTTCAGTGCCCGTCCGTTCAGTGCCCGCGGCCCTGCCGGCCAGCACCGGCACGACCGGCACCCTTCAGCACCGGCCAGAAAACACCAGCAGCCGTCTGAGCGACCGTCGACCGGCACTCTCCACGGCTACGCCGCGCGCGAGGTAGCTTGCGCGGTTCCGGTCAGCTCCGCGGGATACTACGAAGCGGCGCCACCGGGCGCACGCGGAAGGGTCCAAAGCGAGCATCGTCCTCGCGGCTGGCCGTGCCGTTGCGGCCTGCCTCGTCGGGACCGGTCCGGTGCTGGCAGGACCACCTCCGGCTGGCGGTGAAAGGCGCCATTGCCGCCGTGGCGGTGTGGGTGCTGGCCAGGTAGGCGGCTGGTCAGGCCGGCCCCTACTTCGCGCCGCTCGCAGGTGTCCTTCACCGCAATGTTCGCCTTGCTGCTCGGCGGCCATCAGCCGCTGCACTGCGTCACACACCGGATGGCCGGCGTCGGCATCGGCGTCGCGACCGGTCTCGCGGTGGAACCCGCGGGCCAAGGTCGAGCTGGCCGTGCCGCCCCGACGGCGCAGTGCTCGACTCGCTCGAGGAACTCACCGCGCGAACCCGCGCCGTTGCCCGGTCCGGGCATGATCAGGACAAGAGGTGCGGTCTCAGGATGGCGGGATCCCGTAGGGGAGGCCGGGATGGGCAGCGGCGATCTCGATCAGCCGGTTGTACTTGGCTACCCGCTCGCCGCGGGCCGGGGCCCCGGTCTTGAGCTCGCCGGAGCCGGAGCTGACGGCAAGGTCGGCGATGAAGGTATCGGTGGTCTCGCCGGAGCGGTGCGACACGAGCTGGGAGTAACCGCCGCGGCGGCAGGTCGCTATCGCTTCCAGTGTCTCGGTGACGGTGCCGATCTGGTTCACCTTGATCAGAGCCGAGTTGGCGATGCCGCGCCGGATCGCGTCGGCGATGATCTTCGGGTTGGTGACGAAGAGGTCGTCGCCGACGAGCTGGATCCGCTCACCGAGCCGGGCCGTCAGGACCGCCCAGCCGTTCCAGTCGTCCTCGGCGAGGCCGTCTTCGATGAGCCAGACCGGGAAACGGCCGGTGATCTCGGCGTACCGCTCAACCATCTCGGTGCTGGTGAGCTTCTGCCCGGCCACCCGGTACAGGCCGTCTTCGCCGCGGAACTCGCTGGCAGCAGGGTCCAGGGCGATGGCCACCGTCGCGCCCGGCCGCATACCCGGCCTCGCCGATCGCGGTGACCAGCAGTGCCAGCACTTCCTCGGGCTCGGCAAGCTGCGGGGCGAAGCCGCCCTCGTCACCCAGCCCGGTCGCATGACCCTGCCTGGCCAGCCGAGCGCGCAGGGCGGCGTAGACCTCAGCTCCCGCCCGGACAGCCTCGGGGAGGGAACCCGCTCCCAGCGGCGCGATCATGAACTCCTGGAAGTCCAGCGGATTCGGCGCGTGCACGCCGCCGTTGAGCACGTTGAAGTGCGGGACCGGCAGCCGCGGCAGCGTGCCCGGCGGAGTCAGCCATTCCCACAGCTCGCGCCCGTCTGCGCTGGCCAGCGCGCGCGCACTGGCCATGGAAACGCCCACCAGCGCATTCGCGCCCAGGCGCGCCTTGTTCGGCGTGCCGTCCAGCTCGATCAGCGCGGCGTCGATCTCCGCCAGATTCGCGCCATTGCTGGCCGCGCAGCCGCCCGGCGATCTCACCGCGGACCGCCTCCACCGCGCCGAGGACACCCAGGCCCTGGTAACGCGACTTGTCCCCGTCCCGGCGCTCCGCTGCTTCCCCGCTGCCCGTCGACGCCCCGGACGGCACCCCCGCCGTGCTGGTCGTCCCGTCCGCGAGCGTGACCGTCACCTGCAGCGTGGGGCGGCCACGCGAGTCGAGTATCTCCAGCGCGGTCACATCGGTGATCCGGTGCACGCCGGTACGAGGTATGGACCGCGCGGTCATGTTGTCTCCTCCCGAGGCATGCGGCGAGCCTGAGCGCAGCGTCGCACCCCCTGGAGACCGCAAGCGGGGACCAAGGTCCGCAGGAAAGGCCCTGCTAGGTGAATTTCCGCACCGCCGGCCCGCCGCCTCGCTCAGGCACGCCGGCCCCCGCCGCCGCTCCTACCGTGGCGGCTGCCGCGGATCTGCGATGCTGGCAACATGGCCAGTAGCTCCGCGCGGCGGCTGTTGCTGCTGCGGCACGCCAAGTCGGCATGGCCGGACGTTGCCGACCATGAGCGCCCCCTGGCCGCCCGAGGCCGCCGTGATGCCCCCGCCGCGGGCCGCTGGCTGCGCGAGAGCGGCTGCGTGCCCGACCATGTCGTTTGCTCCACCGCCCAGCGCGCCCGCCAGACCTGGCAGCTTGCCGTGGCGGAACTTGGCGCCTCTCCCCGGGTCAGGTTTGACGAGCGGGTGTACGGGGCGACCGCCGGGCAGCTCCTGGACCTGGCCCGCGAAGCACCGCTCAAGGCGCAGACCCTGCTGTTTGTGGGGCACGATCCTGCCATGCGGGAACTGGCCCTGACGCTGGCCAGCGCTCAGGCTGGCGATGAGGGCACGCTGGAGCGGGTCCGGTTTAAGTTCCCGACCGCGTCGATCGCGGTACTGGCGTTCACCGGCAGCTGGCCGGAGCTTACCGTCGGGCATGCCCGGCTGGCCTGCTTCGTGGTGCCTCGCCAGTTTGCAGCCGGGCGCGGCGGTGGGTGACGGCCCGGCCGGTGCCCAGACAATCCGGTCCTAGGCGACGCTATGGTCCGCGCTTACCAGGAGCACGGGGATTTTGCATGCCCGGGCTGCCGCATCGGCTATGTGGCCGAGTTTGGGGCGGAGCAGCCCGCCGTCGCCGTGACGGCCCATCACGAGCAGGTCGAAGCCGTGCTCAGTGGCGTAGTCGCAGATTGACGGGGCCACGTGCCTGCTCTGGGCAGTGTGCAGGCTGAGCCGGACGGGAGAGGTCTCGGCGATGGCTGCGCGGGTGAGTTCGAAGGTCTCTTCTACCCGGCGGATCCCCGCAGGCAGTTCGCCCGGCTGATCTTTCTCAGCCTCCCGATGAGGCGGGCTGGGCAGGGCAGACAGTGCCACCACGTGCCCCGGCCCTTCGCCGACGATGGCCGCCGCCGTTCTCAGTGCCGCCACGGAGTCGGCCGAGCCGTCCCATGCCACCAGCACCCGGCGGAACGGCGCCCCGGGTGCAGGCTGCCGACCGGATTCGCTGTCAGCGGCGGGAGACATCATGCCCTCCTTTATCCCGGCTGTCCGGGCAGAACCCTGGGCTTGCGGAACTCTGGGAGCTATTCTTCCGGCGCGGCAGCGGGGCTCTCCTTGCCGACCATTGTGATTCACGCCACACCCGCAGGCAAGGTCTGGCCTGTCCGGACACGACGGCCGGTGAGCAGTCGGCCGGCGTCATCGCTGAGCGCGCCCGCCGCCTCGCGGGCGATTACGAGCAGACCGGTCAGCGGGTTTCCCGGCGATGGTCGGGCGCGTCGTCCTCAGTGCCGCCAGGATGGGCGCCGGGCCCGGCGCCGCCGACGTAGCGGACGACTTCTACCTCGTCCAGAATGATCAGTCCCGCGATGACTAGTTCCTGGACCTGGGGCAGGAATGCCCGGATCCGCTCTGGCCGGTCGACGATGATGATAACTGCGGGAAGGTCCGCACTGAGGCTCAGGATCCGGGAAGTGTGGATGCGGCTAGAGGCGCCGAACCCCTCACAGCCGCGTACCACGTCCTCCGTCTGGCCGGTCAGGCCAGTGCGGTCACCAGGGCCAGCAGGGCCACGAGCGCGATCAGCATGTAGGCGAGGTAGGCGTCGAGCCGCCCCGACTGCAGCCGTTTGGCAGCGCGCACCACGGCCATGACCGGGCGCAGCGCGGGCCGGTAGACGTAGGCCTCGACCACCTCGATCACGTCCGAGGTGTAGCCGAGGCGCGCGCCTGGGCGCGGCGTGCCCGCTCTCTCGGGCTCGGGCTCGGTATCCCCGGTCTCCGCTGCGCTGGCGCCGGGAGCAGCGGAAAGAGGGCGCACCTCCGACCGGGTGTGCAGGACCGCCGCCAGTACCCGGCGGGTCGGGTTGGCGAAGCCGGTCGCCGTGTAGCAATCCGCGCCCTCGACCCCGGCCGTGGCCGACCGCCACGCGGGCACCCGCCGCACCCGGGTCAGCCGGGTTCCCGCCACCAGCCGGGTGAAGGCCAGCACGGCCAGCGCCAGCAGCGGCATGACGATCCACAGCCACGAAGGAGACAGGATCGAGAAGCCGCTGAACACTGGCTGCACCACCCACGGGGACTTCAGCGCCCCCGATGTCACCGCCGCGGGCACTACCGGCGACAGGCCGGCCGCCAGCACGCGGATCACCAGCGGCAGCAGCGCTGCGGTTGCGAGACAGCCCGCCGACAGGATCACGATCCCGGCTCGCCCCAGCCAGCCGTAGTCCCGCGAGCGGCTGAAGCCGGAGTCCTCGGATCCGGTCTCGGCCTGGGCAGGCGGCCCGAGAACGACCAGCCCAGTCAGCCGGACGAACGTGACGCCGGCGAAACCTACCGTCAGCGCGACCGCGGCCCCGGCCACCGCGAGCAGCAGCCGGTAGCCGAGCCCGGGCACCCGGAACTGCTGCATCAGCGCTTCCAGCAGGAACCATTCGGCCGCGAATCCCGCCGTCAGCGGCAGCCCGGCCAGCGTCAGGGAGCCGATGGCCAGCCCGGTCCCGCTCCACGGCTGCCGCCGCGCTGAGCCTCGCAGGCCGTCCAGGCTGTCGCCGTCCAGGCGGTCGCCGTCCGGCGAGCCGGTGCCGTCGGGGGCGATGACCGCGCTGGTGGTAAAGAGCAGTGACTTGGCCGCCGTGTGCGCGATGATCTGCAGCGTGGCGGCGAGCAGCCCGGCTGCGACCAGCCGAGCGTCGCGGGTGGCCGCGCCGGTCAGGGCGACCCCGTATCCGGCCAGGATGAGCCCGCTGTTCTCTACGCTGGAGTACGCGATGACCCGCTGTAGCCTCGGCTGCACCGCCGCGTGCGCGATCCCGACCAGCGCGGTCAGCCCGGCCAGCACCAGCAGCAGCCCCACCAGCCAGCCGGGCGGCGCCCCGAGCAGGGC
>OBLT010001699.1_pt1 | contig 13964 bp, 13 predicted proteins | sample 1518721 | NCBI WGS metagenome assembly OBLT01 (sample SAMEA3539307, study PRJEB22396) | soil metagenome | biome: tundra; feature: field; material: soil | place: USA | collected 2010-05 | depth 0.15 m | reverse complement strand
GCGCTGTATTCTTGATCCGGTCGATCGTGAAGCGGAAGGCCTTGAGCCCATTCAACTCGCCAAGGCGCTGGTCTAGCTTCGCCAGTGTTCCCGGCGGATAATCGCTCTCTCCGATCAGGCAAAACTCCACCCCTGCAGCCTTTACCCGGGCTTCACAGTCGGCGATCCCAAGGATCACGACGGAGTGGCCCCGCTCCTGCAATCGGCGCGCCAAGGCGGTCATTGGGTTTAGGTGCCCTGCCCCTGGAAAACAGAATGCGCCAATCCGCGCCAAGAATTCCTCCGAATGAAAAGGCATAAGCAGATATCCGCTCAGTGGCCAGCCCAATGTTTTCAATTAGTGGATTGCTAAGTGTAGCGCGGCGTGATGGCCCCCTGCATCTTTAAACCGCACTGATGTTTAAATTCTAAGCTAGAATCGCGTCCGGAAAATTGGGGGATTCTGGCAAAAAGGAGGCAGAACCAGCTTTTTGTTACCCAGCTTTCGGGAGCGCCCGGCTCACCCCCTGATCAGAGCCGGTCAATCCTCGCGCAGCAGAACAAGTGGGTTCACCGACAAGGCACGTCGGGCTGGAATCCAGGTAGCCACGAGTCCCAGCAGAGCCATCGCCACGACGACCCCGGCCAATACCAGCGGATCGCGCGGAGTGGCTTGATAGACGACGAAAGCCCGCACCCTGCTCGCCAGAATCCCCAAGAGCAATCCTGCCACCGACCCAATTGCCAGCAGCCTCAATGCACGCCCCAAAGCAGCCTGCAGCACTTCTTTCCGCTGCGCGCCGAGGGCGACACGGATTCCCAGTTCACGCAGCCGCTTGCTCACCGAGTACGCAGCCATTCCAAAGATGCCGGTGATCGACAACAGCGCCCCCCGTCATCCCCAGGACGCCCAGCGACACCGTTGCCATGCGCGGACCAAACAGCGTAATGTCCATTGGCTTGTCCCGGGTTTCGATGTCGAGCGGCATCCCCGAATCCAGTTGCCGCAAAGTGCTCCTCATGGCCTGGCCCAGGAGAGTCGAGGCGTTGGCCAAGCCAGGACGCGAGCGCACCACAAGGATTGTGGAGGTGGAAGGTGATTGCAGAATCGGGAAAAACATGACAGGCACTGGATCTTCCGTGAGACTGTTATACTTCCCGTCTTCTGCGATGCCCACCACTTGAATGCGCGATCCATCCCGCATCTTGTACGCGCGTCCGATTGGATTGGCCGCGAATCCAAAAAGCTTACGCGCAAACTCCCGATTCACCACGGCTACACGTGGCGAGTTCTTATCGTCGTGCCAAGTAAAGGTTCTCCCGGAAAGCAGGGCAGTACCGGCGGCCTGGAAGTATTCGGGAGAGACATTGAATATCGCGGCGTCGGTTGCGGCGTTCGATGGTCGCAGATCGGACGTATTGTCGGTGAAGACGACCGAGTCGCCCTCGCCACTCACGGCAAGGGCAATGCGTCGGTCAATCCCACAGACTCCACTCCGGGCAACGCCTCGAGGGCCTCGGTCATCCGCTTCTGCATCGCGGGAACGCGATCTCCGCTATAGCCTGACATGCTCAAATCCGTCGATGCCAACATGGTGTTCTGGATATCGAAGCCGAAATGGACGTGCAGCGAGCGCACCAGCCCCCTGACTGCCACTAGCGACGACGTCACCAGCACCCCGCAGATCGCAATCTGAACGACCAGCAGCACATCGCGTGCACTCATCCGCTTCAAGGTCCGGCCTCCCGATCCGGCCTTGATCACTTCGTATGGATTCGTTCGCAGCACCTGCCTGACGGGCACAGCGCCAAAGAGGACTCCGCTGGCCAGCGCCAGCAGCACTGCGACCGCATACACTTTTGCATCTGGGTTCACCGCCAGATGGATGGGAAGACTGGGAAATGGCTGCCATGCACTGAGTGCGCGCAACAGTACCACGCTGCCCAACAGTCCCACCCCGCCTCCTACCAGCGAAATCATGATCGCTTCTGTGAACAGTCCGCGCAGAATGCGTTTTCGGCTCGAGCCGAGTGCGAGCCGCAAGGCGACTTCCCGCGACCGGTCCGCGGCGCGCGCGGCAAACAGGCTGCCCAGGTTGGCGCATGCTGCCAGGAGAATCAGCCCCGTCAGCATCATCAACCCAGCCATGAATGCCCCCACCGGCCGCCCAAGATAATCGCCATACAGGCTTGGTCTCCTGAGGACGAACGTCATTTTGCCTACGTCTTTGGGATAGGTCCTTTGCAGATCCGCCCCGATCGAGTTCATGTCGGCAACGGCCTGCGCCGGAGTAACGCCCGGCTTGAGATAACCCATCGTCTCAAAGATCCATGGGTTTCCGCGCGCGTTCAGGTCGTTCCCCACCAGCAGCGGGTCCTCAACGACCGGCACAAAGAAATCGGGATTGAAAAACAGGAGCGTTCCGTTGAACTCAGCTGGACCGACGCCGAGGATGGTGAGGGGATGCCCATTCACTCGCACCACGCGGCCCACCACGCCGCGATCGTCTTGGAAATGGGTATGCCAATACGCGTACGAGAGCACAATATAGGGAGCGCTGTTGGGCCCATGCCCATCGCCTGCATGGAAGAAACGCCCGAGATATGGCTGAAGGCCCAAGGCGTCGAAGTAGTTCATGCTTGCTTCTTCAATCCACGCGCTGGTTGGATTTTCACCTGTATCCAGTCCCACCGCCGAAATGTTATAAACCACAGGGCTATCGAAGCTGTGGTTGCGATCGCGCAGATCGATATAGTTGGGATAGGACAGGTTCGCTATGTCCTCGTTTTCATGCTGGAGCGCATAAAGCCTCTCCGCTCGCGGCACATTCAACGGGCGCAGAATGAATGCGTTCATGACGCTGAACACAACGGCGTTGACTCCGATTGCCAACGCCAACGTGAGAATGGCGGCAGTCGCATACCCCGGTGACCGGCGCAGTTGGCGCAACGCCAAAACCACGTCGGCCCAGATCGACTCCAGCGTGGGCCACTGCCACACCTCGCGGCTGCGCTCCTCAACACGCGCCAGGTTGCCGAATGCAATCCGCGCCTGCCGTTCTGCTTCCTTTGGGCTCATGCCCTCGCCCTTTAACTGTTCAACACGTTCTTCAATGTGCAGTCGCATCTCTTCCGAGAGATCGTCGAAGAGTTTGCGGCGACGAAAGAGGGTCGGCATCCAGTTCATTCGGCATTCTTCCTAGCTGGCTGGGGACCTACCTGGATTGAGGACGAGCGATATGCCTTCAAACATACGTTAGAAGCTGGAAATCTGTTGCTCCAGATGGTCAAGGCCTGCAGCCGTGATCTGATAGGTTCTGACCCGGCGATTTGTGGATGACACACCCCAATCGGCCTTCACCAGCTTGGCTTTGAGCAGCCTCTGTAACGCCGGATACAGCGATCCCTCTTCCACCTGAAGCAGGTCGTTGGATCGCTGCTGAATGTGCTGGACCAGTGCGTATCCATGGGCTGGCTGGCGGCGAAGCGACTCGAGAATCATCATCTCGAGCGCACCGGGAAAGAGATCGCGAGTAGTCGATTCAGTCATAGGCTTGTTCACTGCAGGCATAGAGTAAACAAGTAGAGACTTCATGTCATGAAAAAATGCGGCCAAACTTACCCTGAGAATGAGCTATAGATCCATCCGCCGTAAATTCCGCCTTTTATGTGGCGCCGATTCGCAACGCCTTTCAATTGGGCTCATTTGTCCTGCGCTTTCTCGTCACCCAGGTCGTCATGCATCGATAGTCTTGAACAATCGTCGTCTTCAATGGGTCGACGAGCACCGCATTCATCTCCTCGGTCAATCCAAGAAGCGTTTCCTCATCCACCAGAAACCATTCCGAACCATCGCCGACCACAAAAACGCCTTCTCTCACCTCTTCGAAATCCATCCCAATGCGCGAACCCAACCGGCAAAACAGCATTCCTCCAGGCCGCAGCACGCGCCAAAGCTCAGCCAACAGTCTCCGAAAGTGCGGCTCATCCCTTGCAAAGTGCAGCACTGAGTTGCAAATCACCACATTCGCGAATCCATCGGGGAATGGCATCTCCTCGATCGGCGCCACTTGGAAGTTCTCCACCGGCAATCCGGTCATGAGCGCTTCAGAAAGCTGGCGCACATGCTCAATACCTGCGGCATCCGCGTCCACTGCAAACACTTCGCACCCCTCGCGCAGCAGATGCACAAGGTTGCGCCCATAGCCGCATCCGGCGTCGAGCACACGCATACCCGCCGCGATGTTTCCTCGCAGAATCTGATCGAAAACATAGATATCAATCTGCCCGAACTGTTCTTGAACGGTTAGCGCCACTCTCACTCCCTTCAATCCGCAGAAACGCTTAACCGTTGAAGAGCACGCCGCCACGATAAAGCGATTCTCATTACAAGACCTCAGTAAACTTCGCCTGTTCGATGACAGTTCTGGAGGCTGAGGCCCGGCAACCTGCACCTTCCAGCAGCGTGGACACAAGCGAGATGGGCAATCCCACCACGTTGAAGTAGTCGCCCTGAATGCGCGGAATCCACCGCGCAGCGCGTCCCTGTATTGCATAGGCGCCGGCCTTATCCATGGGCTCGCCGCTCGCAATGTAGTCGGCAATCTCCTCTTCAGACATATCCAGAAACGTAACCCCAGTGATCTCCGCCGCAACTTCGACGGAGCTTGCAGTCACCACGGCCACGCCGGTGATGACGCGATGCGTGCGGCCAGAGAGCAGCCGCAACATGCGCGCTGCGTCCTCCGCGTCTTCTGGCTTCCCCAGGATGCGTTTGTCGAGAGTCACCGTAGTGTCAGCTCCCAACACGGCTAGTCCGTCAGCAGCTTCCGCGCCCCCTGAGACATGCCCAAATACCGCCTGCGCCTTTTCGCGCGCCAGCCTTACCACGTACGCGATCGGGTCCTCGTTCGCCATCGGGTCTTCGGGGATATGCGCGGGCTGCACCTCAAACGTGAACCCTGCCTGCGTAAGAAGTTCGCGCCGTCGCGGTGAAGCTGAGGCCAGAATCAGCATGTTGTGATTATGGCAGGGCGACTCGCCCTGTACTTAACCTCCCGCTTGGACAGTGAAGAACGGGTTGGCCACCAACGACAAACCGTGCCCAACGGAGTCCGGCAAATGCGAATGATGAATGAATTTGAAGCTCAGGTGCTGAGCGATCTGAAGACGCAGATGGCCGGACTCATGGGCGACGGCAACGGCAGCCACATTACTGATCTTGAAAGGCGCATGGAACAGCATGAGCAGAACTGGTAGCGCGCCAAGGGCTTTCTCGCGCCTCAGCGTGCTCTTTGCTGCCATCGAAGTGGCCGTGAAGGTTTGGCGCCATCATTAACCCTCGACTCTGATTCCCTTCCGCCCAGCCACAACGTTTTCCTCCACTTACTGCTTCCCATACCCTCGTATAATCAGCCGTATGAGCGAACAGCCACTGGTAGGCGTGGTGATGGGCAGCAAGAGCGACTACGAGGTGCTTTCGGTTGCCGTAGAGATTTTGCGTGAACTTGGCATTCCCCACGAGTCGCGCGTCGTCAGCGCGCATCGCACCCCCGACTGGCTCTTCAAATACGCTGAGACGGCGCGGGAACGCGGCTTACGCGTCATCATCGCTGGTGCGGGCGGCGCAGCCCACCTGCCCGGAATGCTCGCCGCCAAGACTCTGGTTCCCGTACTCGGGGTTCCCGTTTCGGCCACGCAATTAGCCGGTCTTGATGCGCTCCTTTCCATCGTTCAGATGCCCAAGGGAGTTCCCGTCGGAACGCTGGCCATCGGCAAGCCCGGCGCAGCCAACGCCGCGTTGCTGGCTGCAGAAATCCTCGCCGTATCCGACACGGAACTCTACGCGCGGCTTGAAGCATGGCGCGCCGCCCGCACCGAGGAAGTGCTCGCACAGGAGCTGCCCGGGTGAGCAGCAGCTCTGAAGCTTCTCACCACCAACAGTCTCCAATCGTGAAGCCCGGCGGCCTGATCGCCATTCTCGGCGGAGGCCAGTTGGGCCGCATGACAGCCATGGCCGCGCGCACCATGGGTTATCACGTCCGGGTCATGGATCCCGAGTCCGCCTGCCCCGCAAGCTTCGTCGTAGACCAGACCATCGTTGGCCGCTGGGACGACCACCGGGCGGCACGGATGCTCGCGAACGGCGCGGACGTTGTGACCCTTGAGATTGAACAGATCGGCATCGACGCACTCTCCGCCGTTGCTAACATTGCTCCGCTGCGCCCAGGGGTCGAGCCGATTCGCATCATCCAGGACAAGACTCTGCAAAAAGCGTGGCTCGCCAGCGAAGGCTTTCCCGTCGGCCCGTTTCGCGTGGTCAGCACCGAAGCCGAACTCCACGAAGCGGTAGCAGCACTAGGCGGCCGCGTGTTCCTCAAGATCGGCCGCGGAGGCTACGATGGCCGCGGTCAAGCGCGCATTGGAATCGATGCACCCGCCACCGAAGAATCCATCACTGCCGCCTGGAAGAATATCGGCGGCCAACCCGCTGTCGCCGAGCAGGCTCTTGATCTCGACCTTGAGATCAGTGTCATGGCCGCGCGCAATCCCTCGGGCGAAGTGCGCACTTTTTCGGCGGCGCGCAATCACCATGAGAACCAAATCCTTGCTTGGAGCGTCTTGCCTGCCGGCATTCCCGCCGAGCTCGAATCGAAGGCTGAAACTCTTGCGGCGGCCATCATTGCGCGTTTCGATCTTGAAGGCCTGCTCTGCCTCGAGCTGTTCGTCAGCAGGCAAGGCAACCTGCTGGTGAATGAGCTCGCGCCCCGCCCGCACAACAGCTACCACCAGAGCGAGCGCGCCTGCGTCACCAGCCAGTTTGAGCAGCACGTCCGCGCCGTGTGCAATCTTCCGCTGGGCGATACCGCACTGATCACATCCGCCGCCATCGTCAACCTGCTCGGTGACGTTTGGCTCAAAGGCGAACCCAACTTCGCCGCCGCATTAGCTGTCCCCGGAGTCCGCCTGCATCTCTACGAAAAACACACCCCGCGCGCAGGAAGAAAGATGGGCCACCTATCCGCGATCGGTCCTACACCCGAAGAAGCCCTGGAGCGCGTACTGGAAGCGAAGAAGAAGCTCTAATCGAGAGCAGGGAAGGACATGGCGGGGGTTTGCGGACCGACGTGAATCCTTAATTTCCTGTCTGCGGATAATGGCGCACAAAGGCATCGGCATAGTTGGGATAGATATGCGGCTTTTTCATCACGCCGAGAAAGCGCTTCACGTCCATCTTGTATTGGTATTGAAGAACTATTTAATTTCCGCTGTAGCCATGCTTTTCAAAATGACAGTGGACAACCGTGCCTGCCACAGTGGGCCATTTGCCGCTAACCGCTTTGCGCCAAAGGATAATCATCCATCGCACGATGAAACCGATGAAGGTATCGATGACGAAGCCGGCCATGGTCCGACAAGTATAGCAAGTGCGGACTTTGCAGGGGATTGTCTATTTGTGCATGATGTCCAACGCGGGTGCCCCAGGCCTCGATCCTGAGACCTGGGATCCCAGCGAACTCATAAGTCCGGTCTTACCCAACCGGCTGTCCCTTTTCCCACCGCTTTGGCCGCCGATTCTGCTGCAAAATCTTCTTCCGCAGACGCAGCGACTTCGGCGTCACTTCGACCATCTCGTCTTCGGCGATGAACTCGATGGCCTGCTCAAGGTTGAGAGCCCTAACAGGCACGAGGCGGATGGCCTCGTCGGCGCTCGAGGCGCGCATGTTGGTCATCTTCTTTTCGCGGACGACGTTGACATCGAGGTCGTTGTCGCGCGAGTGTTCGCCGACGATCATGCCCTCATAAACCTCAACGCCTGAGCCAACAAAAAGAGTGCCGCGCTCCTGCAGGCTGTTCAGCGAATAGGTCGTGGTCACGCCCTGCCGGTCGGAGATCAAAGCTCCTGTGGGCCGCTGCGGAATCTCGCCCTGGTAAGGAATGTAGCCGTCAAAGAGCGCATTCATCACAATCGTTCCACGCGTCTCCGTGAGCATCTCACTGCGCAGCCCGATCAGCCCGCGGCTGGGTACGCGAAACTCCATCCTCACCCGGCCCGAGCCGTGATTGTGCATCTTGGTCATCTCGCCCTTGCGCGGACCGAGCTTCTCAATCACCACGCCCGTGAACGCCTCAGGCACATCGATGGTCAGATGTTCCACCGGCTCCATGCGCGTGCCATCCACCATCTTGGTCACGATCTCCGGCCGCCCTGCCATCAGCTCGAAGCTCTCGCGCCGCATCATTTCGATCAGGATTGCAAGTTGCAGTTCGCCGCGTCCCAATACCTTGAAGCTGTCCGGCGAGCCTGTGTCTTCAACGCGAATGCTCACGTTGGTCAGCAGTTCCTTTTCCAGCCGCTCGCGCAGGTTGCGGCTGGTCACGAACTGACCCTCGCGTCCCGCAAACGGCGAATTGTTCACGCTGAACTGGATGGCGATCGTCGGCTCGTCGATGATGATCAACGGCAGCGGCGACGGGTTCTCGACGCTGGTGATCGTCTCACCAATCGTGATGCCCTCCACGCCGGCCACGGCCACAATGTCGCCCATCGTGGTCTCTGTGGTCTCGATGCGCTTGAGTCCGCCGAAGGTAAACAGCTTTGTAATGCGTGTCTTTTGCAACGAGCCATCTCGCTTGGAGATGGTCACGTCGTCCCCGGCCTTCAAAGTTCCCTGAAAGACGCGGCAGATAGCAATGCGGCCAAAGTATTCGGAGTAATCGAGGTTCGTTACCAGAATCTGCAACGTGCCTTCAGAGTCACCTGTAGCCGCGGGAATCGTAGACACGATGGTCTCGAACAATGGCTGCAAATCAACGCCCAGCACCGCCGGATCGAGAGTCGCCGTGCCGTTCTTGGCTACGGCATAAAGCACCGGAAAATCTAACTGCGACTCGTCCGCATCCAGGTCGATGAAAAGATCGTAAATTTCGTTCAGCACTTCCTGCGGCCGCGCGTCGGGGCGGTCGATCTTGTTGATCACCACGATGGGCAGCAGCTTGGCCTCAAGCGCCTTGGCCAGCACGTAGCGGGTCTGCGGCAGCGGGCCCTCGGCCGCGTCAACCAGCAGCATCACGCCGTCCACCATCTTCAGCGCACGTTCCACCTCGCCGCCAAAGTCAGCGTGGCCCGGCGTGTCCACAATGTTGATCTTCCCGCCTTCAAAGACGATGGCCGTGTTCTTGGCCAGGATCGTGATGCCGCGCTCCCGCTCCAGTTCGTTTGAGTCCATCACCCTGTCGGCCACCTGCTCATTGGCGCGGAAGGTTCCCGACTGACGCAGCATGGCGTCGACAAGCGTTGTCTTTCCGTGGTCAACATGGGCAATGATGGCGATATTGCGTATCGTCTGGGTCACAGGGGAATTTTGTCCTTCTCTTGTTCGGCCAAAGAAGCCATGGGGTTGGCGGCGCCACAGTGGCGAAGTGCCACACAATGCGGCAACTTCCATTCTACCAGTAGCGTTGAGCGGCGGGTTGCGCCTGCGCACCGCACGCGGAACTCATAGGATCCGCAAGGCATAAGTCGAGAAAGCGGCAATCGGCCGCCCCGCAATCCTCACCAGGTTCTTATGTAAAAATCTGCCGGCTCATGCCCACGATCAGTGCGACGGCGGGACAAATTCTGAGGGCAGACCCGTGCCTGTGCCGAAGAAAAACTCCTCCATCTGCTCCACAAGAAACGTCTGCGCCTGCGGGGTCCAGGGCTGCAACCGATATTCATTCAGCAGCATCTTCTGCCGGTCAACCCACTCCGCCCAGGCCGCTTTTGAGACGTTCTTGAAAATCTTCTGGCCAAATTCAGAATCGAAGGGAGGTTCGTCCAGTCCCTCCATCTCTTTCTTGTTCCGTGTGCAGAAAACCATGTGTGCCATTCGTCATGCTCCCTGTCTCTTCTGTCAGTTTCTATTGTATTTGATAAGCTTCCCGCCGCGGCCAGAAAGGCAAGCCGTCCGCCATCGCCTCCTCCTACGCCAGCCACAAGCTTCCGCCGGCTCGTTGAAAATATGCGTGCCAACTGGCGTGAACCCATTGCATCATGGAGTTGATCATGTGCGGCCGATTCGCCCGTAAATCTACGCAGCAGGTTCTCGCCGACTGGTTCGGCGTTGAGCTGGAAGACATGCCCTGGTTTGCGCCCAGCTACAACGTGGCACCGCAGAGCGTGCAACCGGTGGTGCGCTTGAGCCGCGGCTCCGGTGGTCGCGAAATTGCCCTCATGCGCTGGGGGCTTGTGCCCTTCTGGGCCAAAGATGCCAAATTCGGCTACAGCACAATCAACGCACGCGCTGAAGAGGTGGCCGAAAAACCTGCCTATCGCGAGGCGTTCAAGAAACGCCGCTGCCTGGTGCCCGCAGACGCGTTCTACGAGTGGCAACGGATTGACAGCAAGACAAAGCACCCCTTCGCCATCGCTCTCAAAACCCGCAATCCTTATGCCTTTGCCGGCCTGTGGGAACATTGGCAGCCCAAAGATGACGCGGCTCTCGAAACCTTTACCATCCTCACCACCGATCCAAACGCCATCATGGAGCCCATCCACAACCGGATGCCAGTGATTCTCGAACCGCATGATTACTCACGCTGGCTCGATCTCGGCGATCCCGCAAGGCCGCCCGTAGACTTGCTCCGCCCTTTCCCGGCAGAGGAGATGGTCGCCTGGCCAGTTGGCGACCGAGTAGGTAACGTTCGCAACAACGATGCGCAATTACTTGAAGCCCTCTCACCTACCCTCGATGAACAGTCATAGGTGGGCTAAGACTTTCGTGCTTGCATGTTACTAATCGGCGCATCGAACTAAAGATTGCGCTTGACAACCGTTCACTTCAAAGCTTTCCTAGTGGTGATCCAGGTAAACGTTTTTTCTCGTGCTCTCAGCCCAGGTTACTCGTAGTTACCCAATCTGGCGCGGCCGAAGGGCCCACGATTCGCACCCCACTCCTGACCACGAAAGGAACAATGATGTCTGATACTCCGCAGTCTGGCCTCTCTGACAACGCCGCAGGTGCAATCGCATACTTGACGTTTGTGCCGGCGATCGTATTCCTGGTCCTCCCGCCTTATAACACGAGCCCATACGTGCGTTTCCACGCCTGGCAGTCCATCTTCCTCAACGTCGCGGCATTTGCCATCTATGTCGTGCTTGGAATTCTCTCGGTGTTTGTGGCCACAATCATGCCCTTCGGCTATTTTGGCGGTTACGGGGTCTGGTATCTGGTTGTAACAGCGGTCAGACTTGCCTTGTTCATCATCTGGCTGATCTGCGTCTTGAAGGCCGTCAACGGCGGCAAGTTTAAGCTGCCCATCATTGGCGCCATTTCCGAGCAAATGGCCAACAAGTAAGCCGGTTCTCAATCAGGCATCGTGATGGTCGGCCTCTGTGAATGGGGCCGATCATCACCGGCGGTGCTTGCCCCTCCCGCCAAACCGCTTCTTTCCCTTCGAAGCCTGCGCCGCTCCATCCGCCCGCTTGCTCTTCCTTGGTTTGGAAAGACCGTTCCCGGCTTTCTTCTTCCTAGTCAGAATCAGCCCCTCCTCAACAATCGAGAATTGCAGTCTTCGTTCCTGCGCCAGAACGCGATCAAGGATCACCTGCAACCGGTCTCCTGCGCGGAATCGGCGGCCCGTGCGCTCTCCAATCACTTCGTGCGTGTTTTCACGCCATGTGTAGCGGTCGTCGCGCATCGAATCGATGGGTACCAGCCCTTCGACGAACATATCAGTCAATTCAACAAACAGGCCAAACTTCGCGGGGTTCAGCACCAACGCGGCAAACTCCTCGCCGACCCGGTCTTCCATGAAGCGAACCTTCTTCCACTCGATCAGTTCGCGCTCGGCCTCCGCTGCTCGTCGTTCGGTCAGGCTGGTTTCTTCGGCAATTTGCGCCAGCTCCGCCTCGGGAATCGGCGCCTCGCCGGCGAAGCTTCCACCTTCAATAGCCGCCGGGTGTCCTATCCTTGGCGCGTTGTTGCCTTTGTGCGAAGGGTGGGATTCCCTACCGATGCTTTGCAGCCCTTCATTCGGATGCGTCCATGGCGAACTGTGTCGGCCCTTCGCAACTGCGCCCTTCCCCATCACTCCCTGCCTCAGCAGAACCTTGGTAATGCGATGCACTATCAAATCCGGGTAGCGGCGGATCGGCGAAGTAAAGTGCGTATAGCTCGGCGCCGCCAGCGCAAAATGGCCTTCATTGATCTCCGAATAGCGAGCCTGTTTGAGTGAGCGCAGCATCAGGTAGCTCAGGATGCGCTCCTCCGGCTTGCCCTCGATGCGTTTGGCCAGCTTTTGATACATGCGCGGCGTTACGGGAATGTCTTCAGCCACCTCGTGCATCCGCGGGTTGCGTCCGCGGCCGTGTGCGTCTCTCCGCTCGCCGCGGGTCTGAATGCGCTTTACCGGCAAGGCGCCCAGGCCGAGCGAGTAGCCAAATGCCGCGGCCAATTCCTCAAACTGCACGACGCGCCGCGCCTCCGGCTTCTCATGGATACGATAGAGCGATGGCACGCCCAGGTCTTCAAGCCATGTAGCCACGCACTCGTTGGCCGCCAGCATGAACTCCTCGATCAACCGATTGGCCCAGGTCCGTTCGGATTTTGTGACGCCGCGCATCTGCCCGTGCTCGTCAAACTCAATCACCGGCTCAGGTAAATCAAAGTCGATTGAACCCCGTTCCTCGCGCCGCTTGTTCATCACCCCAGCCAGCAGCCGCATCCGCTCAAACTCAGGGACCAGCGCCTCATTGCGCGCGCGCGCTTCACCATCGCCCTCCAGAATCGCGTGAACCTCCGTGTAAGTCATGCGCGCGACTGAACGAATCACCCCCTCAACAACCTCGTAGCTTTCGATGCGGCCCTCGGAATCAAGCTGCATGATGCAACTCAGCACCAGCCGGTCCTCGCCCGGACGCAAGCTGCAAATACCTGTCGAAAGCTCGTGCGGCAGCATGGGAATGGCACGATCGGGGAAGTACACACTGGTTCCCCGCAGTCTCGCTTCAAGGTCGAGGTCTGTCCCCGCTCGCACATACTCGGCCACGTCCGCAATATGCACCTGCAACTCATAGCCGGCATTGCGTTCGGTCACCAGGATCGCGTCATCAAAGTCGCGAGCCGTCTCGCCGTCGATCGTCACAATCGGCAGCGAACGGAAATCGCGCCGGCTTGCTGCTTCAGCTTCATCCAGATGGGCAACGCTCCGCGCCTCAGCCAGGACGTTCTCCGGAAACACCCGCGGAAGCTGGTGCTTGCGGATCATCATCTCCACATCCACGCCGAATTCGTCCGGATCGCCCAGCACTTCAATCACGCGGCCAACCGGTGGCCTTGTCGGCGTGGGCCAACTGGTAATCTCAACGTCGACAACGAGTCCTTCAAGATCGTCGTGCATGGCTTTAGTCGCCGCCTCGCTGCCAAGCACGCGGTGGGCCGTTGCCGATTCGCTGGCCGGTAGCAGTTCCTGCCCAGGCGGGATCAGGATGTGTTGTGTCATTCGTTCGTCAAAAGGAACAACACTGTGCCCCATCGTTCTGTCAGAGCGCGCATAGTGGAAAACTCCCACTACCATAGGGTTGCGTCGCTCAATCACCCGGACAATTCGGCCCATGCGCCGCCCATCGGCCTTTGGAGGCTCCACTTCTACCAGCACTTGGTCGCCCTGCATCGCGCCGTTGATCTCATTCGGCGGAATAAAAATATCTTCCTGGCCTGAGGCCTGTCGCGCGTTGGGACGCACAAACCCATAGCCATCACGATGCAGATCGAGCCGCCCGGCTGATAGATTTTCCCGCGTGCCGCCTACGCCGGACGCAGCTCGAGGAATGCTCCAATGCTCGCGATCCAGCTTGATCAGTTCGCCGCGGGCAGTCAGCCGTGCCAGCTGTTCCAGCAGCAGACGCCGCTCCCGCCCGCCGCCAAGGCTAAGTTCGCGAACCAATTGCTTGTATCCGGCTTTCTGTCCGGCGGAGCGGGCAATCCGCACCATCAGTTCAC
>OBLT010001698.1_pt1 | contig 13973 bp, 15 predicted proteins | sample 1518721 | NCBI WGS metagenome assembly OBLT01 (sample SAMEA3539307, study PRJEB22396) | soil metagenome | biome: tundra; feature: field; material: soil | place: USA | collected 2010-05 | depth 0.15 m | reverse complement strand
TGTAAGACCACCCGCGCAGCACAGCCCCAAGGGCTGCGCCTCTGCGCTTGCGCTTTCCGTTACCGAGTCAGTCCAGTGCGCCGAACCTGTGAAGCCTCACGCATACCGCCCCCTGATCTGGTTCCATCGCACCAGCCACGGATCCAGAAACCCGAGCATGCCCCGCCACGCGCTGACCTTGGTCCCCGGGACATCGTTCCACTTTACCGGCACTTCGACTGCGCGGTAGCCCAGGCGCCGCCCGATGAACAGCACCTCCACGTCGAAGCCCAGGCCGTCCAGCAACTGCCGCCGGAAGATCTCGCGCGCCGCGCGGGCTTCGAACAGCTTGAAGCCGCACTGCGTGTCGTGGAACGGCAGCCCGGTAGCCAGGCGCATCAACAGGTTGAAAAGCTTCCCGATGTTTTCGCGGAAAAACGATTGGTGCACGCCGATCAACCGCCGGTCGAGCGCGCGGGATCCCACGGCCACCTGCGCGCCGGCCCGCTCGATGGCCTGCCACAGCGTATCCAGTTCTTCGATGGGCGTGGAAAGGTCCGCATCGCTGTACATCGCCCATTCTCCGCGGCACTCCAGCATGCCGTGCCGCACGGCGTAGCCCTTGCCCCGGTTGCCCGGATTGCGCAGCACGCGCAGGTCCGGGTACTCGGCGCGCGCCTGCTCGGCCACCTGCACGGTGCCATCGGTGGACCCATCGTCCACCACCAGAATCTCGGCAAACGGCCAGCCGCCGCGCCGCAGATATGCGATCACCAGCCGTAGCGTGGCGGGCAGCCGCTTCTCTTCGTTGTAGGCTGGAATGATAATGGAGATTGATCGGGTCAAGGAAGACCTTATAATATCCAAATTCCCCTAGGAGAATGATTTGTCCCTGGAAGACGAGCTGTTGCAGCAACGCCTCGGGCGGATTCGCGAGATCGAAGCGCTGGGTTTCCGGCCCTACGGCCAGCGCTTCGAATTCAGCCACACGATCCCCGCCATTCTGGCTGAATATGCCTCGAAGACCGCGGAGGAACTGGCGGCGCCGGTGCATGTCCGCATCGCCGGGCGAGTGCAAACCTTGCGCCGCATGGGCAAGGCTGGGTTCGCGCATCTCGCGCAATCGGGCGAGCGCTTGCAGATCTACGTCAAGAAGGACGCCCTACCCGAGCGCGATTTCGCCATCTACCAGTTGATCGATCTGGGCGACATCATTGGCGTGGAAGGCTACCTCTTCCGCACGCGCACCGGCGAATTGAGCGTGCACGTCGAACATCTGGAGTACCTCGCGAAGACGCTGCTCTCCATGCCCGAGAAATGGCATGGTCTGGAAGACGTCGAAACGCGTTACCGCCAGCGCTACCTGGATCTGATCGCGAACCCCGAAGTGCGCCAGGTCTTCCTCACGCGCAGCCGCATTATCGCGTCGTTACGCCGCCAGCTCGAAAGCCATGGATTCGTGGAAGTGGAAACGCCCATGATGCAGCCGCTCTATGGCGGCGCGGCGGCGCGTCCTTTCGTCACGCATCACAACACGCTGGACATCGACCTGTACCTGCGCATCGCGCCGGAGTTGTACCTGAAGCGTCTGCTGGTGGGCGGCCTGGAGCGCGTTTACGAGATCAATCGCAACTTCCGCAACGAAGGGCTGTCCACGCAGCACAACCCCGAGTTCACCATGCTGGAGTTTTATCAGGCATACACGGACTACCGGGGAATGATCGATCTTTCGGCTGAACTATTCGAGCAGGTGGCGCGTGACGCGACGGGCGGCGTGGAAGTGGAGTACCTGGGCCACAAGCTGAACTTCGGCCGCTTGGAGCGCTTCACCATGCGCGACGCGATCGTGGTGTTCTGGCAAGGCGACGGGCGGCCCACTCCCGCCGAGGTGCGCGACCCCGAATGGCTGCTGGGCCACTCCGGGAAGACCACACCCGGCGAAGCGCTCGCCGACATCTTCGAGCGCGTGGTGGAGGATCAACTCATCCAGCCCACTATCATTTACGACTATCCGGTGGAGACTTCGCCGCTCTCGAAGCAGAAGCCCGACGATCCGGCGTTTGTGGAGCGTTTCGAGATTTATGTGGCGGGCATGGAGGTGGCCAACGGCTACACCGAGTTGAACGATCCGCAGGAGCAGCGCCGCCGCTTCGACATGCAGCTTGCCATGCGCGAGCGCGGCGACGAAGAGGCCCACCAGATGGACGAGGACTACGTGCGCGCCCTAAGCTACGGCATGCCGCCGGCCGGCGGCGAAGGCATCGGCATCGATCGCCTGACCATGATCCTGACCGGCTCGAAATCGATCCGCGACGTGATCCTGTTTCCGCTGCTACGCCCCGAAGGCCCCATTGATCTGGTGGCCCGGCTGCGCGAATTGGACGGGCGCTGAGCGGTGCCCTCTTCTTTCGAGCTGTTCGTTGCGCGGCGCTATTTGAAAGCGCGCCGCAAGGAAGCCGTCATCTCCGTGATCACGGCCATCTCCATTCTGGGCGTGGCCGCGGGCGTGATGGCGCTGGTCGTGGCGCTGGCCATCAACAACGGCTTCCGCGATACGCTGCAGCGTAACTTGCTGGGCGCCATGGCGCACATCAACGTGCAGGAGAAGGAGCCGCGTAACGGCATCGAGAACTGGGAAGCCATGGCGGCCCGGATCCGCCAGGTGCAGCATGTCGCCGCCGTGGGGCCCGCACTCTACACGCCCATTTTCTTGGCCGGTCCGGTCATGTCGAAGGGCGGCTTTCTGAAAGGCGTGGACATCGGTACGGAAATGCTGATCAGCGATGCGCTACGGCACCTGAAGGCCGGCTCGGTGGACCGCTTGCACGCGGCGCCCGATGGTGAAGTGCCCGGCATCATCCTGGGCGCGCGCCTCGCCGAAGACATCGGCATGCCGCTCAACAGCAGGGTGAACGTGACCAGCCAGGAGCTGACGCCCTTCGGGCCGCGCCCCAGCATCCGCCGCTTCCGCGTGGTGGGGATTTTTGAATCCGGCTTTTACGAACTCGATGACAGTTGGGCCTATACGTCGCTAGCGGCAGCGCAACAGGCGCTGTCGCTTCCGGACGTCGTCAATCAGATCGAGGTGAAGCTGGACGACCTGAACCTCGCGCCCGAGGTGGCGCGGACGATCGAGAAGATTGCCGGCCCGAAGTACGCTACAACCACGTGGATGGAGCGCAACCGTCAACTGCTGAACGCGCTCAAGATGGAGAAAGCGGTGACGGTGGTCACCATCGGTTTGATCGAACTGGTGGCCGCTTTGAATATACTGATCACGCTGGTGATGATGGTGATGGAAAAGTACCGCGACATCGCCGTGCTGATGTCGATGGGCGCGCGGCGCGCTCAGATCCGCGGCATCTTCATGTTGCAGGGCATCCTGATCGGCGTGGTCGGCACCGCGATTGGCCTGGCCGCCGGATATGCGCTCTGCTATTTCGCCGACCGCTACCGCTGGATCCGCCTGGACGAGCAGGTCTACGCGCTGAGCTTCGTGCCGTTCGAGCCGCGCTGGGTGGATGGCGTGTGGGTGGCCGCTGCGGCGATCCTAGTGAGCTTCCTGGCGACGATTTATCCGGCGCGCAGCGCCACGCGCATTGCGCCGGCGGAAGTGTTAAGGTACGAGTAGGCTGCTGCAGTAACATTCCTTTTGTGTAATATTGGGTATACGGAATGGGAGGTCCGGTTCACACTACGTTCGCACAGGCAATTAGCAGCACCAGCACGACGAGTACGCCGAGGGCGGCGAGCGAAGTACGATAATTCTTCTGCATCGCGGAGACTCCCGCGGACGCGAGGTCCATTTCCAGCACCTGTTTCACGCGATTTGCCTTCGAATCGTTGAATGCACGAACCATCGCGCTGAGGTGGTCGCGTACCGGCGAGGCCGATATACCCGGTTGCAAGTGCACAAAAGTTCTGAACAACGACCACTCCGGAAAAGACATCCCCCAATGCATCATTGCGGGGAGGAAGATGTCGACCACCTTGCCGGGCTCGGTGCCGGTGAAGCCCACTCCTGCCACACCCACGATCTGGTAGATGCGAGTGCCCGTAAGGTTATTGGTGATGCGGAAGGTTCGACGATTTGCGGATCTTGTGCAAAACGTCGCGACTAGTAATCGTGAGACACGACGGCAACCGGATGGGCGCCAAGCTGGAGGTCGTCGTTTTGCGAGAGCAGGCGACCTGAGGCGGCATGGAGCCCGAAGGTGTCGAACATGTCTCCCGAAACGTACTGCACGTGCGCTCTTTCCATTTCCCCATCGGAGCGGAAGGCGATTTCCACGCGTTCGGCCTCAGAGATGGCGATCAGGGTGGCCTGACTCGCTACGGCGGCGCGCATCTCCCGGAATAGCGGGTATTCCCAAGTGTCGCGCGTAGTGGCCGGGCCGTTCATCCGGAATTCCCGGCGAGAGAGAGCGTAGAGGCGATCCGGAGCAGCTATCGGTAACGGTCGCAGCAGGAGTGCGTCGACGAGCTGGAATGCGGCGAGGCATGCGCCGATGCCAAGAGCCAGCGACAAAATCGCCGCAGCGGAGGTCACCTTGTTCTTGCGCAGCCGCCGCCAAGCCAATACGAAATCTGCGCGGAGTGAATCGAGCCACAAGATGACTCTGATATTGCCGCCCGCCTCGCGGCAGTGCGGAACGGAGCCAAATGCTCGGGCCTCGCCCCGGTCGCGATTGTTGTCGCTTGCATCTGCGATGTGTGATGCAAGTTCCTCGATCTCGCGGCTCAGGCGATCGCCGCGAAACGCTTTTACAATGCGAGAAACTAACGACATATCAGACTGCTCACAGAACCCCGATTTTACCACCGAGGTAACTACCCGCCGGCGCGACCGCGCGCCGGTCAAGTTGGCTTCCCTCTTGCAGTCAATTCAGAGGCGCAGTCTGCGCTCAGCACCCGGGCATCCTGACCGATGCTTTGCTTGGCAGCCGCCCTGTGTACGGATAACGGCGTACTCGGAAGTTGGGCAGACGGGCCTCGCTTTGACGTAACGCCCATGTCGGAGAAGTGCCCACACAGTCCAGTCGTGCTCATTTTAGGCATTGTCAGAAATAACTGTGTCATCTTTGTGGGGCAGCCAATCTTGGCTGCCGCCGGCTAGGTCCAAACTGGCACAGTTATTTCATGACAATCCTTTAACGCCTATGCCGGTGGTGGGTCCGCCCCACGAAGCACCCGAATCGGGCACCCTTCGACCCAAGTGCGCGACAATTGGAAATAGAGAGGGCAAGATCCAAATGCGAACGAAACTGCTTTGGCTCGGCTTGGCCGCAGCCATTCTGGCCGCGCCGATAGCCGCTGGCCCCGCAGACGATACGAAGAATCAGCGCCAGCCGGTGCTGGTGGAGCTGTTTACATCGGAGGGCTGTTCGAGCTGCCCGCCGGCCGACGCCCTGCTTGAAAAGCTGGACAGCGAGCAGCCCATTGCCGGCGCCCAAATCATCGTGCTCAGCGAGCACGTGGATTACTGGAACCATGACGGGTGGACCGATCCGTTCTCCTCGGCCGCGTTCACCGCACGGCAGATAGATTATGTGCGGCGCTTTGGCCGCGACGAGCCCTATACTCCGCAGATGGTGGTGGACGGCAACGCGGAGTGCAACGGCAGCGACGCACAAAAAGTCGGATCGGCAATCCGGCAAGCGATCGTGCAGCCCAAGGTGGGTATACGGATTCGCGCCGCGGCATCCGGCGATGCGGCCGTGATGATCGAGGTGGATCCTCTGCCTGAGGGGACGACCCACAAGGCCAACGTCTACTTGGCACACGCCGCGGAGAGGGGAACCTCGGATGTCCTGCGCGGCGAGAATCAGGGCCGCACGCTGCGTTACGTATCCATCGTTCGGAACATTCAGCGGATTGGGAGCATCGGCGGTCATGAGCTGTTTAAGAAGCAGGTTTCGATTCGCGCCGCGGATGCGCCGGCTGAATCCCGGTTGATTGCCTTCGTGCAGGAGGCGGCCAACGGCCGGGTTTGGGGAGCCGCGATGTACGCGATTCCGAGTGGAGGGAAGCCATGAGCGAGTTCGACAATCAAGTGGTCCTGATCACCGGCGCTAAAGGGGGCCTGGGAACTTCCGTCACCCAGGCATTTCTGGCCGCGGGCGCTATGGTGGCCGGATCTTCGAAGAGCATCCGCGATGCCGATTTTTCGAGTCCCCGCTTCGCCGCCATACCGGCGGATCTGACCGTCGCCGAGTCCGCGCGCCAGCTTGTCGATGCCGCCATCGGCCGCTTCCGGAAGATCGACGCGCTGGTGCACGTGATGGGAGGATTCGCCGGCGGGACGCCCATCCCCGAGACCGGCGACGAGACCTGGGACCTGATGATGAACCTGAACCTGCGGGCGGCGTTTAACGTCTTGCGGGCCGTGATTCCGCAAATGCGTCATGCGGGGCGCGGGCGCATCGTGGCGATTTCCAGCCGCCAGGCCGTCGAGCCGGCCGCGAACCTGAGCGCCTACAATACTTCGAAAGCCGCTCTGGTGGCGCTGATCCGCACGGCGGCGCTCGAAAACAATGACGCCGGCATCACCGCGAACACCATCCTGCCCGGCACGATGAATACGGAAGCCAATCGCAAGGCCAGCCCGGGCGCGGACCCGTCCAAATGGGTTCAAACGGAGCGCGTGGCCAGCATTGCCGCCTTCCTGGTTTCCGATGCGGGAGCGGAGATCACCGGAGCCGCCATTCCGGTTTACGGGCTGGAGATCTAGGCAAGGCTTCGCCTTGATATCCCTGCGGGATATGGAAGGCAGAAGTCAGAAGCCAGAATGGCAGCCGGGAGCAGTGCCGCGGCGATTCCGACTTGACTTCTTCTGACTCCTCCTGACTCCTGGCTTCTCAAAAATAATCCTTGTATTCCTGCGAGAACTTTGCTACCTTCTCTTAACCATTTAGAGTGCTTACGGTCTGAAATGACACGTTTGCAAGGGAGGTGCCAGCTCATGAACAAACGGGAAACCAGCGCAGTGCTGTCAAATTCAACAGAGACGTATCGCCAGATGCTCCTCGAGAAACGGGAGCAGGTGGTCTCCGGTCTGGGGGTCAAGTTCGACACGATTGCCAAAATGGGCCGGGTAGCTGAGGAAGATCAGGCGCAGCTCTCGCACGACGAATTCGTCTCGCTCCGGTTGAACAGTCTGGATTACGGACAACTTCGCCTGGTGGAAGAAGCTCTGGACCGCGTGCAATCGGGGGATTTTGGCGTTTGTCTCGCGTGTGAGCAGCCCATACCGTCGAAGCGGTTGCAGGCCCTGCCATGGGCCCGCTATTGTGTGCCGTGCCAGGAAGCAATCGGGATGACCCAGGCAGAAGACCTGCAGGAGGCGCGGCCGCGATTGTAGACCCGCGGCCGCGCCACTAAGAAAGCTTTTCTGCGCCGACGTGCGCTTCGACCATCCGCACAACTTCCGACTTGCCGACAGCGCCCACCCGCTGTTCCACTACGCGCCCTTCCTTGAACAGCAACAGGGTCGGAATGCCGCGGATGTTGTAGCGCCCGGCCGTATTGATGTTGGAATCCACGTCCAGCTTGCCTACTTTCAACTTCCCGGCGTATTCCTGGGCCACCACGTCGATGGTCGGCGCCATCTGCCGGCAGGGACCGCACCACTCGGCCCAGAAATCCACTAAAACCGGCACCTCCGACCGCAAAACGTCCTGGTCGAAGCTCCCGTCGGTGAAGGTTAGGGTATTTTGACCCGCCATTATTCTTCTATTCTCCTATAAGAAATTAGATCCATTCGTAGCGCGCCGGATTCAATCCAGATCCACAGGCTTAAGCCTGTGCCACCAGACGCTCGTAAAGCCGTGCATACTCCGCGGCCGAGACGCTCCAGGAAAAGTCCTTGGCCATGCCGGCCAGCATGATCGCCCGCCAGGCCTCCGCATCGGCGAACGCCTCGCGCGCCGCCCGTAAAGCGTCCACCAGCGCGCTTCCGGAGTAGTTCCGGAACTTAAAACCCGTCCCAGGTTCGATAGTATCATCAAGCCCGCCGGTCGCGCGCACCACCGGCACCGTGCCGTATTTCAGGCTGTAGATCTGGTTCAAGCCGCAGGGCTCATAGCGGCTGGGCATCAGGAACAGGTCCGCGCCGGCCTCGATCTTGTGCGCCAGCGCGTTATCGTATCCGATGCGCACGGCGATGCGCGAAGGATGCCGAGCCGCGATTGCCTGGAAGAGTTCCTCGTATTGGGGCTCGCCCGTGCCCAGCGCAACCATATAATAACCTTCTGCCACCAAGCCGTCGGCGGCGTCCGCGACCAGGTCGGCGCCCTTCTGGCTGGTGAAGCGGGAGACGATGCCGATCAAGGGGGCATCCATGGCTTCCGCCGGCAGTCCAAACGCGTTCACCAGGTCCTGCTTGCAGATGCGTTTGCCGCTCAAGTCGCCGCTCGAATAATGCGCCGCGATCAAGGGATCGGTCTCCGGATTCCACTCCGTGTAATCCACGCCGTTCAAAATGCCGGAAAGCACCTGGCTGCGCGCCCGCAGTACGCCATCCAGTCCGAAACCATATTCCGGAGTCTGGATCTCGCGCGCGTACGTCGGGCTGACCGTGTTCAGCGCGTCGGCATAGTTGAGCCCGCCCTTCAGGTAACAGACTTTGCCGAAGAACTCCAGCCCGCCGGGACGGAACTCCTCGGTTCCGGCCAGCCCGATGTCTGCCAGCGCGGCGGCCGGAAAAAGCCCGTGGTATCCGACGTTGTGAATCGTGAACAGCGAGCGCATGCCGAGGAAGGTGGGGTCGTTCGCGTAGATGGTGTGCAGATACGCCGGCGCCAGTCCGGCCTGCCAATCGTGACAGTGCAGGATATCCGGCCGCCATACGCGCCGGCAGAACGCCAGCGCCGCTTGCGCCAGGACCGCGAAACGAATGTGATTGTCGGGATAGTCCAGACCGTCTTCGCCATAGAAGCCGGGCCGGTCGTAGAGCGGCGGGTAGTCCAGGAAATAGAAAGGCGTTTCGCGTTCCACCAGGTAAAGGGATGTGTCGTAGCGCTGGGGCGGGAGCCAGATGGGCAGCGAGTCATAGACGCGCCGCGCATTCTTGAGATCCACCGTGGCGTAGCGCGGCAACAACACTGCCACCTCGTGGCCCAGGGCCTTCAACGCGGCCGGCAACGATCCGACAACGTCTGCCAGACCGCCGGTTTTGGCGAACGGGGCTGCTTCGGATGCCACCATCAGGATTTTCATTGCAGTAAGAATCAGTCTAGCGTGCTTGTGGGGCAGGACTCCAGTCCTGCGGCCGGCGTCCACGCCGGCCAGTTGCGGGTCCTGGAGGACCCGCGCAGATCTGGAGATCTGCCCCACAGGCATAGCTCGGCGGTAAAATCATTAATGGAGGCTGTTTGCACTCACACTCTCACTCTCACGGCGCCGGGACCGGCCGCATCCTCTGGTGGTCTCAGGTGGCAACCTTTGCATTCGTGGGAGTGGAGGTGTTCGCTGGCATCCAGGCCCACAGTCTCGCGCTGCTCTCCGACGCCGGCCACAACTTTACCGACGGTCTGGCCTTGTTGCTCGCCTGGTTCGGTGTCTATCTGCAATCCAGGCCGGCCGATGAAGTCAAGACCTACGGCTATCACCGCGCCGGCGTGCTCACGGCTTTCGTGAACGCCCTGACGCTGGTGGCGCTGGCCGCCTGGATCTTCTACGAAGGCTGGCAGCGACTGCGGCACCCCGCGCCCGTTGGCGAAACCGTGATGATGCTGGTCGCCGCGGCCGGTCTGGCGCTCAACGGCGGCATCATGTGGGGACTACGCGCGGCGCGCCAGAGCGACATCAATATCCGCAGCGCCTTCGTACATATGCTGGGCGACCTGCTGGGGTCCATCGCCATCATCGTGGGCGCGCTGGTCATTCGATACACCGGCTGGATCCAGGCGGACCCGATACTCTCGATCCTCATCGGCGTGCTGATCGTGTGGACGGCCTGGGACATCATCAAGGAGTCGCTCAATATCCTGCTGGAAGGCCTGCCGCGCGGCCTCGAACTGCAATCGGTGATCGCCTCCATGGGCCAGGTCGAAGGCGTGCTGGACGTGCACGATCTGCACATTTGGAGCCTGGGATCGAGCATCCACGCGCTGAGCTGTCACGTGCTCATCGAGGACGTGCCCCCGTCCGCCAGCAACTGCATTCTCGCGCGCATCAACGACATGCTGGCGCACGAGTTTCATATTCGTCACTCCACTGTGCAGTTCGAGCACGTGGGCTGCGCGGTTGCGGAGAACGGCTGCGTGATCCCCGCCGCAGAGCCCCACTCTCACTCACACTGACAGTGGGGCAGGCCACTCAGTACCAACTCCCGATGCACTGCATCCAACACGCCATTGACAAACTGTACGGACTCTTCATTGGAATACCGCCGCGCCAGCTCCAGCGCTTCGTCGATCACCACCGGCGCGGGCGTATCGGAATGCATCATCTCGTATACGGCCAGCCGCAGAATATTGCGATCCACAGAGGGCATACGCTCGATGCGCCAGTGCTCGGCATGCTGCGTGATGCGGCGGTCCAGTTCCTCCACATGCTCCACGGCCCCCGTGACGAGCCGATCGAGAAACGCGTCGCGCTGCGGCTGGCTGCGGCTCTCCTCCGAATACAGCGTATCGAAGTAGGCGGCGGTGGCTTCTTCCACCGGCTGCCTGCGCGCATCCCACAAGTAGAGAATCTGCAAGGCCCTCTGACGCGACCGGCGGCGGGACGGCATCAGTTCGCCTGGCGCAACTGCCGCATCAGATTGGCCATTTCGATGGCGGCCATGGCCGCGTCGAATCCCTTGTTGCCGCTCTTGGCGCCCGCGCGGTCGATGGCCTGCTCCAGCGTATTGCAAGTGAGCACGCCGAACGAGACCGGCACGCCGCTCTCCGCCGCCACGTGCCCGATGCCCTTCACCGCTTCGCCGGCGACGTAGTCGAAGTGCGGTGTATCGCCGCGGATCACCGCCCCCAGGCAAATGATGGCGTCGTGCCGTTTCTGCCGCGCCAACTCGCGCACCACCACCGGCAGTTCCCACGACCCGGGAACCTTCACCACTTCGATATCGTCGGGCTGCCCGCCCGTGCGCGCCAGCGCGTCCAGCGCCCCGCCTAGCAGGCGCTCGCTGATGAAGCCGTTGAACCGGCTCACTACAATGGCGAACTTCAACCCCCGCGCTGTCAGTTGACCTTCGATCACTTTCGGCATGTTTCACTTTCCCGCGAACGCCGCCGGCCGCTTCTCCAGAAACGCGCGCGTGCCTTCGCGTTTGTCTTCCGTGGCGGTAGTCAGGCCGAACGCCGCGGCTTCAAATCTCAATCCCTGCTCCAGACCCGCCTCCAGGCCCACATCCACCGCCTGTAGGGTGAGTCCCAACGCCAGCGGAGCGTTCGCCAACACTTTGCGCAGCCATTGCCGGCTGAACTCCAGCAACTCAGCCTGCGGCACCACGTGATTCACCAGCCCGATGCGATACGCCTCGGCAGCCGTCACCGGCTCGCCCGAGAGTAGCATCTCCAGCGCGCGCCCGCGGCCCACCAGGCGGGGCAGCCGCTGCGTGCCGCCATAGCCCGGCAGAACGCCGAGCTTCACTTCCGGCTGTCCCAGCCGCGCATTCTCCGACGCCACGCGCACCGCGCAAGACATCGCCAGTTCCAGACCGCCGCCCAGCGCGTAGCCATTGATGGCCGCCAGCGTGGGCTTCGCCAACATCTCGATCTCGCGAAAGACGCGCTGCCCGCGTTCCGCGTAAGCCTGCGCCTCAATGGGAGTCAGCACCGCAAGCTGGTTGATATCGGCGCCCGCCACGAACGCCTTCTCGCCCGCGCCCGTCACGATCAGCGCCCGCACTTCGGCATCGGTCGCCGCGCGCGCCACCGCGTCGCGCAGTTCGAGCACTGTCTCCGCATTCAGCGCGTTCAGTTTCTCCGGCCGGTTTACAGTGAGCAGCGCTAGACCAAAGTCACCCACTTCAAACCGGATGTTGCTGTAGGACATATGGGATAATCGGTGGAGGCAGGTCACACTTGCCCCCACGGCACAATCATACCGCATGGACCGCGAATTCATCCGCAATTTCTCCATCATCGCGCACATCGATCATGGGAAATCTACGCTGGCCGACCGGCTGCTAGAGGCCACCGGCGCGCTGCAGCAGCGCGAGATGATGGAGCAGGTCCTCGACACCATGGACCTGGAGCGCGAGCGCGGCATCACCATCAAAGCCCACGCCGTGCGCCTGAATTATCCGGCCAGCGACGGGCACATGTATCAACTGAATCTGATCGACACGCCGGGCCATGTGGATTTTTCCTACGAAGTTTCGCGCAGCCTGCAAGCCTGCGAAGGAGCGCTGCTGGTGGTGGACGCCTCGCAGGGCGTGGAGGCGCAGACGCTCGCCAATACTTACCTGGCGCTGCACCATAACCTGGAGATCATTCCGGTCATTAACAAGATCGATTTGCCCGCCGCCGAGCCGGAGCGCATCCGCGAGCAGATCGAATCCGTGATCGGCCTGGACGCCTCGGGCGCGCTGCTGGTGAGCGCCAAGCAGGGCATCGGCGTGCACGAGGTGCTGGAAGCCATCGTGCACCTTGTGCCGCCGCCCAAGGGAGTGCCCGAATCGCCGCTGCGCGCGCTGATCTTCGATTCCTGGTTCGATCCTTACCGCGGCGTCATCATCCTGACGCGCGTGGTGGATGGCCGCCTGCGCAAAGGACAGCGCATCCGGCTGTGGTCAAGCTCGTCCAGTTCTCAGGTTCTGGAGGTGGAAGGGCTGGGCTACCAGGCGCCCAAAGCCACCCCTTGCGACGAGCTTTCCGCCGGCGAAGTCGGATTCATGTTTGCCAACATCAAGACCGTTTCCGATGCCAAGATCGGCGACACCATCGTGGATGACGACGATCCGGCCGCCGAGCCGCTGCCCGGATTCGAAGAGATCAAGCCCATGGTGTTCGCCGGGCTGTATCCGATAGAGTCGCACGAGCACGGCCTGCTGCGCGATGCGCTGGAGAAGCTGCGGCTCAACGACAGCGCCTTCAATTTCGAGCCGGAGAGCTCCGTGGCGCTGGGCTTCGGGTTCCGCTGCGGCTTCCTGGGGCTGCTACACCTGGAGATCGTGCAGGAGCGCCTGGAGCGCGAATTCAATATCGATCTGATCACTACCGCGCCGAGCGTGCGCTATCGCGTGACGACCACGTCGGGCGAAGTGATCGAGGTCGATAATCCGACCAAGTTTCCCGATCCTTCCGGGATTAAACAGGTGGAAGAGCCGATCATCCTGGCGACAGTGATCACGCGCGAAGAGTATCTGGGCGGCATCCTCAGCCTGCTCGAAGAGAAGCGCGGCGAGCAGAAGAAATTCGAGCACATCGGCAGCGGGCGCGTGCTGCTCGAATACGTACTGCCGCTGAATGAGATCGTGCTGGATTTTTACGACCGGCTGAAATCGTCCTCGCGCGGCTATGCATCGCTCGACTATCATCTGGCCGGCTACCGCGTGTCGCCCATGGTGAGGCTGGACGTGCTGGTGGCAGGCGATCCGGTGGACGCGCTCTCCATGATCATTCACCGGGATTTCGCCTACGAGCGCGGCAAGATCCTGATCGAGCGCATGCGCAAGCTGATCCCGCGGCAGATGTTCGAAGTGGCGCTGCAGGCGGCCATCGGCAACAAGATTATTTCGCGCGAGACGATCCCGGCGATGCGCAAGAACGTGCTGGCCAAGTGCTACGGCGGCGACATCAGCCGCAAGCGCAAGCTGCTGGAGAAGCAGAAGGAAGGCAAGAAGAGGATGAAGCGCGTGGGGCGGGTGGAGATTCCGCAGGAGGCGTTCTTGGCGGTGTTGAAGGTGGGGAGTGAGGAGGGGGAGTAAGTCGCATAATGGCCGATTTCAATTCCTCCTTTGGCTTTACCAGGTTCCAACACGCGGTCGCACATGAGACGAGGTATGTGTTTGGCGCCGAGGTGCAAAGGTTTCTCCAGACGGTCGT